>Ga0335073_10011876_pt1 | contig 12241 bp, 11 predicted proteins | sample Lox_Sample_22_FD_207093 | JGI IMG/M metagenome (GOLD analysis project Ga0335073, IMG submission 207093) | Soil microbial communities from Loxahatchee National Wildlife Refuge, Florida, United States - Lox_Sample_2.2 | ecosystem: Environmental > Terrestrial > Soil > Wetlands | place: USA... | reverse complement strand
GGCCTCGGCCGACGGCACGAAGAAGATCACCGTCTCGGCTCAGAACATGAGCCTCGGCGGTTCGATCGTCACGGTCGCCTCCAACGGCACGATCTCGACCCAGGCCAAGGCCGCGGCGATGATCAACACCATCCAGGCGTCGCTGACCAACGTGAACTCCTCTCTCGCCCAGCTGTCGTCGGGCGCGAAGAAGTTCTCGATCCAGTCGACCTTCGTGACCAACCTGTCCAACACCCTGCAGACCGGCATCGGCAATCTCGTCGACGCCGACATGGCGACGGAATCGGCCATGCTGCAGTCGTTGCAGGTCAAGCAGCAGCTCGGCGTCCAGGCGTTGTCGATCGCCAATTCGGCGCCGTCGATCACGCTGTCGCTGTTCCGGTAAGCGCATCGGGCGGCGGAGGCGGCAACGCTTCCGCCGCTGCTTTCCGGGCGATAGCGGCAAAAGACCGTTCGCCCCTAAGGCGTTACCGGGTTTTTCGGGTGGGAACGGGCAGGGTCTTCGCGCAAAGCGGAGGCCCTGTTCCGCTTCAGGCAGGTGCGGGCCGGAAGCGGCGGCCGAACCGCACGCGCACCAGCCAGTATCCCATCACCAGCAAAGGCGCGACGACCGGCACGAAGACCAGCATCGTGCCATGCAGGAAGGCCGGGACGAATTTCGGCTGGCCGAAGAAGAAGGAGCCGGTTGCGATGGTGAGGCCCACGCACATCCGCCACAGGTGACGGGCGATGCGCGGCGCGCCGGCGATGCCGCCCTGCCAGATCACCTTCAGGTCGCTCGCGGCGGCGATGCCGCCGACGAGGGTGAAGACGAAGAATGCCTCCGGCGGGGTGTCGCCGATGGTCCCGGTGGGGCTGCTGGTGGCGATGAGAATGAACATCACGCCCGTCACGAAGACGAGCAGCGCCGCGAAGAACGCGCCTTTCTCGAACGTACCGATGCCGCCATCCTTGCGCTTCACCGTCAGCCAGCCGGTTGTGATCAGATAAAGCGTCATGATCCCGGCGATGACATTGGGCAGCTCGTGCAGCACGCCGCCCGGCAGGAAAGGCGAAACCGTCGCGCCCACGCCCGCCATGCACAGCATCGCGATGAAGAAGACTGTTCCCGCCACCCCATGCGCGCGGCTTCCCTTGCGCAGGACGAGCGCGGCCGTGCCGGAGATCATGCCCACCGTGCCGCCGCCGATATGCAAGAGCAGAAGCGAGTCCGCGCCGGCCTTGATGTACCAGGGCGCGTCGGGCGCCACCGCGAGGATGGTCATGGCTTTATCTCCACCGGTCGTCCGGCGCCTTCAGGAAAGTCGCGAACACATAGGGCCAAGGCAGCAGCAGCGGCACGATCATGCCCAAAAGGCAGGCATGCGCGGTCTCGAGCAGCGGTCCATTCAGCTGGTTCGCCGCCCAGAGCGGCCAGGCGACGGAAAGAAGCCAGATCGCCTTCCACGTCATCTCGAAGAAGAGCAGCGGCAGCATTTTGAGCGGATAGCGCACTCCGAGCAGCGCCAGAAGCGTCAGCGCGCCCAGGAGGGCCTGCGCCACGCCGTGCTGCGCCGGCGGCTGGTGCAGGATCTGCGGCCAGATGATGGAGCCCTCGCCCACCGCGATGATGAGGTAGATGGCCCGCAGCAGATAGAGGCGCAGAAGCGATACGTGTTCCATGATCGGAAGGTAGGAAGGCCCACGGCTTTTCACATTGACGCCGCGCGCCAAAATCATGACCTTGCGGGCCATGTCCGAACCGACCATCGCGGCGGGATTTCCGAAGGCGCTCCTGGTCTTCGCCGTGGCGCGGGGCGCGGACCGGCGGAGCCTGCTCGACTGCGCGGGGATAGAATCCCGCGAACTGGCCGAGCCGGATTCACGGATAAAGCTGTCCCGTTACATCGCGCTGATGGAAGCCGCGCGCGAGGCGTGCCGCGACCCCGCGCTGGCGCTGCATTTCGGCGAGGCGGTGCGGATGCAGGACATCTCCATCGTCGGCCTCGTCTGCGAGGCGGCGGAGACGGCGGCTGATGTCGGCCGTCAGCTCAACCGCTATGCGCGGCTCGTCGTCGACGAAGGCCCCGGCGTGCCGATGGTGCGCGCCACGCCGGGCAAGGACGGCATCTGGATGGAGGCGGCGAGCCCTGTCTACAACGCCAACCCGCTGCTGCTCGAGGCGGAGTTCACGCGGCTGGTCTGCAACACACGCGCGACCTTCCGCGACGTGCCGGAATTCAAAGCCATGCGTTTTCCGCTCGCCGCGCATTTCACCTGTCCGGAACCGGCCTGGCGCGGCGAGTATGAGCGGGTCTATCGGGCGCCGCTCGTTTTCAACAGCGACCGCAACGCGCTGCTGCTCGATTGGAATTTCCCGGCGCTGAAGCAGCCGCCCGGCAACCGCTTCGTCTTCGGCGTGCTCAGCGAGCGCGCCGATGCGCTGCTCAAGACGCTGACACAGGCGACGACGGTGCGCGCCAAGGTCGAGAGCCTGCTGATGCCGATCCTGCATACGGGCGACGCCAATATGGACGCGATCGCCACGCGCATGGGCCTCAGCCGGCGCACGCTTCTGCGCAAGCTCTCCGCCGAGGGCGTGACGTTCGAGAAGGTCCTGGACGAGCTACGCCGCCACCTGGCGCTCGACTATCTCAGCGGCAAGAAAGTGTCGGTGAACGAGACGGCCTATCTCGTCGGCTTCTCCGATCCCAGCGCGTTTTCCCGCGCCTTCAAGCGCTGGACGGGACAGGCGCCGGGCCGGTTCCTAGAAGCCGAGGACGGCGGCTAGTCCTTCCGCAACGCGCGCCGCATCGTCCGCGGTCATGGTGGCGAAGAGCGGCAGGCTCAGACAGCGCGCATAGTAGCGGTCCGCGCCGGGCAGCACGGGCGTATCGAAGCGTTTGGCGTAATAGGGCTGGCGGTGCACCGGCACGTAATGGACCTGGGTGCCGATGCCGCGTTCGGCGAGCGCGCGCATGACTTTGGCGCGGCTGATCCCGGCGCGTTCGAAATCGATGCGCACGACATAGAGATGCCAGGCGGGCAGCGCCGCGCGCGTGCGCGCCAGCGGGCGGATCAAGGGCGCGTAAGGCGCGAAGAGCGAGTCGTATTGCGCGGCCAGCGCGCGGCGGCGGGCGACGAAGCGACCGAGCTTGTTCAATTGCGAGCAGCCCAGCGCGCATTGGATATCGTTGGCGCGCCAGTTGAACTGGGGCTCGTGAAGCTCGTAGTACCAGGGATTGGCCTCGCCATCGGCGTCGAAGGCGTCGTCGTTCTGGAACTGCGCCGGATCGCGCACCATGCCGTGATTGCGCGCCAGCACCAGGCGCTTGGCGAGCTCCGGATCGTTGGCCGTCACCGCGCCCCCTTCGCCCATGGCGATGGACTTCACGGGATGGAAGGAGAAGACGGAAAGGTCGCTGAACGCATTGGCGCCGATCTGCGTGACCTGGCCGTCCTTGGCGACATAGCCCGTGCCGATGGCGTGGCAGGCATCGTCGACGATGCGCAGCCCCGCGAGGCGTGCGACGTCTCGGATGTCCTCCAGCGCGCCGCATTGGCCGTTGAGATGGACATTGAAGATCGCGTCGGCCCGTCCGGCCCGGGCCAGCGCCTGCTCCAGATGCTCCGGCCCCATCAATCCGGTTTCGGGATCGACATCGGCGAAGACGATCTCCGCCCCGTTCAGATGCGGCGCGCTCGCGGTGGCGAGGAAAGTGATCGCGGGCACGATGACTTTCGTGCCGGGGCCGAGATCGAGGGCGCGCGCCGCCATGTGCAGCGCCGCGGTGCCATTGGCGCAGACTGCGGCGTGCTTGGCGCCGACCGTCTTGCACAAAGCCGTTTCGAAACGGGCGACGTAAGGGCCGGTGGTGAGGAGATCGCCGCGCATGGCCTCGGCGACGGCGGCGATGTCGTCCTCCTCTATGACCTGGCGGCCATAGGGCAGGAAGCTGTTGGCCGCGCGGGGCTTGAGTGCGGGAACACTCATGCGAAAGCGTGCGCCAGAAGCAACTGCAATCCGCGGGCATCGAGCTGCTCGGGATTGGCGTCGCTGGAATAGGCGAAGCCTTCCGCGACCGGCTTGGCGCCGCGATTGATATAGGCCTCGCGCGCCGCAGCGGCGAAGCTCGCCAGGATCACGAAGCGGTCCTCGATCTCGACCGTCCAGCGCGAATCGTCCGCCGGGATCATGGTCTCGTGCAGCTTCTCGCCGGGGCGGATGCCCACGACCTTCTGGCCGAGCTTGGGGCCGATGAGCGAGGCGAGATCGCCGATGGTCGTCGAGGGGATCTTGGGCACGAAGATCTCGCCGCCGCGCGCCAGCTCCATGGAGGAGAGCACGAAGTTCACGCCCTGCGTCAGCGTGATCCAGAAGCGCGTCATGCGCGGGTCGGTGATGGGAAGCGTGTCGGCCCCCTCGTCCTTCAGCTTCTTGAAGAAGGGGACGACGGAACCGCGGCTGCCGAACACATTGCCGTAGCGCACGACCGCGAAGCGCGTGCCGTCCGCGCCGGCGAGATTGTTGGCGGCGACGAAGATCTTGTCCGATGCCAGCTTGGAAGCGCCGTAGAGGTTGACCGGATTGGCGGCCTTGTCGGTCGAAAGCGCGATCACCTTGCGCACATCGCGGCGGATGGCGGCGGAGACCACGTTCTCCGCGCCGAAGACGTTGGTGCGGATGCATTCGAAGGGATTGTATTCGGCGGTCGGCACCTGCTTGAGCGCCGCGGCATGGATCACATAGTCGACGTCGCGCATCGCCATCTCCAGGCGGTCGCGGTCGCGCACGTCGCCGATGAAGTAGCGCATGAACGGATGCTGATCCATCGGGAAGATCTGCTGCATCTCATATTGCTTCAGCTCGTCGCGGCTGAAGATGATGAGGCGGCGCGGCTTGTACTGCTCGATGACGGTCTTGACGAAATGCTTGCCGAAGCTGCCCGTGCCGCCGGTGACGAGCACGGATTTGTCGTTGAGGTCGAGCCAGGGCTGCGAGAAATCGCGCAAGCCCGGATTGATCGGCGTGACCTTCGCCGCGTCCTGCTGCTTCTCGGGAAGATAGACCTTGACCGCGCGCTGGCCCATGGATTTGCCCTTCGATACCGGCGATATGGTTGCAGAACGCGGTTAAGAATGGGTGAGGAGCGGAACCCGCCGCACACCAAAACGGAAGCGGCGCGGCGCGTTTACGATTGCGCAAGGTTTGCGCGTCTCGTCGAGTTCGAGCGCCGAAAGCGCGAGCTGGCAGAACAGGCTTCCGCCGACGCGCTTGTGCGTGAGAAGCCCCAGAAGCGGCGCGGTGGCGCGGTCGATCTCGATTCGGATGCGCGTGGCCTTGTCGCCCAATTCGGCCCAGCCTTCGGTCATGCCAAGACCGTGGCTGCAGGAGACGAGGAAGGAAACCGGCGCGCCGTGATCGACGTCTTCATCCTTAAGCGGGAAGGTTTCCGCATCCTTGCCGCCATTGTGCGTCGTTAAGGCGAGCCGCTCCCAATCGAACGCGTCGGGCAGCAGAGTGACGTGGCCCAGGCGCAGCGAGCCCTTGCCCCAATCCGTCCAATGGAAGGCGAGGTCGAAATCGACGCGCGGCTCCGTGCCCGAGAAGCGCATCGTCTTTTCGATGGGGCCCTTGGGCGTAGGGACGATCGCCTGCGCCAGCGTGTCGGCGCCGTCCCGCCAGACGCGCGCTTCGCACCATTCGAGATCGGTGACCTTGTGCTCGCCCGGTGCCTCGAAGACGCAATCGCCCGTGTACCAGTCGGCCTGGAGTGCGATGTCGTCGAAATGGCCGTGCGGCAACCCGCCGATGACGGGCGCGCCGCCGAAGCCGAGGCTCTCGATGGCGAGCCCGCGTCGGCGGTCCAGCCGCGCGGTGAGCGTGGGGGTTTCGACGGTGATGAAACGCTCCTGCACCTCCCCCTTGTGGAAAGGTCGATAAATCTCGGAGCGCAGCGAAGAGATTTTCGGGTGGGGGGCCGCTTCAGGCGGTGAGTTCGGCCCCCCACCCGAAAAAGCTTCGCCTTTTCGATCTCCCCACAAGGGAGAGGTGCAGGAAGAGGACTCGGCTTTCGCCAGTCTCGCAACAAACGCTGCCCAGCGCTTCTCCGTGATATGGGTACGGAAATCGCTGGACCAGAGAGTGCAGAGCTCTTTCCAGTCGCCACCTTCGGCGCAGAGCCGTTCATAGATGCGCTGGCAGGCGGCGTTGATGGCGATGTCGTCACGCCCGGTCACGGCCCAGCGCGAGAGATTGTATTTGCGCTGCTTCTTCACTGGCACGGGGCAGGCGGGTGATTCCAAGTGCAGCGCCTGGTTGGCGGCGCGAGCATGTGAGAGCGCCAGCGCCTCGCTGGGCGCGATCAGGCAATGCTCGCCCGCCAGCGCGTCGAGAGCCTCGGCGAGGCGGGTCCATTCGCGCCCGTCCATCGCCTCCTCCGTCTTGTAACGGCCGGGGCGGAAATCGAAGATCTCCGCATCGCTGGCATAGACGCAGAGCGTGCGCGTATTCGCACCGCGCCGCGCGCGGACATAGGCGCGGTACTCGTCGAGCCCAATGTCGCCATGGGCGAAGCGCTGCAGCTTCTGGAAGGCGACGGTGTTGGTCCACAGCAACCCGATAGCGCGGCCGTCCGCGCCGACCGCGCGTTGCGGCAGATGGCGCGTTTCGGCGTCCCATTCGGGATGATTGGCGCTGGCATTGTCCCAATCCATCAGGATCGCGCGATAGCCGGCGTCGAGATAAAGCCCGACAAGTCCGGCCGAGTAGGCTTGCTCATTGACCAGCGCCAGCGCAGGCGTCACGCCGAGAAGGTTCTGATAGATGCCGTTGCCGATGGCGAGATTGGCTTCGGTCACGCGCGCGGGGACCAGCGGGCCGATGATCTGGGCATAGCCGGAACCGATGAGCTCGATGCGTCCACTTTGGATCAACGCGCGGGCGCGGCCGATCCATTCCGGATCGCGGGCGGCGATCTCTTCGAGCGTGAACCCGGTGGCTTCGAGGCCGATGGGGCCGTGCTTTTGCGCAAGCTCGAGCAGCGGCCAGTAGCAGCGGCGGATCACCTCGCCGCGCTGCGCCTCCTCGATGGAGGAGAAGGCGAGGTTGAGATGGAACAGGGCGAAGAGATGCAGCGGCGCGGTTGCGGAAGCGAGATCGCGGTCGCGAAGCGGCGCGTTCATTTCGTCACGATCCTGAGGTGCGAGAGCGCATCGTTCGCCGCCTTCAGCGCCTCGGCGCGCGACGCACCCGTCGCCAGCACCATGGCGGCGGAGGGGCGCTTGTCGCCGGCGGGCGGGATGACATCGCCCGGCTTGGCGGTGACGATCACTTCCGTCACGCCCGGCACGGCGCGCGCTTCCTCCGCGCCGTCGACGGAGACGATCTGGCCCGGATCGGGGAAGGCGTAACGCTGGATCACGGGGGTGGACGATTTGGGCTCGAGCTCCCCGGCCGCGACCGGTTCGCCCAGCGCCACCTTGATGGCCGCGCCGATGAAATCGACGCCCGTGTTGAGCGGGATTTCGCGGGTGCAGAAGAAACCGCCGGAGAGACGCGCAGCCAGTTCGATGACATGCGGCTCGCCATTGTGGACGACGATGTCGCCCTTGACCGTGCCGTTGGCGATGCCGAGCGCCATGGCGGCGCTGGCGACCACGTCGCGCACTTTGCTCTGGATGTCCTGCGGCAGATGGCTCGGCAGGTCGCCACCGTTCTCGATGAAAAACGGCGCGTAACGGTCGAGATATTCGTAGTTGCGGTCGGAGAAGCCGGGCGTGTAGCAGCGTCCGCCCACGACGATGCTTTCGGTGGAGACCTGTGGGCCGTCGAGATACTGCTCGACCATCACGCGCTGGGTCGGCGAGTGCGAGCGCGCCAGCGCGAAAGCCTGCGCCAGGTCTTCCACCTGCGCCACGCGCTGCACGCCACGGCTGCCGCGGCTGTCCACCGGCTTGATGACGAGGTCGCGTCCGCGCTCGATAGCGGCGCGCTGCAATTGCTGCACGGTCGAGATCGGCGAGAACCATGGGATCGGCACGCCCGCGGCGAGGAAACGTTCCTTCATCGCCAGCTTGTCGCAGGCGACGCGCGCGGAGTCCTCGGAGAGGCCGGGCAGGCGCAGGCGCTTGGCGACGGCGGCGGTGGTCATCGGCGCGTCGGCGGCGACGCAGATCACGCCATCGATCTTGCGGATCTTGCGATTGTAGCGTTCGGCGGCGGCGGCCGTTTCATCGGCGCCATAGACATCGGCGATGAGGCAGGAATCGGCGAAGGCAAAGCCGGGCGCTTCCGGGTCGCGGTCGGAGACGACGACGTAGAGTCCCATCTCCTTGGCGCGCTTGGCCGCGTCGGCCGCTTCGATCCCGCCGGAGATGATGAGGAGTGTCTTCTGCATCAGAAGTAGAGTCCACCGTTGACGTTTAGAGTCTGCGCCGTGATGTAGGACGACGCGTCGGACGCCAGGAACACCGCCGCGTCCGCGACTTCGCGTGGGCTTCCCTGGCGCTTGAGCAGGATATTCTCCGCCGCCTTCTGCACGCTGGCGGCCGCCATGCCTGCCGCCGCCATGTCGGAGGCGATGAGGCCTGCGGCCAGCGTGTTGGAACGGATGCGGTATTGCGCGCCGAAGCGGGCGATGACTTGTGCGAGCGAGATCAGCCCGGCCTTCGACGCGGCATAATGCGCCGTGCGCGGGCCGCCATATTGCCCGCTCACCGAACCGATATGGACGATCGACCCGCCGCCCGCTTCCTTCAGCAGCGGCAGGAAGACCTGCGCACAGAGGAACGGGCCTTTGAGGTTGGTGGCGAGGATGGCGTCCCAGTCCGAATCTTCGATTTGATCGAAATCGGTCGGCTTGTTGATCCCGGCATTGTTGATGAGGATCGAGATCGGCCCCAGCGCACGGCAGTCCGTCGCCGCGGCTTCGACGCTGGAGCGATCGGTCACGTCCATCTGCAAGGCGAGGGCGCGGCGGCCCAAAGCTTCGATCTCGCGCACGACTGTTTCGGCCTCGGCGCGTTTCTCGCGATAGGTGAGCGCGACATCGGCGCCGGCTTCCGCCAATCCCAGCGCGATGGCGCGGCCGAGGCCGCGCGATCCGCCGGTGACGACGGCGTTCTTTCCGCTGAGCGAAAAGCGCGACATCACGCCTTCGCTTTCCGCGACAGCACTTTGCGCGCCGCTTGCGCGATGGCGGCGGAACCGATGCCGAACATCACGGCCAATTCCTCCGGCTCACCGGAGGCGCCGAACACGTCGCGCACGCCGACGAACTCGATGGGGCAAGGCGTCGTTGCGGCCAGCGCTTCGGCCACCGCGCCGCCGAGCCCGCCATGGATGTTGTGGTCCTCCGCTGTGACGATGGCGCCGGTCTCGGCCGCGCAACGCGACAGCAACTCGCGGTCGATGGGCTTGATCGTCGCCATGTTCACGACGCGGGCGGAGATATTGTCCGCTTCCAAAGCCTCGGCGGCTTCCATCGCGCGCGCCACCTCCACGCCGCAGGCGACGATGGTGACGTCGGATCCGTCGCGGACGATATGACCCTTGCCGATTTCAAACGTGTGGTCGTCGCCGAAGACGCGCTTGGCGGGGCTGCGGCCGGTGCGCATATAGACAGGGCCGTCATATTCCAGCATGGCGCGGGTCGCGCGCGCGGTCTCGATGGGATCGGCGGGCGAGAGCACGACCATGCCGGGGATGGCGCGGAACGCGGCCAAATCCTCCAGCGCCTGGGCCGAACCGCCATCGGGCCCGACATCGATGCCGGGATGGCTGGCCACGATCTTGGCGTTGCGCCGCGTATAGGCGAGCGAGAGCCGCGCTTGCTCCACCGCGCGCAGGCAGAACACCGCGAAGGTGGTGACGACGGGGATGAAGCCTGTCGCCGCGAGGCCGCCGGCCGCGGCCATCATGTTCTGCTCGGCGATGCCGAATTGCAGGAAGCGCTTGGGGTGCGACTTGCGGAAATGATGCGCGCCGGTGCCGCCGGCGATGTCGGCGTCCAGCACTACGACATTGGCGAATTCGTCCGCCATGCCGGAGAGCGCCTTGCCGAACGCTTCGCGCAACGAGTCGCCCGAGCTGCCGATCAATGCGGGATTAGACATCGAGCAGCTCCTTGATCTCGGCGCGGTTCGCGCCCAGCGCCGTCAACGCTTCTTCGGCTTGTGCGCGCGTGAGCTTCACGCTGCCATGCCAATGCGGCACGTTCTCCATGTAGGGCACGCCTTTGCCTTTGATCGTGTGCGCGATCAGGATCTGCGGACGGTGCGCGGTGCCCGAAGCGCGGCGGAAGCCGGCGAGAATTTCATCGATGTTATGACCGTCGATCTCGGCCACGGCCCAATCGAAGGCGCGCCACTTCGCGGCCAAGGGCTCCAGCCGCATGATATTGTCGTTGCGATCATCGCTCTGCAGCTTGTTGTAGTCGACGACGACGCAGAGATTGTCGAGTCTGTGATGGGCGGCGCACATCGCGGCTTCCCACACTTCGCCTTCCTGCATCTCGCCGTCGCCCAGCATGGTGTAGACGCGCGCCTGGCTGCGTTGCAGCTTCAGCCCCATCGCCATACCGAGCGCGACGGAGAAGCCCTGGCCGAGCGAGCCGGTGCTCGTCTCCACCCACGGCATGTCGAGCACATGGGGATGGCCCTGGAAGGGCGCGTTGAGCTTGCGCAGGCGCAACGCGGCCTTGGCGTCGCAGAAGCCGTGATGGGCGCCGATGGCGTAGAGCGCGGGCGCGGCATGGCCCTTGGAAAGCACGAAGCGGTCGCGATGCGGATCGTCCACGGCGTCGGGCCAGAAGTTCAGTTCCGCGCCGAAGAGAGCGGCGAGGAGGTCGGCGGAAGACAGCGCGCCGCCGGGATGGCCCGAGCCGGCGTGATAGATCGCGGCGATGGCATGCTTGCGCACGAAGCGCGCGGCCTTGGCGATGTCGGCGGCGAGCTCGCGCAGCTCGACGGGCGATTCTTTCTTGACGGCGTTCATGCGGCCTTCCTGAGATGGGCGCGCGTCAGAAGCGCGCTGTAGAAGACGATCTCGGCATTGGGCGCGAGCAGGGCGGCCTGGGCTGCGATCTCCTCCGCGAAGCCGCGCGACATGACGACGATCACGCCGGGTTCCTTCTCCGCCAGCGCGTCTGGCGTCGACAGAACGATGCCGTGGCGCGTCTCGACATGCTGCGCGAGATGCGAGTCGATCAAGAGCGACAGCGAAGACGTGTCGAGCCCGCCATGAACGACGAGGGAATCGAACAGTCGTCCCGCGCCCCAGATGGCGACGCCGCGCGGCGCCAGCTCGGCGATCTCCTCGGCGGCCTGGGCGAGGGCGGCGATATTGCGGCCGCGCTTGATCTGATAGGCGGCGAGCAGGCGGCGCGCCTCCATCACCTCGCGCGGATCGGAATCGATAGCGAAGCGCGGCGCATCCGTCTTGCAGGCGACGATGAAGAGGTTCTCGCGGTCCTTGATGTCCGGCGGCACGACGATGTCGAAGCCGGCGGCCGCCACCATGCGCATCAGGGTGCGGGCGGAGAAGTGGGTGAGATGTTTGTCGATGAACCATTCCTCCACGATGTCCTCGGCATCGAGGATCGCGGTCGAGGGCGCATCGAGGATCAGGAGCCCGCCCGGCTTCAGCACGCGCCAGTGATCGGCAAGCGTGGCGGCGGGATGGGCGAGATGTTCGATCGTGTGACAGGAATGGACGACGTCGAAACGTCCCGTCTCCAGCGCCGCATCCTCGATGCGGGCATGGATCGTCTCGGCCCGGTCGAGACCGGCGACGGAGGCGACGACGCGCTCATCCGGCTCCAGCGCGGTGATGTGGGCCTCGCGCGCGGCGTCCAGCGCCGCTTTCACGAAACTGCCGCGGTTGGAGCCGACGTCGAGGATCGCGAGCGGCTTGCTGATATCGGCATGGCGGGTCAGCGCGTTCACGGCGATCTTGGTGCGGAAGCCCTTGCCGTAGCGGACGTTCCCCCAATCGGCGCCGGCGGATACCGCCATCGCGGCGCGCGGCGCGCGGTCGATGCGGGGGCCGGATTGCACCAGCCCGCAATGCTTGCAGAGATGGACGGTGAGGCCGCGCGTCGAGCGCTCGGGCGTGTAGATCGCTTCGAGCGAGGCGCGGTTACAGAGTTCGCAGGAGAGTTCAGACATGGGACAGTTCCGGGAAGGACCCGGTAACCATCTTCCGCCGCTTGTGCTTAATAATTCACTACATATTCGGCGCGGTCGTCATAGCCGAGCGCCG
>Ga0335073_10011875_pt1 | contig 12242 bp, 3 predicted proteins | sample Lox_Sample_22_FD_207093 | JGI IMG/M metagenome (GOLD analysis project Ga0335073, IMG submission 207093) | Soil microbial communities from Loxahatchee National Wildlife Refuge, Florida, United States - Lox_Sample_2.2 | ecosystem: Environmental > Terrestrial > Soil > Wetlands | place: USA: Florida... | reverse complement strand
GCCGAGAAGGACCTGCCCACCGGCGAGTTCACCGTGCGGGTCTACCAGAAGAAGCCCGAGCAGAACCTCTCGACGCGCACCTTCCGCATCGAGGCCTACAAGATCCCGACGTTCGAGCTGCAGCTCGCGGCGCCGCTGGCCGCGCGGCTCGATGGGCCCTTCCAGGTGCGCGCGGTGGCCAAGTACTACGCGGGCGGATCGGTCGCGGGCCAGCCCATCGCGTGGACCGTGACGCGCTACCCGTACGCCTACGTGCCGAAGGGGCTGCCCGACTACCTCTTCGCCGACAGCAGCCAGTTCGCCCGCCCGGGCTCGGCGCGCGCGGCGGGGCCCATCACGCGGCAGGCCAAGCTCGACGACAAGGGGGCGGATTCCATCACCGTCAACCCCGCGCTCGACATCGACGGCTCGCCGCGCATCTACCACTTCGAGGCAACCGTCACCGGGGCGGACAACCAGGAAGTCAGCGCCATGCAGGACGTGAAGGCGCTGCCGCCGTTCGTGCTGGGGATGAAGCTGCCGCGCTGGTCGGAGCACCCCTTCACGCTCGAGCCCGACGTCATCGCCGTCGGCGTCGACGGCAAGCTCCTCGCCGGCCAGGACGTCTCGGTGCGCCTCTACCGGCGCCTCTGGCACAGCCAGCTCCGCGAGACCGACTTCTCCACCGGCAAGGCCCAGTACGACACGCAGCAGGAAGACCAGAAGATCACCGAGGTGAAGGTCACGACCGCCGGCGCTCCCGTGAAGCCCGCGTTCGAGCTCAAGGACTCCGGCGTCTACGTGGTGGAGCTCTTCGCGCGCGACCGCCTCGGCCGCGTGCAGACGCTCTCGGCGGACCTCTACGTCGGAGGCCGGACGCCGGTGGCGTGGGAGAAGGCCCACCAGGGCACCTTCCAGGTCGCGACCGACCAGAAGTCGTACGCGCCGGGCGACGTGGCGCGGCTGCTGATCCAGAGCCCGTTCGCGGAGGGGCACGCGCTGGTGGTCGTCGAGCGGCCCGAGGGCAACGAGTACGCCTGGGTCGACGTCTCGGGCGGCAAGGGCGAGCGACGCATCGCCATCCGGGGCAACAACGTGCCGAACCTCCCCGTGCACGTCGTGCTCATGCGCGGGCGACTCGGCGAGGGCGAGGACGACTCGCGCTTCCGCCCCGAGACCGTCGCCGCGACCACCGAGATCGCGGTGCGGCCGGTGGAGAACGAGGCGATCGTCCACGTGGGCCACCCCGACAGCGCCCGGCCGGGCACCACGGTGAAGCTCAACGTGCGGCTCGCCGACGATCGCGGCCGGCCGCTCGCGGGCGAGGTGACCCTCTGGCTGGTCGACGCGGCGGTCCTCTCGCTCGCGCGCGAACAGCCGCTCGACCCCCTGCCCCACTTCATCGATCGCAACCAGGAGGTCTCGAGCATCCGCGACAGCCGCAACCAGGTGGTGGGCGCCCTGCTCGAGCAGGAGGAGCCCGGCGGCGGCGAGGGCGGCGGCGAAGGCGGCATGTCGATGACCCAGGTCGTCCGCAAGAACTTCCAGACCGTGCCGTACTGGGCGGCCACGCTCGAGGTCCCCAGCTCCGGCCGGCTGACCATCCCCGTGAAGCTCTCCGACGATCTGACGAACTTCCGCGTGCGCGCCGTGGCCATCGCGGGCGACCGGCGCTTCGGCTTCGAGCAGACCACCCTGCACGTGCGGCTGCCCGTGCTGGTCCAGCCCGAGCTGCCGCGCTTCGTGCGGCAGGGCGATCGCTTCTGGGGCGGCGGCGTGGTGCGGCTGGTCGAAGGCGCCGAGGGCCCGGGCGACGTGCGGCTGCGCATCCACGGCCCGGCGGAGGCCGCGGGCCCGCAGCCCGAGGTGCGCCTCGCGCTCTCCCAGGCGCAGAGCGTCGTCGCGCCCATCGAGGTCCGCGCCACCGACACGCCCACCGCGACCTTGAAGATCCAGATGCAGGTGACGCGGCGCAGCGACGGCGTCGGCGACGCCTTCGAGGTGAAGCTGCCGGTGCTCCCCGACCGCCCGCGCGAGCACTTCGGCTACTTCGATCGACTCGCCGCGGGGTCCGTGACCTTCAAGCCGTTCCCCGAGCCACCGCGCGCCGGCACGGCCTCGCAGGACCTGCTCTTCACCGCGGTGCCCGGCATCGTGCAGCTCGCGGCCGGCCTCGACTACCTGGGCGGCTATCCCCACGGCTGCCTGGAGCAGCGCGTCTCGCGCGTGTTCCCCGCGGTCGCCGAAGCGGAGCTGGTGCGCAGCCTGGGGCTCGCCCCCGGCTACCTCGACCGCGCGGCGGCCGACGCGCGCGTGCTCCTCGGGGACCTGCCCGGCTTCCAGGACGACCAGGGCTTCTTCGCCTTCTGGCCCGGCTCGCCCGGCGACGTCCAGCTCACCGCGGAGACCGTGCTGTTCCTGCAGGCGGCGCGGCGCGCCGGCCTCCCGGTCGACGGCAAGATCGAGGCGCGGGCGACGGCCGCGCTGCAGCGCGTGCTGCGCAGCGACTACCCCGGCTTCCTGCCCGGCTGGCGCTACGAGCAGCAGACCTCGGCGCTGCGCGCGCTCGCCGGCGAGGGCGAGCTCGACGAGCACTACGCCTCGACCCTCTTCACCGACCGCGGCCGGCTCGACGTCGAGGGGCTCGCGGATCTCGCGCTCGCCCTGCAGAGCCGCCCGGCGGTCTTCGGCGACGATCTCGGCGCGCTGCGCCGGGACCTCTGGGACAGCGTGGTGTTCCAGCTCCACGAGGGCCGCCCGGTCTTCGAGCGGCTCGACTGGCGCCGCAGCGGCTGGAACGGCCGCTACCTCGAGACCAAGACCTCGGCCATCGCCGCGGTCTTCGAGGGGCTGCTCGATCTCGATCCGACCAACGAGCGCCAGCCGCTGCTGCGCGACGCGCTCCTCGCCAGCTCCGATTCCAGCGAGGGGTTCGGCTCCACGCACGACAACTGGCGCGGCCTGGAGGCGCTCGCGGCCTACCTCGAGAAGGCGCCGCTCCCAGGCGCGGACACGCGGGTCGAGATCGGCGGCGCCGGCGTGCTGGCGGTGAACGGCGCCCACAAGGTGGCCCGCACCGAGGTGGCCTCGGGACGCCCGCTGAGCGCCACGGTGAGCGGCGATCCCGTGCAGGCGCGCATCGCCTACTCCTACCTGCCCGCCACGCCCGGCGATCACGCGGCGCCGCTGGCCCAGGGCTTCGTGGTCAGCCGCAGCGAGACGGTGATCCACCCCGACGGCACGAGCGAGCCGGACCAGGACGACGTGCCCGGCGAGACGCGGCGGCTCGCGGTGGGCGACGTGGTGGAGCTGCACACCACGCTCGTGAGCGACGAGGACCACTCGCACGTGGCCCTGATCGTGCCGCTGCCCGCGGGCCTCGAGCCGCTCAACCCCGCGCTCGCCAACGCCGGCGCCGACGCGCAGCCCTCGCAGACCGACAGCCTCGCGGCCACCTACGTGCAGCGGCTCGACGACGAGGTCCGCTACTACTTCACCGACCTGCCGCGCGGCAGCTACAGCTTCCACTTCCGCGCCCGGGCCATCACCGAGGGCTCCTTCACCGAGCCGCCGCCGCACGCCGAGCTGATGTACCACCAGGAGGTGCGCGGCCGCGGCGCCGGGATGCGCGTGATCGTCACCGGCGCGCATGAGAAGTAGCCGCCGGCTCAGGAAAACCGCCCCCTCTCCCCGAGCGGGGGAGAGGCCGGGTGAGGGGGCCCCGCCTCTCCACGAGCCTCGCCTCCCGCACGCCTGGCTCGGAGCCGGAGCCGCGGCACTCCTGCTGCTCGTGTCCCTCGTCTGGGGCCTGCCGACCTCGCTGCCCTCGCCGCGCCCCTCCACGCTCATCCTCGATCGCCACGGCACCTACCTCGGCGAGGTCCCCGGCGACGGCGACGCGCGCGGCTACTGGCCCCTGCCCGCGGAGCTGCCGGCGCGGCTGGTGCGCGCCACGCTCGAGACCGAGGACCGGCACTTCTACGCGCACGGCGGCGTGTGGCTGCCGTCGGTGGCGCGCGCGCTCTGGCAGGACGTGCGGAACCTGCGCCTCGTCTCCGGCGCCTCCACCATCGCCATGCAGGTGGCCCGCCTCGCCGCCCCCGGCCGCCGCGGCGTCTGGCGCAAGCTCCGCGAGGCCATCGCCGCCGAGTGGCTGGTGTGGCGCTTCGGCCACGACGCCGTGCTGCGCAGCTACCTCACGCTGGCCCCGTACGGCAACCGCGCGCAGGGCGCGGTGCGCGCGGCGCGGCTCTACTTCGGCGAGCCGGTGCAGGACCTCTCCTGGCTGCAGGCCGCCTACCTCGCGGGCCTGCCGCAGGCCCCCGGGCGCGAGAACCCCTACGATCCGGCGGGCCTCCGGCGCGGCCTCGCGCGCGCCCATCGAATTCTCGCCACCCTTCACGCGCGCGGCTTCGTCGGCGACGCCGAGCTGCGCGAGGCGCTGCGCGACGAACTGGGCCTCGTCCCCCTGCCGCACCGCCCGCCCGACGCGACCCACGCGGCGCTCGCCTGGGGACGCCTGGTCCGCGCAGGACCCCGCGCTTCCACCGTGTCCGCGACGCTCGACCTCGACGTGCAGTCCGTCGCCGCCGCGGCGCTGCGCCGCCGGCTGGATCAGCTCTCGCCCGAGCTCGAGGGCGCCGCGCTGGTGGTCGACCGCGCGAGCGGCGACGTGCTCGCCTACGTCGGCTCGCGCGACTACTTCGACGAGAACGGCCGCGGGGCCATCGACTACGTGCGCACCAAGCGCTCGCCGGGCTCCGCCTTGAAGCCCTTCATCTACGCCCTGGCGATGGAGCGCGGCCAGCTGACGGCCGCGACGCTCCTCGCCGACACGCGCCTCGACATCCAGACCGCCGGCCGCGCCGCCTACCTGCCGGAGAACTCCGGGCACGGCTTCCTGGGGCCGCTCCTCGCCCGCGAGGCGCTCGGCAACTCGCGCAACATCCCCGCGCTGCGCGTGCTCTCGCGCCTCGGGGTGGAGCCGGCCCTGCGCTTCCTCGACGCCGCCGGCGTCGCGGGCGTGTCCTTCGAGCCCGACCGCTACGGCCTCGGCCTCGCCATCGGCAATCTGCCCGTCACGCTCGAGGAGCTGGTGACGGCCTACGCGCTGCTGGCCCACCACGGCGAGACCGCGCCGCTGCGCTGGACCCTGGCGGACGCCGTCCCCGCGGCGCCGCGCCGCCTGCTGCGCGCCGACGTCGCCGACATGATCGCGGAGATCCTCGCCGATCCGCTGGCGCGGCGGCCCAGCTTCCCGCGCGGCGGCTCGCTCGATTTCCCCTACGCCGTCTCGATCAAGACCGGCACCAGCCAGGGGGGCCGCGACGCGTGGGCCGTGGGTTTCAGCGATCGACTGCTCATCGGCGTCTGGATCGGCAGCCCGGACTGGGACCGGCAGGTCGCGCTCTCCGGCAGCAGCGCGGCCGCCCCGGCGCTCCACGAGATGCTCGACGCGCTCATGCGCACCGATCGTCCCTGGGTGCCGGAGGAGAAGACCGTGCCGTTCCCGGCGGGCTGGGTGACCCGGGAGGTCTGCCCGCTGTCGGGCGAGCTGGCCGGCCCCGACTGCGACGCCGCCGTCGTCGAGGCCTTCGCGCCGGGCACCGAGCCGACGACGCTCTGCCCCTTCCACGCCCGCGTGCGCCTCGACCGCCGCAACGGCCTGCGGGCGGGTCCGGGCTGCTCCGACGCCGACGTCGTCACGCGGCGCATGCTCACGCTGCCCCACCGCTTCGCGCGCTGGGCCCGCAGCCACCACCTCGAGCTCGCGCCCGAGCGCAGCAGCCCGCTCTGCCCGCTGCCCCCCGAGGCCGCGACGCCCTACGTGCGCATCGAGGAGCCGCGGGATCAGTCGCGCTTCCTGCGCGACCCCGACGGCCCGACGCCGGGCGTGTCCCTCAAGGTCGCGGCCGACGTGGAGCCCGCGAACGAGGACATCGTGTGGATCGTCGACGGTCGGCCGGTGGCCCGCGCCGCCTACCCCTACGACGCGCAGTTCCCGCTGTCCGCGGGCGAGCACGTCATCCGCGCGGTGATGGCCCGCCGCTCGATCGCGAGCGCGCCGGTGACAGCGCCGCCGCGACGTCCCCGCCGGCGACGCCTCGGTGTCGCAACGCCGAGGGCCGCTGCCCGCGCGGCTCGACGCGCAGCCGAAGCAGTGGCGCGAGCACGGGGATCTTCCGGGCTCTCGTCGCGGCGAGCACGGCGCGCACGGCCTCCTGCCGGGACGCGAGGGCGCCCTCGCGGGCACGCACGCCGTCCGAGGGCGCCTTCGGTGGCTCGTGCACGAGGATGGCGGGCACCGCCGACGCGCAGCAAGCCAGCGTACGCCGCGAGGCGCCGACCACGCGGGCCCTCTCGCCCACCTCCCTCGGCGAGTCCTCGAGCGCGTGGACGAAGAGGGACACGCGCCTGGGGAGCTTGGTCCGCGTGGCCAGGATGTCGTCGTGTGGGTGTGGGAAGGAGGCGTATGGCCGCCCGCGCTCGTCCAGCGAGCGTCCGCAGGGCGCCACGATGGCCAGGTTTGGCCACCCTGCGCCGGGGATGGCCAGGCGCGTGGCGCATCGATCGGCTCCAGGACGGCTCTTCGAAGCCTCTTCGCGCGGGAAGGGGCCGTGCGTGGCCAAGCTGGGGCCCCCTTCCCGTGGGATGGGTTCGTGCGTGGCCACGTTGACGACGCGTGGTGCGCCACACATGGCCACTGTGGCCATGTTGCAGGCGTCTTCCTGGTTCTTTTCTGCGACAATGGCCCATTTTGGACCGCCAACGTGGCCACATGCGCCATCATTGGCCAAGATGTGGCCAAGCGCTGCGCCATTCTGGCCAAATGTGGCCACGCGTGGCCTTCCATCCCACGCTTTCTCGCCTTTTTCCTGGCCACATGCGCCATGTGTGGCCAGGAGGTGGGCGACATCGTAGCCACACGGCTCGAAAGGGCGCGGGATCGGCCCGCGCGATGCGCCACTGGCGCCGACAGACACCGGCCGCTCGCCCTCCGTTGCGCCACCGTCGCTCCCTGCCCGCGGGAGGGAGGCGAGCGCTGCGCCACGCCGCGGCCCAACCCCGGGAAGCGCCGCCCCCGTCGCGCCACGCAGCGCCCCTTCCCGCGGCCTGTCGCCCTCAAAGGACGGATCGGCGCCTCCTGCGTGGCCACGCACGCGAAGCCGCCGCGCGACCTCGCCCTCTGATCGCGCGCGGTCGCCGTGCGATCGCGCACGGTCTCGCTGAGTCCCCTGGAAGGGGGCGTGCACGCGGGCGCTGGACGCGTCCTCTCGCGCCCCGGGCTCGTCTTCGGCGCGGCAGGGGCTCTCGTCCCTCGTCCGGTCGACCTCCGAGCGAGCGTGGGCGCCTTCATGCCAGCGGCAGAAGCCGAGCGATCACGGGAGGGCGCCGCCGGGGCGGGGCCGCTGCCGCGCGCGTCGTCCACGGGCTTCGAGAAGGTCCTGGAGGAGCGGCAGCGCTCAGCGCGCGGAGCGCAGATAGCCATCGAGGATGGCCCCCACGGCCCGATCGTGCTCCGCCGGCGTCGCCGAGTGGCCCACCTTCTTCACCAGCACGTCCCACGCGGGCGTGCCGCCGAGGCGGTGGCACGCGAGGCACACGCCCTCGCGCTCGGTCTCGTCGCGCTCGTCCTGCGAGAGGGGCCGCTCGCCCGGATCGGCGAGGCTGCGCGTCTGCCGCCCCTCGCGCGTCACCAGGCGGTTCACGTCGAAGCGCTCGGAGGCCTCGGCGCCGCCCGCAGCGGCTTCGATCCCGTGTGCGGACGCGGGTGGCTCGGGCGCGCGGCCCATGAGCTCGTGGCGCCGCTCGGGCACGGGCGGCGGCTCGGCCACGAGGTCGCGCCCCTGCGCCACGCCGTAGCCCAGCGCCCCGGGGCTCGTGTGGCAGCTCTCGCAGCTGCGCGCGCCCCGGGTCACGGCGTGGGGAATGAGCGGCGCGAGGGTGTCGGCGGAGAGCCCCTGCGACGTCCGCTGCGGACCGAGGAAGGTCACGCCGCCGTCGGGATCGGTGACGCGCATCGACAGCAGGCACCCCGGGACGAGGCCGGTCACCCTCCCCTGGAGATCCACGCCGAGCGTGGGCTCCACGAGGGCGCGGTTGCTCGGCTCGAAGTGCTCGTGCCCGGGATCCTCGCGGCGTGGCCCGGGATCGCCGAACGGGCCCGGCCGCGCCGACGCGCTCGCCACCCAGTCGACGCCCTTGCGGCTGAAGTCGCTCTCCACGTGGCAGCCCTGGCACTGCACGATGCGCTTCACGTGGCACGCGATGCACTCGAGCTTCGAAGCGTGCGCGGGGATGGCGTCCATGGCCACGCGCGCGGCCTCGCTGCCCCAGCCGTGCAGGTGCAGGTTCCGGAGCAGCGGGATCGGGTGCTCCCGGCCGTCGAGCCCCACGAGGACGGCCTGGTCGCCGCGCCGCAGCCAGCGCGCCTCCACGTTGCCGCGCGAGGAGGTCAGGTGGTCGCCGGCCGCGTCGCGGAAGACGCCGCGCGGGCCGTCGAGCGTCACCGGCGTGCCCCAGCCGACGGGCAATTCCCACGGGTACGCGGTGGGCGTGCCGTGGCAGTCCTCGCAGGCCACGGACACTTGGAGGTGCATCGTCGGGTAGACGTTGCCGTCGCCGTGGACGTCGATCGAATCGTGGCAGTCCTCGCACTCGAGGCCGCGGCGGTAGTGCAGGTCGCTGTAGTAGCCGCCGCCCTTCCAGTGGCAGTGCGCGCACTGCGACGAGGGGATCTGCGCGGTGAGCCGGTGCTGCAGCGGGTGGCCCGCGCCCTCGCCCGCCAGCGTCGGGTCGCGGCTGTGGCTGAGGCCGTCGAGGCCGTAGAGGACATGGCAGGCGGAGCAGCCCTCCGAGCGGTGGCGGCCCCCGGCGCCGGGCGCGCCGCGGTCCCACAGGTGGCAGCGCGCGCAGTCCTTGCGGAACATGTCGCCGATGGCGGCGCGCGCGAGGGTGCCGAAGAGGGCGCGGCCGGCCGCGGCGTCGGGGATCACCGCGGCGCGCTCGACCCGCCGCAGGAAGCCGCGGTCGATGGCGCGGCCCACCCAGGCCCGGTAGGCCGGCGAGCCGGCGGCCGGCGCGGGGCCGTCGGGGTCGTCGATGGGGACGTCGGCGTACGCCGGCCCGCCCTTGGGCACGAGGCCGTTGGCGGCGAGCGTCGTGGTGGCCTTGCCGAGCTCGGCCGCCATGAGGCCGCGCGGCACGCGGTAGGCGTGGCCCGCGCCGGTCGCGCCGGTGGGATCGTCGACCGTCGAGACCACGCTCATCAGGCGGCCGCCCACGGGCAGCGGCAGCTCGTGGCCCTGGAAGGTCGCGAGCGAACCCGCGGCGGCGTGGCAGGCGCCGCAACCCTGGCCGAGGCCCACCGCCCACAGGCTCCCCGGGTTCGGGAGCAGGCCGCGGTGCGCGGCGCGCTCGGAGGGGCCGTCGGGCTCGCCCCCGTGGCAGACCGCGCAGGCCGCGCCGCGACGGCCGCCCGCCAGCGCCACGACCACCGGCTCCATCTTGTCGTTGATGTCCTCGATGCCGCGGTGGCAGCGGAGGCAGCCGTCCTGGTCGGGGAACGCCGGCGGCACGTCCGGCCGCGTCGCCTCGGCCCGCGGGGCCGCGAAGCCGAGCCCGCCCAGGAAGAGGCGCCAGCGCGCGACCCACGAGCGGCGGCCCTGCGCCGCGAGCCCCGCCACGTAGCCGGACACGGCCCACAGCTCCGCCCGCGAGAGCCCCGACTCGGCATACGAGGGCATGGCGCTCCCCGCGAAGCCGGTGAGCAGCGTGCGCAGCACGTCGCGCGGCGAGGCCCCCGCCTTGAAGACCCCCGGGCCGAGCGTGAGATCCGGCGGGCGCGGCGAGAGCTCGCGGGCGGAGGGGCCGTCGCCGCGGCCGCCTTCGCCGTGGCAGGCGATGCAGCCGGCCGCGCGGTAGACGCGGGCGCCCTCGGCCGGCGAGGCGGGGGGCTCGGGGCCCAGGTCGAGCGGCGCCGCGGGCGCGTCGCCGAAGCGCGTGGAGAGCGACTTCGCGAAGTCGACGAGCGCCCAGCGCTGCGCGGCCGGCAGGTGCGCGAACGACGGCATCGCCGAAGGCGGGATGCCCGCGCTGAGGGTGCGAAAGAGATCCGCGTCGAGCGGCGCCGCCTCCGCCGGGACGCTCTTGAGCTTGAAGTCCCCGGCCGTGAGGTTGGCGGGCGGCACGCGCAGGAAGCGGGCGAGGTCGCCGCGGCCGTCGCCCTTGACCCCGTGACAGGGCGCGCAGAGCCGCGCGAAGTCGGCGCGACCGGCGGCGGGATCGGGGGAGGCCACGCGCGGCGGGACGGCGATCGACGGCCAGGGCGCGGCCGGCACCGCGGGCACGAGCCGCTCGGCCGCCTCGTCGAGGGGATCGGCTGGCCTCTCCGGGCGGCCACAGGCAGCCGGGAGCGCGAGGGCAACGACCGCTGTCGCCCAGGCGCGCATCGTTCAGTCGCGCTCGCGCCAGCGCCAGCCCCACTGCGCGAGCGGGTCGTCGGGATCGTGGCCCAGCTTCGAGTTGGCCGAGGCGCGCCCCACCCAGGCCTCGAACTCCGCGGGTGGAAGGGCCGTCACCTCGCCGCGCATCAGGTAGTGCGCCCAGCCGCACATCTGCGAGCAGGCGACCTCGGATTTCCCCGGCTCGGCGGCCTCGAACCAGGCCTCGGTGATGGCGCCCGGGTTCGCGTCGATCTTCAGGCGGTAGAACGGCAGCGTGAAGCTGTGGATCACGTCCTTGCTCTGGAGCTGCACGAGGATGGGCCGGCCCACCGGGATCCGCAGATCGTTCAGCGTCACGACGTCGTCGGCCGTGCCGAACTCGCCGTCGGGGCCCGCGTAGCGGAAGTTCCAGGCCCACTGCTGCGGCATCACCTCGACGCGCAGCGCGTCCTTGGCGGCCGGGAAGCGCCAGAAGTGGTGCTCGAGATCGGCGTTGGCGTGCAGCTCGAGGTTCACGTCGACCGAGACGAAGACGAGGACGGCGAGCGACAGCGTGAGCCAGAGATCGCGGCGGCGGCCGCCGTCGGCGAAGGTGGCCTTGCGATCCGCGCGCCGCCGGAAGAGCACGATCACGGTGACGAGCGTCGCCGCGACGATCAGGAAGTAGAACAGCTCGAGGCCGTTGGCGAGGCCGATGAGCCAGTCGATGCGGTGGCCGTCGAGCGACCAGTCGGGGGGCATGCCGGGGTGGAACATGGACGGACCTCAGGCGGGCGGCGCCGCGGGCTGCAGGCTCCCCGCGGGCGAAGGGGTGGTCAGCGGCTCGGCCGGGGCCGCGCGGGGTTCGGGCTCGTCCTGGGCGAGAAAGTCGCGGCCCGTGAGGTCGGGCCGGCCGAGCACGTGCGGCCCGCGCAGCACGTGGGGGATGACGTCGAAGTTGTGGGGCGGCGGCGGGGAGTGAATCGTCCACTCCAGCGTCGGCACCTCCCACGGGTTGTCGCTCGCGACCTCGCCGGCCACGAGGCTCTCGAAGAAGTTGTAGACGAAGACGAGCTGGAAGGCGCCCAGCCAGAGCGCCACCACCGTGATGGCGTGGTTGAGCGGCATCAGGTGGCGCAGGTACTCGTAGCGGCCCGGGTCGAAGAGCCGCCGCGGGTGGCCGCCGTAGCCGAGGAAGAGCATGCCCACGAAGACGAAGGTGAGCGGCACGAGCGTGCCGAAGAAGTGCACCGTGCCGAGCGCCTCGTTCATGCGCCGGCCGAACATCTTGGGGAACCAGTAGTAGATGGCGGCGAAGCTCGCGAGCAGCACGGCCGCGGCCATGGTGAGGTGGAAGTGCCCCACCACGAAGTAGGTGTCGTGCAGGTAGAAGTCGGTGGTGATGGTGGCGAGGTGGAGCCCGGTGAGGCCGCCCATGCCGAAGACGAACACCACGCCCAGCGCGAAGAGCATCGGCGTCTGGAAGCGGATCGAGCCGCCCCAGAGCGTGCCCAGCCAGTTCAGGAACAGGATCGCCGAGGGGATGCTGATGAGGAAGGTGAGCGTCATGAAGCCGCCGGCGAGCAGCGGCGTGAGCCCCACGGTGTACATGTGGTGGCCCCAGACGATGCCCGAGAGCGTCGCGATCGCCGTCATCGACAGCGCCGTGCGCCGTGCCCCGAAGGCCGGCTTGCGCGCGAAGAACGAGAGCAGGTCCGAGACGAGCCCCCACGCCGGCAGGATCAGGATGTAGACCTCCGGGTGGCCGAAGATCCAGAAGAGGTGCTGGTAGACCACCGGGTCGCCGCCGGCCTGCACCGAGAGCCCCGCCTCGAAGAA
>Ga0335073_10011874_pt1 | contig 12244 bp, 7 predicted proteins | sample Lox_Sample_22_FD_207093 | JGI IMG/M metagenome (GOLD analysis project Ga0335073, IMG submission 207093) | Soil microbial communities from Loxahatchee National Wildlife Refuge, Florida, United States - Lox_Sample_2.2 | ecosystem: Environmental > Terrestrial > Soil > Wetlands | place: USA: Florida... | reverse complement strand
CCGCGGAGCAGGCCGAAGCGATTCTTGAAGAATTTCGCCTGGCGACCACGGGAGCGCTGCAACTGGGCAGCGGCGGCGCCGAGTCGGCTCGCCGGATGCTCACGCACGCGTTCGGGCCGGAGGGCAGCCTGAAACACCTGAGCCGGCTGCCGCAGGGACGCTCCGGGATTCACCAGCAGCTTCAGCGGATCGATCCGCAATTGCTGGTTCGCTTCGTCACCGGCGAACATCCGCAGACCGCCGCGCTGATTCTCTCGCGCCTGGCGCCGGGGCAATCGGCGGCCGTGCTCGCTTCGCTCGAGCCGGCCTTGCGCGCCGATGTCGCGATGCGGGTCGCCCGTTTAAACAAGATCTCGCCCGCGGTTTTCAGCAAGATTTCGTCGGTCATCGGAGAGAAGCTGAAATCAATCGGTGAAGTGCAGCGGGAGTCCTCGGGCGGCCCGCGGGTCGCCGCCGAAATTCTGAATGAGCTCGATTCCGCGATGTGCGATGCGGTGCTCGAACAAATCGGCCAGCAATACGCCGATCTGGCCGAGGAAATCCGTCAGAAAATGTTCGTCTTCGAGGATCTGCTTTCGATCGATGGGTCGGGCGTTACGGAGCTGCTCTCCCGGGTGGACCGCCGCCAACTCACCATCGCGTTAAAGGGTGCCAGCGCGGAGCTGCGGCAACACCTGCTCAAGGGGCTGAGCCAGCGCGGCGCGGCGATGCTGCTCGAAGACATGGAAGCGCTCGGAGCCATCAAAATCCGCGACGTGGAGGGCGCGCAGCAGCAGGTGATCGCCACGGTGCGGCAGATGGAAAGCGAAGGCACCATCAGCCGGAATCGCGGAGGGGGCAAGGATGAGCAGTTCGTCTAGAGTACTGCGCGAAGACGAGCTCGGCGCCGTGACACCCATCTGGTGGCGCGAACGTTCGCCCAAGCAGGAGCCGGAACCGCGTAAGGAAAACCCGAAACCGCAGCACGCGCCGGTACACGCGAGCGTAGAGGTCGATCGCGAGAAGATCGAACGGGATTCCTATCAGCGGGGTTTCGCGGAAGGTTCCTCGATCGGCAAGGAGCAGGGGGCGGCCGAGCTCAAACCGGTGCTCGAACGGCTCAGCCGGTCTCTGGTCGAATTATCGTCGTTGCGCGGCCGGATGCGGAGGCAGGCGGAAAGCGACGTGGTGAAGCTCTCGATCGCCATCGCGCGCCGCGTGCTGCACCGGGAGCTCACGCTCGATTCGGAATCGATCGCGGGACTCATCCGGGTGGCTCTCGAAAAGCTGGAGTCGCGCGAGCTCTGCCGGGTGCGCGTACACCCCGACCAGGAATCGCTGATTCGCGAGCTGGTCGAGCGATTTTCCGGCTCGAAAGTCGAAATCATTCCGGATACTTCGCTCGGCCAGGGCGACGTTCTTCTGGACACCGGAAACGGGACCATCGACGCGTCCGTCGATGCGCAGCTGCGCGAGATCGAGCGCGGTTTGGCTGACCGCCTGGAGAGCTGATCATGCCGAACGCAACCGACGCCATCTCTCTCGAACCGTACTTCCGGGATCTGGAAAAGCTGGAGCTTCTTCCCTGGTGCGGCCAGGTGACCGCGACGGTGGGATTGCTGATCGAATCGATCGGTCCCGCCGTGGCGATCGGCGATTTCTGCGAAATCGAAAGCGGCGCCGGCCGGCGCATCCGCACCCAGGTGATCGGCTTCCGCAACGGACGCGTGCTGGCGATGCCTCTCGATGAGCCGGATGGTTTGCAGCTCGGCGCGCGGGTCATTGCTCGCGCGCAGGATGCGCGGCTCGCGGTGGGACCCGGGCTGCTGGGCCGGGTGTTGGACGGTTTCGGCGGCCCCATGGATGGCGGACCGCCGATTGAAGCGACGGATTCCTATCCTCTCTACGCGTCGCCGCCGAATCCGCTTCACCGGAGTCACATTACCGAACGGCTGGTGACCGGGATTCGCGCGATCGACAGCCTGCTCGCCTGCGGCAAAGGGCAAAGGATTGGGCTGTTTGGCGGCAGCGGCGTCGGCAAAAGCACTTTGCTGGGCGCGATGTCGCGAAAAAATTCCGCGCAGGTCAGCGTGGTCGCGCTGATTGGCGAGCGCAATCGCGAGGTGAAAGCGTTTCTCGATCACGAGCTTGGTCCGGACGGGATGAAGCGATCGGTGGTGGTGGTGGCCACTTCGGACCGGCCGGCGCCGCTGCGGATTCGGGCGGCGTTCGTCGCGCTCGCCGCCGCCGAATATTTTCGCGATCAGGGCGCTGACGTTCTGCTGGTGATGGATTCGGTGACGCGCCTGGCGATGGCGCAGCGCGAAATCGGCTTGGCCGCGGGTGAGCCGCCCAGCCAGAAAGGTTATACGCCTTCGGTGTTCACGCTGCTGCCGAAAATTTTCGAGCGCGCCGGGAATTTCGAAAAGAGCTCCATCACCGGTTTCTTCACCGTGCTGGTGGAAGGAGACGATTTCAACGAACCGATCTGCGATGCGGCGCGCGGCATTCTCGACGGGCACCTGATTCTTTCCCGCGAACTGGCGTCGCTGGGGCATTATCCGGCGATCGACGTTCTTTCCTCGGTGAGCCGTCTCGCCAACAAAGTCACCAGCAAGGAAGAGACCCAGGCCGCGCAGAAAGTCCGTGAAGCGATGGCCTTGTACCAGCGTTCCGCCGATCTGATTCAGCTGGGAGCGCATGTGCAGGGCATCAATCCGAAGCTGGATCAAAGCATCCGTCTTCGTCCGCAGATCTCCACCTTTCTCCGCCAGGACGCGGAGGCGTATTCACCGCTCGAACAGACGCAGGCGAGCTTGGTTTCGCTGGCCAACCAGCTATGACGCCGTTCCGTTTCCCGCTCGACAAGGTTCTCGACTGGCGGCGATTGCTGATGCGCGCGGAGGAAGAAAAGCTGGCTGTCCTTCAGAGCCGGCTGCAACAGATCCGGCAGCGAATCAGCCTGCTGGTTTCCACGCAGCAAAAGTCGGAGTGGAGCTATCGGAACCTGCCGTCGGTGGCCGGGTCCGACTTGCATTCGCTTCCGGCTTTTCAGGCTCGGGTGAACCGGCAGCGGACGGTGCTGGAGCTCGAACAGAAAAAATGCGAGACGCAGATCGAGGCGCAGCGGGCTCAATTGCTCAAGGCTCGCAGGGATTATCGGGTCCTCGAAAAATTGAAAGAACGCCGCCATCGAGCGTGGGCCTATGAGCTGGATCGCGAGCTGGAAAACACGGCGGCCGACGCCTATTTCTCGAAACTGATCCAATCGCGGAGCGAGGAATGAATATCTTTCTGCTCACCGAAACGAACAGCGGATGCTATAAATGGCGCGGCGCAATTCCCGCCAAATACCTGCGCCGCCGCGGGCACCAGGTGGAGATTTTCGGGACCAACGATAAGTCCTGTTCGGCGCCGGACGTCATGGTTTTTTACCGCGCTCACTATCCCGAAGCGGTCAAACTGATGGAATGGTGCCGCAAGAACTCGATCCGCACCATCTTCGATACCGACGACGCGCTGGACCTGGTTCCTCCTGAAAATCTGAACTACGCGGCCGTGCGCAGCAGGCTGGAGCTTTATCGCACCCTGCTCAGCGCGGCCGATGCCGTAACCACCACGACGGAGACGCTGGCTGCGCACCTGCGCAAGACCAACCCGAACGTGATCGTGGTGCCCAACAGCGTCGATCCGGAAGAATGGACGATAAGTCCTAGAAGAGACCACGTTCGCGTCGGCTGGACGGGAAGTCCGACGCATTTCGCCGACCTGGCGGTCGCGCTGGACAGCGTTCGCGAGTTACAGAAGGAACATTCTTTCTTGTTCGTGCTTCAGGGCATCTGTATCGAGCCGACGCTCGACGAGCTTTACCAGGTCCTGTTGGCGAAACACGGAAAGCCGTTTTGGGAGAAGCCCCTCGGCCGCGCGATCAAACACTTCATGACGAAACTGTCCGGAATCCGCTACGAGTTTCATCCGAATGTTCCGCTGGAGCGCCACGCGGCGACCGTTTGCGATCTTGCGCTGGACATCGGGATTGCGCCGCTGTCTGACGACCCCTTCAACCGGAACAAGAGCTGCATCAAGTATTACGAATACGCGATGTCGGGCGCGGTCACGGTTGCATCGCAGGTTCTTCCTTATTCCGCCGAAGTTCCGCTGACGGCAAAAAACATCCGCGAATCCTGGAAGCAGAAGCTGGCTTACGTCCTTGAAGCGGACCGCCAGCGGATCTGGCGGGAGCAACGCGAATGGGTTCTCACTTACCGGAATATCGAAACGAACGTCGTGCTCTGGGAACAGGCGCTGAGCGGCGTTTCGCGCGAAGTTCCCGCGCCGGTTCCGGCGTGATACGGCAGCGCCCCGACGCAGGCGGCGGATTTTCGACGGCGGGCCGAAGTTCCGCTCCGCAATTTCAACGCCTTCACATGGCGCGCGCCGTGCTGCCGAGATTTCGGGTAAACCGTTTTGTCCACTTCTGCCGCAGTTCTGACGCAAACCGCCGCGCGTCGGCGCTCCTCGCGACGGCGCATCGACCTGGGACTTCTGGGCGGGTTTGTGATTGCCCTCGCCACCATGGTCGCCGGAATTGCCGCCACCGGCGTAAAGCTGTCTTATTTCATTCAGCCGTCCAGCTTATGGATCGTTTTCGGCGGAACGCTGGGAGTGACGTTCGTCACCACTCCCCGGCGCGTTTTCGGGCAGACCTTGCGGCGAGTCGGCGGACTTCTGTGGGAGAAGCCGTCCGATCCCGCGCAGTTGCTTGAGGAGATTCTGTCGTACTTACGCAAAGCGCGAATTGACGGGCTGCTGAGGATTGAACCGCTCATCGAAAATGCCAGCCATCCGCTGCTCAAAGACGCGCTGGTGCTCGCGCTCGAGATGCCTCGCACCGAGTTGCAGGCGGCCATCATGACCAAGATCAGCGCCCACGAGCGGCACGGCGAAGCCGAAGCCAAAACTTTGGAAGTGGCCGGTGGATTCGCACCCACCATCGGAGTGATCGGCACCGTGGTGGGATTGGTCGAGACGCTGCGGCAGTTCTCGGATGTTTCCTCCGTCGCCAGCGGCGTGGGCGCGGCGTTTGCGTCAACCCTTTATGGCCTGGGATTGGCGAACCTGGTGCTGTTGCCGCTGGCCCACCGAATCCGCGCCACGGTTCTTGAGAATTTCGAGATCGAAACGCTCATTCTGGAGGGCGCGATCTGCATCCTGGACGGCGTGCATCCGTCTCTCGCGCCGGAACGCCTGAGCGCGTTTGTCCGGACCAGACCGAACGCATGAAACCGGCTTACCTGAATCCGGAATCGAACCATCGCGACCGATGGATGGTCAGTTACCTGGACGCGGTCACGATTTTGCTGATCTTCTTCATCGCCATCGCCAGGATGGTCCACCCGCCCGCGCACGCCGAGCCGACCGTTCCGAAACCGCCGGCGGTCCGATTGATCGACGCCCGCAAGCCGGTTCTCGATAAGATTGAACAGCGCCTGCACACGGATGGTCTCGAAGCGCATCGCGAATCGCGCGGTCTGATGATCCACCTTCCGCAAACCATCCTGTTCGCTTCCGGAGAGGACCGCCTGAGCGAGTCAGCCTTTCCGGTGATCGAGAAGGTCGCCGAAACCTTGCGCGAGATCCCGAATCCGGTGATTCTCGCCGGCCACGCCGACTCGGTGCCGATTCACACCCGGCGGTTTAAGAACAATTGGGAGCTGTCCGCCGCGCGCGGCTTGCGCCTGCTGGAGGTGTTGCATTCGCGCTACGGCATCGACGAAGCGCGGATGTCCATCGCGAGCGATGGCTCCAATGGTCCTGCGCAGTCGAACCAGACGCCCGCCGGACGCGCGAACAATCGCCGCGTGGATATCCTGATCCTGGACGAGCCGGCCTCCCATTCGGGCGCAAACTGAAAATCTGAACGATTCCGTGGCCCTCGCCTCAGAAAAGCAGGCGCAGCGCGAATTGATTCTGCCGCGCCGGCGTTCCGAAAGCGATGGTCGAGGCGATCGTCCCGAAGGCGGAGCTGTCCGCCGTGGTGCTCGGCGTATTGAAAATCGGGTGATTCAGGGTATCGAACGATTCGGCGCGGAACTGAATCTTCACTCTCTCTCGCACCGAGAAGGTACGAACCAGCGCCGTGTCGAGATTCACCAAACCGGGGCCGATGATCGTGTCCCTGCCGGCGTCACCCCAGGTATACGGGTTATTGGCCGCGTTGGCCACCGGCGGCAGCACGAAGCAACCCGTGTCGAAAAACTGATGCGGAGTCTTTGGGCCGCTGTTGGGATTGCAGCCGGCCACCACATTGGGCCGGTCCAGCGTATCGGCCGTATTGGTGTAATTGCCGGAAAGCGTGGGGGTGAGAGGCGTGCCGCTCTGCACCTGAAATTCGAAGGAAAGCTGCCATCCGCCGGCCAGCGCGGCGGGAACGCCTCCGGTCAGCCAATATTTCCCTTTGCCGAAAGGCAATTCCCACACCGGGCTCGCGACGAAACGGTAGCGCACGTCAAAAGGCGATAATCCGTAGCCGGTGCCCCGGTAGTCGTATTGGTTCGATGCCGCATTTCCACCATTGGAGCCGAAGTCGTCAATCGATTTGCCGTAAGTAAACGAGGTCAGGAACGATAGACCATAGCCATAATGCTTGTTAAGCTGCGCGGTCATCGATTGGTAGTGCCCATTGGCCGACCATTGGATCCAGGTGATGGCGCCAAGCGGATAACCGTTGTAAGAGGGATAGGGCCGGCGCGCCTGCACCGCCTGCGAAGTGCCCGCGCCCGGTAGCGGCTGATTGATATTCTGCTCCATCTGCAAGTGGTTGCTGTCGTTTCCGAAGTAGTCGATTTCGAACAGCATATCCTTGGTAAGCTGCCGCTGAATTCCAAAGCTCCATTCATAAACCCGGGGATTTTTGAAATTCGGATCGGCACCGGTAAGCGAGAGCGAGGTGACCACCCCGCCGCCCACCGGGAAGGGGTTGGACAGCGACAGAGGGTTCGTAAAGCTGGAAGCGTAATTGTAAGTCAGGGTGTAGGGAAAGCCTTTGAAGAGACCACCCAACCCATTATTGATATTCAGACCATTGAAGAAAGTTCCCGCCCCTGCGCGGATGACCGTCTTGCCGTCATGAAATGGCTGCCACGCGACGCCCAGGCGCGGACCCCAGTCGTTCCAATCGTAATTAAACACCCGATCCCCAAGGCCATCCGTCGGCGCCGTCGCGAGCGCACCCACGCCGGGATGTTGCTGCGTCTCCGGCGCTCCGGTCACCGGATTGAACGTGGTCATGCGATTGGCGTAATCAATCGGGGGCGTGTTCATCTCCCAGCGCAAACCGAGATTGAGCGTCAGGTACGAGCTGACCTTGTAGTCGTCCTGAACGTAAACGCCGATGTTCGAATTGCGCCCGTAATATTTTTCCTGGTACGGCACGTTGACGCTGGTGGCGGGATAACCCATCAACATGTCGGCCATTCCGTAGCTGGTGCTTGGCGCGGTGCTCGACAGCGTGTTGGTGAAGCCTAAGCCGCCGTTGTAGTCGCTGCTCGAAAAATTGTTGGTGCCGAAATGCGACAGGTTCGCGCCCATCTTTATGGTCTGTTTGCCCTTGGTGAGGGAGAAATTATCGTTGAAGATCCAGATCGTATCGGCGCGGCGTTGCGAGCTGTAATTTCCGAATCCGGAACCGGTGAAATAGGAAGTCACCGTGGTCAGCGGAGGTCCCATGTAGCCGGAGGTTGCTTTGGGCAGGCAGCCGGTGCAGGGGTTGGTGGGAGCGACCAGCGTCGGAGTGATGCCGTAAGGACCCCAGAAATTACTCAACTCCTCCGGCGTCCGCGGCTGGATCAACATGCTGGTTCCGACGCGTATCTGGTTTACCATGCTGGGCGAGAAAATGTGCGTTTCCGCTATGCCATACACCTGCGACCGCTGATTTACCCAGCAGCCGAAGCCCGGCAGATCCTTGGGCTGGCACAAGGAGTTGTTCGGCTCAAACGACGGATCATTGAAATAGTTCGCGGTCACGTAGCCCGAGTCCCTGGCGCTGAAGGTCTCATCGATCTTCAGGCTGTCCTCGTTCATGTTCTCGACGCGCGTGTCATTGTAAGTGTAATTGTTGCTGGGCAGCGCTCCGGTTGGCGTAGAGATGGTGGGCGCCGGCAGGTAGGAAAACAGCGCCGCTCCGATCGGGTTGATCCGATTCGCGGGAATGATGTTGCCCGGGAACGGAGTCGCGCCGGCGCAGGAGGTCGCGCTGCACGTCAGCGGGTCTTTGATCGTTACCGGCAGTCCGCTGAAATTGCCCTGCGATTCGGCGACGGTCGGAACCGTGTTCAGCGCGCTGAATCCCGAACCTTGCCGCAAGCCTTCGTAACTGTAAAAGAAGAACAGCCGATCCTTCAAAATCGGACCGCCCAAGGTCCCGCCGAAATCATTCTGCTTGAAGGACGGCGTCTTCCCCGTAAGGAAAAAGTTCCGGGCGTCGAGAACCTGATTCTCAATGTATTCAAAACCCGTTCCGTGGAAATCGTTGGTTCCGGATTTGGTGACGACAATCACCTGTCCGCCGGAGCCGTATCCGTATTGCGCCGAATACACGCCGGTCAGGACATTGAATTCGTCGATGGCATCAATGGACGGGCGGAAATTCGGCGTGAACACGTCGGGATCGTTGTTGTCGAATCCGTTCAGCAGAAAGTTATTACTGGTTTCGTTCTGGCCGGCGACATTGAATCCGCCGCGGAAGCTCAACGAGGAATTTTGCGCCGGCGGCATCACGTTGGGCACAATCTCGGTAAGAGACCACATCTGCCGGCCGTTGAGCGGCAACTGCGTCACCTTGGTGTTATCCACCACGTCGCCGACTTCGCCGGATTCCGTGTTCACCACCGCGGCCTCCGCCATAACCGTTACGTTTTCCGTGACATTGCCAACCTCCAGGCTCATATCGAGACGCATATTCTGCGCGACCGCCAGGTTGATATTCGATTGGGTCTGGCTCTTGAAGCCGTTCGCCGAAATCTCCAGGTCGTAGGTGCCGGCCGGAAGAAAGGTGAACTGGTACACACCGGCCGCATTGGTCTGCGCATTGCGCACGGTGCCCTGTTCATGGTTGGTCAGTTTCACGGTAGCGCTCGGCAGAACCGCGCCGGAACTATCATGCACGGTGCCCGAGATCGCCCCTTCATTCTGCGCGCACAGCACCGGCCCAAATAGAGCTACACAGATGCTAAGTCTTGCCAAAGCTGACTTCATACAGACCCCCTAATAAAACAACTTGGCGGAAAATATCAGATTTTTTGCTTTTCCGAAATATGCCCCGCAAAATATTGATCGATCTTCTATGTTGCAACGTTACAAGTCGATCGAAAGACGTATGGTTGGCGAATCCGCCGGATGCGCGCTTCTCGCGATGCGCGCTCCGGTAACTCACGCATTCGGCAACGCCCTTAAATAGGGCGCTAATATACTTGATCCAACCAGTTGCTTCGGTCCGTTGGTGGCGCACGCACTCCTGCGTGCCGCGTCGAGACTCTTCTCGACGCATGGCTGATCGAGCGGAACCAGCGTCGGCAAGAGTGCCGACGCGGCACGCAGAAGTGCGTGCACCACCACCCATACTGACCGGGGGTTGCTCAAGCTTGCGTCAGCGATATCAATGCCCTATAGGGCGGGGCCGATCTTGCAACCGCTTAGAACGAGAATCGCGCGCCGATTTTGAAGATTCGCGGCGGCAGAATCCCGGTCGGCGACTGGAATGCCTCATACTGAAACGTCTGGCCGAAGAGGGGATTGCCGACGACGTTGACTGTCGCGGATCTCGTCCCCAGGACGCTCGTTTCCGATTGCGCCATGTTAGCGTTAAACACGTTGTACAGGTCGAAAAAGGCACTCAGGCGATAGCGTTCATGGAAAGTGAAGGTCTTCTGGAAACCCAGGTCGAAGTCATACATGTTCGGGTCGCGGTACGTGGCATAGGGCGAAAGAGGAATGTAAATCGTGCCGATGTTGAGGTTCGTGATCGGGTAGGCCTCGTTGAGCGGCAAGCCCTGCTGCATCCGCAGGACGGGCGAGATCTCGATCCCCCAGGGAGCCTGGTACATTCCGTCAACGTGCGCCGTCCATTGGCTGAAGCTCTGACCGCTGTTGAATGACTGGTCCGGATTGGTGGGAACACCAAGCTCCGGCGTTCCGCCGCTGGTGACACAGCCGTTGTTGCCCGTCGAATTTGAGGTTTCTCCATACCCACCGCAGTTCTGCGTCGTGTGCGTCCAGTAGACGCTGGCAACCGTCGTAAACCTCCGTGAAAGCCGCTTATTGATGGTAAATTCCAGGTTACGATAGATTGCGTTGTTACCGTTCGGGCTGGCGATTTCGGTCTGCGCCGGCGGGATCGCACTCTTCGGAACATCCCACAGGGTGATCGTGTTGGTGCTCTGCGCTACGCCCTGGGCGTTCCAGGTAGCCGGAACCGTTTCCTGCACCGGCAACGTGAAGAGGCTTGCCGGAAGCGATGCGTTGATGTACTCCCAGGCGTGATGCAATTCGCGGAAAATGAAGCCGCCTTCGATCGAAAGCGTGGAACTGACCTGGTGCTGGATGATCACATCCATGTCGTCGAAACGCTCGTCCTTGAGATTTGGGGCAACGATCGCGTTGGTGGCGATCGACGGCGACCCGACAATCGGCCCTAGCTGGCTGAAGTTGAACGCCGCATTCGATGGATTGATCCACTGGAATGTCGCCGTGGCGCTTTGCACGGGGTTGAGGGCTTCGGCGATGGTGGTCGACGGATAGCTGTAGAAGCTGCCGTAGCTCAGCTTCAGCAGCGTCTTTCCCTTACCCGTTAAGTCATAGGCTATGCCGATGCGTGGCGCGATATCGTGCGGGAACGTGTTCACCGTCCGGTTGGGGAATCCGCCGCTGACCAGATTTTGAGAAGCCGGTAGTGTGTCGCCGTTCGGCAACGGCTGGCCTTCGTAGAAATATCCGCAGAACTCGCAATCGGAGCGAAGGTTGGCGTTGCGATAGCCGGAGCTGTAATAATCCCAGCGAACGCCGGCATTGATGGTCACGCGCGGACCGACCTTAAATTGATCGGTGAGATACAAGCCGTGGTGGAGAATCTCTGAGACCTGGATACGCGGTTCGTTGGTGATCTCAGCTTCGAAGGGAGTGGAGAAATCCGGCAGGACTTGACCGGTTGAAGTCTTGCTGTCGAAAATTTCGAAGACGCCGCCGGGGGGAGCGTAATACTGGTCGTTCTCGATTTCGCGCTCATACAAGTAACCGAAGCGGATCTGGTGACTGGTGTGAAGAAAGTGATCGAGAAAGTAGCTGCCGGTCGGCTCAATCTGGTAGCGCCGCGGATCGAGTCGCACTTCACCAGCGGTGTTGGAAGCGCCACCGCCGGCGATGTCACCGGAGGCCAAGTCCTCCATGCGGGGCGCGAGCTGACCGATCGGAATTCTCGGCAGCGTCTGCGCGCAAGGGCAAGTCGACGTGCCCGGATCGCCCGGGAACACGCCGTAGGGAACCTGCGGGAAGTTATAGCCCCACGTTCCGACCAGCATGTTGGTGAAAAATTTCGGCGACCAGACCGAGTTCCACTGAACGTTCCCGACCCACGCCTCCGCCTTCTGGTAGTACATCGCGTCCTCATAATCGCCAGCCGCGAGGCCGCGCTGCGGCTTCTGAATCGGGTTCCACTGGATGAAGTGCGACAGCCGCTGATTGGGGTTGATATTGTAAGTGACTTTCTCGGTCACGTTACGATCATAGGAATACGACGGGACGGTTCCGGGGGCCTGAATCGGCGCGCCAACCACGCCGAAAGCGACCGTCTGGTCGCGCAGCCCAATGTAGAACCACAATTTGTCCTTGATGATCGGACCGCTGAAATCGCCGTCCGGGTCGAAATAAGTGTGCAGGCGCTGGCCATAGCCAACGTTTTGCATGAGCTGCGCCTGGCTGATATTGTGGCCCTGAAAATCCGGGTTCTCGTAGTCAAAATAAACATCACCATGCCACCCGTTGGTGCCGCTCTTGATGACCGCGTTCACCTGATTACCCGGTACCGGCATCGACGCGTCGTTGGAGGCCGTTCCTACCGTGAACTCCTGGAAGGTGCCGTAATCGAAATAAAATCCGGCGCCGTTGGTGCCTTCACTGTCATTGATCCCATCGATCATGACGCGATTTTGTCCGCCGTAACCGTAGGAGGTATAGCTTACCTGGTTTCCGACCTGCGAACCGCCTACGT
>Ga0335073_10011873_pt1 | contig 12244 bp, 7 predicted proteins | sample Lox_Sample_22_FD_207093 | JGI IMG/M metagenome (GOLD analysis project Ga0335073, IMG submission 207093) | Soil microbial communities from Loxahatchee National Wildlife Refuge, Florida, United States - Lox_Sample_2.2 | ecosystem: Environmental > Terrestrial > Soil > Wetlands | place: USA: Florida... | reverse complement strand
TCCTGGTCGAGCACGACGGGGATGACGTTCGCATCAGCCGCCAGTCGCAGTGCTTCGCGGATGGACAGGGTGCCGCCGTGGTGGGTGGTGGCGCGTCCGGCTCGTCGTTCGAGGTCGTGCAAGTCGATGGTGATGATCAGCTGCGCGGGCAGTCCGGCCTGATTCGGCAGCGTGCCCGAGTCGAGCAGCATGCGGCCGGCCTGTTCGAAGGCGTCGTGCCAGCGCTGGGCGATGCTGCGAGTTTCCGCGCCGAGCTCATCGCGCTGACGCGGTTCGGCGAGCGGGGTGAGCGCGGCTTCCCAGACGGCGGCGCACGCCGGGGTGAGCAGGCCCTCGACCCGGACGGTGTTGTCCGGCCCCGGCCGCAGGGTGAGACCCCGGACGGCAGCCTGGGTGCGTTCGGTCGGGGCGGCGCCGTCGGGGTCGAGGTGGGCGAGGATCCGCTGGCCGAGCTGCTTCAGGGTGCGCGGGTCATGCTCGGCCGCCAACTCGACCAGGGTCGATTCGACGTGCGCGGCGTGCTCGGCACGTACCGGCGGCGGCAACGTCTCGATCACCTCGGCGATCACGCCCGCGTGGTCACCACTGAGTTCCCCGGCGGCGAACGCCGAGGCGGCCACGGGATACACCGGTTCCAAAACCTCACCAGTCACCGACCGCCGCGAGGCGAACCGCGCAACCTGCTGCGCCATCCCCTTGGCGACCCGGCGGGTCACGTTCAACTCGACCTGGATCAGGTCCGGCAACCCGCGCAGCCCGAGCGAGTCGAAACCCCGCGACTCCAACTCAGCCAACACCGCCAACTGCCGGTACTGCAACGCGATCAACTCACGCTGCAGCTCGCGCGCGGACGAACGCAGCTCGGCCACCGACTGGTGACTCACCACTGATTCGCCCACGTGTTCGATTATATGCCATGATTCGAGATTGTCGCGCTTTTATAGCCAGATTCTCAATTACCGTGACGCCGGCATGCGCTCTTCGAGCGTCGGTGGTTGAACCACTTATAGACTGCGCGCACCTAGTTCGCGGCGGACTGCTGGGCCGGTGCCGGCTGGGAACGCCGATGATGCGTGGTGTGCCGGTCGAGCGCCACCGCGGTGACCAGCGCGACGGCCGAGCTGAGCATGATCACCGGGATCTCGCTGGCGGCCTCGTTGCCGAGCAACAGCACCACCAGCACCACCGAGGTGACCGGCAGCCGCAGCATGGCGGTGGTGGCCGCGGCCATCGCGATGCCGATGCCGGCGGTGGTCCCGAGGCCCGGCAGCGGCCCGAGCAGGATGCCGAGCGCCGCGCCGAGGAAGACCGCCGGGAACGTCGGGCCGCCGCGGAACGAGCCCAGCGACAGGCCGTAGCCAAGGCCCTTGAGCACCAGGAGCAGCAGCAACGTGCTGACCGCCCAGCTGTGCGGTGAGCTGACCAGCCCGGGCAGCGCGGCCTGGCCGGAGCGCAGCACGTCGGTGACGGGGCGGTCGGTGGACCAGGTGTAGACGGCCGCGCAGCCGCCCACCAGCAGGCCGGTCAGGGACGTGAGGATCACCGGGTGCCGGGCGATCGTCGAGGCGGTACGCAGCCCGAGCCGGCGGGCAAGTTGAGCGATGGCCGCGGCGAGCACGGCGATCGGGACGGCCCAGGCGACGTCCTCCCAGTCCAGGTGGGCGGCCTGCAAGCCGGGAATGGTGAGGGATTGCAGGGCGATCCCCGTCCACTTGCTGAGGCCGGTGAGGATCAGCCCGCTGGTCGCGGAGGCGACGGCGGCCGGCAGGATCACGATCAGCACCGGCCCGCTGGCGAAGCCGACGACCTCCAGCATCAGGACGACGGCCACCAGCGGGTTGCCGAAGATGGTGGCGATGGCGGCCGACGAACCGGCGACGACCAGGATCTTGGCCGCCTGCGGCTGGTCGCGAAGCTTGGTCCGGCCGACGGCCCAGCCGACCAGGCCGCCGCCGAGGGCGGTCAGCGGCGCCTCCGGCCCGACGACCGCGCCGAGGACGAGGCTGGCCAGCGCGGCGAGCGCGATGCCGCCCAGGTCGACCGGGCGCGGGGTGTTACCACCGAGCCCCTGCACCGGCAGGTGGCCGCCGCCGCCCGGCAGCCGGGTGGCGATCAGGCCGACCAGCAGGCCGGCCAGCCCGACCGCGAGGATCGCGTACCAGCCCGGCGGCGTGGACCAGCCCAGGTCCGATGGCAGCGTCTGCCAGACCCAGTTCTCGGACTTGCTGACCACGGCCAGGAAGCCGAACGCGAGCAACCCGATCGGTGCGCCGACGAGGCCGGCCAGGAACAGCACGGCGTGGTAGCCCCGGCTGGTCAGCGTCGCCATCAGGTCCGGGGCAGGGCTGGACTGCGCCGTGCTGGAGACGTCCGGCATGGGCGTGAGCCTGCCCGGCTCAGCGGTCCCCGGCGTCATCCATCCTGGGTGACTGCGAGCTCAGCTCATTGCCGTGTAATCGCTTACTGGAACTCTTAGGCAACGCGGATGAACCGGAATCTGGGCGTACACCACAGTGCGAAGTTCAAATCCTCTGGATGACAGGTTGGCGAAGCCGGCCGGACACCATAACCAGTACGACACAGGCACTGGAACTGCAGTCGTCTGGATCGAAGTGGGTGAATCAGCGGCTACTGGCCGATTGAGAAGTTGATGCTTCTTAGCTCCCCCCGAACAGATTTACAAACCGGGCGTAAGCGTCTGGGTCTCGAGCGAGCTCAATGATGGCTAGTTCACGCTGGGCCGCAAGACGCTGTGTCTCAGCGGCAAGTGAAGGATCAAACTGCGCCCTAGCTTGTATAAGACTGCGAAGAAGTTCGGTAAGAGGTTCGCCGATGGCGATCTTGAAGTTAAACCCAAGTAGTTGAAGTATTGTTATGGTTTCAACCGAGAGGATTGGCTTGATGACATCTATGAATTGTTCGGGCGACGTCACCTGATGATCTGCATCGGCATTCGCCGCGAGCTTGCTAATCACAGGGATGACGTTGGACGTTACATACTCGACGTCTGCGGCTGAGAGCCGCTGTGCCACTAGTACTTCTTCGTAAGATTGGGCGATACGCGTTATTTCAGTCTTATCCGCAATTAACTCATTGATAATTTGCTCAAGCTCAGCGATGGTTTCCTGATCGCGCTTGCGTGCTTTTGCTGCCGTAATTCGATCGGTTACATTACTGGCCGTGTTGCGAAGCGCTGCCGCTGCCAACTGCATGCCAATGGTTTGTAGCTCTTGGTCCATGCTTGCCTGCTCTTTCCGCTCTCTCGCAAACTAGCTCGTGAATTGGTCGGGGATGTCGCTAGCCGCCTACCAGCCGCGTTCGCGCCATTCGGCCAGGTGCGGGCGTTCGGCGCCGAGGGTCGAGTCGTCGCCGTGGCCGGGGTAGAACCAGGTCTCGTCGTCGTACACGTCGAAGATCCGCTCGGTGACGTCGGCGAGAAGCGACTGGAAGTCCTCCGGTTTCCACGTCTTGCCGACGCCGCCGGGGAAGAGCGAGTCGCCGGTGAAGAGGTGCCCGCGTCCGGTCGAGTCCCGGTAGTACAGCGCGATCGAGCCGGGGGTGTGCCCGCGTAGGTGGATCGCGTGTAACTCCAGGTCGCCCACGTGCACGGTGTCGCCGTGGTGCAGCAGCCGCTCGGTCGGCACCGGAATGCCGGCGGCGTCATCCGCCCCGGCCAGCGTCCGGGCGCCGGTCTGCGCGACCACCGCGGCCAGGCCCTGCCAGTGATCATGGTGCTGGTGGGTGGTCAGCACCGCGGTGGCCGGCTCGCCGCCCAGCCGTGCGAACTCGACCAACCGGTCCGGCTCAGCGGCCGCGTCGATCAGCAGCGCGGTGCCGGTCGCGGTGCAGCGCACCAGGTAGGCGTTGTTGTTGAACTCGCCGACCGCGACCTTGGCGATGGTGACCTCGGGAAGCTCCCGCACGTCGACCGGCCCGCCGACCGTGACCTGTCCCGTGTAATTCATTCGCTCTCCTGCTCTTCGCGCGAGCGCTCATCGTGCGTGCGCTCCGCTCCTCGGTCGCTAAAGCTCCCTGCGATGCTCACTTACTCGCTAATCACCGGCATCTCTTCCGTCGATGGTTCGGTCAGCACCCGCACGCCAGCGTCGGGCAGCTTGGTCAGCACATTCTTCACATAATCCTCCACCGCGGCCTGCCGCCCGACGTCCCGGCCACGCTGCTCGGACATCAACCAGCGGTGCTCGGAGATCTCGTGGAAGAGCTCGGCGTCCGGCATCTTCTTGCGCAGCTCGGGCGGCACCATGCTGAGCGTCCCGTAGTACTTCTCGTCCAGCCAGCGCCGGGCGGTCAGGTCCTCGGGGATGTCGTGCTGCACGCCCTCGATCCACTTGGCCCGGAACCGCGCCATGTCCGACAGGATCAGCCGGGCCTGGTTCTCCTGCAGCCGCAGGCCGGTCAAGGCGTAGGCCCGGCGGGCGTGGTGGCCCGGTTCGACGATGTGCGTCTCGAAGCGCAGCTTGCGCCCGGCGTCCTCGGTGCGGATGCCGATCTCGGAGACGTCGAAGCCCAGCGAGTTCAGCCGGCGCACCCGTTCCTCGATCCGGTAGCTCTCGCCCGACGGGTACACCTCGTCGTCGGTCAGCTCCGCCCACAGGCTGTCGTACCGCGGCTGCAGCGCCATCGCGGTCTCGATCGGGTCCTCGTCCATCGACAGGTAGTGCCCGGCCTGCAGGTCCATCAGCTCGCCGGCGATGTTCTCGATCGCGATCGACAGGTCGTGCATCCGCTGGCCGTTGGTCAGCTGTGGGTGCATCTCGCCGGTCTCGGCGTCGACCAGGTAGGCGGCCAGCGCCCCGGCGTCCCGGCGGAACAGCGTGTTCGACAGCGAGCAGTCGCCCCAGAAGAAGCCGCTCACGTGCAGCCGGACGAACAGCTGCGCGAGCGCATCGAGCAGGCGGGACCGCAGGTCGGGCAGTGACCGTTCGGTGAAGAGCGCCCGGTAGGGCAGCGAGTAGGGGAGGTGCCGGGTGATCAGCAGCCCGTCGAGGTGGTTGCCGGCGTGGTCGCAGCGGTCGACGACGGTGCCGAAGGCGTCGACCACCGGCACCGAGGCGTCGGCCAGCTCGCGCAGCAGGTGGTGCTCGCGCAGCACGAACCGTTCGGTGACCTCTTTGAAGGCGAAGATCTGGTTGTGCGCCCGGACGAAGCGCACCACGTGCCGGGAGATGCCGCGCGGCACCTGCACCAGCCGGGGATCGGTCCAGTCGGCCAGTGGCTTGTCGAACGGCAGGTCGAGCAGCTCGGTCGCCGCGCCGAGCGTGGTGATCGTGTAGTTGCCCATGGCGCTAGTCGCTGGTGCCCACGGCCGTACCGCCTCACTCGCTGGTCCCTGCCACAGGGTAGTGGCCCCGGACGGCGGCGTGCAGCGGCGGGCGCTAGCGTGGTGTCCCGTGCCGTCCCGCCCGCTCTCCGAACTCGTCGAGGCCGGTTGGGCCCGGGCGCTTGCCCCGGTCGCGGCCGACATCACCCGGATGGGCGACTTCCTGCGGGCCGAACTGGCCGCCGGCCGCTCCTACCTGCCCGCGGGCTCGAACGTGCTGCGCGCCTTCCAGCAGCCGTTCGCCGACGTGCGGGTGCTGATCGTCGGGCAGGACCCGTACCCGACGCCGGGCCACCCGGTGGGGCTGTCGTTCTCGGTCGCGCCGGACGTGCAGCCGGTGCCGCGCTCGCTGCAGAACATCTACCGCGAGCTGGCCGACGACCTCGGCCTGCCGATCCCGCAGACCGGCGATCTGACCCCGTGGACCAAGCAGGGCGTGCTGCTGCTGAACAGGGTGCTCACGGTGGCGCCGGGCAAGTCCGGTTCGCACGCGGGCAAGGGCTGGGAACGGGTCACCGAGCAGGCGGTACGGGCGTTGGCCGCCCGCGACCAGCCGCTGGTCGCGATCCTCTGGGGACGCCAGGCGCAGTCGCTGGAGCCGTTGCTGTCGGACGCCGACTGCCTGAAGTCGGTGCACCCGTCACCGCTGTCGGCCAGCGGCGGGTTCTTCGGCTCGAAGCCGTTCAGCCGGGCGAACGAGCTGCTGGTCAAGCACGGCGCCGAACCGGTCGACTGGGCGCTGACCTAGTCAGTCGCCAGCCTCGCCGGGAAGCCGCCGGTGGCGATCGGGCCCCAGCGGGTCGGCGTGATCCGGATCAGCGACTTGCCCTGGTCGATCATGGCCTGCCGGTACTCGTCCCAGTCCGGGTGCTCGCCGGAGATCGCGCGGAAGTAGTCGACCAGCGGCTCGACCGAGTCCGGCAGGTCCAGCACCTCGGCGGTCCCGTCCACCTGGACCCAGGCGTCGCCGAAGTCGTCGGAGAGCACCAGCACCGCGCACTGCGGGTCCCGGCGCAGGTTGTGGGTCTTGGCACGTTCGGGATAGGTCGAGATCACCAGCCGGCCGTCGGCGTCCAGCCCACCGGTCACCGGCGAGGCCTGCGGGCCGCCGTCCTGCCGCCGGGTGATCAGGATCATCCGGTGCCGGGGCCGGATGAAGTCTGCCAGCTCGGTTCGTTCCACGACGGAATTGGTTGCGATCCTGCGCGCCATACCCCCATCATGCCGGTCTCGGGCCGGTCGTTGTCGGTGGTCCCTATTAGGGTCGTGGTGTGCCACCGGCACGGACGCTGCCGCGACCGGACTGCCCGCCGGAACCACCCGTTGACCCAGAGAGAAGCCCGTGTCTGACCGACTGATCGTCCGTGGTGCGCGAGAGCACAATCTGAAGGACGTCCACCTCGACCTGCCCCGGGACGCGATGATCGTGTTCACCGGGCTGTCCGGGTCGGGCAAGTCCTCGCTGGCGTTCGACACGATCTTCGCCGAGGGCCAGCGCCGCTACGTCGAGTCGCTGTCGGCCTACGCCCGCCAGTTCCTCGGCCAGATGGACAAACCGGACGTCGACTTCATCGAAGGGCTGTCACCGGCGGTCTCCATCGACCAGAAGTCCACCTCCCGCAACCCGCGCTCGACGGTCGGCACCATCACCGAGGTCTACGACTACCTGCGGCTGCTCTTCGCCCGGATCGGGCATCCGCACTGCCCGGTCTGCGGCGAGCCGATCAGCAAGCAGACCCCCCAGCAGATCGTCGACCGGGTGCTGGAGATGCCCGACGGCACCCGGTTCCAGGTGCTGGCCCCGGTGATCCGCGAGCGCAAGGGGGAGTACGTCGACCTCTTCGCCGACCTGCAAACCAAGGGCTACTCCCGGGTCAGGGTCGACGGCGTGAACTACCCGCTCACCGAGCCGCCGAAGCTGAAGAAGCAGGAGAAGCACACCATCGAGGTGGTGGTCGACCGGCTGACCGCGCGGGCGACCAGCAAGCAGCGGATCACCGACTCGGTGGAGACCGCGCTGGGGCTGGCCGGCGGCCTGGTGATCCTCGACTTCGTCGACCTGCCCGACGACGACCCGGAGCGGGAGCGCCGGTTCTCCGAGCGCCTGGCCTGCCCCAACGAGCACCCGCTGGCGATCGACGAGCTCGAACCGCGCTCGTTCTCCTTCAACGCCCCGTTCGGCTCCTGCCCGACCTGCACCGGTATCGGCACCCGCAAGGAGGTCGACCCGGAGCTGGTGGTGCCGGATCCGGAGAAGTCGCTGTCCGGCGGCGCGCTGGCGCCCTGGTCGGGCGGGCACGACAACGAGTACTTCCTGCGGCTGCTGGAGGGCCTGGCCGACCAGCAGGGCTTCCTACTGGACACGCCCTGGGAGGACCTGCCGGCCAAGGTGCAGAAGGCGGTGCTGCACGGCTCCACCGATCAGGTGCACGTGCGCTACCGCAACCGGTACGGCCGGGACCGCTCGTACTACGCCAGCTACGAGGGTGTCGTGCCCTGGCTGGAGCGCCGGCATTCCGAGACCGACAGCGACTACAGCCGCGAGAAGTACGAAGGCTACATGCGCGAGGTCGCCTGCCCGACCTGCCAGGGAACCCGGCTGAAGCCGGAGATCCTGGCGGTGACCGTGGGCGGCCGGTCCATCGCCGAGGTGTGCGCGCTGTCCATCGGCGAGGCCGCCCGATTCCTGGCCGGGCTGGAGCTGACCCCGCGCGAGGAGCTGATCGCGCTGCGGGTGGTCAAGGAGGTCAACGCCCGGCTCAGCTTCCTGGTCGACGTCGGCCTGGACTACCTCTCCCTCGACCGGGCCGCGGCCACCCTGGCCGGTGGCGAGGCCCAGCGGATCCGGCTGGCCACCCAGATCGGCGCCGGCCTGGTGGGCGTGCTGTACGTGCTGGACGAGCCCTCCATCGGCCTGCACCAGCGGGACAACCGCCGGCTGATCGAGACCCTGGTGCGGCTGAAGAACCTCGGCAACACGCTGATCGTGGTCGAGCACGACGAGGACACCATCAAGGCCGCCGACTGGATCGTCGACATCGGCCCGCGGGCCGGCGAGCACGGCGGGCAGATCGTGGTCTCCGGCACCCTCGACGAGCTGAAGGACACGCCGGACTCGCTGACCGGCAACTACCTGTCCGGCAAGCGGGCGATCGAGGTTCCGGCCATCCGCCGGCCCACCACCAAGGGCCGCGAACTGGTGGTCGAGGGGGCTCGCGAGCACAACCTGCAGAACCTGACCGTCCCGTTCCCGCTCGGGGTCTTCGTCGCGGTCACCGGGGTGTCCGGGTCGGGCAAGTCGACGCTGGTCAACGACATCCTCTACACGACGCTGGCCAACCGGATCAACGGCGCCAAGCTGCCGCCCGGCCGGCACAAGCGGGTGCGCGGCCTGGAGCACCTGGACAAGGTGGTCGGCGTCGACCAGTCGCCGATCGGCCGCACGCCCCGGTCGAACCCGGCCACCTACACCGGCGTCTTCGACCACATCCGCAAGCTGTTCGCCGAGACCACCGAGGCCAAGGTCCGGGGTTACCAGCAGGGCCGATTCTCCTTCAACGTCAAGGGCGGCCGCTGCGAGAACTGTGCCGGCGATGGCACCATCAAGATCGAGATGAACTTCCTGCCGGACGTCTACGTCCCGTGCGAGGTCTGCAAGGGCGCCCGGTACAACCGGGAGACCCTGGAGGTGCACTACAAGGGCAAGACCATCGCCGAGGTGCTCGACATGCCGATCGAGGAGGCGGCCGAGTTCTTCAAGCCGATCGCCCGGATCGCCCGGCACCTCGACACCCTGGTGGACGTCGGCCTCGGCTACGTGCGGCTCGGCCAGCCGGCACCGACCCTGTCCGGCGGCGAGGCGCAGCGGGTGAAGCTCGCCAGCGAGCTGCAGAAGCGCTCCACCGGCCGCACCATCTACGTGCTGGACGAGCCGACCACCGGCCTGCACTTCGAGGACGTCTCCAAGCTGCTCGGCGTGCTGCAGTCGCTGGTCGACAAGGGCAACACGGTGCTGGTGATCGAGCACAACCTGGACGTGATCAAGACCGCCGACTGGATCATCGACATGGGCCCCGAGGGCGGTTCCGGCGGCGGCACCGTGGTGGCCCAGGGGACGCCGGAGGAGGTGGCGATGGTGGCCGCCTCGCACACCGGCCGGTTCCTGGCCGAGATCCTCGAGGCCGACGCGCCGGCCGCCCGGCGCCCGTCGGCCGGCCGGGCCGGGGCGGCCAAGCGTGCGACGCCGGCTGGGAAGGCGCCGGCCGCGAAGGCGCCGGCCGCGAAGGCCGCACCGGCTGCCAAGGCGGCGCCGGCCAAGCGCGCCGCGGCGCGAACCCGACGGGCCTGACCGACGGCCGGCGGGCTGGCGCCGGGCAGGATGCACGACGAGCGACGATTAGGGTTGAGGAGTGGCTGATCCGTCTACGTATCGCCCCGCGCCCGGGACGATTCCGGTCGAGCCCGGGGTCTACAAGTTCCGGGACGCGAGCGGACGGGTCATCTACGTCGGCAAGGCCAAGAGCCTCCGGTCGCGACTGAACTCCTACTTCGCCGATCTCTCCGCGCTGCACCCGCGCACCCGGCAGATGGTCACCTCGGCGGCGGCCGTCGAGTGGACCATCGTCACGACCGAGGTCGAGGCGCTGCAGCTGGAGTACAACTGGATCAAGGAGTTCGACCCGCGCTTCAACGTCCGGTATCGCGACGACAAGTCCTACCCGTCGCTCGCGGTCACCCTGAACGAGGAGTTCCCGCGGCTGCAGGTGATGCGCGGGCCGAAGAAGGCCGGCGTCCGGTACTTCGGCCCGTACGCGCACGCCTGGGCGATCCGGGAGACCCTCGACCTGCTGCTGCGGGTGTTCCCGGCCCGGACCTGCTCCACCGGGGTGTTCAAGCGCGCCGGGCAGATCGGCCGGCCCTGCCTGCTCGGCTACATCGGCAAGTGCAGCGCGCCGTGCGTCGGCCGGGTCACCGCCGAGGAGCACCGGCAGATCGTCAACGACTTCTGCGACTTCATGGCCGGCAAGACGGACACGATGATCCGGCGGCTGGAGAAGCAGATGGCCGAGGCCAGCGCCGACCTGGAGTTCGAGCGGGCCGCCCGGCTGCGCGACGACCTGGGTGCGCTGCGCCGCTCGATGGAGAAGCAGGCGGTGGTGCTGACCGACGGCACCGACGCCGACGTGGTCGCCTTCGCCACCGACGAGCTGTCGGCCGCGGTGCAGGTCTTCCACGTCCGCGGCGGCCGGGTCCGCGGCCAGCGCGGCTGGGTGGTCGACTCCGCACCCGACGCCGACCAGGACGGCGTCAAGGAGCTGGTGGAGCAGTTCATCCTGCAGTTCTACGGCCAGGAGGACGCGGTGATCCCGCGCGAGGTGCTGGTGCCCGAGCTGCCGGACGACCACGACGCGCTGGCCGAGCTGCTCACCGAGATCCGCCGCAGCCGGGTGTCGGTGAAGGTTCCCCAGCGCGGCGACAAGCGCTCGCTGATGCAGACCGTGCAGCGCAACGCCGAGCAGGCCTTCCTGCAGTACAAGCTGCGCCGGGCCAGCGACCTGACCGCCCGCTCGCAGGCGCTGGCCGAGCTGCAGGAGGCGCTCGACCTGCCGGACGCGCCGCTGCGCATCGAATGCTTCGACATCAGCCACGTGCAGGGCACGAACGTGGTGGCGAGCATGGTGGTCTTCGAGGACGGCCTGGCCCGCAAGAGCGAGTACCGGCGCTTCAGCATGCGCGAGTCGGGCGGCGACGTCGACTGGATCGCCGAGGTCATCCGGCGGAGATTCAGCCGCTACCTGCAGGAGAACGCCGAGGAGGCAGGCGGCGAGGCCGGCCCGCTGACCGAGGACGGCCGGCCGAAGAAGTTCGCCTACTCGCCGAACCTGGTGGTCGTCGACGGCGGCGCGCCGCAGGTGGCGGCCGCCCAGGGGGTGCTGGCCGAGCTGGGCATCACCGACGTCAGCCTGGTGGGGCTGGCCAAGCGGCTGGAGGAGGTGTGGGTCCCGGACGACGACCACCCGGTGATCCTGCCGCGCACCTCCGAGGCGCTCTACCTGCTGCAGCGGGTGCGCGACGAGGCGCACCGGTTCGCGATCACCTTCCACCGGCAGAAGCGCTCGAAGTCGATGACCGAGTCGCAGCTGGCCGGCATCGCCGGGCTCGGGCCGGCCCGGCGCAAGGCGCTGCTCAAGCAGTTCTCCTCGGTGAAGCGGCTGCGCGCGGCGACCGTGGCCGAGATCGCCGAGGTGCCCGGGATCGGTCCCGAGCTGGCCGCCCGGGTGCACGAGCAGCTCGCCGCCGGCGCCGCCGCCGAGCCCGCGGTGAACATGACCACCGGCGAGATCGTCGGCTGAGCCGGCCGTACCGGCAGCCGGAACCGCCGCGGTTTGCCAGAATGAACCGCGCGACCACCCGGTGGCAGAGCATGCCCGGCCCGCAACGAGAGGAACCCGCCCCACCATGTCCGGTGCCGAACACGGCGCGCTGGAGACCGTGATCGTCACCGGTCTGTCCGGCGCCGGTCGCAGTACCGCGGCGAAGTGCCTGGAGGACCTCGGCTACTTCGTGGTCGACAACCTGCCCCCGGAACTGGTCGCGACCATGGTCGAGCTGGGCAGCCGCAGCCAGGGCGCGGTCACCCGGCTGGCCGTCGTGATGGATGTCCGCAGCCGGGCGTTCTCCACCGACCTGACCGGCGTGATCGGGGAGCTGGAACGCCGCGAGCTGCGCCCGCGGATCCTGTTCCTGGAGGCCAACGACAGCGTGCTGATCCGCCGGTTCGAGAGCAACCGGCGGGCCCACCCGCTGCAGGGCGACGGCCGGCTCTCCGACGGCATCACCGCCGAGCGCCGGATCCTGGCGCCGCTGCACGACATCGCCGACCTGGTGATCGACACCTCCGAC
>Ga0335073_10011872_pt1 | contig 12246 bp, 10 predicted proteins | sample Lox_Sample_22_FD_207093 | JGI IMG/M metagenome (GOLD analysis project Ga0335073, IMG submission 207093) | Soil microbial communities from Loxahatchee National Wildlife Refuge, Florida, United States - Lox_Sample_2.2 | ecosystem: Environmental > Terrestrial > Soil > Wetlands | place: USA... | reverse complement strand
ACGGGCTGGCCAAGGCGTACACGCTGCGCGGTGAGCCGGACCGGACCGTGGTCGCGGTCATCGGCGACGGGGCGCTGACCGGCGGGATGGCCTGGGAGGCGCTGAACAACATCGCCGCCGCCAAGGACTCGCGCCTGGTCATGATCGTGAACGACAACGGCTGGTCGTACCAGCCGACGATCGGCGGCCTGGCCGAGCACCTGGCCGCGATCAGGATCAGCCAGCGCTACGAGAACGTCCTCGACTACATCAAGACCACGCTGTCCCGCGCGCCGCTGGTGGGCGGGCCGCTGTACGGCGCGCTGCACGGCGCGAAGAAGGGCCTGAAGGACTTCCTCCAGCCCCAGGTGATGTTCGAGGACCTGGGCCTGAAGTACGTCGGGCCGATCGACGGCCACGACGAGCGCCTGGTCGAGACCGCGCTGCGCCGGGCCAGGGACTACGAGGGCCCGGTGCTGGTCCACGTGATCACCCGCAAGGGGCTCGGCTACGCCGAGGCCGAGCAGAACACCGACGACCGGCTGCACCAGGTGCCCGCGGCCGGTGCCGCGCCGGGGAGCTGGAGCCGGGTGTTCGGCGACGAGATGGTGGCCATCGGCGCCCGCCGCCCCGACGTCGTCGCGATCACCGCGGCCATGCTCAACCCGACCGGCCTGGTGCAGTTCGCGCAGGCCTACCCGAACCGGATCTACGACGTCGGCATCGCCGAGCAGCACGCCGTGACCAGCGCGGCCGGCCTGGCCATGGCCGGCCTGCACCCGGTGGTGGCCATCTACTCGACGTTCGCCAACCGGGCCTTCGACCAGGTGCTGATGGACGTGGGCCTGCACAAGCTCCCGGTCACGCTGGTGCTCGACCGGGCCGGGGTCACCGGCCTCGACGGCGCCAGCCACCACGGTATGTGGGACGGCTCGCTCATGCAGCTGGTCCCGGGCATGAAGATCGCGGCCCCGCGGGACGCCAAGCGGGTGGCCGAGCTGCTCAACGAGGCGGTCGAGGTCTCCGACGGCCCGACCGTGATCCGGTTCCCCAAGGGCAAGGTCGGCGGCGACGTCGAGGCGGTCGCCCAGCTCGGCGGCATGGACGTGCTGCGTACCCCGGCCGAGGGCCTCGGCCCTGACGTCCTGCTGGTCGGGGCCGGGGTCATGGCGATGACCGGCCTGGAGGTCGCGGACCGGCTGGCCGGGCACGGGATCGGGGTCACCGTGGTCGACCCGCGCTGGACCAAGCCGGTCGACGAGGCCCTCGTCGACGCCGCCCGGCGGCACAAGATGGTGGTCACGGTCGAGGACAACGGGCGCACCGGCGGCTTCGGCGACGCGGTGGCGCGGCTGCTGCGCGACCACGACGTGGACACCCCGGTCAAGACGTTCGGCCTGCCGCAGGAGTTCCTGCCCCACGGCACCAGGGACGAGGTGCTGGACGACGCGGGCCTGACCCCGCAGCACCTGGCCCGGCAGATCACCGAGGCGGTAGCCCGCCGCTACCCGGGCGACGACCGCGAGACGGCCGTCGCCAGCGCCGAAGGGACGCCCGTCGAGTAGCGTATGCAGTCATGCTGAACGTTGCCGTTGTCGGGTCGGGTCCGGCCGGTCTTTACGCCGCTGAGGCGCTGGTCAAGCAGGCGGCCGCACTGCCGGTGCCGGTCCCGGTCCTGGTCGACGTGATCGACCGCCTGCCCACGCCGTACGGGCTGGTCAGGTATGGTGTCGCGCCGGACCACAAGTCGATCAAGTCAATCGCGCAGTACCTGCGCAAGGTGCTGGAGAGCCCGGACGTCCGGTTCGTCGGCGGGGTCCACCTCGGCGAGGACGTCACCCGCGACGACCTGCTGGCGGCGTACGACGCGGTGATCTACGCGACCGGCGCGATGCGGGACCGGCGGCTCGGCATCGACGGCGAGGACCTGCCGGGCAGCTACGCGGCCACCGACTTCGTCAACTGGTACTGCGGCCATCCCGACATCGACGCGAGCGCGTTCACCCTCGACGCCGAGTCGGTGGCGGTGATCGGCGTCGGCAACGTGGCCGTCGACGTGGCCCGGATCCTGGCCCGCGACCCGGCCGAGCTGCACTCCACCGACGTCCCCCAGCCGGTGCTCGACGCCCTGCACGCGAGCAAGGTGCGCGAGGTCCACATGATCGGCCGCCGCGGACCCGCCTACGGCAAGTTCACCACCAAGGAGCTGCGCGAGCTCGGCGAGCTGCCCGGCGTCGAGGTCGTGGTGCACGCCGACGAGGCCGACCTGACCGGGTTCGACCTGTCCGGGGAGGGCGTCGAGCTGGCCGCCTCCGACCGGCGGGTGCGCGGCAACATGGTGGCGATCGCCAAGTGGGCCCAGGGCGGGACGGCCGAGGCCGCGGCCACCGGGCACAGCCGCCGGCTGACCGTCCGTTTCTGGCTGAGGCCGGTAGAAATTCTAGGGAACGAACGGGTCAGGGGTATTGCCCTGGAACGCACCCGGATTGCCGCCGACGGGGCCTTCGGCGGCACCGGTGAGGTCGAGACGCTCGGCGTCCAGATGGTGCTGCGCTCGGTGGGCTACCAGAGCGTGCCGCTGCCCGGAGTGCCGTTCGACGCGCGCGCCTCGGTGGTACCGAACGCCCTCGGCCGTGTCCTCGGCCCCGACGGCGCGCCCCTGCCCGGCGAGTACGTGGCCGGCTGGCTCAAGCGCGGCCCGACCGGGGTGATCGGCACCAACAAGTCCGACGCCGCCGAGACCGTCCGCTGCCTGCTCGAGGACCTGGCCGGCGGCCCCGGCGCGGGCGACACCGCATTGCCGCGGGCGGGCCTGCTCAGGTACCCCGACGGCCTGGCCCAGGGCACGGACGTCACCGACGTGGCCGCCGCGACGGCCCCGGCCGGCGAGTGGCCGCTGGCGGCGGTGCTGGCCGGCCGCGGCATCACCCCGGTCTCCTACGCCGAGTGGCTCCGCATCGAGACCGCCGAGACCGACCTGGCCAAGGCGCTCGGCCGCGGTGAGCGCGTCAAGCTGCACAACGCCGCCGCGATATGGTCCGCCTGCCGCCCCGACGAATTGTAATTCCGGCGCCGCCAATTACCGTGGACCGCTACACCCGCTATTAAGGGTGTTTTGGCCCACGGTAATTAATTCGCTCATCCATAGCGCGAGTGGTCGTTACTGGTGCTACCGGTGATCCCCAAGTCGCTCATGTGACTGCGCCGCGTATCGCCTGGTCCGGGTCGTCTGACCGGAATGTCACTACCCGGCCCCATCATGGTGGCGAAGGCGGGACAGCCACGGTGGACGATGGAGGGAACCGGAAATGCAAGACCACAATGGCGTCCTGATGATGCAGCGCGCGCTGCTCGCGGGAACACTAGGCCTGGCTATGGCCCGTAAGGCGGCCGCGATACTGGACGGCAGCGCCGACCGGCAGCAGCACGAGGGCGCGGTCCTGCGCGCCATCCTGGACGCGGCCAACGAGTGCCTGGGGCACTTCGACGACCGCCCCGCGGGGGAGCGGGTGTGCGACACCCTGTTCCACCTGCTCGACCTGGCCGCGTTCGCCGCCGAGCTCGGCCCCGACGGCTGAGCGGCTCCCCGCGAGCCAAAGGGCGCCGTCGGCGACTGGACTGAGAAGTGAGGAGCTTGCGACGAACGACGAGGGAAGGAGCCGACTCAAGGGCGCCCGGAGGCGAGCGGGGATACAAGGTGCGCAATAAGTGCGACAAAGGCAAGGAGAAACCACTCGGGTCCTATTAAAAAACGATAAACAGGATTAACGCGAGCTCCCACGGGGAACGGCTCCATCATCGCCAGATGGGGACCGCAATGAGAAGGTACGGCCAAATCGGATGGCGTTTGGTCGCGATCGCGGCCTTTGTCGGCACCGCCGCGCTCGCCGTCGTGCTGACCCGCGCTCCGGGGAGCCCCGTGGCCGCGCTGTCCTCGGACCTCTCCGGCCGTGCGTGCGCGGCCTCGGGCCTCGAAGCCTGGCTCGGCTCCAGCACGGGCGGGGCCGCCACCAACCGGGCCGGCGTCGGCGTGAGCCACGCCGGGGGCACGTACTACACGCTGGAGTTCACCAACGTCTCGCGCCAGGCCTGCCGCCTGTTCGGCTACCCCGAGGTGTCGGCCTACCAGGACCGGCCGGTGGCCGGGCAGAGCGAGGCGGGCGGCGAGATCGGCGGCCCGGCCATCAGGGACACGTCGGTCCGGCCGACGCCGGTGATGCTCGCCCCCGGGGCGACGGCCCACGCCGTGCTGCGGGTCGTCGCCATGGGCAGCACCCATCCGGCCCGGTGCACGCGGGTGACCGCCGAGGAACTCCGGGTCTTGCTGCCGAGCCAGGGCCGGGCCGCGTTCGTGCCCGCGCACATCCCGGTGTGCTCGACCAAGGGCTCCGTCTCGCTCAGCGTCCAGGCCATCCAGGCCCGCGCCGGCGTGCCCGGATACGCCGCGATGCCCTGACCCGGGCCTCAACGTTTCCTCCTAGGCAACTACCGGGGACAATGGCCTGCATGAGTGTCAGCCAGATCAGCCTGTCCGCGGAAGGGCACGAGAACGAAGGGGCGCCGCCGGGCGCCGGGACCGCGCTGCCGGAGGAGCGCTACCTCGACCGGGAGGAGAGCTGGCTCAGATTCAACGAGCGGGTGCTCGAGCTGGCCGAGGACGAGTCGGTCCCGCTGCTCGACCGGGTCCGCTTCCTCGCCATCTTCGCGACCAACCTGGACGAGTTCTTCATGGTCCGGGTGGCCGGCCTGGTGCGCCGGATGGTGGCGGGCTTCCCGGCCGAGGGCACCGGGGTGCTGCTGCCCGGGCAGGTGCTCGAGAACACCCTGGACCTGGCGGGCCGGCTCACGGTCAGGCACGCCCGCGCGTTCAGCGAGCGCATCAACCCCCTGCTGGCCGAGCACAAGATCGAGATCCTGCGCTGGAAGGAGCTGTCGTCCAGCGAGCGCGCCGCCCTCGGCGACCTGTTCCGGCAGCGCATCTACCCGGTCCTCACCCCGCTGGTGGTGGACCCGGCCCACCCGTTCCCGTTCATCTCCGGCCTGTCCCTCAACCTCGCCGTCATGATCGCGGACCCGCGCACCGACGCGACCATCTTCGCCCGGGTCAAGGTGCCGCCGCTGCTGCCCAGGTTCCTGGCCGTGGCGCCGAACCGGTACGTGCCGATCGAGGACGTGATCGCGGCTCACCTGACCGACCTGTTCGGTGACGTCGAGATCATCGAGCACCACGCGTTCCGCGTGACCAGGATCAGGGACCTGGAGGTCGACGAGGAGCTCACCGAGAACCTGCTCCAGGCGATGGAGCGCGAGCTGGTGCGGCGCCGGTTCGAGCCCGCGGTCCGGCTCGAGGTCGAGGACACCATGTCGTCCGGCGTGCTCGACCGGCTGGTCACCGAGCTCGACGTGCACGAGAAGGCGGTCTACCGGGTCACCGGCCCGCTCGACCTGAGCGGGCTGTTCACCATCGCCGACCTGAACATCGGCGAGCTCAGGTACCCGGCGTTCGTCCCGTCGACCCGGGCCATCTCGAAGGACAACAGCATCTTCACCGCCATCGCCGAGCGGGACATCCTGGTGCACCACCCCTACGACTCCTTCGCCGCCTCGGTGGAGCGCCTCATCGACGAGGCGGCCGACGACCCGCGGGTGCTGGCCATCAAGCAGACGCTGTACCGGACCAGCGGGAAGTCGCCGATCGTGGACGCGCTGATCGACGCGGCCGAGGCCGGCAAGCAGGTCGTGGTGGTGGTGGAGATCAAGGCCAGGTTCGACGAGCGCGCCAACATCGCCTGGGCGCGCAAGCTCGAGGAAGCGGGCTGCCACGTCGTCTACGGCTTCGTCGGGCTCAAGACGCACTGCAAGATAGCCATGATCGTGCGCGAGGAACCCGACGGGACGCTGCGCCGGTACTGCCACCTGGGGACCGGCAACTACCACCCGACCACGGCCCGCGTCTACGAGGACTACGGGCTGCTCACCGCCGACCCCGCGGTCGGCGAGGACGTCACCGCGCTGTTCAACCACCTCACCGGGTACAGCCGGACCCAGTCCTACCAGCGGCTGCTGGTGGCGCCGGAGGCGCTGCGGGCCGGGGTCGTCAGCCGGATCAACCGGCAGGCGGAGCGGGTGCGGGCCGGCCAGCCGGCCAGGATCGCGTTCAAGACCAACGCGCTCGTCGACGAGGTGGTGGTGGACGCGCTCTACCGGGCGTCGCAGGCGGGCGTGCCGGTCGACCTGTGGGTGCGCGGCATCTGCGCGCTGCGGCCCGGCATCGCCGGGCTGTCCGAGAACATCAGGGTCCGCAGCGTGCTCGGCCGGTTCCTCGAGCACTCCCGGGTCTACGTGTTCGGCACCGGGGATGACGAGGACAGCGAGGTCTGGATCGGCAGCGCCGATATGATGCACAGGAACCTGGACCGCCGGGTGGAACTGCTGGTCCGGGTCGCGGACCTCGGCCACCAGCGCGGTATACGCCGGTTCCTCGACATAGGCATGGACGACGGGACTTCGAGCTGGTGGCTGAACGCGGACGGATACTGGACCAGGCACAACCGGGACGAGGCCGGGAACCCGCTCCGGGACGTACAGGAGACCCTGGTGCGGGAGCGGCGGGTCCGCTCGGCCGATGACTGATGCCACCCTCGCGGCGGGCGCGGCCATCTGGCGGCCCGCCGCGGACCCGGAGTCCGGGGAGGCCGAGGTGCTGCTGGTGCACCGGCCCGCGTACGACGACTGGTCGATGCCCAAGGGCAAGAGCGAGCCGGGCGAGCACATCCTCGTCACCGCGGTGCGCGAGGTCCAGGAGGAGACGTGCGTCCGGCCGGTGCTCGGCCCCCGGCTGCCCACCGTGGAGTACATCAGCTGGGGCCGCCCCAAGCGGGTCAGCTACTGGGCCGCGTTCAGCCCCGGGCTCGAGGCCGCACCCGGCCAGGAGATCGACGCCATCTCCTGGCTGCCGCTGGCACAGGCCCGCAAGCAGCTGGCCGACACCCACGACGATCCGGTGATCTCCGCCCTGCAACCGGTCGAGACGGTGCCGCTGATCCTGGCCCGGCACGCCTCGGCCGGCCGCAAGGCGGACTGGCCCGGCGATGATTTCGCGCGGCCGCTCGACGCGGCCGGCCAGGCCGGCGCGCGCGTGCTGGCTGGCCTGCTGGCCTGCTTCGCGCCCGCCGCCCGGGTGATCAGCTCGCCCGCGCTGCGCTGTACCGAGACCGTGCGACCGTACGCGGAGGGGTTCGGCGGGTCCGTCGAGGCCGAGGTCTGCCTGGTCCCGTTCGGTCGTGCGCCCGATTTCTCGAGCCGAACGGAGCAGGCTGATACGCTCCGCCACCTGCTCTCCGCTCTGGTGGCGCAGCGCCGTCCCGCCGTCCTGTGCCTGCACCGGGAGAACCTGCCCGAGGTCCTCGCCGCGGCCTGCACGGCCCTGGGCGCGCCCGCCGCCGTCCCGGCCGGCCCGACCCTGCCCAAGGGCGGCTTCTGGGTCGCGCACGTCTCGGCCGGGCGGGAACTGGCCGCCCTCGAGCGCTACGAGCCCTGAGCGTCCGAGCGGGCCGGGGGCACCGGGTCCGGCTTGGCCTCGCCGTCGGCCGCGGCCCGGGCCCCCCGGCGCCGGCGCGTCACCCGCCAGGCGATCCAGGCGGCCAGCAGCACGGCCAGGGCGACGAACGCGTACAGCGAGTACCGGTTGATGTCGGCGTAGATCGTGTCGATGTGGTCGCCGGCCACGTCCCCGATGGTCACCCAGGTGGCGACCCAGGCGCAGCCGCCGAGCACGTTGAAGACGGTGAAGGTGAGCCAGCGCATCTCGGTGATGCCCGCGATGATGCCGTTGGCCTCGCGCAGCCCCACGATGAACCGGGCGATGACCACGACGATGCCGCCGTAGCGGTCCACGATCGCCTCGGCCCGGTCCAGGTGATGGTGCTTGATCATGACGTACTTGCCGTAGCGCAGGACCAGCTCGCGCCCGGCGAACCGGCCGATGAGATAGCCGATCTCGGCGCCCGCCACCGACGCGACCAGTGCCACGATGCCGACCACGACGACGTTCAGGCCGGCCCGGCCGGTCCCGGCGAAGATCGCGCCGGCGATCATCGCGAGCTCTCCGGGAACCACGGGGACGCCGATGTTCTCCAGCAGCAGGAGGAGGGCGATGGCCCCGTAGCCGTAGTGATCGAGCGGCCCGGCCAGGGAGTTGAGGAAACCCGGCAGCGGCGCGGCGACGCTGGCGAGAATGCCCACGCTCAGTCCTCTCCCGCGCTGGCGTCGCCGAGGCTGGCGACGTCCGCGTCGGGTGCTTCGGCCTTGGGGTTGCTCAGGGCCAGCGCCACCGGGCCGGCCGCCAGCTCGATCTGCCACGGGCGCGCGCCGTAGCTGGCCAGCGCCTGCGCCACCGACGGCTCGTCGGTGACCGACGGCGGATCCCAGCTGAGCCTGCGCAGCGTGTCGGGTGACAGCAGGTTCTCCACCGGCAGCCTGCTGTCGGTGGCCAGGGTGGTCACGACGGAGCGGGCCGCCGCCAGGCGCTCGGCCGCGGCCGGGTCACGCTCGGCCCAGCGGTGGGCCGGCGGCGGGCCGTTCGGCACCGCCCCGCCCGTGGTCTCCGGCAGTTCGTGGTCGGCGCTGGCCCGCGCCCGCGCCACCGCGGCCAGCCACTCCTTCTCGTGCCGCCGGGCCTGGCGCCCGGCGAACCCGCTGATCTTGATCAGCTGAGCGTGGTTGGCCGGGTACGAACGGGCCGCGTCGACGATCGCCGTGTCCGGCAGCACGCGGCGCGGGGACAGGTCGGCCACCCGGGCGATCCGGTCCCTGGTCGTCCACAGTTCCCGCACCACGGCCAGGCCGCGGCGGGACTGCACCCGGTGGATGCCGGAGGTGCGGCGCCACGGGTCGGGCCGGGCCGGGGCCGGGCGGGCCGCGAGCACGGCCTCGAACTCCTGGCGAGCCCATTCGGTTTTGCCCTGCTCGGCCAGTTCTTCCGCGAGGGCGTCGCGGAGGTCGGTCAGCACCTCCACGTCGAGCGCGGCGTAGCGGAGCAGTTCATCACGTAGCGGGCGGGCGGACCAGTCCGCCGCCGAGTGGCCCTTTTCCAGGTGGAAGCCGAGGACCTCCTCGACCAGCGTGCCGAGAGCCACCCGCGGGTAGCCGAGCAGCCGGCCGGCCAGCTCGGTGTCGAAGAGCCGCAGCGGCCGGTAGCCGATCTCGGCCAGGCACGGGAGGTCCTGTGACGCTGCGTGCAGGACCGCCTCGGCGTCCCGGAGCGCGGAGTCCACGCCGGACAGGTCCGGGCAGGCGATCGGGTCGATGAGCACGGTTCCGGAGCCGGCCCGGCGGAGCTGGACCAGGTAGGCACGCTGGCCGTAGCGATACCCGGAGGCACGTTCGGCGTCGACCGCGACCGGGCCCTCACCGCGGGCCAGCCGGTCCGTGGCCTCGGCTAGCGCGGCTTCGGTCTCGACGACTGGAGGCAGGCCGTCGCGGGGCTCCAGCAGTGGGACGATCCCGCCAGCCTCATCGCTCGCGCTCACCCGTGCCCCGGCTGGGGCAGTGCCTGTATGCCTGGGGGTTCGAGGCCAGCCGCGGCGGACATGCAGTCGCACCAGGCCGCGATGTGCGCCTGCAGGTCGAGGACGCCAGGGTCACCGGTGGCCAGGGTCCCGGTCTGGTGGCCGGGCCCGGTCGGGGACCAGGAGGCGCGCAGCTCGAACCCGGTCAGCGGGACCTCGTCCTGCTTGGAGCCGAACCCCTCGGTGATGACCCTGGTCACGGTGCCGCTCGGAGCGGTGTACCCGGGGACCTGCGCGTCCAGGGCCTCGGCGAGCCAGCTCCAGCCCACCTCGCCGAGCAGCGGATCGGCGGCCATCTCCGGCTCCACGTCGGCCCGGACGTACGCCACCAGCCGGAAGGAGCCCTCCCAGCCTTGCTGGCCATCGGGGTCGTACAGCAGCACCAGCCGGCCCCAGGCCACGTCTACCTCACCGCGCTGGACCGTCGCCGCGACGGCGGTAGCGTAGGGTGCCAGCCGCTTCGGCGCGGGCACCTCCTCGAACTCCAGGCCGGTCCGGCGCTGCGCGTCCTGCCCCGCGACGAAGGCTGTTACCGCCGCCGCGAACGTCGCCTCGGCGGGGGAGCCTTTCACGTTGTTCCCAGCCTGCACCGCGTCCCCATCGTGGGCTGTGTGGCCGACCTTTGTTATCTTTTCGGCCTTTGCTTTGTTATCAACCTGCGCTGTGTTGTCTGGAAGCGCTGTGTTGTCTGGAAGCGCTGTGTTATCGACGTGAGCTGGGCCCGACGGCATATCCGTCACCACGGAAATGCCCACCGCAGAATCGGAAACCGCCGTCGGCTGCCGCGGCGCACGTGACCGCGCGGCGCGCCGGCCTCCTTGCCCGTCAGTCGCCCTCATGACCCGAGCGTACGTGTCGCTCATCACTTCTCACGCAGCGGCGTCTAGTTTCATGGCAAAGCACCAATTTTCCTGCGGATTGTCGAAATGGAAAAACTGTCATGGCTGAGTCCGGGATGCGGAGCCCGACCCGGGGCCTCTCGGGCCGGGGTCAGGCCGCCCTGACCGCGCTGCGGCCGACCGCGTCCCCCGGAGCGGGCAGCCCGATGACGAGCGCCTCGCCGCAGGCCGTGCAGCCCCATTCCGGGCAGTCGCCGTCCGGCCCGTCGGGACAGCTCGCCGGCTCCGCGTGGAACTGCTCGAACAGCCGTTCCTCGCCGCATTCACCGCAGTACCTGACCAGCTCGGGCGTGCTCGGCTGGGGCCTGCTCAACTGCGTCATCCTGGCGACCTCCTCGGCGCTCGGCGTGACCCGTGGCGCGTGATCCCGTCGTGCGCGATCCGTCGCGGGCTTGCGTGTTGACAGGGTTGGTGCCGATACTGACACGCCCCCGGGGCCGTTCGTGGGATCTCGGACGGCGTGTCTGGACTCCGTCACCGTGCGCTGATGTGAGACGATCCCTGACGTGACCGAGTTCCTGGCGAGATCCCCGTTCCTGCAAGCCTGCCGGAGAGAACCGGTTCCTTATACCCCCGTCTGGTTCATGCGTATGGCCGGCCGGTCGCTGCCCGAGTACCGCAAGGTCCGCGAGGGCATCCCGATGCTCGAATCGTGTACCCGACCCGACCTGATCACCGAGATCACCCTCCAGCCGCTGCGCCGGTACGAGGTCGACGCGGCCGTCCTGTTCAGCGACATCGTGGTCCCGCTGCGGGCGGTCGGCATCGACGTGGACATCAAGCCCGGCATCGGGCCGGTGGTCGAGACCCCGGTGCGCACGGCCAAGGACCTGGAACGGCTGCGCCCGCTGGAACCCGACGACGTGCCCTACGTGACCGAGGCGGTGCGGGCGCTGGTCGCCGAACTGGGCGAGCGGCCGCTCATCGGCTTCGCCGGCGGCCCCTTCACGCTCGCCTCCTACCTGGTGGAAGGCGGCCCGTCCAAGAACCACGACCGGACCAAGGCGCTGATGTACGGCCACCCCGAGCTGTGGCACGCGCTGCTCGGACGGCTGACCGACATCACGATCTCGTGGCTGCGGATCCAGGCGGAGGCGGGTGCCGCGGCCGTCCAGCTCTTCGATTCGTGGGTCGGCGCGGTCAGCCCGGATGACTACCGGCACGCGATCCTGCCGCACACCAAGCGGATCTTCGCCGCCCTCGGGTCGGCCGGCGTGCCCCGCATCCACTTCGGGGTGGGAACCGGCGAGCTGCTCGGGCTGATGGGGGAAGCCGGCGCCGACGTGGTCGGGGTCGACTGGCGCATCCCGCTCGACGAGGCGGTCCGGCGGGTGGAGCCGGGCAAGGCACTGCAGGGCAACCTCGACCCGGCCATCCTGCTGGCGCCGTGGGAGGTCATCGAGGAGCGGGCCAGGGACGTGCTGGCCCGCGGGCGCACCGCCGAGGGGCACGTCTTCAACCTCGGTCATGGCGTCCTGCCCGAGACCGACCCCGGCGTCCTGGCCAGGCTCACCGACCTGGTCCACGCCGAGTCGGTCCGCCCTCCCGCCTAGCCTTCGGGCGCGGCCGGCGTGGCGGCCGGCTTGCGGTGGGCCAGCCAGCGCCGGCCGCGGTAAGCCGCGTACCCGGCGACGGCCAGGATGACGGCGAACGGCGCGACCGCGCCGAGGAAGGCCAGCGTCCAGGACACCGTGACCCGCAGCGCGTGCCAGCCGGCCCCGAAGCCGCCGGCCAGGCTGGGCGGAGGCTTCGGGCGGTGCACGGTCGGCTTGGCCATCGGGCCGAGCAGGGACAGCGTC
>Ga0335073_10011871_pt1 | contig 12246 bp, 13 predicted proteins | sample Lox_Sample_22_FD_207093 | JGI IMG/M metagenome (GOLD analysis project Ga0335073, IMG submission 207093) | Soil microbial communities from Loxahatchee National Wildlife Refuge, Florida, United States - Lox_Sample_2.2 | ecosystem: Environmental > Terrestrial > Soil > Wetlands | place: USA... | reverse complement strand
GCTCATCCGGGGCGAGCGGCGCGGGCCGTGCCGCGCACAGCCGGTAGAGCTGCGGCCGGTCCTGGCGGCCGAGCGCGATCAGGTCGGTGAAACCCTCGGTGGCGACGAACGCCGTCTTTGCGCCGCGTCCCTCGAGCAGCGCGTTGGTGGCGACGGTCATTCCGTGCGAGAACTCTCGGATCTCCTCAGCGGTGGCGCCGGCCTGGTCGAGCGCCGCCTGGATCGCCGCCATCACACCCTCGGACTGGTCCTCGGGTGTGGTCGGCGCCTTGGCGGTGATCAGCCGGCCGTCGAACGCGAGAACGGCGTCGGTGAACGTCCCGCCGACATCGACGCCGATCAGCATGGCGCGTCAAGCTAGCGCAGCTACACGAGCGCCGGGACGGTCCGGCAGCTCTCAGAACTGGAAACTTGGGCCCGCAACCCTCCCGCGGCCGCGGACCCGCAAGCTCCCTACGCCGCGAGCGGCGCCTCGATCTCCTCGGTCTCCGCGAGGTGCTGGTGCGACGGGCAGTAGCCGTTGTGCGGCAGCGGCATCCGCTGGCACGGCGTGCCCTTCCGCGTGCTGGCCCGACACTGCAACGGGTTGCCATAGGCGTCGAACCCGTTCTGCGGCAGGCGGCGCAAGAACACATCCGCCAGTCCGAGATAGTGCTGGATGACGCGCAGCACCCGCAGTTGCGACGTCATCGGGAAGTACATCCGGATGTCGTTGAACAGAGTCCGCGAAGGATGCGCGAAGTAGTGACGATCGGTTGCGAGACGCTCGATCGCCGCTTCGCATGCCTTCAGGACGCGCTCTTGATTGCAATGCAGCCCGCCGTGCTGGTCCTCGATGACCTCATCGGCAAGCTCACGGTAGATGGCTCGGCTGAACCGGTACATATAGAAACACCCACTCCTAGATCCGTGCCCCCGCCAGGGCGGTCTGGTTAGCGCGAAGTCCAGCTACCCGCTATGTGTGAAGTTACAGCGGCGTCAATTATTAAGTTGACGTTAATCTGGAACCTGGTGCTTTGAGCGTCTGTGGGGTTCCCGCCGGCTCACGCCCAAGTTTGCAGGACCGGCTCGCCGCCCGCGCCGATTGTCTCGTGCCGTCCGTCGAACGCCGGGTCGCGCTCGGGGAAGTCGCGGCGCTGGTGGGCGCCGCGGCTCTCGGTGCGAGCGAGAGCGCACTCGGCGATCAGGCGCACGAGCGGGTGCGGATCGGCGGTGAGCTCGGTGAGCCCCGCGGCGTCGCGCTCGAGCCCCGCGTTGTGCCACAGGGCCTCGCGGCTGGCAATTGAGATTGGCTCAGGCTTGGCGCCCCGCGGGGTATCGCCGGCCGCCTCGACCGCGGCCGTGTCCGGCGCGGGCTGGGCCACCGCCGAGCGCGCGGCCCGGGCCCCGAACACGAAGCACTCGGTCAGCGAATTCGAGGCGAGCCGGTTGGCGCCGTGCAGGCCGGTGCACGAGCACTCGCCCACGGCGTGGAGCCCGGCGAGGGTCGCGCGGCCGTGGATGTCGGTCGCGATCCCGCCCATCATGTAGTGCGCCGCCGGCGCCACCGGGATCAGCTGGCGCTCGGGATCGATGCCCGCCTGGCGCAGCGCTGTGACGACGTTCGGGAACAGCGCCGGGTCGACGTCGCGCATGTCGAGGTCGACCGACAAAGCGCCGGTCGCGACCATCTGCCGCTGCACGGCGCGCGCCACCTCGTCGCGTGGTGCGAGCTCGTCGACGAACCGCTCTCCGCTCGCGTCGAGCAGCGTCGCTCCTTCGCCGCGGACAGCCTCGGTCACGAGGAACCCGTCGGCGCCGTTGCTGCCGACGACGGCCGTGGGATGGAACTGCATCAGCTCGAGGTCGGCCAGCCTCGCCCCGGCGGCATGCGCGAGCAGCAGGCCGCCGCCGACGGCGCCCGCCGGGTTCGTCGTGCGCGACCACAGCGCGGCCGCGCCTCCGGTGGCGAGGACCACCGCCCCGCTGGCGATCAAGCCGCCGTCGTCGAGGCGGACGCCGACGCAGCGATCGCCGGCGACGATCAACCCGACCGCGCGCCGGCCCTCGAGCACGTCGATGCCGGGGTGCTCGGCCACCACCGCGCTCAGCTCCCGGACGAGCCGCCGGCCGGTGGCGGCACCGCCCGCGTGGACGATCCGCCGCCGGGAATGACCGCCCTCGAGGCCGAGCGCGAGATGCCCGCTGCGGTCGGCGTCAAAGCGAACTCCGAGCCGGCCGAGATCCGCCACCGCCTCGGGCGCCTCGTCGCATAGGACGCGGGCGGCCGACTCGCGGACCGCGCCGCGGCCGGCGGTGACCGTGTCGCGGAAATGCAGCTCCGGGCTGTCGTCGGCCGAGACGGCCGCGGCCAGGCCGCCCTGGGCCCACCAGCTAGAGGACTCGGCGAGCGGCGTGGCTGACACCAGCGTCACGCGCGCGCCGTCGCGGGCCGCGCACACCGCCGTATACAGCCCCGCGGCGCCTGCGCCCACCACCGTGGCCTGAGTGGCAAGAACCTGCACGAGGACCGATACCGTACCCCGATGCCGTCCGCGCCTGTATGGCTCCAGCATCCGTCGTCGCTTCGGCATGACACGGTTCCGCATCCGGAGCAGCCCGCACGGATCTCGGCGATCGAGCGCGAGCTGTCAGCGCGGGGCTGGCTCGGGTTCGAGCGCGTCACCTCTCCGGCCGTCGATCGCGAGGTGCTGGACGCGGTTCATCCGGCGGCCTATGTCGAGTCGATCGAGCGAGCCTGCTTGAACGGAGGAGGGTTCCTCGACGCCGACACAGTGGTCAGCGAGGGCTCGTTCGACGCCGCACTCCACGCCGCCGGCGGAGCGGTGCGGATGGTCGACCTGCTGCTCGGCGGCGACGTGCCGTCCGCGTTCAGCGCGCACCGTCCGCCCGGCCATCACGCGCTGCCCGCGCGCGCGATGGGCTTCTGCCTGTTCAACAACATCGCGGTCGCGGCGCGCTACGCGCTCGACGCCCGCGGGCTCGAGCGCGTGATGATCGTCGACTGGGACGTCCACCACGGCAACGGGACCAACGACATCTTCCGCGACACCAGCGAGGTGCTGTTCGTGTCGATCCACCAGTCACCGCTGTATCCGGGAACCGGTGGCGCGAGCGACGCCGGGTCGGGGGAGGGGCTTGGGTTCACGGTCAACCTCCCGGTTCGCCCCGGCGCGGACGACGCCGTGTTCTGCTCGCTCGTGGATCACGTTGTCGTGCCGCTCGCGCGCTCGTTCGAACCGCAGTTGATGCTCGTCTCGGCGGGCTACGACGCCCACCGCGACGACCCGCTGGCGGCGTGCGAGCTCACCGAGGACGGGTTCGCCGCGATGACCCGCTCGATCCGCGGTGTCAGCGACTCGCTCGAGATCCCGGTTGGGTGCGTGCTCGAGGGCGGGTACGCGCTCGACGCGCTCGCGAAGTCGGTGGCGGCGACCCTCGAGGCGCTTCGGGAACCCGTCCCGGCGCCGGCAGCACCCGCGGGTGACGGTGTCTCGCCGCTCGTCAGCCAGGCGCGCGAGCGGCTCGGGCAGTGGTGGCCGGCGCTCGCCTGAGCGACGTGACGGACCCTGTACAGTTCGAACTAATGGATCTCGCGTACTGAAGCCGCGCTCGTTTGTGCCGTCGCGTATCTGCGACGGCTCCGCTGCTCTCGTCGTTACGTGGAGGTCCTTCTGCAGGTTCGTAGTAACCCAACTGTCAGTCCCACCGACCGGGTCCCATCGACCGGGGCGGCCGCGGTGTCGCTGCGCGGCGTGGTCAAGCGGTTCGGCGACGTCGTCGCAGTCGACGGCCTCTCGCTCGAGGTTCCGGCGGGGCTCTGCTACGGCCTGCTCGGACCGAACGGCGCCGGCAAGTCCACCACGATGCGAATCCTCACCGGCCAGGCGCTTCCGGACGCGGGTGAGATCGAGGTCCTCGGTCACCGCCTCCCGCGCGAGTCGAAGCTCGCTCGCGCGCGCATGGGCGTGTGCCCGCAGGAGAGCAACCTCGATGTCGACCTAGGCGTCCGCGACGTGCTCGACGTGTTCGCGCGCATGTATCGCGTCCCCGGCGCCGAGCGCGCGGCCGCAGTCGAGCGGGCGTTGGCGCGGGCGGGCCTCGAGCACCGCGCGCGCGATCGCGCGGTCACGCTGTCCGGCGGCATGCAGCGCCGGCTGCTGATCGCGCGGGCGCTGATCCACGAGCCGGAGATCGTGCTGCTCGACGAGCCGACCGTCGGCCTCGACCCGCAGATCCGCCAGGAGCTGTGGTCGCTGATCGTCTCGCTTCGCGATCAGGGGACCACGGTGCTGATGTCGACCCACTACATCGAGGAGGCCGAGCGGCTCGCCGACCGAGTGGCGATCGTGTCCGCCGGGCGGGTGGTCGCCGAGGGCACACCGGGAGAGCTGATCCGCGAACACGCGGGCCGCGAGGTCGTCGACGTGTACGCCTCGGCGGCCGAGCTCACATCGCTTCGCCGCGGTGCGCTAGCGAGCGGGTTGCCAACCCGGCGCTCCGGCCCGGCGCTCACCTATCTGCACGCCGACGCGTACGACGGCCGGGTGCCGGATGGTCTCCGCCGGAGCGCGACGCTCGAGGACGTGTTCGTGCGGCTCACGGGGGACTACGTCGAATGAGCGTGCTTGCACCGGGCCGTGTCGAGGTTCCCGCGCTCACGGCCGTGTGGGTCCGCGAGTGGACCGTGTTCAAGTACTACTGGCGCACGCGCACGTTCGCGGCGATCGTCGAGCCGGTGATCACGCTGTTGGCGTTCGGCTTCGGGTTCGGGAAGCTCGTGTCGCATGTCGAGGGAATCCCCTACATCCAGTTCGTCGGGACCGGCGCGGTCGCGACCGCCGTCCTGTTCAGCGCGGTGTTCTCCTCGATGTTCGACGCGCTCTACAAGCGCCGGTACCAGCGCGTGTATGACGCGATGCTCGCGGCACCGGTCGACGTCGACGAGATCGTCACCGGTGAGTCGCTGTTCTTGGGTGTTCGTGCCGGCCTGTACGGCGTGGCACCGCTGCTGGTGGCGTTTCTGTTCGGCCTGCAGCCGGAGCCCGCGATGGTGCTCGTGCCGTTCATCGGCGTGCTGACCGGGATTGGGTTCGCCGCGCTCGGGATGTGGTTCGCGGCGATGGTGAGCACGTACGACGGGTTCAGCTACGTGATCAGCGGCGTGATCACGCCGCTGTTCCTCGTCGCCGGCACGTTCTTCCCGCTGACCCGCATGCCCGAGTGGCTGCGTTCGCTCGCCCAGCTGAACCCGCTGTATCACTGCGTGGAGCTCGTCCGCCACTGCGCGTTCGGCCTCGACCCGCTCACCGACCTCGTGCACGTCGCGGCGCTGTGCGCGTTCGCGGTGGTGGCGTGGGGGCTCGCGGTGTGGCGAAGCCGCGCGAAGCTGATCCTCTAAAGCAGCGACCGCCACGCCGCCACGACGTTGTCGGCCATCCGGTCGGTCGAGAACGTCTCGGCTCGCGCGCGTCCGTCGATCCGGGGATCGTGGGTGTTGAGAGGCTGCTCGAGCGCGGCGCGCCACGCGGCCTCGTCGAACGGCGCCACGTAGGCGCCGGCGATGCCTTCGAGCGCTTCGGGCGCGATCCCGACGGGCGTCGCCAGCACGGGTACGTCGCACGCGAGCGCCTCGAGCACCGCCAGCCCGAACCCCTCGCGCTCCGACGGAACGACGACGGCGTTGGCGGCGTTCACATACAGCGGGACCTTCTGCGGTTCCACGTCGCCGAGTGCGATCAATGGGACGTCGCCGGCGACCGCTTGCGCCCGGTCGTAGCGCTTCTCGGGTCGGCTCGGGTCGGCAGGGAACAGGAGGTAGGTTCGGTCCGGGGCGAGGCCGAGTTCGTCGCGGGCTTCATCGCGGGGGATCGGGCGGAAGCGACCGGTGTCGACGCCGGCGGGGAGTACCGCCGTCCGGCCGCGTACCGCCTTCTTCGGTATGGCCGCCGCCAACGGCTCGGACACGGCGGCCACGAGATCGAGGAACGGGAGCGCCGCGGTGGTGATCGCCCGGGAGCGCGGGTGGGCGAGGTCGGTCCCGTGGAGCGTCACCGCGCGCACTTCGCCGTGCGCCGCGAAGGCTGGCCACGCGGTCAGGCCGAAGTGGGCATGGACCACGTCATACCGGTCGTGGCGGTGGCGCCGGCGGAGCTCGGCGGCGCCTCGCGCGTACGACGCGATGCCGCCAGGCGCGAACGAGAACACGTCGACGTCGACCCCGTCGATCCGGCGGAGCGCGTCGACCTGATCGCGGACGAAGCTGCCCAGCGCAGGCCGAGCGGCGCTCGGGTACATGTTCGTGACGATCAGCGCTCGCATGCGGCCGCGCGAGACTACCGCCGCTTTGGCACCATGCATCCCCGCGATGACGCCCTCGGAGTTTCCCCAGCGCAGCTACGGCCGCGCCCCCGACGCGCTCCGACCGATGGCGATCGAGCCCGGCTTCGTCCGTACCGCGACGGGATCGGCGCTCATCTCGATCGGGGAGACGCGCGTGATCTGCACCGCCTCGGTGCAGGCGAGCGTGCCGCGCTGGCTCGCCGGCTCGGGCCGCGGTTGGGTCACCGCCGAGTACGGGATGCTCCCCGCCTCAACCGGCGAGCGCAAGCAGCGCGACATCAGCCGCGGCAAGCTCGACGGTCGCTCGGTCGAGATCCAGCGCCTGATCGGCCGGTCCTTGCGCGGCGTCGTCGACTTCTCGTTGCTGGGAGAGCGGACCGTGTACATCGACTGCGACGTGCTCCAGGCCGACGGCGGCACCCGCTGCGCGTCGATCACGGGCGGGTTCGTGGCGCTCCAGCTCGCGTGTGCGCGCCTGATCGCCGACGGCGCGCTGGATCGATCACCGCTCACCGGCGCGGTCAGCGCGGGTTCGTGCGGCATCGTCGATGGGGTGCCGTTGCTCGACCTGGACTACAGCGAGGACTCGACGGCCGAGGTGGACGCCAACGTCGTCATGACCGGCGACGGCGGTCTCGTCGAGGTTCAGGCGACCGCCGAGCGCACTCCGCTTTCCCGGGCCCACCTGGACGATCTGCTGGCGCTCGCGGCCAAGGGCATGGTCGAGCTTCGAGCGCTCCAGGACGCTGCGGTGGCCGCGGCCACGGGCTGAGACGATGTCTTCTGAGGCCCCCTCGTCCGGCCGCGCGGTCGTGCTCGCGACGCGCAATGCCCACAAGGTTGTCGAGATGCAGCGTCTGCTCGAGCCGCTCGGGATCGCGGTCGAGGCGCTGCCCGATGAGGTCGAGCTGCCGCCCGAGGACGGGACCACGTTCGCCGACAACGCGTTGATCAAGGCGCAGACCGCGGCATCGGCAACCGGTCGGCCGGCGATCGCGGACGACTCGGGAGTCGAGGCCACCGCGCTCGACGGCGCTCCGGGCGTGCGCTCGGCCCGGTTTGCGGGAGAGAACGCCACCGACGAGGAAAACCTGGCGAAGCTCGTGGGCGAGGCGCCCGCCGACAGCCGCTTGCGCTATGTCTGCGCGCTGGCCTACGTCAACCCGGAATCCGGCGAGGAGCGCGTGTTCTTCGGCGACTGCCGCGGGCGGATGGCCCGCGAACGCGCCGGGTCGAACGGCTTTGGCTACGACCCTGTGTTCGTTCCCGACGCAACAGGGGACAATCGAACCATGGCGGAGCTCACGGACGCCGAGAAGGACGCGATCAGCCATCGCGGGCACGCGGTGCGCGCGCTCACGAGATGGCTACGCCTCTGAGCTCCGGAGGCTCGCTCGCCGATCCGCAGGTGAAAACCCGCACGGCCGCGCTGTCGGTCGTTTCGAACTCGGTTCTGATCCTGCTAAAGGTCATCGCCGGCTCGATCACCGGTTCCGTCGCGATTCTGACCGAGGCGGTGCACTCCAGCATCGACCTGGTCGCCTCGGTGGTGGCCTTCTTCTCTGTCCGGAAGGCCGGCGAGCCGGCGGACGAGAGCCACCGCTACGGGCACGAGAAGGTCGAGAACCTGTCGGCCGCGATCGAGGGCATCCTGATCCTGGTCGGATCCGCCGCGATCGCGTTCCAGGCGATCCGCCACCTCGCGAAACAGGAGCAGCTCCAGTCGCTCGGGATCGGCATCGCGGTGGTGGCGTTCTCGATGGTGGTCAACTTGATCGTCTCGGGGGTCATCGCCCGGCAAGCGCGTAAGTCCGATTCGCCGGCGCTCGAAGGCGACGCCGCGCACCTGCGCACCGACGCGTTCACGTCCCTGGCGGTGCTCGTCGGGCTCGCGCTCGTGAAGATCACCGGCGCGTATTGGCTCGACCCGGTCGTGGCGCTGGCGGTCGCCTCGACGATCGTCGTCACGGGGGTGCGTCTGCTGATGGGATCGTCCCGTGTGCTGGTCGACGAGGCCCTGCCGCCCGACGAGGTGGCCGTGATCCGGGCGGCGGCCGAGGAGTTCGGGGCCGAGGGCGTTGTCGGCTATCACGAGCTACGCACGCGCCGGGCGGGCTCGCGCCGGTACGTCGATCTGCACGTCCAGTTCCGCCGCGGCACCTCGCTCGAAGACGCCCACCGGACCGCTCACGAGCTCCAGGACGTGATCGGAGAGCGGCTCGGTGGCGCCGATGTCCTGATCCATCTGGAGCCCGAGGATCGGGTGCGGCCGGGCGAGGAGGTCGGGAGCGCGGCCGGGGGTTGATCGTGGCTGGCGGTTGCGGGCGGTTGCGGGCGGTTGCGGGCGGCGAACTGAAGCCGGGATGAGAAACCCCTCGTATATCGCGGTTTCTCATCCCGGCTCGTGGGTGCTCCGGGCGCGAACCGGACGCGGACCGCGCGCGGACCGCGCACGAACCGCCTAGAACAGGTTGATGCCGGCCGCCAGCGCCACCGCAAAGGTGACGGCGGCGTACCCGTAGTAGCCCTGCAGCACCAGGACCAGCACGACGATCAGGCAGACGAAGACCGTTCCCAGCCACGCGAGCCGACCGAGATCTACGGGCGGATTCTGACCATCGTCCACCGGGTCATTGTGGCCCTCTTCGGTGACGTCTGGCTCTCCCGGGTCTGGCGGGGGCTCGATTTGGGTAGTAGTGGTGGGCGAATTACGCAAATTCCGAAAATCCCGCTGCACCGTCGCGCGGCGCGTTGTGCTCACGGGGGAGAATGGCGCCCGATCCCGCGACGGCATGGGTCCGGCCGTCCGCCACCCGTGTTAGCTTCGGGAATTCCTACCACCTCGAAGGAGGGAGCAAGTGACGAAGCAAGAATTCGTGGACCAAGTCGCTGACCGTGCCGGTTTGAGCAAGAAGGATGCCGGCGACGCAGTCGACGCCTTTCTGGATACGGTCGAGGACGCGCTCAAGCGCGGAAGCGACGTGTCCTTCTCGGGGTTTGGGAAGTTCAGCGTCTCGCAGCGCAGCGCACGCGAGGGTCGCAATCCCGCGACCGGCGAGCGCATCCAGATCGCGGCTTCGCGCGTTCCGAGGTTCACGGCTGGGGCGGGCCTGAAGAAGGCCGTCAAGTAAGACCGTGCCGGACGCTGGATGCTGCGGTCGCGTGCGGGATGCCGTGACCGTGGCGTCCATCGACCTCCCTCAAGCGTGACCGCCGCGTCCGTCGGAGACGCAACGATGCCCGCCAATCCGGGGCATGCGGACCTCAGAAGCTTCGGCGACCGGCTGGCGGACTGCGTCGCCACGCGCCGCTCGCAGATCGTGCTCGGCCTCGATCCCGATCCGGCGCGCCTGTGGCCCGAGGCGATCCGCCGCGCTGACGCCGCTGACGCCGACGCCGCTGGCGCCGACGCCGCCGGCGCCGCTGGCGCCGCTGGCGCCGCCGGCGTACACGCGGCCACCCGCGGCGCGCGCGCCGTCGCGGCCCACTGCGCGCTCGCGATCGAGGCGACCGCGGACGAGTGCGTAGCGGTCAAGCCTCAGGTCGCGTGCTTCGAGCGGCTCGGCGCCGCCGGCTGGAGCGCCTTGGCCGAGACGGTGGCGTTGGCGCGCGAGCGCGGCCTGATCGTGATCGCCGACGCCAAGCGCGGCGACGTGGACGTGACGGCGAAGGCCTATGCCGAGGCGTTCCTCGGCGAGACCCCTAGCCCGTACGGCCCGATCCCCGGCCTCGGCGCGGACGCGATCACCGTCAACCCGCTTCTCGGGCGAGACTCGCTCGAGCCCTTCGTGACCACGGCGCGCGCCAACGGCCGGGGCCTGTTCGTGCTCGTGCGGACCTCGAACCCGGGCGCGGCGGATGTGCAGGAGCGCCCGCTCGCCGACGGTTCCGCCGTCAGCGAGCACCTCGCCGACCTGGTGGCGGACATCGGTGCTCCGGGCGTCGGCGACAGCGGTCTTTCCGACGTCGGCGCGGTCGTGGGCGCCACCGCGCCCGATCGGCTCGAGGCGCTGCGCCGGCGGATGCCGCACGCCGTCTTCCTGCTGCCCGGGGTCGGTGCCCAGGGTGGAAACGTCGAGGACCTCGCGCCGGCGTTCGCGAACGGCCCGGCCGGTGGGTTGATCTCGGCTTCGCGCGGGATCGTGGCCGCGCACGAGCGCGCCGGCGGGGATCCGGCCGTCGCTGCAGCGCGCGAGGCCCGCCGTCTGCGCGAGCTCGCCTGGCGCCTCGCGGGTTGAGCTAGGGCGTCAGCGGCGTGAGCGGAATCGGTATCTCCGGTCGCCCGGCCGGCCGGACGCTGGAGACCGGTTCCTGCCCCGAGCGCCAGTATGATCGCCGATGCGATGGAGGGGTGGAGGAACCCGGCGCGTTACATCGTGCCGCTCGCGCTGGCCGCTTCGGTCGCCGCCACGTATTTGATCGTTCACCACGCCCTCAGCGACAAGCACAGCTCGACGACGACGTCCACGGTATTGACGACCAGCACCGTCGCGCACGGGCACAGCAACTCGGGATCGGGGTCGTCGAAGGCCAAGTTCTACGTCGTCAAATCGGGCGACTCGCTATCGGGGATCGCGTCGAAGACCGGCGTCTCGATGGCCACGATCGAGCGGCTGAACCCTCACCTGAACCCGAACGCGCTTCAGCCGTCGCAGCGGCTCCGACTGCGGCGATGAGGTGGTCGTGACGCGCGGGGTGGCCGCTGCGGCGGTTCGAGGTGTCGTTGGGCGCGTGGCCTGCGCCGCGGCCTGCGCAGCGGCCTGCGCGGCCCTGATCGCCGCCCCCGTCGCCGGCGCGGCCACAGCCCCGGCCCCGCCGCCGCTGTCGGTCCGCGCGGCGGCGCTGATCGACGAGGGCAGCGGCCAGCTGCTCTACGGGCGCAACGAGAACGCCGAGCTCGCGATCGCGAGCACGACCAAGCTGATGACCGCGCTCATCACGCTCAGGCATGCCCCGCTCAGCCGCGTGTTCGTCTATCCCGTCTACTACCTCTCATCGGTCGATTCGCAGATCGGTCTCGTCCCGGGCGAGCGGATGAACGTCCACGACCTGCTGATCGCGATGCTGCTCCCGAGTGCGGACGACGCCGCCTACGACCTCGCCTTCAACGTGGGCCACGGATCGGTGAGCCGCTTCCTCGGGATGATGAACGCCGCCGCGCGCGGGCTCCATCTCACCCACACGCACTACACGACCCCGAGCGGTCTCGACACGCCCGAGAACTACTCGAGCGCCGCCGACCTCGTCACGCTCGCGCGCTACCTGCTCCAGCACGAGCCCTTTTTCAAGTCGGTGGTCGGGCAGTCGCACGCGGTGCTCCGGACCGGAAACCACGTCCGCTCCGTAACGAACCTCAATGACCTCGTGGCGCGCTTTCCGTGGGTCAACGGCGTGAAGACCGGCCACACGCTCGAAGCGGGCTACGTGCTCGTCGCGTCCGGAACGCAGCACGGGATGACGCTGATCGACGCCGTGCTCGGGACCTCGAGCGAATCCGCCCGCGACGCGAACGCGCTGTCGCTCCTGAGCTGGGGGTTCGCGAACTACGGCCTGCGTACCCCGGTCCACGCCGGGAAGGTGCTCGCCCGGCCGGCGATCACCGGCAACCCGCAGGCGCACGCCCGGCTGATTGCGGCCTCCACGTACACGCACGTGTTTCCGCGCTCGGCGACCGTCAAGCTCAAGGTCACGGCGCCGGCAACGCTCACCGGGCCGGTCGCCGCGAACACGGTCGTCGGCTCGGTGGCGGTCCTCGAAAACCACCGCGTCGTGACCCGGATCCCGCTGCTCCTACAAGCCGCCGTTCCGCAGATCCACAAGAAGCATTCCGCCGTAAGCGCACTGGTCATATCGGTTACCCTGTCGGGACTTGTGGTGGCGGCAGGTGCGGCAATCGGGCTGACC
>Ga0335073_10011870_pt1 | contig 12246 bp, 10 predicted proteins | sample Lox_Sample_22_FD_207093 | JGI IMG/M metagenome (GOLD analysis project Ga0335073, IMG submission 207093) | Soil microbial communities from Loxahatchee National Wildlife Refuge, Florida, United States - Lox_Sample_2.2 | ecosystem: Environmental > Terrestrial > Soil > Wetlands | place: USA... | reverse complement strand
GCTTACTTACCGGAATGGCCGCTGGCAACTCGCCTGGACAACGCCCGAAAGCTCCTGCGCTGCCCTCGACCTTCGGGACATAAGCATCCACCAAATGCTTATGTCTCCGAGGTCTCCTGACGTAGTCGAGGTTTCGGGCGTTCTTCATGGCGGCAGGGACCGGGTCGGTCCGGCGGCGGGACCGAGTCGCCACGGTCGCCGGACCGGGGTCGGCGGCAGCGGCCGACAACTACGCTTGGAGTGCCGGCCCGGTGCGCCACCGGGCCCTCACCCCTGACACCGACACAGGAGCCGAACCAGATGCCAGAAGCCGTGATCGTCGACGCCATCCGAACGCCGATCGGCCGGGCGGGCAAGGGATCGCTCAAGACCGTGCGCGCCGACGAGCTTGCGGCGATCCCGATCCGGGCGCTGATCGAGCGCAACCCGGGGGTCGACTTCGCCGAGACCGTCGACGTGATGATGGGCGCGGCGTCCGGGGTCGGCGAGCAGGGCTACAACGTGGGCCGGAATGCGGCGCTGCTGGCCGGCGTCGACCATCACGTCCCGGCCTGCACGGTCAATCGCTTCTGCGCCTCCTCGCTCCAGACGATCCGGATGGCGTTCCACGCGATCAAGGCCGGCGAGGGCGATCAGTACATCGCGGCCGGGGTCGAGGCGGTCTCCCGGGCGGGACTCGGGGCGGGGATGATGGAGGAGGCGAAGAACCCTCACCTCAACGGCTCGAACGGGTCGGCGTACGACGTGTACATCCCGATGGGCATGACCGCCGAGAACGTGGCCGAGCGCTGCCACGTCACGCGCGAGCAGCAGGACGAATGGGCCGTGACCTCCCAGAACCGGGCCGTCGACGCGCGCGACTCGGGCCACTTCGACTCGGAGATCGTGCCGGTTCCGGTGCCCGCCCACAAGGACACCGACAAGGAGGGCAACGAGATCGACGTCCCCGACAGCGTTGTCACCAAGGACGACGGTCCGCGCGCCGGGACGACGATGGAGGTGCTGGCGAAGCTGAAGCCCGCCTTCCGCGAAAACGGCACCGTGACCGCCGGCAACGCCTGTCCGCTGAACGACGGCGCCGCGGCGGTGCTCGTGATGTCGGCGGACAAGGCCAAGAAGCTCGGCCTGGAGCCACGAGCCCGCATCATCGCGTCGACCGTCGCCGCGATCCGTCCCGAGATCATGGGCCTCGGCCCGATCCCGGCGATTCAGGCCCTCCTCAAGGAGACCGGAGTGAACATCGACGACGTCGACGTCGTCGAGATCAACGAGGCGTTCGCGGCGCAGATCGTGCCGTGCAAGGAGGAGCTCGGGATCCCTGAGGAGAAGCTCAATCCGTTCGGCGGAGCGATCGCGCTCGGTCATCCGTTCGGGATGACCGGCGCGCGGATCATGACCACGCTGATCAACGGCCTGCGAGCGCTCGACGGAACGCTCGGGATCGAGTCGATGTGCGTCGCCGGCGGGATGGGCCAGGCGATGCTGATCGAGCGGCTTAGCTAGCGGCGAGACCGAGAAACTCGCCACTCGACCGCCACGCCGGGTCGAGTGGCGTGTCGATCGGGCCACGGGCGAGTTTCGGCGCACTCGAGCCGGCACGCCCGCCGAGTGGCGCCTAACTCGGGAGCGTCGGGAGCGTCGGGAGCGTCGGGAGCGGCTAAAGCGACGGCCCGTTCGCGATGATCGGCGGGTTGGCCGACAGCCACCCGCCGTCGGCCAGGGCGACGCTCAGCGGGGTCGGCCTGCCGACGTAGTAGCCCTGGGCGTAGTCGACCTGATGCTTCTGGAGCAGCGAGATCGTCTCGGCGTCGGCGACCGACTCGGCGACGGTCTTGATCCCGAGCGCCTGCGAGACGCCGACGATCGCCTTGACCATGTGCTCGTCCACCTCGCTCCGCGGCAGGTTCTGGACGAACTCGCCGTCGAGCTTGACGTAGCTCACCGGGAGGTGCTTGAGGTAGTAGAAGGACCCGAACCCGGTGCCGAAGTCGTCGAGCGCGAGGCTGCAGCCGAGGTCGGTTAGGCCCCGGGCGAACTGCGTGGCCTCGGGCATGTTGGCGATCGCGGCCGTCTCGGTGACCTCGAAGATCAGCTTGGACGGGTCGACCGAGGAGTTGTCGAGCTCGCGCTCGATCATCCGCAGCAGCTCGGGGTCGCCGACCACCGACTCGCCGCTCAGATTGATTCCGACGCGTGGGATCGGGCCCATCGACTCGGCGATCAGCTGGATCGCCCGCGACACGACCCAGCGGTCGATCGCGTGGATCAGGCCGAAGCGCTCGGCGGCGGGCAGGAACGCACCCGGGGCGATCAGCTTGCCGCGCTCGCCCTTCATCCGCAAGAGCAGCTCACCGTGCTTGATCTGCCCGGTCGCGAGCTCGAGGATCGGCTGGAGGTGGAGAACGAACCGATCGCGGTCGAGCGCGTCCTGAATGCGCTGGGACCAGCTGAGCTTGGCCATCGCGCGGGCCTTCCGCGCCTCGGGCGCGGTGTAGACGACGACGCGGTCCCGGCCTCCGGTCTTGGCCGCGTACATCGCGAGGTCGGCGTTGACCAGGACCTCGCCGGCGGTGGCGTCGTCTGACTCGAACGCCGCCACGCCGATGCTGGCGCTGATCCGGAACGGCCGGCCGCCGTAGCTCGCCGGGCTGTTGCGGATCTCCGAGAGCAGGTCTTCGGCCGCGGCCCGAGCCTCGTCGGCGCCGACCGCCGACAGCAGGACCGCGAACTCATCGCCGCCGAGCCGGGCGACCACATCGGTCGAGCGGAACCGGCTCGACAGCACGCTCGCCACCTGGACGAGCACGGCATCGCCGGCGGCGTGGCCCGCGGAATCGTTGATCCCCTTGAAGTTGTCGATGTCGATGCTGAGGACCGCGCTGTGGGAGGCGTAGCGGCCCGCACGGGCGAGCTCGCGCTTGAGCTGCTCGTCGAACCGCCGGCGGTTGAACAGGCCGGTGAGCTGGTCGTGATCGGCCATGTGGCGCAGTCGCTCCTCGTAGCGAACGCGCTCGGTGGTGTCCCGCGCGATGATTGCGGTCGACACGATCCTGCCGTTGGCGTCGGTCACCGGCGAGACCGTCAGCGAGACCGCGATCACGCTGCCGTCCTTGCGGATGCCCTCGGTTTCGAAGTTGTCGATCGACTCGCCCGACAGCAGCGTCTGGAGGATCTTCTGCTGCTCCCCGGAGCGGTGCGCGGGCTCGATCAGCGAGATCGGCTGCCCGATGGCCTCGTCCGGCGAATAGCCGTAGAGCTGCTCGGCGCCACCGTTCCAGCTCGTGATCGTGCCGTCGTGGGACTTGGTCACGACCGCGTCCCCGGTCGACTGCACGACGTAGCTGAGGAGGTCGCGTGCCGCCCGCGCCGCCGCCTCCTCGGTGACGTCCTGCATCGTGCCGACGATCTTCACCGGTCCGCGCTTGCCCTCGACGATCGCCTCGCCCCGGGCGCGTACGACGCGCTCGGCGCCGTCGAACCGCGCGATGCGGAACTCGAACTGCAGTGGCTCCTGAGCAGCGCCGGCGCTCTCGAACTCCTTCGCCACGAGTTCGCGGTCCTCGGGGTGGACGCGCTCGAGCACAGTCTCGCGCGTCAGCTCGACATCGGCCGGCGTTGCGAAGATCAGCCGCAGGCCGGCCGAGAAGTGCGTCTCACCCGTGCCCAGCTCGAGCTCGAAGCTCCCGGTGCCCGCCGCCTGCTCGGCCTCGGTCAGCAGTCGCTCGCTACGGGCTCGCCGCTCGGCGCGCGCGAGCGCGTCGAGGATCTTCGGTTGGGCGTCCGTCAGCGACTCCGACCGCTCGAGCGCGTCGGTGACAGCGCGCTGCAACTCGGGCCACTCGCTGACCCCTCGATGCTGTTTTTCGGGCCGGCCCTTCATGACCGATCCGGCGATGTTCCCATACGGAATGGTCGCCGATCACCACCCTGCATGGTGAACGCCAACGGGTACTCCCTTCCTGGATGGCCGGATTTTACCCCTGCAAAGCTCGGCAGAATCGCCGGTCGAACAAATGGCCAGGGAGAGTTGGTGCAGGTTCCGGGGGCAGGATGCGTGCACTAACGAGCACGGATGCCCGCACTACTTCGGCGGCATTCGGAGCGCGCCGTCGAGCCGGATCACCTCGCCGTTGAGCATCTCGTTCTCGACGATGTGGGCGACGAGCGCCGCGAACTCGTCGGCCCGCCCGAGGCGAGACGGGAACGGGACCGCGGCCGCGAGTGCCTCGCGCGACTCTTCCGGGAGCGCGGCCAGCAGCGGCGTGTCGAACGTCCCGGGCGCGATCGCGCACACGCGGATGCCGACCGCCGCGAGATCGCGCGCGGCCGGCAGGGTCATGCTGACGATCCCGCCCTTCGAGGCCGAGTACGCGATCTGGCCGATCTGCCCGTCGAACGCCGCGATCGACGCGGTGTTGACGCACACGCCCCGTTCGCCGGACTCGGTCGGCTCGGACTCGAGCATCGCCGCGGCCGCGAGCCGCAGCACGTTGAACGTGCCGATCAGGTTGACCTGGATCACCGTCTCGAACGGCTGGAGCGGGTGCGCGCCGCGACGACCGGCGACGCGCGTCGCCCACCCGATCCCGGCGCAAGACACCGCGATCCGGAGCGGCACGGGCTGCCCGGCGGCGACGCGAACGGCCGCGCCGACCGCCGCTTCGTCGGTCACGTTGATGTGCATGAACGTGGCCCGCTCGCCGAGCTCGCTCGCAACCGCCCGGCCGCGCTCCTCGTTCAGGTCGGCGATCACGACATGGGCGCCGCCGGCATGGAGCCGGCGGACGGTGGCTTCGCCCAGCCCCGAGGCGCCGCCGGCGACGAGCGCGCCGTTGCCTTCGATCCGCACGCGCGGAACCCTAGCGGCTACCGGCGCGCGGCCAGCGACAGTGCGAACAGCTCGTCCGGGTCGGTGTACCAGGCGTCCAGCTCGAGTCCGGCCGCGTGGAAGTCCTCCTCCACGCGTGCGCGGGTGAACTTCGCGCTGATCTCGGTCCGGAGCTCCTCGCCGGCCGCGAAATCGACACGCAGGCCGAGATCTCCGACGAGCACGCTGCACGGCCGCCGGGAGCGCAGCCGCATCTCGACCCACTCGTGCTTGCGGTCAAAGAACGCGATGTGGTCGAACCCATCGGGGGAGAAGTCGGCGTCGAGCTCGCGGTTGATCACGTGGAGCACGTTGCGGTTGAACTCGGCGGTGACGCCGGCCGCGTCGTCGTAGGCCGCCTCGATCACCGCCGGGTCCTTGACCAGATCGGTGCCGAGCAGCAGCCGGTCGCGCGGGCCGAGCAGCCTGCCGATCTCGCGCAGCAGCCGCCGGCGCGTGCCGGGGAGGAAGTTCCCGATCGTCCCGCCGAGCAGGGCGACGATCCTCGGCGTGCCATCGGCCTCGGGCACCTGTCCGAGGTGCCGCTCGAAGTCGCCGATCACTCCGTGGACGGAGAGCTCGTCGAACTCATCGAGAAGCTCCCCGGCCGCGGCCTCGAGCGCGCTCTCAGAGACATCGAGCGGGATGTAGCGCCGAAGCGTTCCCGCCCGGGACATCGCGGCCAGCAGGATCCGTGCCTTCTCGGCTGCTCCAGAGCCGAGCTCGACGAGCTCGCCGGCGCGGGTGCGGCGGATGATCCCGTCGGCGCGAGCGACCAGGATCGCGCGCTCGGACCGCGTCGGGTAGTACTCGGGCAGCTCGCAGATCTGCTCGAACAGCTCGGAGCCGCGAGCGTCGTAGAAGTGCTTGGCCGGGATCTCCTTGAACGGACGGGTGAGGCCATCGAGCACGTCGTTCGCCAGCGATCGCTCATCGGTCTCGGACAGGAACGATTCGATCCGGACGTCGCCGGTCCCGGTATGCGCGCTCACGCGTCTCTCGCGATCCGGAAGCCCGAGAAGATCTGGCGGCGCTGCGGGTAGTCCCAGTTGCGGAACGTCGAGGTCGCGACGCGAGTGCGGGTCGCCCAGGACCCGCCGCGGAGCACCCGGTAATCGCCGCCGAAGAACACCTCGGAGTACTCGCGGTAGGGGTAGGGGGCGAACCCGTCGTAGCCGTTGAATCCGCTGCTCGTCCACTCCCAGGTGTCGCCGATCATCCCGAGGCAGCCGTAGGGGGAGGCGCCGTCGGGGTAGGCCCCGGCGGGGGCGGTCCCGCAGCCGCGCTGGTCCAGGTTCGCGTGCTGGCCGGGCGCGGGTTTGCGGTTGCCCCACGGGTAGCGGCGAGCACGCGGGTGGGCGGGATCCGTGACCTCATCCCAGGTCGCCGCCTTCTCCCACTCGATCTCGGTGGGGAGGCGGGTGCCGTGCGCGCGGGCGAAGGCGTCGGCCTCGAACCAGGAAACGTGGACGACGGGCCTATCGGGTTGGAGTGGCTCGAGTCCTCCAAGCCGCCATTCGGCGGTCAGGTCCGCCGTCCACGCACCTGGTCGCGAGATGTCGTACTCCTCTTTCCACGCCCAGCCCTCGTCCGACCACCACTCCCGGCGCTGATAGCCGCCGCCCTCGACGAACGTCAGGTAGCTGGCGTTCGTGATCGCGGTCCGGCCGATCAGGTAACCGCGGACGTCGGTGCGGTGCCGCGGCCGCTCGTTGTCATATGCGAACCCGTGCCCGTCGGCGCCGATTGTGCACTCGCCGGCGGGTATGTCGATCAGTTCCAATCCGGTGTGGGGGGGGTTCGGGGAATGGGGCATCGTTCGGCGTCCAGCAAGCTCATACCCATCGAGCCGCGCGAGCATCAGCGTCTGGAGCATCGTCTCGTCGTGCTGGTGCTCGTGACGCAGCACCATCTCGTGCAGGACGCCGTCGCCGATCCCACGCTCGTCGATCACCTCGAGCGTTCGCGCACGAACCTCATCCAGGTACTCATGCGCCTGCGCCGAGTTCAGCAGCGGGAGGTCGCCGCGCACCGAGCGCGGGGTCTCGAACGCGTCGTACATTGCGGCCAGATCCTCGCGCAGAAGCGGGCGCTCCCCGTAGCGGTGCACCAGCCACAAGTCCTCGTAGGCGGCGATGTGCGCGAGGTCCCACGCCAGCGGGCTCATAAGCGGCGAGTGGACGCGCTCAAGATCGGCCCCGGAGACCGATGCCACCAACGCGAACGTCCGTCGCCGCGCCTCCTGAAGTGCCTCGACGACACGCGTCGCAGTCAGAGGGGTCGTGGCTGCGACCGGAGCGTTCACTGACAGCCATTGTAGGCAAGCCGATTATTAACTTCAGGAGAAATCCGGTGACTCCGTGAGGTAACTAGCAGGTGAAACGGTTCACCAAGTCACTTGAAACGGTTAACCATTTAAGGTGAACCGGTTCAGGGTTTTAGGTGAACCGCTTCAGTGAATCGCGTACCGCAGGTACAGCGAGCTGTGCAGCTCAGCCGCCCAGATGAGGCTGAGCGGGCGTAGCTCCGGGAGCGCCGGCCCGGTCGTGATCGACGGGGCCATGCCTCCCCCGGTGAGCTTGGGCGCGAGCGACAGGAACAGCTCGTCGACCAGGCCCTCTTCGAGCAATGCCGCGAACAGCGTGGGCCCGCCCTCGCACAGCACCGAGCGCACGTCGTAGGCCGTGCGCAGCCGGCGCATCATCGTGGTCAGGGTGAGCTGGCCGGCATCGAGGAGCACGACCTCAACCTGCGCAGCCAGGCCCGAGGCGTCGAGCGGAGCGGGCGTGAACGTCACGACCCGAGCCGCCGGTTCGTCGAACAGTGGAATGTCGGTGGGGACGGCGCCGCTGCGGGTGAAGATCACCCCGAGCGGCTCAGGTCCGAGGCCCGAAGCCGCGCGCCGTTGCCGGCGCGCGGGATCGCGGATGAGCCGGCCGTAGCGTTCGGCGCGAAGCGTCCCGGTGCCGACGAGGATCGCGTCGACATGCTCGCGGAGCCCGTGGAACATCTGCCGGTCGCCAGGGTCTGACAGGTCTCGCGAACGTCCCTGGAAAGCCGCCCGTCCGTCCGCGCTAGAGACGAAGTTCGCGATCGTGTAGGGGCGATCGGGGTGCGCCAGGCCCGCGAGGTTGAGCGAGGACAGCAACTGCAGGGCGCTCACTCCCTCGCGATCGGGCACGAGCCGATGAAGCTCGGGATCCTGCCCGGACGCGGGAGAGGCGGGCACGGCGTCGAACCTATCAACAGGGTGATAATCAAAGACCGCTGACGCCAAGCCGGCTTTGAGAGAGGGGAGCATGCTCGACTGCACCTATCGCCTCCGGATCCCACACCACCACGGGCAACTCGCGCGCGTCGCCCAGGCGATCGCCGACGGCGAGGGCTTGATCGGCGACGTCGTCACGGTCTCGCTGGGGCGCGAGCACTCGGTCCGCGACATCACGGTCGAGGTGCGGGACGTCGCCCAGTCCGATCGGATCGCCGAGCTCCTGGGCGGCCTCGACGACGTGACGGTCATGTGGCATCAGGACCGCGCGCTCCTTCGCCACGTCGGCGGAAAGCTCCGGATCGACGCGTGCTGGCCGGTCCGGACGGTGCAGGAGATGCGCGACGTCTACACGCCCGGGGTCGCGCGGGTGTGCACGGCGATCGCCGCCCAGCCCGAGCTCGCCGCTCGCTACACGATGATCTCGCGCAGCGTCGCGATCTGCACGAACGGCACGCGCGTGCTTGGCCTGGGCAACATCGGGCCCGTCGCGTCGATGCCGGTGATGGAGGGCAAGGCGGTGTTCTACGACCAGTTCGCCGGAATCTCGGCGATGCCGATCCTGATCGACGCCACCGACCCCGACGGCTTCGTCGACACCGTGCTGCGGATCGCGCCGACCTTCGGTGGAATCCACCTCGAGGACATCTCGGCTCCCGAGTGCTTCGAGATCGAGCGCCGTCTGATCGAGGCGCTGCCGCAACCGGTGATGCACGACGACGTCCACGGCACCGCCGTCGTGGGGTTGGCGGCGGCCATCGTCGCGTGCCGCTACGCCGGGATCGAGCTCCAGTCGGCGACCGTCGGCCAGCTCGGGCTCGGCGCCGCCGGGTTCGGGATCGCGTCGTTGATGGTTGACGCCGGCGTGCGCCGCGTGCTCGCGTTCGATCCGCTTGAAGCTTCGCACGCCCGCGCCCGCGAGCACGGAATCGAGATCTCGACGATGGAGCGGGTGATGGCTGAGGCCGATGTGGTCGTGGCTACGACCGGCCGCCCCGGCCTTATCCAGCCCGAGATGATCCGTCCCGGTCAGGTGATCCTGGCACTCACCAACCCCGACCCCGAGATCGACCCCGAGGCGGCGGAGGCCGCCGGCGCGGCGTTTGCGGCCGACGGCCGGAGCGTCAACAACGTGCTCGGGTATCCCGGCATCTTCCGCGGCGCGCTCCAGGCGGGGGCGGCGGGGATCAATGTCGCGATGAAGCTCGCGGCCGCCGAGGCGATCGCAAACCTCGCCAAAGACGGCGATCTCGTCCCCAATGCCCTCGACAAGCGCGTCCACGACGAGGTGTCCGCCGCCGTCAAGGCCGCCGCCGAGGTCAGCGGAATCGCGCGGCCGGAACGCGCGACCGGCGACCTCTGAGGCCGCGCGGGCACCTACGCCCGGCCGCCACCAAACCGGCTAGGCTGCCCGCCGATGCACGTGAGCCAGCTCGACCGCGGGGAACTGATCGCGGTCCTAGGCGGGGCCATTCTTGGCCTATCGGTGTTCCTGGCGTGGTACACGCTCGGCGACAAATACACGGTGCTCGGCAACTGCCGAGGGCCGGACACGACGTGCACCGCCTGGCACTCGCTCCTGGTCATCCGCTTCTTGCTGCTGGTCGCGGCGGTCGCGCCGGCGATCCTGGCCTGGATCATCCTGCGCGGGCACGCGCTGTCGTGGCCGCGCGGGGAGATGACCGCGATCATCGCGATCTTCGCGCTCGGGTTCACGCTGTTCCGCGGTGTGATCGACAAGCCGGGCACGCCTTCTGGTGAAATCGGCATCACCACCGGCTGGTGGATCGGGATCGTGGGCGGGCTGTTGATTCTGGTCGGTTCGGTGGCGCGGACGAAGGAGAGCATGACGACACGTAAACCGCCGGGGCTGCCGTGAACGCGGATCAATCGCACGCGCGCCCCGATCGCAACCTGGCCCTCGAACTGGTCCGCGTGACCGAGGCCGCGGCGCTCGCCGCCGCCCGCATGGTCGGGCGCGGCGACAAGGAGGGCGCCGACCAGGCCGCCGTCGACGCGATGCGCCACGTGCTCGACTCGGTATCGATGGACGGCGTGGTCGTGATCGGCGAGGGGGAGAAGGACAAGGCGCCGATGCTGTTCAACGGCGAGCAGATCGGCGACGGCACGCCGCCGCTCGTCGACATCGCGGTCGACCCGCTCGAGGGCACCCGGCTGACCGCGCTCGGGATGCCGAGCGCGATTTCGGTGATCGCGCTGTCCGAGCGCGGCACGATGTTCAGCCCCGGACCGATCGTCTACATGGAGAAGATCGCCGGCGGCCCCGAGATCGCCGACCTGCTCGACCTCGACCGGCCGCTGCCCGAGACGCTCGCGTTGATCGCCGAGCGCAAGCGGATCGACATCCGCGATGTGATGGTCGTGATGCTCGATCGCGAGCGCCACCACGAGGCGATGGAGGAGATCCGTGAGGCGGGCGCGCGCGTCCGTCTGATCCTCGACGGCGACGTGTCGGCGGGGCTGCTCGCGGTTAGCGAGAACTCGCCGGTCGACATCCTGTGGGGGATCGGCGGAACACCCGAGGGCGTGATCACCGCGGCCGCGATCAAGTGCATCGGCGGCCAGCTGCTCGGCCGGCTGTGGCCGCGCAACGACGAGGAGCGGGCGGCCGCAGTCGAGGCCGGCTATGACCTCGACCGGGTGCTGACCTGCGACGACCTCGTTGCCGGCGAGGACGTGTTCTTCTCCGCCACCGGCGTCACCGACGGCGACGTGCTCCAGGGGGTTCGCTACCAGGGCGATCGCGGGGCGACGACCGAATCGCTCGTGATGCGGTCGCGGTCGGGCACGGTGCGGCGGGTGTCCGCGCGCCACGACCGCGCGAAGCTCCGGACGCTTACCGGCGTCCGTTACGGCTGATTCTGGGCCTCGCTGCGCTCGGCATCCCTGGGGCCGGGTGCCCCGTCCGGACGGGGGCGGTGGTCCCGGAGGTGGCGCGCGCGCTCGATCGCGGCGCTGGCGGCGGCGCGCACGTCCGGGCGGTGGACGGCGAACCGCCCGACCTTCGAGGGCGCGAGGTCGAGCTTGGCCAGCGAGCGTAGGAACGCGTGCGTCACGAGCACATGGATCGCGGACTGGGTGGCCTCGTACACGGGCTCGCTGAAGCCGACCGCGATCGCCGGATAGAAGTTCGCGACCTCGACCTCGATCCGCACCTTCACGCGGCCGTCGGGCTCGTTGCCGATGTGCCTGACGTCGAGCGACAGGAAGCCGCAGCCCCGGCCCGCGCGGGCGACCAGCAGTCCGTCTCGGATGCGCCAGCTGACCTTGCCGTGGTCGCGCTCGAGCTCGTACTGCGGGGCGTCGAACCGGAGCAGCGTCAGCGGCCGGCCGAGGAACACGACGGACCGCTCGTTCTCGCCGTACACGACGCGGATCGTCCACAGGGTCATGCGCGAGAGAAACAGCCAGTAGGTCCGCGCCAGCTTCTCGAGGTGGGTGGCGTTCCACATCCGCTTGAAGTCCTCGGGCGCCAGCGTGAGCTCGGCCGACTGGACTGAGCGGACGGCGCCGTCGCGCGCGATCACGGTCGATTGCGGCGGAGACACGATCTCCGTGCGGGCGGGGAACCGGTCCGGCCGCCGGCGGCGCCGCCGCCGACGGGTGGCCACCAATGCGGTGAGCGCTGCCAGGGCCGCGACGAACACGGGCACGACGTGATTGTGTCAGTGCGGGAGCGGCGCGAGCGCCACGGCCGCGCCGGCCTCGAGCTCGCCTTCCCCGCGGGGGATGAACGCGAGCGCGTCGGCGCCGAGCAGCGAGGTCACGATGTGCGACCCCTGGGGCCCGTTGGGTGTGGCCACGAGCGCGCCGTTCCGGCGCTCGAGCCTCACGCGAACCGCCTGCTCGCGGTCGGGGTTCCGGCGCACCGCCGTCCCGAGCACCGCCTCGGAGTCGAGCACGCGGTCCTCGCGGCGGCCCTGGAGGGCGGCGAGCGCGGGGCGGACGAACAGGGAGAAGGTAACGACGGCCGAGACCGGATTGCCCGGGAGACCGAACACCAGCGTGCTTCCGCGGCGCCCGAACCAGGTCGGCTTGCCCGGCTGGAGCGCGACCCGCCAGAACACCTCCTCGACGCCGAGCGCGGCGA
>Ga0335073_10011869_pt1 | contig 12247 bp, 11 predicted proteins | sample Lox_Sample_22_FD_207093 | JGI IMG/M metagenome (GOLD analysis project Ga0335073, IMG submission 207093) | Soil microbial communities from Loxahatchee National Wildlife Refuge, Florida, United States - Lox_Sample_2.2 | ecosystem: Environmental > Terrestrial > Soil > Wetlands | place: USA... | reverse complement strand
AGACGGTTTGTGTGTTCACAGGCAAGCCAGCGCTGCATCCAGCCGATGCCGTGGTGCTCGTGACCGCGCGACTCCCGGCGGATGAGCTCGCGAGCGAGCTGCGGGCGCGATCGGACGAGTGGGCGGACGCAGGCATCGAGAGCGTCGCAGCGATCGGGGATGCGCTCGCCCCGGGGACGATCGCGCATGCGACCTACGCGGGGCGGCGCTACGCGGAGGAGCTCGACCACGCGCGCCCGGACGACGCGGCGCCGCCCTTTCGCCGTGAGCTCACCCAACTCTCCGGCAGCTGAATGCGGTCGCGGCGCGCGTCCGATGTTGGGGGCGGCCGGCCGCTCAACCGCCGTCGTGGCTGCGGCCCATCGAGCGGTCGGCCCAGGCGATGAAATAGGGTACGTTCGGCACGTCGGTATGTCCGGCCGCGTGCTGGCGCCACGCGAGCTCGCCATCCAGCAAACCGACGCCGATGGCGGGCTTGAGCGCGTGGCGGTAATCGTCGCCAACGCCGAGATCCTTCGCCCCGAGCAGGCGGAATACACGACCGGCCGCAACCGCCGCCATGTAGCTACCCTGCTGATCGAGCCACAGCGCATCGCCCGCCGCCGGAGAGCCGTAGCTCACGAACGTGAGCCGCGGGGCACACAGCGCGAGGAGTTCCGGGGAATCGACCGGAAGATCGGCGGCAGTCTTCGCGCCGCCCGCCGCATCGGCGGCGCCGTACTTGAGGAAGTTCCCCGCCATCCAGTGATACTCCCCTGAGGCGGTGAGATTCTCGAGCGCCTCGCCGAAGTTGCGCCGAAACGGCTTCACCCCTCCGGCGCCCGAGGACCCGATGAGCACCATGTAGAAGCGCGGATCGAACGCCATCGCGACCAGCGCCGCCTTGCCGTAGCGGGATACGCCTTCGATGCCGATGTGCCGCGGATCGAGATCCGGGTCGCGCGCAAGGTAATCGTAGGCACGGCTCGCCCCCCAGGCCCACGCCCGCAGCGCGCCCCAGTCCTCCGGCTTGCGCCACCCGCCGCGATTGACGAGACCGATGATGCCCCGCGTGAGGCCGGCACCATTGTCGGGCTGGACGCTGGTCGGGTCGAGCAGTGCGACCGCCCAGCCGTCCGCCACCAGATGGGCGATCGGGTCCTGCGGCGGTCGCGGCGGCGGAAAGAACGGCGGAGTGGCGATCGGCTGCCAGCCCGGGTGGTGCTGAAACACCTGGGCGAGTGCGGGATCCTCGCGCGCGAGCAGGCTCTCGAGCGCTCGATTCATGCGTGCTACCTCATCGGCGGAGGGCGAAACCGGTGCGGGGAATGCCGGCCGACCGAGCACGAACATGATCAGGACCGGCATCGCTGCGACGTGCCGTTGGGGCTTCACCACGATCATCGGAATCTCGACCGAGATCGCGGGGTCGGCGGAATTGTCGACGTGGCCGATCACGCGCGACGCCGTGACGCTGGTGGCACCGATGCGTTCCACCTCCGAGGCCGAGAGCGCCCAGCTCACCGCCGGCACATGCGGCGGGATGCGCCCGTACACCTCACGCTCGAAGTCCGCGACGATCTCCGGCCGGCGGATTCGCCACCACATCGCCGCCGTCGTCACGCGTCGCCCGTCGCGAGTGAGGAGGGGATCGGGCCAATCGGGGTAGGGATTGGCGAGCGCCTCGTCGTAGTTGGCGTGATCCGGGGCATGCGCATCGGCGGTCACGCCCGGGCGCAGGCGGCGGATGCGGAGCTGCGCCATCATCTGCGCGTGGTCCCGCTCGGTCGCCGCCGCCTGCTCGGGGGACCCGAGCTGCGCGCGCGCCCCGTCGACCGCGAGGAGCGCTGCGGTGAGAATCGTTGCACGGATGAGTGCCCGCACTCTTGTCACCGTCAGCCCTCCGCAGGCGGATCCCCGCCGCGCTCGGCGGCAGTCTAGCGCGCGGATGCGGACGTGTCCCGCGGCGGACTCGCGGCTTGATTCCGCGGCGAGATGCGGCGATGCTTCAAACGCGGTGTATCGCCCCGGCGCGCGAGCGCGTGCTGAAGATCCCCACGCGGCGCCAGGCGATCGGCGGGGAGTCAGAACAGATGCGAACAATCGGTCTCGCACCCGGGAGGGTCGCGCGCGCAATATTGCTCTCCACCTTTGCGCTCGCCACAGTCGCGCCGCGGATGACGGCCGCCGCGAATGCGGCGCAAGGCGCGGGTGCGTCTCAGTCCGCGGCGAGCGCACCGTCCGGCCAGACGAGCGGCGCTCAGCAGCAACCGGCGACGGCGACGGATGAGCACCCCGCAGCGCTGCAGGAAGTGGTCGTCACGGCGACGCGACGCGAGGAGTCAGCGAGCAAGGTGCCGATCAGCCTCACCGCGCTGACCGAGGATGTGATCGACGAGAAGGGCATCAAGGACTTCCAGGATATCGCGCGCTTCGTCCCCGGTGTGTCGATCGATACCTCCGGCACCAACGCGATCTCGATCCGCGGAATCTCCTCCTCAGCGGGGGCGGGCACGACAGGCATCTATATCGACGATACGCCGATCCAGATGCGCGACATCGGGTTCAATCCCGACGACACCCTTCCAAAGACCTTCGATCTGCAGCGCGTCGAGGTGCTGCGCGGCCCGCAGGGTACGCTCTTCGGCTCGGGGTCTGAAGGCGGCACCGTACGGTACATCCTCACGCCTGCGAGTCTCAGTGGATCGAGCACATACGTGCGGAGCGAGGTTTCCTACACCGAGTACGGCGAGCCGAGCTATGAGCTCGGCATCGCGCACGGGTTCGCACCGGTGGAGGGCGAGTTCGGCCTGCGGATGAGCCTCTGGTATCGCGAGGACGGCGGCTGGATCAACCGGGTCGATCCGACGACGGACGCCGTCATCGACCGCGACATCAATCGGGATGGCACGCTGATGGCGCGCATCGCAGGCGTCTGGTCGCCCGCGACGGCCGTCACGATCACCCCGACGATCGTGTATCAGAACTCGAAGAAGGACGATGAGTCGACCTACTGGCCCGCGTACTCGGATCCGGGTGCTGGCGCGTTCAACACCGCAACGCCCGAGCGCATGCCGGTGCCTGACCAGTACTACCTCCCGGCGCTCAAGATCGAGTGGGATTTGGGCTCGAGCCGTCTCATCTCGGATAGCTCCTACTATCACCGCCGGGAACAGACGGCCTATCAGGGAACCGTCTACAACTTATCCCTGTACCAGGGACTCGGCTGGCCCTCCAATCCCTTGTTCGGAGGACTCAGCTGCGGACCGGCCTCGACCTCGCCGACGCCCCCGTGCTCCTGGTATCCGTTGCTCGATGGCAGCGGCATTCACCTGCCGCCGGGCTTCTCCGGCTACGAATCCCCGAACATCATGACCAACAGTCAGGACAGTTACGTCGAGGAGATTCGCTGGCAGTCGAGCGATCCGGCGACGCGTTTCAACTGGACCGTCGGCGCGTTCTGGCAGCTTGCCAAGGAGGGCAGCACCGAACAGCTGAGGGACACACAGATCGACTCCTTGTTCGAGGCGCTTTATGGTGTCTCGGCGGTCTCGCTGTTCGGAAACTACTACAACTGCCCCGGAGATCCGTACATCGTGCAGCCCTACGATGTGATTCCGGAATGCGACGTCTACTATCTCGCCAACACGACTTACGATCATCAGCTCGCCGTATACGGGGAAGCGAGCTATGCGCTCACGCAGCGCTGGAAGCTCACGCTCGGCGAGCGTGTGGCCTACACGGCGTTCTCGATCGACAGCTATTCCGACGGATTGGAGAACTTCGGCCCGGACGGTCCGCTCTCCGCTCACGAGCACGAGACGCCGAACACGCCCAAGGCGAGCCTTGCGTTCCAGGCGACCGACGCCGATCTCGTCTATTTCACCTACGCCAAGGGGTTTCGCGTCGGTGGAGCGAATCCGCCGCTGCCCTCGTACTGCGGCGGTCCCGGTCAGCCTGACTCGCCGCTGGCGCAGGAGGGCTACCCGAACGGCGCACCGCTCATCTACAAGTCCGACAGCACGCAGAACTACGAGCTCGGCTCCAAGGACAGCTTTGGGGGCGTGCTCAAGCTCGCGAGCAGTGTTTACTGGATCCGATGGAGCGACATCCAACAGAGCGTCTTCGTCGGCGGCAACTGCGGTCTGCAATTCACGGATAACCTGGGCACGGCGGTTTCGAAGGGCTTCGATCTCGAGGCCGAGCTCGCGCTCGGGCCGGTGCACGTCGATGCCGCGGTCGGCTATACCGACGCGCGGTTCACGGCGAATTCCCCGCATGCGGGACTCGCGTACTCCGGGGACGCGATCTCGGGCCAAGCCGCCGTGAGCTACGCCCCGGGGCTCAATCCGCCCTGGACCGTGGCGATCGGACCGGAGTACGACTTCGAGCTGGGTGGACACGATGCCTTCGTCCGTGCCGACTGGGAGTTCCAGTCGCGCAACCCCTGGCTCTCAGCACTGCAGGATCCGCGCTCGTCCGAGTACAACGCGAGCACCTATACGCTGCCATCGAACAGTTTTACCTCGGTCCGCACCGGGATCACACTCGGGGCGTGGATGGTCAGCGCCTTCGTCGACAACCTTCTCGACTCACACACCGTCATCAACTACCAGCTGAGCACGCCGGACACCTACAACCCCGCCGGACCGCCCTCCGTGCAACAGAATCAATACACCTTCCGCCCACGCACGATGGGGGTAACCTTGATCCTGCATCTAAAGTGACGGTGGGGCAGGGCGGCGAGCAGTGTCCCGCCGAGGGCGTACGCACATGGGCATGTTGATCGACGGGGTCTGGGACGAGCACGCGACCGATACGCGTGGCAAGGGCGGGGCGTTCGATCGCACCGCCGCCACCTTCCGCGGGCGCATCACCGCCGACGGCAGCTCGGAGTTTGCGGCCGAGGCGGGTCGCTACCACCTTTATCTCGCCTTCGGGTGCCCGTGGTGTCATCGGGTGATGATTTTCCTCAAGCTGAAGCGGCTCGAGCAGGCGATCTCGGTCACCTACACCGAGCACGCCCTCGGAGAGGGCGGGTGGCGATTCGCGAGCCCCGAACCGCTCCTGGGCGCACGCTTCATCTACGAGGTGTATCGCGCGGCGGTGCCCCAATTCACCGGTCGGTGCACCGTGCCGGTGCTGTGGGACAAGAAGTCGGGGACGATCGTCAACAACGAGTCCGCCGAGATCATCCGCATGCTCAACCGCGAGTTCGCCGCGTTCACCGACGACCGCAGCGACTATTACCCGGCGGAGCTCACCGCGGAGATCGACGCCGTCAACGAGCGCATCTACCAAAGCGTGAACAATGGGGCGTACCGCTGCGGGTTCGCGCTGAGTCAGGAACCCTACGAGCAGGCCGTGCGCGCCCTGTTCGCAACCCTCGACTGGGTGGAGCAGCGGCTCACCGCGCAGCGCTATCTCGTTGCCGACCGACAGACCGAAGCCGACTGGCGCTTGTTTCCGACGCTGGTACGGTTCGACTGCGCCTACTACCCGCTCTTCAAGTGCAATCTGCGCCACCTCTACGAGTACCCGGCGCTGTGGCGCTATACGAGGAGGCTCTATGGCGTGCCCGGCATCGCAGCCACCGTCGACGTGCAGAAGTACAAGGAGAACTATTACGCAATCCGCAGCGTCAATCCGAGCGGCGTGGTGCCCCTAGGTCCGAGGATCGACTTCAGGGAGTGATCCGCGGGCCTCATGCGCCACCGCGCGGACGAAGTCCGGCTTGGTCCCCGTCAGAATCTGAAGGATCGCCGTGCGCTCGGCGGTCGAGAGACTCGAGAAGGCGGCGCTCGTATCGCGCCCCGTCAGAATCTCGTCGAGCCGGCGGTAGACGTACTCCTTCGCGGCGCCCGGCAGGAAGTCGAACCCTTCGGAGTAGATGAGAAAGCTCAAGGGATACTTGAACAGACGTGTATTGAGATCGAAATCGCGTAGCGACCGCCCGCGCCCATCTCGGGGCCCGCGCGCCTCGAACGCCTGCGCGAATCCCGAGCCGCCGCGAATGTGCGTGGGGAACCGGGGGGCGTCGACGAACAGCATGGCGCGCACGAGCGGCTCGAGGAGCTGCGCGAAGCGGCGTTGCATGAGCGGCGGCAGCTGCTCGAGGGAGAGGTTGGCGGTCGAGCTGCCCGGGGCGTGACGCTCCATCAGCATGCGGGACTTGTAGTTCGCGTGAATGATGAGGTCGTGGATGTAGACCTGATGCTCGAGGACGAGCAGCGCGACCACATCGCTCGTATCGGTGAGATAGGGCTTGGTGTTGAACACGCCGTCGAGATTGGCGAGATCGTGCGGGTGAACGCTGGCAGCCGCAACCAGACCGGTCGGGGAGGGCAGGATATCGCCCAGGTGACGCAGGCCGCCGAGCTCGCCCGTCACGTACCATCCGCCCCAGCGGTCATCGAGCGGCGTGCTGTCCGTCGTGCGCTCCGCCACGTCGTTCGTGACGATGTCGTGCTGGCGGCGCGTATAGGCCGAGAGGAAGAGAAAATTCGGCACCCCACCGCCGCTCAAGGAAAACGTATCGTGGCAGACCAGGCAGCGCGTCGTCTCGCGCTCGAAGCGCGGTGCCTGCCCCGGCAGATCGAGCAGGGTGTAGAAGACCGTGCCCATCATGCCGTCCATCGTGCTGATCTCGATCAGGTCCGTGTGCGAGATCCACGCGACGTAGGTGTCGTCGTTGAAGTAGATGGCGCGCGGCGTCTCGGGCGTGATGAGGTCTACCTGGAGGCTCGTCTTCGAGAATACGAGCGTCTGTGAATTCGGGTCGATGGAGAGCGCCTTCAGCAACGAATCGAGGTAGCCGCGCGGCTCGCGAAATTCGAGCCGCACGTTCCCGGACTTCATCCGCGCCGCAAGTCGCGCAATGTCGTTGTGCTTGGGCGGGTCGGAATAGCCGATGAAGGGGTAATCCCGGTCGTAGACGAACCCCGAGTCTGCCGTCGCCACGGTCGGCCCCTGCACCAAGGGCATCGCCGGATTGCTCGCGACCGATGGCTCCTCGATGCCTGCGGCGGAACGAGCCCAAGGAATCGCGGCAAATGCCACCCCACACCCGAACAGCGTGAGCACCCGCGACAGCCGTCGGCATCTCGATGCGCATTTGCTCGACAACTCGTCCATGCAAATCGTGTCGTCCCCGGGCAGTCTAAAGATTCATCTCACGTGTATCTTCACGTGTATCTTAAATCCGCACGCGCGCCCGCGCTCTACGTAGATCTCCGTAGCGAGAAAGCGCACTCATCTCGATCGAGTTGCCGCGCGCGCCTCCGTGGGCGGGCGACCGACGATCGAGCTCAGTGTCACGCAGGTCGCGAGCGCGATCTCGGCCGGCTGAGAAGCACCCATTCGATGAGCCAAGCGCTGAGGTGCCAGACCGCCAGGAACGCAATCCAAACCACGACTCCCGCGACAAACGCGAAGAGGAGGCTCTGCGGCGTGATCGTGAATCCGGGCTGATAGATCCGCCAGGTCTCGCGCAGCACATCGGCATCGGGGTGCCCGAGCAGATAGAGGCTCTGATGAAACAGGTCGGTGTTGAGCGCGCTCATCATCGCGCGCAGCCTCGCTACCGCATCGATCATCGCTTGCAGCGCGGCCCCTTCGCGATGAAAGGTCGGATCGGTGCTTGCGAGATGGTAGCGCACGAGCGCGGCGATGCTGCCGCCCTGTTCGCGATCGGCAATGGCTTGGAAGGGGGCGAGGTCCGCGAGCACCTGATCGAGCCGTCCTCCCAGACGCTGGCGATACTGGACGATGAAGCTCGGCACACAGCCGGCTGCAATCACCGCCAGCAAGAGAACGATCCGGTCGAGAAGTCCGCGTACCCACCGCATCGGCGCAGTGTACGACGCTCGGATCAACGGGATTGCGCCCAGCGAGTCGTTGCCACGGCAAGGGCACACCCCAATTGATGTATATTCTGGATAATGGACACAAGCAACTGAATAAATTAGCTAAGAGCGAATGACTCGCCCTGCGCGAAGCGCTGCGGAAAGGTTGACCGCCGAGCGTCCGCGTCGATGCATCGCGTGTGGTAGGTTTGCGCCGCCGTACTTCGCGAGGTGAGGATGCGCATCGAGCTCGACCCCCTGGAGGCACGTGTGATCGGCTGCCTGATCGAGAAGCAGATCACGACGCCCGATCAGTATCCGCTGTCGCTCAACGCGCTCGCGAATGCGTGCAATCAGAAGAGCAACCGCGACCCCGTCATGAGCCTCGATGAGCAGGCCGTGCAGCGTACGATCGATGCGCTGGTGCGCAAACACCTCGTGCTCGAGCGCTCGGTCTTCGGCACCCGGGTGCCAAAGTATCAGCACCTGTTCTGCAATACCGAGTACGGGAGCTTCAAAGTCTCGGCTCAAGAGCTCGCGGTCCTCTGTGAGCTGCTCCTGCGCGGGCCCCAGACCCCCGGCGAGCTGCGCTCACGCGCAAGCCGCATGGCGTCCTTCACCGACGTGTCCGAGGTTGAGGCGACGCTCAACGGTCTGCTCGGTCGCGAGCCGCGGCCGCTGATCGCACGACTGCCGCGCGAGGCGGGACGGCGCGAGGTGCGCTACATGCACCTGTTCGGGAGCGAGCCGGCGCCGCAGGGCCTGAGTGAGCCGGCCGCCACCGAACGGCCGCCCGAGCCCCATGTCGACGAGCCGCTCGCGAGTCGGGTAGCCAGGCTCGAAGAAGAGGTTCGGCACCTGCGTGAGGCGCTCGAGGCGCTGCGGTCGCAGATTCGGTAGGCCCGGCGGCGCGATTGCGGATGTGCGGTCCGCCGCCGGTCACGTGTGCCTCTTAATTTGTCATAATATACATTATGCGCACTACGAAGGCGACGTTACACTTGACAAACCAGAGGCCTTGCGGGACAATCTCCCCACACCGGAGATATCCCCATGGCCTCGAACCTCAATTCCCCGATCTTCAAGGATGAGCAAGTCGCCTACGAGTATGTAGAGGGCCATCTGTGGCCCACTGGACCGGCTTGCCCGCATTGCGGCAACTGCGACCAGACCCGTATCCGCAAGCTCGCTGGCAAGTCCACGCGCCCCGGCCTGCGCAAGTGCAACGAGTGCCGCAAGCAGTTCACGGTGAAGATCGGGACGATTTTCGAGGATAGCCACGTCCCGATGCATCAGTGGCTTCAGGCCATTTACCTCATGTGCTCGTCCAAGAAAGGCATCAGCACGCGCCAACTCCAGCGGATGCTCGGCGGGAGCATGAAAACGGCATGGTTCGTTGGGCACCGGATTCGCCATGCAATGGCCCCGGCTGCGGATGCTGGCCCGCTTGGTGGCCCCGGCATGACCGTGGAAGCCGACGAGACCTACCTTGCCAAATCTGAAAAGACCCGCAAACCCGCAGGACTCCCGGTCGGCGCGAAACCTGCACCTCAAGTGTTCTCCCTCGTCGAGCGCGACGGAAACATCCGCTCGATGTACCTGGACGACAAGAACATTCGCGGCGCGCTCGATGAGCACTTGGACGAGCGGTCGCGATTGGTTACGGACGGCTCGCAGAGCTACAAGTTCTACATGCCGACCCAGCAACAGCACGAATCGGTTGACCATTCCAAGCGCGAATGGGCGCGCGGCGACGTGCACACGAATACGCTCGAAGGATTCTTCTCGATCTTCAAGCGCGGACTCGTTGGCGTCTATCAGCACATGGACAAGAAACATCTCGACAGATATTTGGCCGAATTCGACTTCCGTATGAACACCCGCGCGAAGCTGGGCATCAATGACTTGCAGCGCACCGCGATTGCGGTCGCGAGCGCGAAGGGCAAGCGATTGACGTATAAGACAGCTCATTGAGGGAAAGGGATTCGCGATCATTGAGCAGTTAGTGTTCGATTGGATGAAGCGGAGATGAAGAAAGATCCGATGTATTTACCTAAGATCGCGCCGGAGGATTTTGAATCCTTCCGGAGCATCATGAAGAATGAGATCGCCCCGACTTTCCAGGAATGGTTGGAGCGTCGCCGCGAGCAAATCGCGCATTACAGCAGTGATTGGGCCATCGTTGAGGTGAAGGTAAACGCGCACGAGTTCGCCGCGTTCTGTCACTCGAAATCCACAGCAGCCAATGCTGGGGCTCTTATCGATTTCGCTACGAATCTCGCAAAAGCCAATCCGTAGATGTTCCGAGTATCCAGAATTATCTAGGTTTTCAGCGACCGATATGGCCTTCTCTATGACACGGCGTGCGGTTTCGATCTGCGCTTTCACAGAGGTATACGCCATCCCATGAAGAGCAAAGCGAAGAATCGCGAGAAGGATACGCCCGAGAAGCAGCACGCGCGCTTCGTCGAGGCGGCCCAAAAGGCCGAAGCTGACGAATCGCCAGATGCTATGGATAAGGCTTTCAGGCGCCTGAAAGTCACTCGGAAATCCTCGGCGCCAAATGGGACATCAAAGACTTCGTAGCGAGTAGAATTTCCTCGGCGCGCGGTTGCGAATAGGTCTTATCAACGTGCATCGACTTGTTACGCCATGCGCGCTTGACATGATCAATCTGGACCGCCGCTTCCGCATAAAATTCCTCCTCCGGCGTGTGTTTTCCAGCGGCCTTGGATTTCGCGACCAGTTCTTTGTCGATTTCCCGCAAATAACTACCCCAATCATTCTGGGGATGCGTGACTCCTACTTGTGCCGCCAGCGCACGGAGTACAACCTCTGCCGCTCGCATGAGATGCATGACGCAAGCAGTAGAGCGTTCTAGCGCGAGGCATGTGCCCGCCTCAACTATGTCGTCAGTCGCGGAGGGGAAAGCCGCGAAGACCGCGTCTCCGAAAAGCTTCGGATTCTCGAAATACTTCAGATAGCTCGGTTCTGGCTCAAAGAATTTGCGACGGTTCAGTCCGATCGCCATAGCATCACGAACAAAAGACAGCGTTCGCTTCAGATCACCGGTCGATTTGGCGTTCTTGATTCCTCTAGCGCCGTCCGCTGCCACTGGTAGCCGTAACTCCTCGCAGTCGGTTACTAAGCTTCCCATCGTTTCTTGGAATGAATCCGCCTGTGCATGCGCTAATGTCATGGAAGGCTGTTGGTCTAGCCATTGCTCGAATTGGATTAGCGCTAGCGTCGTATTTATCAAGCGCCGAGCGTCGAGGGTGACCATGTCTAGCAAGCTCCGAAGGCGCCCGAACTTGGGCCAAGACTGCGGAGTAGCCTGCGCGCCGTACACTTGGTGTGTCAAGTGTAACGTCGCCACTACGAAGGCGACTGCGTGTCGCTACTTCTCCAGGTGCCGCACGGCCGCCAGAGCGTCCTCGACGTTCTTATCCGGAGCGATGCCGCCGATGGTCGCGGCGATCTTCCCGCTCGGCAGGACGATGAACGTCGTGCGCTCGGTGAACGCGTGTCCGATCTCGACGCCGCGCACGTCCTTCAGGCCCGGCGGACCCTGCCGCACGGCAAGTCCGTAGGACTTGGCGATCTCGCCCCCCACATCCGAGACGGTTGGAAACTTCCCGGCGCAGTAGTTGGGATCCGCCGAGAAGTCGTTCAGGCGTTGAATGCTGTCGAGCGACACCCCGACGATGCTCGCTCCTGCGGCCCTGAACTTCGCGAAGTTGACCGCAAACGTATGCGCCTGTAGATCGCAGCCGCGGGTGTACGCGGACGGATAGAAATAAACGACCACCGGTCCCCTGGCGAGCGCGCGCTTGAGCGAGTACGTGAAGGACTTTCCGGCGTGGGACGCCGGCGCCGTGAATTGTGGGGCCTCGGCGCCCACCTCCAGTGCCGCCATCGCCGGCAGTACAAGACACACACCCACGAGTCCACCCCAGAGCTGGCTTCGCATACATACCTCCGTCAATTCAATCGCGCGCGCGTTATCTCGCCCCGGGGTGCGTGCTTGCACCCCCGGATGAGTTCGTGGATTATGGCTCGGTGAGGGGGTGTCGTCGAATCGAGCGACCGTCGCATGCGAAATACCATTGGCGTCGCAAGGACCCCTCACGCGCCACACCATGCGGCGACCCCGCTTCGCGTGGGAATCATTCTCGCTGAGCACTTCACGCTCTCCGCCTTCGCGGTGTTCGTCGATCACCTGCGGCTAGCGGCCGACGAGGGCGATCGCAGCCGACCGCTGCACGCGCAGTGGTCGGTGATGGCGAGCAGCAGCCAGCCGGTCTCCGCGAGCTGCGGAGTGCTCATCCAGCCGACGAGCGGGTTTCTCCCGCCGGAGCTGCTCGATTACATCGTCGTGGTGGGCGGAATCCTGCACGCCGGACCTCAGATCGACGAGGCGACGA
>Ga0335073_10011867_pt1 | contig 12248 bp, 8 predicted proteins | sample Lox_Sample_22_FD_207093 | JGI IMG/M metagenome (GOLD analysis project Ga0335073, IMG submission 207093) | Soil microbial communities from Loxahatchee National Wildlife Refuge, Florida, United States - Lox_Sample_2.2 | ecosystem: Environmental > Terrestrial > Soil > Wetlands | place: USA: Florida... | reverse complement strand
GGACCTGGTAGGGGCTGTGCCCGGTGACGGCGTAGCCGGCCGCGATGATGCCCCACTCCAGCAGGACCATCAGCGTGGCCCGGGCGCCCCAGATCGGCGCGGCCAGCGCGATCAGCGCGATCCGCCCCCCGGGCGGACAGGTCAGGAACGTCAGGATCGGCCGGGCCACCGGGCTCCGCTCGTTCAGGTCGTCGGCGGGCGCGCTGCAGGCCACGACGGTCCGGCGCACCGCCAGCACGATCATCACCGCCGTGGCCAGCTGCCAGGTGCCGTCCCAGTGCGACTCGTACCCGCCGATCGCGAGCCCGGCATAGACGGAGTACTCCGAGAGCGCGCCGCCCAGCTCGGCCAGCGAGGTCGCGTGGGCGCTCGACCCGGCCAGCCGCCGGGCGGCGCACGCGGCCAGGTAGCTGGCCGACAGGGCGAGCGCGCCGCGGACGTTGTCCGGCCTGGTGCCCGCGCTGAACCAGGCCGCGGCGCACACGCCGAGGGCCAGCGAGATCCCGGTCACCGAGGTCGGGGCCAGCGACCGGTTCACCGCCCAGCCGGTCAGGCGGCGCGGCAGATCGTCGAGCGTTTGCGGCACGCTCACGCTCGCGCTCCCGTGGGCCAAGCACTCGGCCCGGCCGCCCTCCGGCCCATCCGGCTCCCAGAACTGCACGAGTCCGCCCAGTGACCTAACGTACATCTCTGTACCCACGCAGCCTGGGAGGCAGACCTGACCCCCCTCGGCGCGCCGGCCACCCCTCCAACGTGCAGGTAGGGTCCGATCATGCGGACGGTGGCGGTCGTGCTGGCCGGCGGGATCGGCCAGCGGTTCGGCGGCGGCAAGCCCAAGCAGCTGTACCGGCTGGCCGGCCGGACCCTGGTCGAGCACTCGGTGGCGGCGTTCGACCGGGCGCCCGGGGTGGACGCGATCATGGTGGTCATGCCGCCCGGCCTGGACGGCGAGGACAGCGAGCAGTTCACGGCGCTCGCCGGCTACCCGAAGGTGACCGGGATCATCGAGGGCGGCGTGACCCGCACCGACTCCACGCGGTGCGCGATCGGGGCGCTCGGCGGCGGCGAGTGCAACGTGCTCTTCCATGACGCGGCCCGGCCGCTGCTCGAGCAGCGGATCATCGCCGACTGCGTCGCCGCGCTCGGCGCCGACGTGGCCATCGGGGTGGCCGTCCCGTCGTCCGACACCATCGTCGAGGTCAGCGACGGCGTGGTGACCGGCATGCCGCGCCGGGACGCGCTGGCGCGCTGCCAGACGCCGCAGGGGTTCCGGCTGTCGGTGATCCGGCAGGCCTACCAGCTCGCGGACGCCGATCCCGGCTTCGCCGGGCGTCCCGCCACCGACGACTGCGGCATCGTGCACCGCTACCTGCCCGAGGTCCCGGTCCGCCTGGTGCCGGGCAGCGAGCGCAACATCAAGATCACGTACCCGCATGACCTCGAGGTCGCCGATGCCCTGCTGCGCGGATCGGGGGCCGAGCGCTAATCCGCCCCGCCGCCGACCATGACGTCCCCTGACGCCCACCGCTAGCCGTCCGATCCGGGCCGGCGGGGCGGGCGGCGGCGGGCCACGTTTCCCGGGATCAGGCTGCGCGGGCTGGTGAGGAAGCCGAGCCCCCAGGCGACGTGCATGGTGGCGAGCGCCGCGGGCAGCCGGGCGGCCGCCCGCAGCCGGAGCCGGCGGGTGGCGGCCGCGGCCACGCCGATGATGCCGGCCGCGTACACCGCCGGGATGGCGAAGCCGCAGGTCGCGAGCGCGGGCCCGAGCCCGGCCGCGCCGTCGAGCAGCCAGCCCAGGCCGGCCAGGCCCGCCAGCAGCCCGGCCAGCATGACCACGACCGCGGCCGGCGGGGCGAGATAGCGGGGGTTGATCGTGCCGGTGTGCTGGCGGGCCACCACCCGGCGCCACCGGCCGTAGTGGAAGTACTGCCGGCCGAGCGCGCGCACGCTGGCCCGCGGCCGGTAGGTCACCCGCAGCTCGGGCTGGAACCAGACCAGCCCCCCGGCCAGCCGGATCCGGTGATTGAGCTCCCAGTCCTCGGCCCGCAGGAACGTCTCGTCGTAGCCGCCCACCCGCTCGATCGCGGCGCGCCGGTACACGCCCAGGTAGACCGAGTCAACCGGCCCGGGCCGGCCGCCGGTGTGGAACTTGGCCGCGCCCACCCCGAACGGGGACGTCATGGCCCAGGCCACGGCCTGCTGGAACGGCGTGACGCCCTCGGCAGCCATGATCCCGCCGACGTTGTCCGCCCCCGTTTGCTGGAGCTCCCTGACCGCGGCGCGCAGGTACCCCGGCGGCAGCACCGCGTGCCCGTCGACCCGGGCCACGACCGAGTGCCGCGACGCCTTGATCGCGGCATTGACCGCGCACGGGATGTGGCCGGTCGGGTTCGGCACCAGGGTGATCCGCGGGTCGCCCGCGGCCAGCTGCTGCGACAGCTCGAGCGTCCGGTCCCGGGACGGGCCGATGGCCAGCACGACCTCCAGGTCGCCCTGGTAGTCCTGGCCGAGCACGCTGCGGACCGACTCGGCCAGGTTCCGTTCCTCGTCCCTGACCGGCATCACGACGGAGATGGCCTCCGCGGCCGGAGCCCCCGCCCGGCTGGCCTCAGCTCGAACTCCCGGTGAATGGACCATGACCCGCATCACGGTATCGCACCGTACCTGACCAGGCCCTTATCGCTGCCCGTAATCGGGCAATTACTTAGAGGACAGCATCCTCCAGCATCTCGGTTACGAGCGCGGCGATCGGGGAACGCTCCGATCGGACCAGCGTGACGTGGGCAAACAGGGGGTGGCCCTTGAGCTTCTCGATCACCGCGACCACGCCGTCATGCCGGCCGACCCGCAGGTTGTCCCGCTGCGCGATGTCGTGGGTGAGCACCACCCGCGACCCGCTGCCGATCCGGGACAGCACGGTCAGCAGCACGCCGCGCTCCAGCGACTGCGCCTCGTCCACGATCACGAACGAGTCGTGCAGCGACCGCCCGCGGATGTGGGTGAGCGGCAGCACCTCGAGCATGTCGCGGCCCAGCACCTCGTCGATGACGTCCTGGGAGGTGACCGCGGACAGCGTGTCGTAGACCGCCTGCGACCACGGGTTCATCTTGTCCGCCTCGGAACCGGGCAGGTAGCCCAGCTCCTGGCCGCCCACCGCGTACAGCGGGCGGAAGACCACCAGCTTGCGGTGCTGACGGCGTTCCATCACGGCCTCCAGGCCGGCGCACAGCGCCAGGGCCGATTTGCCCGTCCCGGCCCGGCCGCCGAGCGAGACGATCCCCACCTCCGGATCGAGCAGCAGGTCGAGCGCCACCCGCTGCTCGGCGCTGCGGCCGCGCAGCCCGAACACCTCGCGGTCGCCGCGGACCAGGCGCACCGACTTGTCGGGCTGGACCCGGCCCAGCGCGCTGCCGGCGCCGGAGGCCCCGGACACCAGCACCAGCCCGGTGTGGCAGGGCAGGTCCCGGGCCGCCGGGCAGTCCAGCTGGCCGTTCGCGTACAGCTCGTCGATCTCGGCCGCGGTGACGTCGACCTCCCGCATGCCGGTCCAGCCCGAGTCGGCCGGCAGCTCGGCGCGGTACTCCTGGGCGGTCAGCCCGATCGCCGCGGCCTTCACCCGCAGCGGCAGGTCCTTGCTGACCAGCACGACGTCGTCGCCCTCGGCCGCCAGGCTGCGGGCCACGGACAGGATCCGGGTGTCGTTGTCACCCAGCCGGAACCCGGCCGGCAGCACGGACGGGTCGGCGTGGTTCAGCTCGACGCGGACCGTGCCTCCCTCGTCCCCGACCGGGAGGTCGGCGTCGAGCCTGCCGTACTCCACACGCAGATCGTCCAGGTAGCGCAGGGCCTGCCGGGCAAAGAAGCCAAGCTCCGGGTGGTGACGCTTGGCCTCCAACTCGGTGATGACCACCACCGGCAGGACGATCCGGTGCTCGGCGAATCGGCCGATCGCCGCCGGGTCGGCGAGCAGGACGCTGGTGTCGAGGACGTAGGTACGACGCGATGAGGAACTGGCCACTCGCTCTCCCCTGGACGCACGGAGCGCCTTGTTCGGACACAGTTGTGTCGGCGGGACCGGGACCGGCCAGCGACGGACCGGGCACCGGCCCTTCGCTCATCTCGCCTGCGTACCAGGACGCGAAGCTCGAGGATCTCGAGGGCCTTCCCGAGGGGCGGCTCGGCACCGCCCATCACCTCAGACGTTACCCTTGGTCCGCCGTTTCCCGGAAGTACCGTGACAGGTTGTTAACGCGCCCGACACCGGACCGCCGCCGCGCCCGGCGGGCACGGCCGGACCGGATCGAGCCCGGGGCGGGGCGTTCAAAATTCTGGGTTTGGTTCTGGGTTTGGGTCAGGCGCCGAACCGGCGCTGCCGTGCGGCGTAGGAGCGCAGCGCGCGCAGGAAGTCCACCCGCCGGAACGCCGGCCAGTACGCGTCGCAGAAGTAGAACTCGGAGTGGGCGCTCTGCCAGAGCAGGAACCCGCCCAGCCGCTGCTCGCCGGAGGTCCGGATGACCAGGTCGGGGTCGGGCTGCCCGGCGGTGTAGAGGTGCTCGGAGATGTGCTCGACGTCGAGGACCTCGGCCAGCTCCTCGATCGTGGTGCCGCGGGTGGCGTGATCCTGCAGCAGCGAGCGGACGGCATCGGCGATCTCGCGGCGCCCGCCGTAGCCCACGGCCACGTTGACCAGCAGCCCGGTCTGCGTGGCGGTGGCCTCCCCGGCGTCCTTGAGCACCTGGGCGGTGTCGGCGGGCAGCAGGTCCAGGGCGCCCATCGGGTTCAGGTGCCAGTTCTGCGCCACGAGCTCGCGGACGGTCTCCTCGATGATCCGCAGCAGGGGCTCGAGCTCGGCCGCGGGGCGGGCCAGGTTGTCGGTGGACAGCAGCCAGAGCGTGACCACCTCGACGCCGCTCTGCCGGCACCACTGCAGCACCTCGAAGATCTTGTCGGCCCCGGCCTGATGACCGCTGCTGACGTCGGCTAGCCCGGCCGACCGGGCCCAGCGCCGGTTACCATCGCACATCACCCCGACGTGCCGCGGGATCGACTGAGGCGAAAGCGACTTTTCGATTCTGTGCTCGTAGAGCCGGTAGGCGAGACCGCGTACCCTCATCCCGCACCTTTCCTCGCTGTCGCCAGGACGACCTGCCCATACCGGAGAGCTTGATCCCGGCCGCCGGCGTCTTTGCACCGGCGGGTACCCAGCCCGCGACCGCGGCACCGCCGGGTTCTCTAAGCACCGTATCCAAGAATGACACCAGTTCGGCCGAGGTCAGGACGGCTCGCAGACCCGTACCATCCGTCCCCCACGCCTCAATGATCGCGCGCCGGGTCAGCGACCAGCCACCGGGTCTCGGCGCGGCCGGGACCCGCCCGCCCCGCCACTCCGCCGAGTCCCGCAGCACGCACCGGAGCTCCCCGCTGCCCGGCCGGTCGGACCGCTCCCGGGAGCGAAGCGCGAAGTACTCGCGCTCCCCGGGCCGGAACCCCTCGCCTGCCCGCATGCCCGGCGTGTCTGGCTCGGGAAAACGGTCGGCGCGATCGGGCCACGCCGCGGCCTGCGCCGGGTCGTCCTGGGCCGCGGTCACCCGGGCGGCGAGCTCGGCCAGCGTAAAGCCGCACCGCTCGCCCACCGAGGCGAACCGCTGGCGGCCGCGCCAGACGTCGAGCGTGATCTCGTACGGCTCGCCGGCCCGGTCGCGCACGGCGACCGCGACCACGGTCAAAACCGATCCATCTACGCATCGTAGTTGCCCCATAACGGAACGTTAACAGCTTCGGTACCGAAAGGGACACCGCCGATGTCGCGTTTTGACGAGCCGATGGACGTCAGGATGTCGTCGCCGGGTGCCGGGAGGCCTGGCTGGAGGGGGTTGGCTTGCGGTCCCGTCCTCCCCAGGGCAGCCTGGTTGGGAGGGGCCGACCGACCCCGGACCTGGCCTGCCACAACGGTGCCGGCATCGGGCGGCCGCTCGGTACTGTTTATCCTTCTCCCCATATTCGGAGTTTGAACGCCTCTTCAAGGAGCAGGAGACGACCAATGGTCGACGTGCATGCGGCGCTGGACCGGGCGGAACTGAGGAACGTTCGCGTCCGCGAGTATGTACGGCACTGGGCCGAGCACACCGGCGCCGCCCGGATCGAGGTCGTCAGCGCGTCCGATGACGCCCGGCTCATCGCCGAGGCGCTGGCCGAAGGGGAGATCCAGCCCGCCGGCGAGGGACGGTACTACTCGCGCAGCTACGCCAAGGACACCGCGCGCTCGGAGGAGCGCACGGTCGTCGCGACCAGCAACCCCGCCGACAAGGGCGTCTACAACAACTGGCGCCCGTCCGCCGAGATGCGCCCGCTCCTGGAGGAGCGCATGCGCGGCGCATCGGCCGGCAAGACGATGTACGTCGTGCCGTACCTGATGGCACCGTCCGGCTCCCCGCTCGAGCGGTACGCCGCGGGCGTGGAGCTGACCGACTGCCGCACGGTCGCGCTGCACATGATCCGCATGGCGCGCGTGGGCGTTGAGTACATCAACAACCTGGCCGATCCCGACAGCTTCGTCCGCGCCGTGCACGTCACCGGCGACCTGGAGAACCTGGGCCAGGGCACGCCCGACGACCAGCGTTACTTCGTGACGATCGCCGACGAGCGCACGATCCTGCACTTCGGCTCCTCCTACGGCGGCAACGCGCTGCTCGGCAAGATCGCCCACGGGCTGCGGCAGGCCGCCTACGACGGCTGGGCGTCGGGCGAGTTCCTGGCCGAGCAGTTCATGCTGATCGGGATCCTCGACAAGGTGACCGGCCGCCGCTACCACATCTGCGGCGGCTTCCCCAGTGCCTCGGGCAAGACGAACCTCGCGATGATGCTGCCGCCCGACGACATCAGCGACCGCTACCGCGTCGACTTCTACGGCGACGACATCGCCTGGCTGCGGGTCGACCCCGCCGACGGCAAGATCTACGCGATGAACCCCGAGTTCGGCGTGTTCGGCGTGGCCAAGGACACCAACGAGAAGACCAACCCGATCGCGCTCGCGTCGCTGGCCCCGGGAACCGGCACGCTGCTGACCAACGTCGCCTACAACGAGGCGACCGACGAGGTCTGGTGGGAGGGCCGCACGCCCGAGCCGCCCGCCGACGTCACCGGCTGGCGGGACTGGACCGGCCAGCTCATCGCCGAGCGGTCAGCCGAGGAAGCCGGCGCCCCGTGGGCCCACCCGAACAGCCGGTTCACCACCACGCTGGCCAACGTTCCGAACATCGCCCCTGACTTCGATGACCCGAAGGGCGTGCCGGTCGACGCGATCATCTTCGGCGGCCGGGCGAGCGACCGCGAGCCGCTCATCCGCGCGATCACCGACCTGGCCGAGGGCGTCTACGACGGCCTGACCCTGGGCGCCGAGGCCACGTTCGCCGCCGAGGGGGTGGACGGGATGCTGCGTTACGACCCGATGTCCATGCGCCCGTTCATGGCCTATCCCGAGGGCGCGTACGCCGCGCACTGGCTGAAGGTCATCGGCTCGGCCACGAGCCAGCCGATCTTCGCCCACGTCAACTGGTTCCAGCGCGACCCCGAGGACGGGCACTACCTGTGGCCGGGCTACCGGGAGAACCTGCGGCCGCTGCTGTGGCTGCTGCGCCTGCAGGCCGGCGAGGTCAGCGGGCGGCCGACGCCGGTCGGGATCGTCCCGGAAAAGGACGAGCTCGACCTGGACGACATCTCCATCGCGCCGCAGGAACTCGAGACGCTCCTCACCATCGACATGCGCCGGTGGAAGGAGGAGATGAAGCACCGCGAGGAGCACCTGTCGCAGTTCGCGAACCTCCCCGAGGAGATCTGGCAGGCGCACCACCGCGTCGCCGCGGAGCTGGACGACACCGACTGAGCGGTCAGGACGATCCGGGACCCTCCGAGCGGACCTGCTCGACGTGGCGCAGAGCCTCCCTGAGGTCGGCGAGCCAGGTGTCCTCGTGCTCACCGACCAGCTTCACGCACCAGGCCAGGGCGTCGCTGCGGCTGCGGGCCACGCCGGCGTCGACCAGCGTGTCGAGCACGAGGCGTTCCTGCTGGCGCAGCCGGGTCATGACCGGCACCGAGAACGTGGTGAACATCACCTTCTTCTCGTTGCAGATCACGCCCCAGGAGACCTTCCGGCCGAACCGGTGCTCGGCCTCGCGGGCGATCTCGATCCGCTGCTGCCGGGTGTCCTCACGGAACCTGCGGCTGCGGCCCTCGGCCGCGGCGGCGCGCTCCGCATCCGAGGCACCCTCGGCGGTATCCGGCACCGGGAGAACGCCGATGACGGTGATTTCCTCGCGGTCGAGCGTTATCTCAGGCGGCGTGTCGAACCACTCGGCCGGCATCCGGCCGCTGAACCAGCCGCGGAGCTTCTCCGCCGGCGACCCAGGCGTCTCCGTACTCATGTAATGAGGATTACACGTTTGGCGCGCTCGTCGCAAGCCTCCCGACGGTACCGCCCAGCCGTGACTCAGCCGTCCCCCCGGCCGTCTCCCGCCCGTCCCCCGGCCGAGCCCGCGGCCCCCGACCTCTCGCCCGCGACCGCGCGGGCCTCGGACCCACTGCGTGGCCTCGGACCCACTGCGCGGCCTCGGACCCACTGCGCGGCCTCGGACCCACGGCGCGGCCTCGGACCCACTGCGCGGGCCTCGGACCCAGTCAATGTGAATCTGGTTCACTCAGGTCTGCACGAGTCTCACATTCATCGGCCACGGGCGTGCGCTACACCCGGGGACGCCTGGTTTTGGCCGCAGTCAGCCGCCGCGGAAGATGTGGGGGCCCGGACCGAGCTGAAAGACGGTAACGCCGCCCGGACCGCCGGGGCCGCCGGGGCCGGTGTTGGGGTTGTTGTTGGGCAGCGGCTGATCGAGGTTGGCCAGGACCACCTTCTCGCCGGGCGTCAGGCCGGAGGTGATCCGGGTCATCACCGGGCCCATGGTGCCGATCTTCACCTTGACCGCCCGGGCCTTGCCGCGGGAGTACACCGTGACCGTGGCCTTCTTGCCCGAGCCGTGCACGGCCGAGGTGGGCACGCTGACCCCGCCGGAGTGGGCCGTGGTGATGGTGACGGTGGCCAGCCCGTCCGGGTGCAGGCCCGCGGGCTGGCCGGCCAGGCCGATCGTGACCGGGTAGGTCGCCGGCGACGAGGACGAGTCCGGGATCAGGCCGATCGAGACCACCGTGCCCGACAGCGCGGAACTCGACCCGTCCGGTCGCACGCTGGCCGGCTCGCCGACCTTGAGCTGCGGCATGCTGGTCACCGGGACGTCGGCCACCACCTGGTAGCTGTGCAGGCCGGCGATCACGAACGCGGTGTCGCCGCTCTCCGTCTCGCCGACGGTCGCGCTGACCGAGAGCACGGTGCCGGCGATCGGGCTGACCACCGTGGCGTCGGCCAGGTTCGCTTCCGCCACCGTGACCTGCGCCGCAGCCGCGTCGGCCGAGGCCTGGTCGGCGGCGAGCTGGGCCGCGCTCACCGGCCCGCCGCCGCTTCCGCCGCTCCCGCCGCTCCCGCCGGCCCCGGCGGTGCCGCCGGTCTCGCCGTTGCCGACGGAGCGGCTGACATCGGAGACGCCGCCGGTCCCGCCGGTGCCGCCGGTCCCGGAGCCGCCTTGGCCGGCGCCCGACCCGCCGGTCGTGGCACCGGCGATGGCCTTGGCCAGCGCCTGGTCGAGCGCCGTGAGCCGCCCGGACAGCGTCTGCTCGGCGCGCAGCACCGCGGTCTCGTCGTCCAGCACCTGGCTCGTCGCGGCGGCGCACGTGACCGAGGGCGCCGGACCGGACCCGGAACTGCCCGCGGCGGAGGCGGAGGTGGACGCCGAAGTGGAGGCCGAGGCGGGCGTCCGGCCGCCCTGGCGGGCTGACGTAGGCGTCGGAGTGGGCATGGGAGTCGGCGTGGGAGCGGGCGTCGGAGTCGGCGTGGGCGTGGGGCTCGGTCCCGGGCCAGGTCCGGTCTGTCCGGCGCACGCCGTCTTGGCCTCGGCCAGCGCGGTCCTGGCCTGGGCCAGCGCGCCATCCACCCGGCGCTGACCGGCCAGCACGGCCTGCTGCAGCGGCCGCAGCGCCGAGGTCAGCGACGACGAGGGCGAGGATCCGGACGAGCCGGACCCCCCGCCAGCCCCGGACCCCCCGCCAGCCCCGGACCCGGCGCCGGACCCGGACCCGGACCCCGACCCCGCGTTGTCCTCGCTGGCCAGGTCGCTGCTGACCTGCAGGTTCGCGTTGGCCAGGCCCTCCTTGGCGCTGTTCAGGCTGGCCTCGAGGTCCGTGGTGTCGAGCGAGCCGAGCTTCTGCCCGGCGGTCACGTGCTGGCCGGGCACCACGTCGACCGACTTGACCGTGCCGGTCACCGCGAACGCGACATTCGCCTGATTGACCGGCTCGAGCGTGCCCACCTCCTGCAGGGTGGCGGTCACGTTCGCCGCGGCGGCGGTGGCCAGCCGGTAGGACGGGCCGGACGCGGACATCGCCGCATAGGCCGTGCCGGCACCGGCCGCGACCACGGCCACGCCCACCACCAGCGCGGCGATCCGCCATACCCGACTACGCATGCCAGGGGCTCCTCATCCGGTGCACCGGCTCACCCGGTGCACCAGTTCATTCGGTACGGAGTGCGTCGATGGGGGCCAGCCGCGCGGCGCGGCCGGCCGGGTACACGCCGAACACCAGGCCGATCAGCATGGCGACGGCGATGGCGCCGACGGTGGCGGCGGGCGAGATGGCGACCGCGTTGGAGACCAGGTGCGGCAGCACGACCGCCCCGGCCAGGCCGACGCCCGCGCCGAGCACCCCGCCGGCCAGGCCGAGCAGCGACGCCTCGACCAGGAACTGGCGCCGGATCAGCCGGGGCGTGGCGCCGAGCGCCTTGCGCAGGCCGATCTCGCGGATCCGCTCGGTGACCGAGACCAGCATGATGTTCATCACCCCGATGCCGCCGACGAGCAGCGAGATCGCGGCGATCCCGGCCAGCAGGATGGTCAGCGTCTTGTTGACCGAGCCGGCCGTGGACAGCAGCGACTGCTGGGTGTTGATGGTGAAGTCGGGATCTTTCGCGCTCACGCCGTGCAGGTTGAGCAGCAGCGCGTTCGCCTCCTGGTAGGCGGCGGACAGGGTTCCCGGCGAGGTGGCCTCGGCGTAGATCGTGCCGACCGACGTGCGGGAGGCGCCGCCGATCTGCTGGGCCAGCGTGGTCAGCGGCACCAGCGCCTGGTCGTCCTCGTTGGTGGCGCTGGCCGACGCCCCGGCCGACGTGAGCACGCCCACGACCTCCAGCGGCAGCCCGTTGATGTCGGCGGTCTGGCCCAGCGGATCCGAGTTCCCGAACAGCTTGCTCGCGGTCACCGGGCCCAGCACCGTGACGTCGGCCACGTCCTTCTCGTCGGCCTCGGTCAAGAACCTCCCCTCGGCCACCGTGCGGGCCCGGGCCTTCAGCCAGCTGGGGGTGGTGCCCACCACGCTGGTCGTCCAGTTCGCGGTGCCCGCGGTCAGCGTGTCCACCGTCTGCGATACCGGCGCCACGGCCGCGATGTCCGGCGCGACGACCCTGGACGAGAGCGCGTTGGCATCCTGCACCGTCAGGGTGGTGGCCGAACCCAGCGGCCCGTTCACCCCGCCGGAGCTGGTCGCGCTGCCCGGGGTGATGATCAGCAGGTTCGTGCCCAGCGAGTTGATCTGGGCCTTGATCGAAGACGACGCTCCCTCGCCGAACCCCACGGTGAGGATGACCGCCGCGATCCCGATCAGGATGCCGAGCATGGTCAGCGCCGACCGCAGCCGGTGCGCCCGCACCGCCTCCAGCCCGGTCCGCAGCGTCTGCGCCCAGTTCACCGGCCCACCGCCGCGGTCGGGGCGTCGTCCGACACCAGGCCGTCGAGCATGCGCACCGTGCGCTGCGAGCGGTGCGCGACGTCGGCCTCGTGGGTGATCACCACGATCGTGCGCTCGTCGCCGTGCAACTCGTCCAGCAGGCCCAGGATCTCCGCGGTCGAGCCCGAGTCGAGGTTGCCGGTCGGCTCGTCGGCCAGGAGCAGGTCCGGCTCGGTGACCAGCGCCCGGGCGATCGCGACCCGCTGCTGCTCGCCGCCGGACAGCTCACCGGGCCGGTGCTGGACCCGGTCGCCGAGGCCGACCCGGCTCAGCGCGGCGATGGCCCGGTCGCGCCGCTCGGCCCGGCTGCCGCCGCGGTAGGTGAGCGGGAGCTCGACGTTGCGCCAGGCCGGCATCGACGCCAGCAG
>Ga0335073_10011866_pt1 | contig 12248 bp, 8 predicted proteins | sample Lox_Sample_22_FD_207093 | JGI IMG/M metagenome (GOLD analysis project Ga0335073, IMG submission 207093) | Soil microbial communities from Loxahatchee National Wildlife Refuge, Florida, United States - Lox_Sample_2.2 | ecosystem: Environmental > Terrestrial > Soil > Wetlands | place: USA: Florida... | reverse complement strand
AACCCTGACGCCAGTCGGGTGGACATGGCTCCCCTGCCGTTCGCCATCGCGGGTTTGTGTAGCCGTACTCGGAGACCTGGCAATTTATGGTCCGGCTTGACCGAGGCTTTGATTCTGATGTTTCCACCCTCTCCGGGCATGGTTTCCACCACTGCGGAGCGCCGTTTTCTGAACCAGGAAACCGCTTGATCAGCACTGGCAAACCAGGCTCCCCTGCCCTTTAATTCCCGCAGCAGCTTCAAATAGAAACCGTCCCACAACCGTTCCGGGGCGATACTTCGGTCATGCCAGTTAATCGTGAGGGCGCCCCCGAATTCGGCTGCATTGTCAATCAGCTTCCAAACCGTCCGTTTGGCATCCGCCTCGGAAAGGTTGAGATAATTGGGATAGAAGAGAGCGGTATCCATAACATGAAGCGGCAATTCCAGCAGATTTCCGACCGTCAACGGTTTGTATGCCTGTGTGGTTCCGGCACGGTACCCGACCGTCTCCCCATAGCCAACGGTTGAATCATAAGCAAAACCCGCCCTCTCCAGCACTTCGGGTGATTTCTCGTTGAAGAAGAGCCAATGCATTCGCACCCCGGTGATGGACGCGCCCAACGATTCCGTCACCCGAGCGCGCTCTTCGCGGCCCTTGGCACTGTCAGCCCAGGTGTCAATCCCGTGCAGGCCCACCTCGCAACCGGAGGAAACAACTCTCTGCAACTGCGGTTTCACATCGTTGACATCATAACGCGTGGCGCGCCTGGAGATGCCGTTGCCCGCCAGCGGGCGTCCCGGATAATTCTTCGTCGGGATGACAAAATAGGTTGAGGCCAGACCAGCCTCGATTTCGACATAGCGATCAAATTCGCTCCAGAAATCCTTCGCCATCCCCAGATAGATAAAAGGCAGTTTCAAAGCTGCCGTCCAATTAATGCACAAATCTTTCAACGATTTCCTCCGATTACAAACATTGACAACCGTGCCGATGGTGGCGCGATAGAGAAATCCCACCATGGTATGATCACAGCAATGATTCCGCAGAACCGGATGATCAATGTCGTGGGTCAAACAGGTTATAAAGTTTCGGCCCTGGGGACTCGGTGGGATTTCGACGATGGGAATTCCAAAACTCGTTATCAGCTCTCGCAGGAGCGCAATGTGCAATTCCAGCGTGGCGGTACCCGCATTGACTGCCGGTTGCCCCACTTCGAGTAGATAACGCATCTCTGCAAATAAATTGTATCCAACCCGTAAAATGGGATTGCTGCCGGACTGGATCAAACAGGCGGCAGACTCGCCGGAGCCTTCCTCGATGAGTGAAACCACCCGGCTCCCAGGGAACGTTGCGACCTCCCCATAAATTGGAATGGACCTGCTTTCATACACCATTATCGCACCACCGCCCTGCGATTTGACTGAAAGGCCGGCGGCGTCCGGTTCTGTCGCCTCCGCGCGGTAGTGCAGGACGAGCCTGGCCGCATTTGGCGGAACCTGGCTGCCGGTGCAGATCAAGACATCGTATGAACCATTGTTGCGATAGAACTCCCATGGGGTTTTGAATAATTCGAAAAACTCCGTTACCACGGTCTGCTCGGTTGGATGGACGGCGACTCCTATCATTTGACAACAATCATCGTGATTTCGATTAGCAGACGCGCTGCGGCAGACCCTCTTAAACGGCCCGGCCACTCTTCCCACCCGGTTCCCACCCGGCCAAACGGGTGTGGATATATTCTAATTGCGGGCAGCCAGCAATTGCCCCACCAGAGTCGTGAATTTGGCCCGCTCTGCACTCCACTTGTGTTCCCGATAGATCGCCTGCCCCAACCTGACCGTCTTTTCCACTTCTTCGGGATGAAAGCAGACATACTCGAGTTTGCGGGCCAGGTCGTTTGCGTCGCCCAATTCAAAGAAGATCAGTTGTCCATCGGAAAAGTAATCCAGAATGCCCGGCACCGCTGGAGCAATAACCGGTTTGCCCCGCGACAAATACTCGAAAATACGCGTGGGCGTATTGATTTCGGTAAAAATGCTGCGGCGATTTGGAATGATGCCGACATCGCACTCGTCAATGGCTTCCACGATTTGTTCGAGAGTCCTGGGGCCGAAGTAGCGGACTGATTTCTCCAGATCCGAACCGCGTACCGAATTCAGCACACGTTCCAGGAATGGCGTGCTCTGCCCGTAAATCCTGAGTTCGGCCCGGGGAATGGCTTGTTTGATCACCCCCAAGGCACTGACGCCGACGTCCAGACCGTGGCGTTCAACCAGCGAGCCATGATACATAATAACAAAAGGCTTCCCGTCGTTGCGCTCGATCGGGACTGGCGCGGTCTCCCGGTATTTGAAAATGCCTTCGTCGGGTGAATTCATGACCACGAGGACCTTTTCCGGCGGACAACCCCGGCCCGTAAAAAGCCGTTTACAGGCTTGATTGACGGTCAACACCGCATGGGCAAATCGGATGCTCCATCTTTCAAAATTCTTCAACAGGCGGACTCCGAAACTTTCCGGCGCCAGACCAAAGATGGTCGTCATTAACTCCGGCATGGGATCATGAAGGTCCAAAATGACTTTTGAGCCGAATACTTTGGGAACCACGGCGGCAAAAACGAGGATGTCCGGCATGTTATGCACATGAACCAGATGGTAACGGCCGCGCACAGAGCGAAAGGCCAGTAAAACAAGTGAAATAAGAAGAAAGGCAGCATATTGAAATACATAGGAAAATTTGCCGCCGCGACGGCGTTTCAATGAGACTCGCCGGATGCGGATTCCTTCGCGAGTTTCACGCCGTGGTTCGCCTTTGTCCTGCCGCAGACAAATAACCTCGACGTTCATTCCCAACCGAGAGAGGGCCTCGGCCGCACGGCGCGGCCGCGGATCACTTGGATAATGGGAAAAAACGACAACTGCCACCCGCTTGCCACATAACCATTCCGGATTCTCCCCCCCCGCCGTCACAGATTTTGAAGAATTGTTTTTAACTATCGGGAACACCCTCGGCCGTCTTGCCCCTTAAACCGGCGGCGCCTCCTGGGCGGAGCGTCTTGCCATCTCTACCGATTGCCTCTGCGCTCGCGCTTAGACAGGGTCAAAAACGCAGGCCTAGTCCAAAAATTCCTGATGCAAACGCGGCGGAACGTAATTCCGCGTTTTATTGAGCACGGTCCCGACTGTGGCCTTGGATTCGGCGAGCAACTGGTTCACCCGCTTGACCACATCCTGATTGGTTCTCTCCGACTCAATCACCAGCAGAACCATGTCCATAAGGCCAGAAAGCCGGGCGGTCACACTGGTTTGGCTAACCGGCGGCATATCAAAAATGATATAATCATAATCGCTGGCTCTAAATTTCGGCATCAAGGCTGATATTTTTTTGGGCAAATTTGCAGGCAGCATATCGCCGTTGATCTGTTCCTTGGCAGCGGAAAGGTGTGCTTTGACCAACGCCCCTTGTGCCTCGTCTGCGGGCAGGGCCTTGTTCGCCAACGCCTCGTCCAGGGTGCAGGCGGGTTTGCCCTTATGAAATTGCTGCGCCGCCCCCTGCTCTCCGCTGATATTAACAAGCAATACATTGCCATCACCCGTTTCGGACAATGAAGCGGCTAGGCCGGCGGAGATGGTGCTGACGCCAGCGCCCTTGTCACAACTTGTCACCGCCACAAGCTTGGGCTTGTGGGTAAAATTCCTTGTTTCAAAATATACTATTAAGCGGTCCCTCAGCCCCTCGGAAAACCGGCGGAAAGGATGTTCACGGCGGCTTAATTCAATATCGGCCACCGGGTGAGAGACGGTTTCCCCGCCAGGCCCAGGTTCACCCGCCGCCGCATCCTGCAAACGCAACGGATTTCTCTCCGCAGACAAATGACGGCGGCCGTTCTGCGCAATGGCGGGAATGGAGATGAACAATGGCAAATGCAATTTCGTTTCAATATCTGCGGGGCGTTTTATGGAACGATCCAATAACAGCTCGATGAGAAAAGCCAGCGCGATCCCGCCCAGGATGCCCCCGGCGGCCAGCATTTCCGCCTTCTTCTTTACCGTTTTTGCCCAGCCTTTAAGCGGCGGCGACGGAGTCTGGATAATGCTGATGTTCGCCGCTTTGTCCACTCCCAGCGCCTGGTCCATCTTGGCTTCCTCCTGATTACTCATGAAGTACTTGAGATTGCTCTCATCGAATGCCTTTTTCTGCTCTAATTCCGAAATCGTCATTTCCACCTTTCCAAAATTGGTCGCCTCCGACCAGACCTGGTCCAATTGCGAATTCAACTCCCGGATTTTCGCCTTTAACGCGAATATCTGCTCTGACTCGGTCGTCAAATCAACCACACTGCCAACTTCATATTGTTGGCCGGTTGGTTGTCCCAGGCCAGGGATTGGCTGGGGAATGCTTAACGCCGCCAATCCGGGATATTTCTCTTCCAGCCCTCGCTTGGCCGCTTCATTTTGCAAAATTTGCTCGCGGACCTGCTTGACCAGCACATTTTCCATGGTGAACCCCTGCTGCGTCAGATAATTTTGTTGTTTCCCTTCGAGATAAGTAAGCAGCTCGCAAATCCGTTTGTAATCAGCCGCCGCTTGAGCGGGCGCTTCAGATAACGTCGCAACGCTGGCAACATTGGTTATTTCGGATTTTGTCTCCGGGGAGTTTGGCAATCCTCCCAGCAACGCCTGTCGTTCTGCCAGCTCTGCTTCGGCGCCGAATATATTCTGGCGAATCGTGGAGATCTGATCGGCATACGCCTTTTGCGTGTCAGCCGGGGAAACAATGCCCGCCGCGGTTTTAATCCGCCGGAGCTGATCATCAGTCTGGGCCAGCTCGCTGCGCAAACGGTCAATTTCATTCGTTAAAAAAGTGCTGGAAATGCCCAACCCCTGATGCAACTGAACGTGCTTGGCCAGGTAGGCATCAATGATTTCATTCAGAACGGGTTGAACGAGCGTTGGATCTTCATTCTGGTACGTGATTCGAATGACACTGCTTAAGGGAACAGGTTCCACGGTGATGCCACGGCTTACCTTGTAAACCGCTTTATTGATGTCGGCCCCGCCTCCTGCTTTCGCCAAAATCCGTTCCGGCGTGATGACCTGGACTACTTCTTTGGCCAAATCGAGGCTGTTTAATGTCTGAATTTCCGTGTTGATGATGCTGACACTCTGCTCGTCCAATGGTTTTGTGTTGGACTGATCTCCAGGAGGGTTGAGCGATTTTCCTTCTACCACATATCGAATCGAAATCTCCGCATCGGATTGATATTGTGGGGGTCTGAACACGAAGAGGAGCAACGTGGCCCCCGCCATTCCCAGGACGGAAAAGAGAAGAATCATCCACTTTCGCCGGAAGAGAACGAAATACACGTCCCCAGGAGTCAATCCGCCCGCGTGCGCTTCTGGCCGCTTTTCGTTCATTGAAGACAGAGTATCAGATAAACCGCGTTATTTTTCCAGGGAAACCGGCTTCACAACCCGGGCCGGGTTGCCAGCGACCACCATCCCGGCAGCCACATCCCTGGTGACCACGCTGCCCGCCCCAATCATCGCATTCTCCCCCACGGTGATGCCGCATAAAATAGTAGCGCCCGAACCAATGGAGGCACCGCATTTAATCAATGTCCCAATGCATTTCCAATCGGCTTCCGTCTGCAATTGTCCGTCGCCGGCGACAGCACGGGGATAACGATCATTGGTAAAAGTGACATTGTGCCCGACGAAAACCTCATCTTCCAGCGTCACCCCTTCACAAATAAAGGTGTGACTGGAGATCTTGCAGCGGCTGCCGATCTTGACCCCTTTTTGAATCTCCACAAACGTTCCAATTTTCACGTCGTCCCCGATTTCGCAGCCATAGAGGTTGACAAAATCATAAAGCCGGACATTCCTGCCCAGCTTCACATCAGGAGCGATCCGTTGGAACAAAGGTTGTGAAGAACTCACCTAACGAACTGAACTTAACGCCCGCGTACCCGAAGCTTTATCTGCGATTTCCGAGTCGGCTCACGAAGGGGCTTCCCGGCTTTCTTTTCAAACGTCAGCAGGGAAAGGCGAAGTGCCGCTTCAGACGTGGTATTATGGCCATTACTCCCGTTCGTTTGGGTGGAAAGCCTGATGGGGGCACCGCCTTTTTTCAGGGACTCGGTGGAAGCTTCCAAAATTCGAACCAATTCTAAACCATCCTGTCCGTCCGTCAACGGCTGCTTCCGTTGCCGGATGCAATCCAGAAAATGCTGGCACTCATTTTTCAGCGGCTCTTCCTGCTTGATGTAGGGAATATAAACGTCCCCGTAGTGATAGGCATAATGAAACTCGGCGAAGGTGTCGTAATGCGGCGGCCTTTCCACCCGCGCATCAAAAATTCGGATTTTTTCCAGCGGCGAAACGTCGTCGTAAACAATCATCCGTTTGCTGCCCACAATGGTCATTTCCCTGATTTTTCTGGGATCCAGCCAGCTGCTGTGAACAATCGCTGAACGGTCCCGGGAAAAACCGAGCCACATCGTTGTCACGTCCTCTACTCCCGGCGTGATATGAGCGCTGCCCTGGCAGTTTACCACCGTCGGACGATCTTCCATGATATGTAGAATAATGGAAATGTCGTGCGGCGCCAGGTCCCAGGCCACGTTAATGTCCTTTTGGAAAAGCCCCAGGTTTAATCGTCGGGCGCAAATATAACGAATGTCCCCGATGTCACCACTCCTCACAATCTCCTTAATCTTGCTTACGGCCGGTGAATAAAGGAAGGTGTGGCCGGTCATCAGCACCAGTCCTTTCTTCCGCGCAATTTCGACCAGTTCCTGGCATTCCCCGGACGAGGAAGCCATCGGCTTTTCAATAAAAGTGTGTTTGCCGGACAGCAGGCTGGCTTTGGCCATTGCGTAGTGCGACTTGACCGCCGTCGCAATAATGACCGCGTCCAGCCCCACGCCATTAAGCATGTGGTTGTAATCCGTTTCTCCTTCCACCTCCGGATACAACGACTTGAGATGCGCCAGGCGTTGTTCGCTGACGTCACACATAATTTTCAGATCGCAGTCAGAAAGAGATCTGAAATTGCGGACCAGATTAGGCCCCCAATATCCGCAACCAACTACTCCGACTTTTATTTGTTTTGCCATATTTACAATCTTGGTTGGCTCCTTTCCAAATCCAAACGCCCCTGTCGCTCGGTTCGTACAATCTGCGCAAACGCAGGTTTCCTCATGGAATCCAACGGGGCAGGATAATTTCGGGAAGGAATCGTTTCTGAATGGACCGCTCGTGAAGCTTTTTTGGTCGAACGGCGTGTTTCCCACACTTGAGTGATTAAGGCAGGAATCGTTTGCAACAGAATCTTGATGTCAAACCACAGATTTTTTTCCCGCGCATACCTTATGTCCAATTGAATCATTTCCACGAACGTGGTCCGGTTCTTGCCGCTGACCTGCCAGAGTCCTGTCAGCCCAGGCGTCGTGGTAAACCGTTCCCTCTGCCAGGGCAGGTATTTGTCATATTCGTAAGGCAGGCAGGGACGCGGTCCGACCAGGCTCATTTCGCCGCGCAATACGTTGATGAGTTGCGGCAACTCATCCAGCCCGGAAGAACGAAGGGCCAGCCCAAATGGAATAATTCGCGGATCCCCCTCTGAATCCATCTTCGTCATCGGCCGATTCGAATCCATCAAGTCACGCAAATGCCCCTGGTGTGCCGTTGCGTCTGCGCCTACAAACATGGTTCGAAATTTGAAACACATGAACCGCCGCCCCAGATAACCAACCCGCTCCTGCTTGAACAGGACCGGGCCGCTGGAAACAACTCGAATCAACACGGCGATAACCACCATTAATGGCACGAGCAATGGCAAGGCCAGCAGAACAAGGCTCACGTCCAGAATGCGCTTCCACCGCAAAACATGTTTCGCTCCGGCTGGAAAAACTCCATACGTCATCTGAGCCTTGTCGGGGGGGGATGTCATGAAAGAAAAGATCACAAGGTCATTCGCAAACACTACGGGCAGGCGCAAGAAGAAGAAGCTGCATAACTAGGATATTGATCCGAAGGTCCCGGGTTTAAAGCTCACAGTTTGTCTGACATTGTCCGTTTAGATACAAAGCTCCGCACTTGTTGGCCGAAATAACTTTCGCCAAACCAAACTCCCCTGCTCCGACAACTTCACCGGAGTGTCCCTTCCTATGTGTTCCAACTTCAACCTGAAGCCGCGAAATCTCCCACACGCGGTGCCGCCAACATTGGCACCAACTCGGCCACCGCATTCCGTTCCAAGACCACCGAACTCTCGTCAATTTCCGCCGGGGTAGGCCGCCCTAAAACGTCAAGCAACACTTGAATGCGCTTCCGGGCCGGCATGACCCGCAAGACGAAGGCGCGCATTCCCGCAAAAGCGCCATCCGCCAGCAACACCTCATCGCCTGGCGAAATGCGATCTTCGACGGTCATCGTTTCTTCGCCGGCAAAACATTCTTTCAACTCTTCAATCACCGAATCCGCGATGGTCGGAATCCGATGGGCAAAATGCACGACCGCGCCAATTCCGTTTGTACGCTGGATTTCATTCAGTCTCTGCTCCATGACACAGTGGATGAAAATATAACAGGGGAACAAAGGCTCGTTAGCCCGGACGACTCCGCGCCGTGTCGCCCGCTCAATGCGCAAGCGGGGATGAAACACCTCCAAATTCAGGTTTTTGCGCAGATTCGCCGCCGCGATGTGCTCATGCTTCGGCTTCGTCCGGGCACAGTACCAAGCCAACGGTTCCGCCTGAATTGTAGAATTTAATAACATCAAATAACTTTCCCCGCTTTCTCTTTAGGGTTTTGGGCAAACAAAACGACAGCCCATGACTTTATATCCGCTCCCGCCCATCGCAGAGCCAAATCGCAGTATGATTTCCACCTCCCAGCAACTACTGCTGTTTCGAGCACAACCAGACTTGTATAAACCCTCCATCTGACAGGTGTGTTTGTTAAAACGTCAAAACGTCAACTGACAAACATTAAACCACACTCCCGAAGGTTTATCTACAGTGGCCAGCACTATTGTACTGTAGGTATAAAGTTTATTTTTATGTAGCGGTATTCGCCACATTGTGCCCTCCGCGCCTTTGTCCGATAACCACTTGGAGATGGGGTCCCGGCGAAGTGCTTTATAGGTTGTTGCCTTTGGGCAACATCTGAAAGCGAATCGCGTATTGAAGCAATTCCGAGGTGCTCTTGAGATTCAGTTTTTCCTTGATCCGGGCCCGGTACGTTTCCACGGTGCTGGTGTCAATATGCAACATCGCGGCAATTTGTCGCGTGTTTTGCCCTCCACCCATTAATTCAAATACCTGCAATTCCCGATCTGTCAACAGGTCCACCGAGAAATTAGCCGATGGCCGCGGACGGGAAGCAATCTGAGAGGCAACCCAGCTGGCGGCCTTCTCGCTCCAGTAAATTTCGCCGCTCAAAACCTTGCGGATGGCCAGTAGAATTTTTGCCGGCGGCTCTTCTTTGGGCACATATCCGCGCGCACCCGCCCGGATCGCCCGCTCAGCGTGCAACGTCTCTTCGTGCATCGAAAAGACCAGACACATGACCTTGGGGTGGCTGTCATTCATGTTTTTGATTAGCTCCAATCCGTGGGAGTCCTTTAAAGTAAGATCCAAGATCACCAGATGCGGTTTGGTTTTGGCAATCAGCTCCAAAGCCTCACTGCCATTGTCCGTTTCCCCGCATACGTTCAAATCCGGTTGCTGCTGAATGATGCGTTTCAGAGACTCCCGTACCAGGGGATGATCATCAACAATGAGAATGCGAATCTGATTGCCCGCCTGACTGCGGGATTCACTTATATTTTTTGCTCTCATGCCATTCGTCACGCCGGTCTTCGTTCACCGGCAACGGAACCGGGAATAATTGGCAACCACATCAGCTTGGCTCATTCCAAACGAGTTCGATAATGCAATTCCCCGCGATATCCGAACGAATTGCCGGCTGAACCTTCCCCGGGTATACTGTTAATCGCCTCGGTCAGTACCGGTTTTGCCACCCCCTGCCTGCCCTTTTCCATGTTCTGGCATCCTCAGTGCTTTAGACAAGCCATGACCCATGGACAAGCAACAACACAGAAAACCTCGGCCCCTTTCACAACGCTGACAGTACTTGTGGCGTCAATTATCATAAAACTGGGGACTCTTGTAAAGTGGCAAATTCCCACAGGCTATCAGGATGAAACCGGGTTTCATTTTGGGGTACAACCTGCGGAAGAAGATCTGAACTGACCGCCACTTAGGAAGTCACACGCCTGAACTCGAGGCCTTATACAGGTGCCCATTGCCAAAAAAGAGGACAACGTGTCCCGGGTCTTAAATACTCTTTAATGGTTCAGAAGCCCTGCCGAGAGGCTGGCAGGCTTAAGCCAAAACCTTTTTTGGGGGGGAACTGCGCCGGTGCAGGATCCTACAAATATTTTCGAACGCGCCTGTGGACAGCCAATGCCTTCAATCTATTGCACGCAGAGTGAACGGTAGAACCGCTGCTTGAATTTGCCTGCATCCGAATCAATGAACAAAAATGGGGCCGCGTTTGTTTGCAGCGAAACCCAATCCACCAGATCGGTGGATGCCTGAACCTCATATTGGTATCCAGGCACGCCGTTGACATAAAAGTTAAATTGATGCTCCAGAGGCGCGGCCACCGCCAGGGTGGCTGCGGCTGTGGGATAGACAGTCAAAATGATCGGTCCGCTGACGGATGTTCCGCTTTGATTCGATACCGCCAGGGTGTAAGTCCCCGACTGGTTTGTGGTGACATTCTTCAACGTCAAGGTGGCATTATTCGCCATGGACAGATTAACAGAGTTGAACCGCCATTGATATGCCAATGCCGACAAACCGGAAACATTCGCAATTCCGGCGTTAAGCGTGACCGTTTGGCCTGCCACCGCCACATAATTTGGCAACATATTCGTGCTGAGCGGGGCCGAATCGGTGACGGGCCGGACGCTGTCGGTGATCGAGTTTATGGTTGTCAGTGACGGGGATGTGTTTGCGGTCACCGACGCCACGGGGATGAGGGTGAAACTTGCCAAGGCCGTTCCCGGTTCGCTTCCCATAAAGATGATCTGGTGCTGGCCGGCGCCAAGATTGAAGATTTTGGGAACAAACTGGTCATTATTCTCACTGCCGTTGCCGCGCCAACTGACCATGCGCGGCTCGAATCCTGAGGTGATTGGCGTGATATCCCAAATCATGCTCGGGTCTTGTGGCGGGCCGTCAATATTGACGTAAAACGAATTCGCCCCCAAATTGGGCGCATTCACCAGCGCTTCAATTTCATAGCTGCCAGCGTTTGTAATCGTGAAATTGTAAACAGCCGTTCCAGCACCCGCGTCTCCGATGGACGGCAAGGGCTGATAGAAATAACTCGTCGGAACCCCGTTTATCAGGGTACTCGCCATCAATAAGCCATTCAAAGGCACAGACGTGGATGCTGCTGTGAAAGTAAGTCCAACATTGTTTGTTACTGTTCCACCTGAATTTGGCAACATTTCGACCATAAGATTTGTCTGCGATGCTGCCCAGGCCTGGCCATTACTGACTACCAGCGTCCACACATAACTGTTCCCAACCGTGTTCGTATCAAAATAATAGCTGATATTCGTGATCGGACTCGTGCCGTTTGTATAAACCACCGGCGCTCCTCCATTAATGGTGTAACTCCATTGCCAGCTCTGCGCATTGGTTGCAGTCGCAGAAAATTGAACTGTCGTCCCGGAATATATCTGCAGCCCGGACAAGTTCGGATCCACGTCCGGCGCGCTGACGCCGATCGCCGACACCGTTGGAAAAACCGCCGGCGCATTGGTCGCGCTGCCCGTCACCGTGACGTTGGTCCCCGCGCCGCCGCTGAAGGCCACACTCTGATTGTAGTTAGTTGCCGTCACCGGACTGAACGATACCAGCACCGTCTGGCTCTGGCCCGATCCCAAACTGTAACTCCCCCCACTCACCACACTGAACGGCCCGCTCACGCTCGCGCTCCCGCTCAACGTCCCGCTCCCCGCGTTCTGAACTGTAAAGCTGTTGGTCTTGCTCGTCCCCACCAGCAACGTCCCATACCCGATGCTCCCGGGTGTCACCTGGAGGATCGGCGTGGGCACCGGCGCATTGGTCGCGCTGCCCGTCACCGTGACGTTGGTCCCCGCGCCGCCGCTGAAGGCCACACTCTGATTGTAGTTAGTTGCCGTCACCGGACTGAACGATACCAGCACCGTCTGGCTCTGGCC
>Ga0335073_10011865_pt1 | contig 12248 bp, 12 predicted proteins | sample Lox_Sample_22_FD_207093 | JGI IMG/M metagenome (GOLD analysis project Ga0335073, IMG submission 207093) | Soil microbial communities from Loxahatchee National Wildlife Refuge, Florida, United States - Lox_Sample_2.2 | ecosystem: Environmental > Terrestrial > Soil > Wetlands | place: USA... | reverse complement strand
AGGACGCCGGCGCTAGCGCTCAGCCAGCGAAGGCGCGACCGCGACGCGCGGCGGGCCATCACTGGGAGCTCCTCAGCAGGGCCTCAGGCGTGGTGTACACAGTGCCCACCGTGGGCAGCGGCAGCGGCGGCAGCAGGCTGAGCTCAGACTCGAGGACTGGCACGGTGCCGGGAGGCGCCCCGACTCCGCCCGACTGCAGGTCGGCGGTCGTGCCGGCCGCGGTCACGTTGCCCATGCTGAACTCGTTGAGGTCACCGCGCCCGTCCAGCGTGTGGTGCGTCGCGTCGTAGGCATTGACCAGGTTGTCGGCAGCCAGCGGTGCAGTGTCGAGCGCCTCGGCCAGCGATGCCCGTTCCTGGCTCAGCAGCGAGGTGATCGACGCCAGCTTGCTGATGTTCGCGACCAGCAGCTTGCGGTTGCCGCCGATGAACGACTTGACCTGGTTGAGGGCGACGGCGAGCTCACTGATCGCGCCCGATAGGTCCTGCCGGTCGGCCGCCAGGAACGAGGACACCTCGGCGAGCTGCTGCTCGGCGAGCTTCACCTGCCCGTTGTTGTTCTTCAGCATGGTCGTGAAGGACTGCAGGTTGGCGATGGTGGCGTACAGGTTGCCCGCCGAGCCGCCAAGTGCGCGCGACAGTCCGCCGAACTCGGTGATCATCTGCCGGAGGTAGGCACCGTTGCCATTCAGGTTGGTGGCGCCCGTCTTGATCAGGTTGCTCAGCGCCCCGTGCTTGTTCGCCCCGCTCGGGCCGAGCGCGTTGGTGAGCTTGGCCAGGCTGGCGTAGAGCTGGTCGACCTCGACCGGGACCGCGGTCCTGGCCGCGGGGATGACCGCCCCGCTGGTCATCTGCGGGCCGCCGGTGTAGGCGGGGGTGAGCTGGATGTACCGGTCGGCCACCACGCTCGGCGCCACGACCGCTGCGTCGGCGTTAGCTGGCACCGCGATGCCGGAGTTGACGGTCATCGTCACCCGGACGAAGGCGCCGTCCGGCTGGACCGAGTTCACGGTCCCGACCGCCACGCCGAGCACCCGCACGGTGGAGCCGGGGTAGACGCCGATCGTCTGCGCGAAGTACGCCGTGACCCGCGTCCCCGGCGCCGATCCGAACAGGAGCAGCGAGGGGATGATGAGGCCCAGCGCCACCAGCACGGCGGCGATGCCGAGCACCCAGCGGTCCCGTTTCGTCCGCAGCAGCTTGCCCGGCCGCACCGCGGCCCGCCACCGGCTGTAGGCGCTCATCGGCGCGTCCTCGCTCATGGCTTCGGGGGCTCGCAGCCGTGCGCCGGGGTGTTCTCCGGCGCGTCCGTGTGCGTGATGAGCCCGCACACATACGCGTCGAACCAGCGGCCGTTGCCCAGCGCGTTGCCGAGCAGCTTGTAATACGGCCCGGCCAGCGCCAGTGCCCTGGACAGGTTGGCCTGGTTCGCCTGCAGGACGCTGGTGACCTGGTTGAGTGCCGTCAGTGCCGGGCCGAGCTGAGCCTGGTCGTCGTTCACCAGGCCGGACAGCTGGCTGGCCAGGGCCTGGGTGTCGACCAGCAGCGCGTGGATCGCGGCCTGGCGCTGCTGCAGCTCGGCCAGCAGCAGGTTCCCGTCGCCGAGCAGCGCCTGGAACCGGGCGTCCTGCGCGGCCAGGGTCCCGCTGACCGTCTTGGCCCCGGCGAGCAGGCTGGTCACCTCCGCGTCCTTGGAGGCCACCGATTCCGACAGCGCGGCGAGCCCGTGCAGGGCACTGCGCACGTAGGGCGGCGTGGTCGCAAAGGCGGACGACAGCGTCTGAAGGCTCTGGGCCAGCTGCGCGGTGTTGATGCCGCTGATCTGCTGGCCGAGGCCGCTGAACGCCTGGGTCACGTCGTAGGGCGATGTCGTCCGGGACAGCGGGATCGGCTGGCCGGGATTCTGGGCAGCGGTGCCGCGCGGATCCAGCGCCAGGTACTTGTCGCCGAGCACGGTCTTGATGTCGATGGCCGCCGTCGTCTGGTTGCCGACCCACTCGTCCTTGACCCGGAAGGTCACCGCAACCTTCGCGCCCGCGAGCGACACGCCGGTGACCTGCCCGACCGTGACCCCGGCGATCCTGACCTCGTTGCCGGGCGCGAGACCCGCGGCCTCGGCGAAGTACGCCGTGTAGCCGGTGCCGCCGCCGATGAGCGGCAGGTCGCTGGAGAAGTAGACCCCGGCGGAGATGATCGCCAGAATGGCCAGCCCGACGAGGGCCACATAGATCGGATTGCGCTCGCGGACCGGCTTAACCTCCAGGTCCCGGAGGCGCTTGAAGACGGCAAGCCTCCCGGCTGCCAGGCCGCTCATGAGGTGCACCTCGCCGCCGTGGCCGGGACAGTGTGCGACGTCTTTCCGCTGCCCTGGATGCGCACGCCCGTCACGGTCGCCTCGCACAGGTAGAGGTTGAGCCACGAGCCGTACGAGGCGAGCCGGGTGATGTCTGCCATCTTGCCCGGCAGGTCCTGCAGGAACGTGTTCACCGTCGGGGAGTTGTCCGCCAGGTTGGTCGCGAGCCGCTGCAGCTGGGTGATGTCGTCATGCAGCGGTGCCCGCCCGACCTGCAGCAGCCCGGCCGTTGCAGTCGTCAGGCTGTCGATCGCCGAGATCGCCTCGCCGATCGGCTGCCGGTCCGCCGCGAGCCGCGAGACCAGCTCCTGCAGCGAGGTGACGAGCGTCGCCAGCGCGTTGCCGCGGGAGGTGATCGTGCGCAGCACCGCGTTCAGGTTGTCGATGACCTGGTCGATGACCTGGTCCTTGGTCGCCAGCGTGTTGGTCAGCGAGCCGACCGTGGCCACCAGCGCGGTGATGTTCGGGCTCTCGCCCTGGAAGACCTGGATGATGTCGCTGGACAACTGATTCACGTCCCCCGGCGACAGCGCCTGGAACAGCGGCTGAAAGCCGTTGAACAGCGCGGTGAGGTTGAGCGCCGGCGTCGTGCGCGTCAGCGGGATGGTGCCGCCGGCCGCGAGCACCTGATCGGCCGGCCCCGCGCCCTGGCCCAGCTCGATGTAACGCTGGCCGACCAGGTTGAGGTACCTGATCGTGGCCGTCACGGAGGCGGGCAGCGGTCGCCCGGCCTGGACCGAGAACCCGACGAGCGCGAGGTGCCGCTGGTACACGCTGATCGAGGTAACCTGGCCGACCCGGACGCCGGCGATGTCGACGTCAGAGCCGACGGTCAGGCCGGTGACGTCGGTGAACACCGCCCGGTAGCCGGCGCTCGCGCGGACGCCGCTGGACGCGATGCTGATGCCGAGCACGGCGGTGATGATCCCGGTGAGGACGACGAAGATGATCGACTTGATCAGCGGCGAAGCGATGCCCTTGCGTTTCATGCCCGGCTCGCCCGCAGCGTGACGTCCATTCCGCTGAACAGCGGCGCGGTCAGCAAGCCGCCCCAGGACGGCACCGCGCTCGACGGCTTGCCCAGCCAGAGGGCGGTGAGCTCGTCGTCCACCGTTCCGCCGGTGACCGTCGTCATGGCCGTAGTAGTTGCGCTCTTCGACGTGCGGGAGCCGGAGGAGGCTGAGGAGGTCCCGTCGTTGAGGTGGATGCCGGTGAACGGCACCCGATAGCAGTGCGGGCCGAGGTTGTCGCCATAGACCGGCGTGTCCTTGCCCGGCAGGTACCTGCCGCGTGCGGGCACGACGACGACCTGCATGTGGAGGCCAGGCTGGTCGGTGCCCTGCCCGAGGACCTTATTAACCTGCGGAACGAAGTTAGCCAGGGCCTGCAGCGTGCACGGGAACTCCGGTGAGTACTTCGCCAGGATTTCGAGCGTGGGCAGGCTGTCGGCGGACAGGCTGATCGCGTTGGGGGCGTTGGCGTCCAGGAAGGCGCGCAGGTCGTTCGAGGCGGTGGTGATGTTGGCCAGCAGGGCCGCGTACTGGGCATGCTGATTGGCGAGCGTGCGGCCTGCGACGCCGAAGTCGCTGAGCGCCTGCAGGATCGCTGGCGCGGCCTTGGTGTAGGTCTTGCTGAGCCCGGCCAGCAGCCTGATGTCGTTGTCGAGCTGCGGAAGCTGCTTGTTGAACTGCTTCAGGTAGGCGTTCAGGGTGACCAGGGTCTGGCCGAGTTCGTGGCCGCGCCCGTTCAGTCCCTGGGCAATCGCGGTGAGGGTCAGGGAGAGCTTGTCCGGCTGAACGGCCGCGAGCATCGGCAGCAGGTTGTCCAGCACCCGGTCGAGCTCGAGGCCGTCGGCGGAGCGGTCCTGCTGGATAACGCTCCCGTTCGCCAGCGTGGCGGCGACGGCGTGAGCGGGCAGGATCAGGTCGACGTACCGCTGGCCGAACAGCGTGGTCGGCAGCATCTGCGCGGAGACGTTCGCCGGCAGCCGGGGCAGGTCGCCCGGCTGGATCGCGAGCTCGAGCCGGGCGCCGCTGCCGTTGGCGCTGACCTCGCGGACCTCCCCGACCTGCACGCCGCGGACCATGACCTCCGCGCCCGAGTGCATCTCGTTGCCGGCGCTGCTGGTGTACAGGGTGACCATGGCCACCGGCGTGAACGTCTTGTTGTACAGCGCGACCGAGAGCCACGCCAGCATCGCGATGACCAGCAGGAACGCCAGTCCGGCCAGCCGGCGGCTGGCCTTGCGCGACGCAGCGGAAAGGGTCACCCGGCCACCCGGACGGTGGTCGTCGCGCCCCAGATGGCCAGGCTCATGAAGAAGTCGATCACGTTGATCATGACGATCGCGGTCCGCACCGCCCGGCCGACGGCGACGCCCACGCCGGCCGGCCCGCCTTTAGCGCGGTAGCCGTAGTAGCAGTGCACCCCGATGATGACCACGCTGAAGATCAGCACCTTGAGGAAGGACCAGAGCACGTCGACTGGCGAGAGGAACAGCCCGAAGTAGTGGCTGTAGGTGCCCGGCGACTGGCCCTCGAAGTAGACGGTGACGAGCTCCGAGCCGACGTAGGAGCTGACCAGGCCGATCGCGTACAGCGGGATGACGGCGATCGCCCCGGCGATGATCCGGGTGGTGACGAGGTACGGCAGGCTCGGCACGCCCATTCCCTCGAGCGCGTCGACCTCCTCGTTGATCCGCATGGAGCCAAGCTGGGCGGTGAAGCCAGCACCGACGGTCGCGGACAGCGCCAGCCCGGCGACGAGCGGCGCGATCTCCCTGGTGTTGAAATACGCCGAGACGAAGCCGGTGAACGCGGACGCGCCGATCTGGTTCAGGGCGGAGTACCCCTGCAGGCCGACGACGGTGCCGGTGAAGAGCGTCATGCCGATCATCACGCCGACCGTGCCGCCGATCAGCGCGAGGGCGCCGCTGCCGAACGCGACGTCGGACAGGATCCGCATGATCTCCCGCGGGTAGCGGCGGATCGCACGCGGCGTCCAGGCGAGCGCCCTGGCATAGAACGACAGCTGGTCACCGAGCAGGTCCAGCCAGCCGAGCCAGCGGTCGAGCTGCGCGCTGAGCCAGCTCGTTCCGGTGTCGAGGCCGTTCAGGGTTCCCACCTCATGCTCCCTTCGCCGGGATGATCTTGAGGTAGATCGCGGTCAGGACCAGGTTGACGAAGAAGAGCAGCAGGAACGCGATCACGACGGACTGATTGACCGCGTCGCCGACGCCCTTGGGGCCGGGGCGCGGGTTGAGGCCGCGGTGCGCCGCGACCACGGCGGCGATGAAGCCGAAGATCAGCGCCTTGATCTCGCTGATGTACAGGTCAGGGAGCTGCGCGAGCGAGGAGAAGCTGGCCAGGAACGAGCCCGGCGTCCCGTGCTGCAGGTAGACGAAGAAGAAGTAGCCGCCGAGCACGCCGACAACGGAGACCAGGCCGTTCAGCAGCACCGCGACACCGGAGGCAGCCAGCACGCGCGGGACGATCAGGCGCTGGATCGGGGAGACGCCCATGACCTCCATGGCGTCCATCTCCTCGCGGATCGTGCGGGCGCCGATGTCCGCGCAGATCGCTGACCCGCCCGCGCCCGCGATCAGCAGCGCCACGATGAGCGGGCTGGCCTGCTGGACGACTGCGAGCACGCTGGCCGCGCCGGTGAAGGACTCCGCGCCCAGCTGCTGTGTCAGGGAGCCGACCTGGAGCGTGATGACCGCGCCGAACGGGATCGAGACCAGCATGGACGGCAGGATCGTCACGCTCGCGATGAACCAGAACTGCTCGATGAGCTCGCGCACCTGGAACGGGCGCCGGAAGGTGAAGGTCAGCACGCTGGCACCGAGTGCGAACAGCTTGCCGGTCTGACGCAATGCTCCTGCCCCGGGAACGGGGTAGTGCTGCTCAGTCACGATGGACCACCTCCCGGCTCGGCCTGGTCGCGCTGATCCGGCGGCAGGCTGGCGCGGATGGCCTGCTGCGCGGGGGGCGGCAGCGTGTTGATCATGCTCATGACGCGAGCCATACGACGGCCGGCGGCCTGTCGCTCCGGAAGACCGGCCGTAGGCGTGAGCTGCGGGACGAGTGCCGGGGGCTGGGCCCGCCCGTTCCCGTTGGCTTCTTGAAGTTCTAGCGCCAGCGTGGCCTCGTCCTTCTCCTCGGACATGCCGATCGGTCCCACGCGGCGGCCGTTGACGAACTGAGTGATGACGGGGTGATCGCTGGTGAGCAGCACTTCCCGCGGCCCGAACATGACCAGGTTGCCGCGGAAGAGCATGCCGATGTTGTCCGGCACGGTCCGGGCGATCTGGATGTCGTGGGTGACGATGAGGATCGTCGCGTCGATCTCCGCGTTGAGGTCGATCAGCAGTTGCGAGAGGTAGGCGGTCCGGACCGGATCGAGGCCGGAGTCCGGCTCGTCGCACAGGATGATCTGCGGGTCGAGGACGAGGGCGCGGGCGAGCCCGGCCCGCTTGCGCATGCCGCCGGAGATCTCGCCGGGGAACTTGTGTCCCGCGTCGGCGAGCCCGACCATCTCCATCTTCTCGCCGACGACGCGGTGGATGTCGGCCTCGGTGAGCCTCGTGTGCTCCCGCAGCGGGAAGGCGACGTTGTCGTAGAGGTTCAGCGAGCCGAACAGGGCGCCGTCCTGGAACATCACGCCGAACAGCTTGCGGACCTGGTAGAGCTGCCGCTCGGAGCAGGAGACCGTGTCGATGCCGTCGACCAGGACCCGGCCGCGGTCCGGCCGGATGAGGCCGACCAGGGATTTCAGGAACACCGTCTTGCCGGTCCCGGACGGGCCCAGCATGACGCTCACCTCGCCGGCCGGGAGCGACAGCGAGACGTCACGCCAGACGACATGGCTGCCGAAGGACTTAGTCAGCCCGTCGACGACGACCTCGATCCCCATCTCACCTCCCGGCCTGCCGGCCGGGCGGCCAGACCTTCGAAAAGAGTCAGAAAGTTACGCATAATGGGCGGCAGGTCCACCATAGCCAAACGGGCCCTCGGGCCGCCTGGCTACTGCCAATCTGTGGCGGCGCCGTGACCGGCGCCGCCGCCAGGTGGCCGGGCCGACCGGGGGCATCAGCCGACCTTTGCCTTCCCGAGCGTGAGCGTGATGGTGTTGCCGCTGCCAGGGAGGGTCAGGTTGATCAGCCCGGTGGACAGACCGCAGCCGGAGAAGTCCGGGATCGTGTAGCTGCCCGCGAGGCTCCCGCCCCGAAGGACGTTGAAGCCGGACTGGCTGGTCAGGCGGACTACGGTCGCGGTCTTGGTCTCGCAGGACTTGCCGACGGGGATGGGCAGCCCGGCCACCGTCAGGCTCACGATCCGGAGCGTGATCTTGGACTTGGTATGGACCACTCCGGTGGTGGTGTTCAGTCGGCCCGTGGTCGGCCCGTCATTGATGAACTGGGTCGTCGCGGTCACGGGGATGATGCCGAGCTGCTTGAACGACCCTGTCGCGTTCGGCAGTGACAAGGTCGCCGTCAGCTTGCCGGTCTTGAGGTTGACGTGACTGACGAGCTTGCCGGGCCCGAGATCCAGCGTGAAGTTCGGGGCCTTGAGGAAGGTGCTCCCGGTCACCTTGTAGGTCGCCTTCACGTTGCTGGCTGCCGACGCCGGGATGGCTGTCGCCCCGAGCGCCGCACTTGCTGCCAGCGTGACCACGGCTGCCGCCGCCATTGAATGCCGTAGCGATCGTCGTGCGACTGTCATCGGTGAGCTCCTTCTTAGTGAATCGGCTTGGGTACCGGTGGCGGACAGGTCCAGAGCTTCGGCTGCGCCGGGCTGCACAGCCTCCCCTGCGTCTGGAGCACGTAGTTGCCGGGTCCGGAGATCGATCCCGTGAACAGCGGATCCAGGTTCTCGCCGACCCCGCAGTCGGTGAATGCCGGGATGGTCAGGTCACCAGTGAGCGGGCCACCGTACGGAACGGTGTAACCCTTGGGCGGGATGGTGTTATCGCCTCGCCCGATCAGCGTCAGTCGGGCTGAGCTGACGGGCCGGCAGTGCGGCCCGATCGCCAGCGGGACGCCGTTGACGTCGACATCTGAGATCCGGATCGCGACGGTCGTCTTGGCGGTGACCGTGATGGGATAAGGCGGCGCCAGGGCGCCAGAGACAGACCTGATGTTGATCGGCCGCAGTTCGGTGACCTGCAGTGACGCAGTGACCGGCACGAACCCGAAAGCCAGGAACGTCGCGCGAACTGGCGGCAGCTCGCGGTGACCCCGGTAGTCGAGCTCACCAGTCGAGTACGCGATGAGATTGCCGTGCTTGAGCACATGCCGGTAGGCGAAGTCGACATTGATCAGCGCCGGCAGCCCCCGTTTGGGCTGCAGCAGCGCGGCGCCGTAGAGCTTCTTCACGTTCGAGTAGCCGGTGACGTAGCCGCACACGGCCGTTCCGGCCCCGATGACCTTGATCTTGGCGCAGTCCTTGGGAATCTTCGGTTTAGCGCGAGCGGCGGATGAGCCGCTCGCTGCCTCGACCTGAACGGCGGCGATCGTGGTCCGGCTGTGGCTTGCCGGGACGCAGGTCACGTCCATGCCAGCGGGAGCGGTACTTGGTGGCCCGGTGCTGGCGGGGCTCGGGCTGCCGGCAGCCGGACTGCTGGTGCTCGGGCTCGCAGTGCTCGGACTGCCGAAACGCAGCGCCAGGGTCAGGCCGGCGGCGGCGAACGTCACGGTCTTCTTGGCAGTGACGGTCACCGGCGCGGCGTGGCCCGCCGCGACCAGGGAGAGGCTGCCCGCCGACGGCAGCGCCTGGGCGGCCGCAGTCCGGCCCTGCCACTGCGTGATCGTCGTGGTTCGCTGTGTTGCGGCCACTGACAAGGATGTCGTGGACCTGACCGTGGCCGCCCCCCGCTGACGCAACGCTGCGATGGTCGCCGACGGCAACTGGACAGTGATGACGACCTTCGCGGGCTGGATGCGCTTGTCGGCGACGGCCGCGACCGGGAAGGCGGCTGCGATCGTCGCGTCCAGCCGTTCCGTTCCGGATGGGAACTGGCACTCATATCCGAGCGTGAGGCGCGCGTTCCTGGCGGCGCTGGTCTCCGACGCATCAGCGGCGACGCCCACGCCTGCCGCCAGCGCGCCCGCTGCGAGGACCAGCCCGCCGGCCATGGCCACGCTCCGAGCGCGGCCATGGCGGTGCGGGCGAGGGTTCGCCACCTGTACCCCTGTTCCGGTCCTGTGTCCCATCGGGTCCTGATGGCAGCGCCGGTGACCGCAAAAGCGGCCACCGGCGCTGCCTGCGCGCTTAGCTGGACTTGATGACGACCTTGCGGCTGACCTTGTAGGAGGCGGTGTAGGTCGGCTTGTCGCCGTTCTTAACGACGCCTGCGCAGCCGTTCACCTTCGAGACGACGAGTCCGGCCCTGGCCGAGCCCGTAACCCGAGGCTTGGGCGTCATGTACAGGGTGTGAGTCTTGTTCGAGTAGTAACCCGGCGCGGACCCGGTCACCGTGAACGAGCAGCCGGTGAGGGAGACCTTGACGTCGACCTTGGTGATCACTGCGGCGGTGTCACCGTTGGTCTTGCCCTTGGTGCTGGTCTTGGAGTTCGCGTTCAGCACCGGCGTCCCGACGACCTGGTTGGTCACGGGCCCGAGGATGCTGCTGCAGCTGGTGAATCCGAGCTTTGAAACGGTCCCGAGCTTGACCGGGGCCTTGCCCTTGTAGGTGCCGTTCTTCAGCGTGCCCTTCGCACTGGACTTCGTGCAGGTCACGTTAACGCCGTTGTCGGACAGCACCGTCTTGCCGGCTGTTGCGGTGTACGAGCCGCCGCCGCTGACCTTGACTTTGAGGCTCGTCGCGGCAAGCGCCGGCCCGACGCTGATACCGACTAGGGCGACCGCCGCGGCCGCCGTGAACAGGACAGTTCCGGCACGTTTCCTCATTGTCATGACTGCGCTCCTCGATCGGGGGGTTTGCGCTGAGCCAACGGTGCCAGGCTGATCGGACTCAGGGGCTGCACCGCAGGATTGCTACTGGCGAGTACGTTACGTCCGCGTAACATCCGGTGCAAGGTGTATCGACTCGATACCAACCGGACCGTTGCTTCCCTGTCGGGGTCTTTATCACCGCGGCACAAATGAGCCTCAGGTTTTTATCACGATGTGAGCACTGCCCATCGTCGGCGTGCCGGAACGGGGCTAGTGTCAACCTGTGCCGGATCGTGCGGTGGTGATGCCGATGCCAGGCCGGGCCCGGGCGGGATCTCCGCAGGTCACGCGCCCGGCGGAGCTTGCCGCGCTCATGCGACCCGAGCTGCCGGACCTGGCTCGCGAGATCATCGCGGAGATCCGGAGCAGGATTCCGGAATACGCGCGGCCGATGGACGGGGCGTACGGCCACGTACTCCAGTCCGCGGTGCAGCGGGCGCTCGCCTCGTTCTTCGATACGGTGGCCGACCCGACGTTGCCCCGAGACCAGCGCGACCACCTGTGCCGTCGGCTCGGTCAGTACGAGGCGCAGGAAGGCCGGACCCTCGACAGCCTCCAGGCCGCCTACCGGATCGGCGTGCACGTCAGCTGGCGGCGGGTGATGAGCGTCGGGCTGCGCTCGGGGGCGCCGTCGGCCGTGATGTCCTGGCTGGCCGACGCCGGCCTCGCCTACATGGACGAGCTCTCCTCGCTGTCCCTGCAGGGCTATATGGAGGCGAAGGCGCAGTCCGGGCGGTCCCAGGAGGAGTGGCGGAAGCGCCTGCTCCGCCTCATCCTGGAGTGGCCTCCGGCTCCCGCGCGTGCGATCACCGAGCTGGCCGAGGTCGTCGGATGGGCAGTTCCCGAGGTTGTGACGCTCGTCGCGCTCGAGCCGGGCCATGACGAGGCGGCGCTCGATCTGTCGGCGGACTACCTGCAGGATCTCGACGGGTCGCAGCCGCCACATCTGCTGGTGCCGGGGACTGTGGAGGCTGCTCGGCGACCGGCGCTCACTGATGCGCTGGCCGGGCGGCGATCAGCCGTCGGCCTCAGCGTTCCGCTCGCGGAGGCCGCGCACTCGCTGCGCTGGGCCCGGCGGGCGCTAGCACTGAGTCGCGACGGGGTCATCAGCGCCGGCGGGGTGACGTTCTGCGAGGACCATCTGATGGAGCTGTGGCTCCTCGCCGATGAGCCGCTCATCGATCAGCTGGCCCGGCGGCGGCTCGGAGCTGTCGCCGGTCTCGGCGCGGTCCAACGGCAGCGGCTGACCGAGACCATCAGTGCCTGGCTGGAGACCAGCGGGACGGCTCCGGCGATGGCCGAGCAGCTGGGCGTTCACCCGCAGACCGTGCGCTATCGAATGCGCAAGCTCGAGCGCGCGCTGGGCGGCCAGCTCAGGGATCCCGACTCGCGCTTTGCTATTGAGGCGGTGCTGCGCGCGACGCGCCTCCGCGATCGCGCAGCCAGCGACCCAGGCAGTCAGCCGCCGGTGTAGCCGATCCTGATCAGGGTCGGTGTCTCGACGCGAGCACCGCTGCCGCCAGCACGACGGTCGGAAACTCTGGTGCTGTCACGTTCAGGGGCAGACCTCGTGTACCCACTTGCCGTCCGCCCGGCGCCGCGCTTCGTCGCCCGCCTCGATCTCGTTGCCGCAGCGCGCGCAGATCTCACCCGGCGCGTGGGCCTCGTTGTCGTCGTACGACTCGGCCGTGAACTCATCCGGGCCAGCCTGATGCTCTTCGGGCGCGATGCCGAATTCCTCCTGGATGCCCTTCTCGATCTCGGTGCCCCCGAAGTCCGGCGGAGTTGTCATCCCGGCCCCTTGCTGGTTTCTAGTGAGCTCGCTGCAAGCGGTACACATCGTAACGGCGTGTGCCACGGGGTGGCTTGTCCATTCGGGGTCGGCCTATTCGTCGTCACAGCAGAAACCCGGAGTCTTCCGGGGCCATGATGAGCCTGCCC
>Ga0335073_10011863_pt1 | contig 12249 bp, 6 predicted proteins | sample Lox_Sample_22_FD_207093 | JGI IMG/M metagenome (GOLD analysis project Ga0335073, IMG submission 207093) | Soil microbial communities from Loxahatchee National Wildlife Refuge, Florida, United States - Lox_Sample_2.2 | ecosystem: Environmental > Terrestrial > Soil > Wetlands | place: USA: Florida... | reverse complement strand
TCGCCATTCTCTAATTTGCGCCACACTATCAGAGACGCGTCTGTCTGTTACCCGAATTGTGAGGATCTGAATGGCTTTAGTACCCGGCAGTAACCTGGGACCTTATCAGATTGTGGCGATGCTTGGAGCCGGAGGCATGGGCGAGGTCTATCGCGCCCGCGATACACGCCTGGAGCGCGATGTCGCCATCAAAGTGCTCCATGCCGATAGCGCCATGGATCCCGATCAGCAGCGCCGCTTTGCCCTGGAGGCGCGGGCCGTCAGCGCCTTGAATCATCCGAATATCCTCACCGTGCACGATGTCGGCATGGAAAATGGCATCCCCTACATCGTTTCGGAACTGGTGGACGGCGCCTCGCTGGGGACTCTGATCGCCAAGGGGCCGATTCCCCTGAGAAAGGTCCTGGACATATCGATCCAGGTGGCCGGCGGACTTTCCGCCGCGCACCATGCCGGCATCGTCCATCGGGATTTGAAACCCGCCAACATCATGCTCACGCGCGATGGCTTCGCCAAGATCCTGGATTTCGGTCTGGCCAAGAGCATTTCCAAGAAGGACTCGCCGGCTTCGCTGCCGCAAGGCCCCACCCAGCCTGGATTCATCGTCGGCACCGCTACTTACATGAGTCCGGAACAGGTCCGCGGCGACGATCTGGATCATCGCACCGATCAATTCTCGCTTGGCCTCACCATATACGAGATGATCACCGGCAAGCCGGCGTTCTCGCGTTCCAGTGCCATCAACACCATGGCCGCCATCTGCGAAGAGCAGGCGAAGCCTGTCACGGAATCGAATCCCGCCATCCCCGCTCCGCTCCGCTGGTGCGTGGAACGGTGCATGGCCAAGGATCGGGAAGACCGGTACACATCGACCGCCGACCTCCAGCGCGAGCTCAAGACCATCCTCGCTCACATCGACGAGTACTCTTCCTCCGCGCAGCCGGCGCTTGTCTCCGTTCCCGTGCGGCGCGTCTGGCGCTGGTGGCCGAAGCTGCTGTCGTTGGTTGGTCTCGCCGCCGGATGTATCGCCTGGGAAGTCTTCCTGGTGCCGGCCACCATGGTCGATCTGCGGACGTATCACATTCAGCCCCTCATCAGTACCGGTCAGCACGAAGGCGATCCCGCCTGGTCGGTGGACGGAAAGAGTATGGCGTATACCGGCGAAGTGGAGGGCGTGCGCCAGGTGTTCGCGCGCGACCTGAGTTCGCCCATGGCGGCGCAGATCACCAAATCGGCCGCGGATTGCCGCGCCCCCTTCTGGTCGCCCGATGACACCAAGATTTATTACCTTTCCGCCGGCAGCATCTGGTCGATCGGCTCGGCTGGAGGATCGCCGGTGGAAATTCAGAAGAATGCCTCCGCCGCCGCGGTGTCGCCGGACGGCGCGACCCTCGCCTTCCTGCGTCCCGACCCTGGAGCCAAGCAGCGCCTCGCTCTGCTCTTCGTGCCGCCCGCGGGAGGCGACGCCAAACCATTCACCGGCCCGCCGCTCGATAGCGGCATCTACCAATCCGGCTATCTTTCCTTCTCGCGAGACGGCAAAACCTTGGGGGTGTGGCTCTCCCGCTGGGATGGGGCGTCCGATTTCTGGCTGCTGCCGTATCCGGCCGGCTCTCCACGCTTCGCGTTTTCACTGCCGCAAGGCAGCTATCCGTTCAGTTGGATGCCGGACAACCGCAACATCGTCTTTGGCGGCATGCGGCCGGGAGCCATCGGCGAAGATCTCTTCATGGCGGATACGCGAACCGGCCGCATGAAACAGATCTCCATGATCACACGCGACGCCCGTGAGCCGTCGGTCTCGCCCGACGGGAAAACAGTCGCCTTCCAGGCCGCCGAAAACGATTTCGAAATTGTCAGCGTGCCTCTGGATGGCTCCAGTCCACGTTCGCTTCTTTCCACACGTCGCGATGAGTTCGACCCGATGTGGTCGCCGGTCGCCCCCGAACAACTGGTCTACGTCACCGATAGCACCGGCGTCCAGCAAATCTGGTTGAAGAGCATACGAGAAGGTTGGCTGCGGCCCCTGGTGACGGAAAAGGATTTCGGCGTGGATTGGATCGCCGGGTTCAGCGAGCCGAATTTTTCGCCGGATGGGCAGCGCATCGCATATACAGTCGCGGCCGGCACCGGCCACTCGATTTACGTTTCCGCCGTCGCCGGCGGCAAGCCGCTGCGCGTATCCCCGGTCGCCACCGATGAGCGGTCGCCCACTTGGAACGCGGATGGCTCATGGCTCGCGTTCCTGCAAAACCTCAACGGCCATTGGTCGCTGGTGAAAGCCCGTTCCGGCGGCGGCGATCAGCCGGTGGTTCTCCTGGACCATTGCATGCCGTCGCATCCCAAATGGAATCACCTCCCCGGCGGGAGAATTGCCGTGAACACCGATAAGGGCCTCAGCCTGGTCGCCGTCGACGGGAGCGGTTCCGAAGTCATCAGCGCCGACCATTGGGTCGTCTTCGGCTGGAGCATCGACCACAAGTTGCTCTACGGCGTCAAGGAGACGGCCGACGGGCGCCGCGTGGTCGCATCCATCGACCCCGAGAAGCACGCCGAAAAGGTAATCGACGATCTGCAGCTTCCCGCCGATGCCGAGGTTCGCGCCTTCACCATGGCCGCCGACGGCAAATCCTTCGCCACCTCCTTCAGCCGCCCCGGCGGCGACATCTGGATCGTTCGAGGATTCCAAAAGCCCGGTATCCTGGAACGTATCCGGTAGATGGATCTTTCAACTCAGCTTATTCAAGTCAAGGGAATCGGCGCGGCGCGGGCGGTCATGCTCGAAGCCAAGGGTCTGTATACAGTCGAAGATCTGCTCGGCTACGTGCCATTCCGCTACGAAGACCGCAGCAATCTGAAGACTATCGCGCAGTTGGCGCCCGGTGAAATGGCGACGGTGATCTGCGAGGTCCGATCGGCCAAAGCCGCGGGTTTCCAGCGCCGCAAGCTCGGCCTGTTCGAAGCCCGTTTTTCCGATGCCTCGCGCGCCATCCTGGTCGGAAAATGGTTCCATGGCAGCTATCTGGCCAACGTGTTTCACGACGGCATGCGCGTGGCCCTGTTCGGCAAAGTCGAGTTCGATACCTATTCTGGCGAACTGACCATGCTCCATCCCGAGTACGAACTCCTTCACGGCGACGACGACGGCGACGCCGCACTCCACGTCGGCCGCGTGGTCCCGATCTATGAAGCCGTCGCTAAAATTACTACGCGCGCCATTCGCACCTGGACGCATCGCATCCTGGAAACCATCCAACCCGAACCCGATCATTTGCCGCCGTTTCTCATTGCGCGGCTGAAACTGCCGGATCGCTGGGCAGCCGTGCGCGATATCCACTTCCCGCCGCCCGATTCCGATCTGCGGCTGCTCAACGCGTTCCGCTCGCCGGCCCAATTCCGCATGATCTTCGAGGAATTCTTCTGGCTGGAATGCGGCGTCGCGTTGAAGCGCTCCAAAGCGCGCGCCGTTCCGGGCATCGCCTTCGAGCTGAACGAGCGCGTGCGCGAAAAGATCAAGGCGATGCTGCCTTTCAAGCCCACCGGAGCGCAACGGCGCGTCATTCAGGAAATCGCCGACGATATGAAGCAGCCGCGGCCCATGAACCGCCTGCTGCAAGGCGATGTCGGCAGCGGCAAAACCATCGTCGCTGCCCAAGCCGCGGTCATCGCCATCGAGAACGGCTACCAGGTCGCGGTCCTCGCGCCCACCGAAATTCTGGCGGCGCAACACGGTCTGTACTTGAAACAAATCCTCGGCAAGTTGGGTTATGTAACCGTGCTGCTCACCGGCTCCTTCACCAGCCGCGAGAAGGGCCAACTGAAGAAGCTGATTGCCGAGGGTTTGGCGCACATCGTCATCGGCACGCACGCCATCCTCGAAAAGGACGTCGAATTCCACAAGCTTGGCCTCGCCATCATCGATGAGCAGCATCGTTTCGGCGTTCTGCAACGGCTTCATCTGGTGCAGAAGGGCATCACGCCCGACGTTCTGGTGATGACGGCGACGCCGATTCCGCGCACGCTCGCCATGACCATCTATGGCGACCTGGACGTCTCCGTCATCGATGAACTCCCGCCCGGCCGCAAACCGATCAAGACCAGCCATGCCACCGCCGATCAGGTGGAGCGCGTGTACAGCTTCGTCAAACGCCACGTGGACGAGGGCCGGCAGGCCTACGTGGTCTATCCTGTGATCGAGGAATCGGAGACGCAGGCTATGAAGGCCGCGCAAAAGATGTACGAGCACCTGTCCACGGAAGTGTTTCCCGGAATCGCGGTCGGGCTGATGCATGGACGCCTCGCACCCGACGACAAAGAAGCCGTGATGCAGCGCTTCAAAGAGAACGCCATCGGGATTCTGGTCTCCACAACCGTGATCGAAGTGGGAGTAGACGTTCCCAACGCCAGCGTGATGGTTGTGGAGCAGGCGGAGCAGTTTGGGCTGGCGCAGCTTCATCAGTTGCGGGGACGGGTCGGGCGCGGCCCGGCGCAAAGCTATTGCATCCTGGTGACGGAGAAATTGAACGACACGGCGCGCGAGCGGATTCGCACGCTGGTCGAGTCCACCGACGGTTTCTACATTGCCGAAATGGACCTGCGGCTGCGCGGACCCGGTGAGTTCTTCGGCACCAAACAATCCGGAATCCCCGCGCTCCGCGTCGCCAATATCCTTCGCGATTCCGAGATCCTGGAAATTGCCCGGCGCGAGGCCGTCGATTTCATCGCGCGCCCGCCGTCGCCGGAAGATCTGAAATCGGCTGTGGCCTATATCCGCGATCATTGGCAGCGCCGCTACGGCCTGGTCACGGTGGGCTGATGCGCGTCATCGGCGGTGAATTCCGTTCGCGCCGGCTGAAGAGCGTCCCCGGCGAGGCCACGCGCCCCACGCCCGACCGCCTGCGCGAGACGCTCTTCGACATCCTGGCCCCGCGCATCGAAGGTGCGGTGTTCGTCGATGCCTATGCCGGCACCGGAGCCGTAGGCATCGAGGCGCTCAGCCGTGGCGCCTCCCATGCGTACTTCCTCGAGAAGAACCGCACCGCGCTCGAAGCCATCCGCGAGAACCTCGCATCGTTGAAATTGGAGCAACGCTCCACCGTTCTCACCACACCGGTCGCACTCACGCTGTCGCGAATCGCCGGACAGGCCGCCATAGTCTTCGCCGACCCTCCCTATACCTCGGAGCGCGAGTACGCCGCATTCTTCGAAGCGCTTTCCGGCAGTCCTCCCGCGCTGGCCATCGTCCAGCACGCCGTGCGTTTCACCCTGCCGGAACTCGCGTGGCTTCAAGTTGTACGCAGTGTCCGCCAGGGCGATAACGTCCTCACATTTTTCGAGCCGAACTAGCGGATCCGGGCGCCACGGGTGATCGTGATTCTCTCGATTATTCCGACCGCAGGGCTTTCATCGGGTCCATACGCGAGGCACGCCACGCCGGAAGCCAGGCAGCGGCTGTCGCTACCGCCAGCAGCAAAACCGCGGATCCAACCATCGTGGCGGCATCGGAGCCGCGGATGCCGAAGAGCAGCGCGCCGATGTAGCGGCTGCCGATGAGGACGGCCGGCACGCCCAGCACGATGCCGGCGATGGCCAGGAAGAGTGCGTCGCCGAGCACGAGCCGGGTGATGCTGAAGGGAGTCGCCCCGAGCGACACGCGAATGCCGATTTCGCTGGTACGGCGCGCGGCCACATACGACATCACACCGTACAGGCCGACACACGCCAAAACCAGCGCCAGAGCGCCGAACAGTCCGGCCATCCAGGCCACCATTCGCTCGATTGCCAGTGACTGATCCATTTCGGCGTCCATCCAATCGATGCTGTGAACCGTCAGCCCGGGAGCGAGCACGCGCAGTTCCTCGCGCACCCGCCCGGCGAGGCCAGGGACATCGCCGGCGGTCCGAAGTATCAGGCAGGCGTCGGAGAGATCCTGCCAATCGGTCTCGTCCGGAAGATAAACCATGGCGGCGGAGTGCTCGCGGAGCGTGCTGTATGCGGCGTCGCGCGCGACGCCCACAATCTCGAGAGGCGGATCGCTGGGCTCGCCCCAATTGAAGCGGCGGCCGACGACGTCGGTGCGTCCGAAGAAGCGCCGCGCCATGGATTCGTTGACCACGGCTACGCGCGGATGGTCCGACATGTCCTGCGCGGTAAACTCGCGGCCGGCCGCCAGCTGGATGCCCAGCGTTTCGAGATAGCGGGGGGTGATCTGGTCGGCGGCGACGACCGAGTCGGCCGGAGTGCGCGCGACATAGCCGGGCACGTTGACCTCGATAAACACGGCCGTGAGCAGAAGACCGAAGTGCGACGCGCTTACCGATCGCACCCCCGGTATTCGCCCAAGCTGCGCATAGACGTCGGACGCCGGCTGCTGAGGACGCGGACCGGGATCGGTGCGAACCACGAGCAGATGATCGTGCTGGAAGCCGACGTCCTGCGACTTCAGGTTGTGTAGCGTGCGGACAAATAATCCCGCGCCGAACAACAGGACGAGCGAGAGCGCGACCTGAACCACCACCAGCGACTTGCCCAGGCGGAACCGTCCGGGACCGTTGACGGCTCCTTTCACTGCGGCGTAGAGTTCGACTTTGGATGCTGCCAGGGCGGGAGCGAGTCCGAAGAGGATACCGGTGAGGACGCAGAGGATCGCGGTGTAAAACAGCATGCGCGTATCCGGCGTGAGGTTCAGATCCACCGCCCATGGCCCGTAGCGCGCAACCTGCGCCAGCGCGCCGGTGCCCCACCATGCCAGCACCAATCCCGCTGCTCCGGCCGGCAGCGCGACTACGATGCTTTCCAGCAGCAACTGGCGCATGATGCGTCCCCGGCCCGCGCCCAAAGCCAGGCGGATCGCGATTTCCTTGCGGCGCGCTTCGGAACGGGTCAGAAAGAGATTGGCCGCGTTGGCGCAGGCGATGAGCAGAACCAGTCCGGCCACGATGGTGAGAATGATGATAGGGCGCTGGTAATGGGCGCGGGGACGCGAAATGCCCTGCCCTTCCGGAAGCAGAAAGATGCCGCCGTGGCTGGGAGCGCTCTGCCCGGGCCCCAGCCGCAATTCCCGAGCGAGCTGACTATACACGGGCCGTGCCTCGGCTTCGGCCTGACGCGCCGTGATGCCGGGCCGAAGGCGTGCAATGATGCGAAGAGGATTGGATTCGAGACGCTGCGGCCATCGCGACACCGCGCGCGGGGCCATGGCCGCGGGAATCCACAGGTCCATTGGCTGGCCGACCTGGTCGCCCGTGAACGAGCGCGGCGCCACACCAACGATGGTCAGGACGGTACCGTTCATCACCAGCGTTCGCCCCAGGACATCGGGCGCGAGCGCGAAGTGCCGCTCCCACCAGGTGTGGCTGATGATGACGGCCGGCTCACGATCGTCGAAAGACCTGCCTATGACCGGCGCTACGCCCAGAACCTGGAAGTAGTTCCCGCTGATAATGCCGATGTGGGTACGGGTCTCATCGACGCGGCCGTTGACCAGAACCCCGGGACGGTCGGTGGTCCAGCTCGAAGTGATGCCGGAGAAGCTGCTGAGGCGGCGGCGTAGCTCCTGAAGTTCGCGCCACGTGTAGTTGTACATCCAAGTGTGGATGCCCGGATCCCAGCCCGCGAAGATCACCAGCTCGCCCGGATTTTGAACCGGCAGCGATCTCAGGAGCATCGCATCGGCGACGCTGAAGATGGCCGTGTTGGCGCCGATGCCCAGAGCCAGGGAGAGCGCTGCCGCGGCCGTGAATCCGGGATTTCGGGCCAGCATGCGGACGGCGTGGCGGACGTCGCGGACCAGGCTTTCGACGCCGGGAAATCCGCGTCGATCGCGCCAGTTCTCCTTGACCGAATCGACGCCGCCGAGCTTCAGCAGCGCTTGGCGCCGCGCTTCGGATTCGGACATGCCGGCGCGAAGGTTGTCGTCGATGTGATGCTCCAGATGGCTCTGGAGCTCGGCGTCGAAATCGAACTCCGAGCCGGAGCGGCGAAAGAGGCCGAGCAAGCGGACAAGGAAGGCGCGCATCAGATCTCCTTCGGGGTCATGAAACGGGCCATGATTTCGGTGGCCTGCTCCCACTGCCGGGCTTCCTTGGCCAACTGCCTTTGCCCGGCGCGGGTCAGTTTATAGAATTTGGCTTTGCGGTTGTTGTCGGAGACGCCCCACTCGCTGCAGATGTAGCCCTCCTGTTCGAGCTTGAGCAGCGCCGGATAAAGCGTGCCGTAGTTGAGCGAGAGCAGATCGCCGGAAGTCTGCTCGATGCGGCGCGCGATCCCGTAGCCATGCTGCGGGCCCATGGCTTCGAGCGTTTTGAGCACCATCAGCGCCAGTGTTCCCTGCCAGACGTCGGTCTTTTCGGCCATGCAGCTTCTCCTATTGGATTCCCATAGTAACATGGACGGACGTGCGAGGAAAGTGTTTTCCCCGATGTTCCGGTCCGGTATGCGGCCATGCCGCGCGTGGATCGCACCGTGTGTGCTGAAAGAGCAGCCGGCGGCCGGGGGCAGCGTTTCGGCGACGTTCCGGATTTCACCCGCGGCCGGGAGCATGCACCGCCCCTGGGCTGTTGAACCCGCCGCATCCGGAACCGGCCCGACGCGTTTCAGAACGGTCCGCGGCATTTCCTCCACGGTCCCCTGGCCACCCCTGTTTACGGCCACGCTAACGAGGTAGACTTCTTCGCCGCCGAACCGGATCATCCTCATGCTGGCTCGGCGCCGACATGGCGGGAAGAAACTCGGCGCGCGAGGCATACACGGAACTGGCTGTAGAGCCATTCCCGGGAATGGGTGCTTCCAGCGCGCGTAACCGTTTCGCTCCCGCGGAGTATAAGTATTGAGGGAACAGATGGACCGATATTTGGCGGACTTGCGTTACGGCCTTCGACAGCTTCGACTCAATCCCGTATTCACTTTGGTGGCGACACTGTCACTCGCCCTCGGTATCGGTGCCAATACCGCCATTTTCCAGCTCATTGATGCGATTCGGTTGAGGTCTTTGCCGGTCGCGAATCCGCAGGAATTGGGCTATCTGGATTACGCCGAGCATTCCAGACGATCCGGCTGGTGGTCGACCCGCAGCGCCACGTTCACATCCGCGAACTGGGACAGCATTCAACGGCATCAGCAGGCGTTCACGGATGTGATTGCCTGGAGCGCCAGGCAGTTCAATCTGGCGGTGGAAGGCAAGGCCCGGTATGCGGAAGGCCTGTTCGTCAGCGGGGAGTTTTTCCGCGCGCTCGGCGCCAGTGCGGCCGCCGGCCGCCTGTTTACTTCCAGCGACGATCGCGCCGGCTGCGGCTCGCCCGCGGCCGTGATCAGCTATTCGTTCTGGCAGTCCGAGTTCGCGCAGGATCCGGCGATCACCAGCCGGACCGTGCGGCTGGATGGGCGGGTATTTCCGATCATCGGAGTAGCCGCGCCGGAATTCTTTGGCGTCGAGATCGGGCACCGATTCGAAGTGGCCGTGCCGCTCTGTTCCGACCCCATGTTCTGGGAGCCGGGCAAGGGTCATACGACTTCGCGAACGGCGTGGTGGCTGTCGATCATGGGCCGGCTGAAACCGGGATGGACGATCGAGCGCGCCAACGCTCAGATTCAAACCATCTCGCCCGCGATCATGCAGGAGAGCCTGCCCGAATCCTATCGCACCGACGATGCCAGGAAGTTCCTGGCCAACAAGCTCAAGGTGACGCCCGGGGGCACGGGCGTTTCTCAGTTGCGGCGCCAATATCAGGATCCCCTCTGGATTCTTCTCGCCACCACGGGTCTGGTGCTGCTGATCGCCTGCGCCAATCTCGCCAACCTCTTGTTGGCCCGCGCCAGCGCCCGCGAGCGGGAGATCGCGGTTCGCCAGGCCATGGGCGCGTCGCGGTCGCGGCTCGTCGTACAACTGCTTTCCGAGAGCCTGTTGCTGGCCCTGTTCGGCGCCGCTTTTGGAGCAGGGGTGGCTGCCCTGCTCAGCCGCGGTCTGGTCGCCTTTCTCACCACGGAGCGGAACCGGATGTTCGTGGGGCTCTCGATGGATTGGCGCGTGCTCGGGTTTACGGCCGGCTCGGCGATCCTGACCTGTATTCTTTTTGGCCTGGCGCCGGCGCTGCGGGCGACGAGGGTGGCGCCGGCGGCGGTCATTCGCTCCGCCGGACGCGGACTCACTGCCGGGCGGGAAAAGTTCAGCCTGCGCCGCCTGCTGGTGGTGGCGCAAGTCGCGATGTCCCTGGTTCTGCTTGCCGGCGCGCTGCTGTTCGTACGCAGCCTGCAGAAACTGCTGGCCATTGACCCGGGCTTCCGTCCGGAGGGAATCGTTGCGGTGAGCGTGGATTATCGGGCGGCGCATTTCCCCAAGGAACGTTTGCTCGAAATACGCCGCGAGACATTGGAGAAACTGCGGCAGCGAACCGGAGCGACCTCGGCAGCCGAAGTGGATATGACGCCCGTAGGCGGAGGCGGTTGGGACCAGAATGCCTGGGAGCCGGGATTTGGCGGCCCTCGTCTCGATGTGATGTTCAACCGCACGGGCCCGAACTACTTTCGCACCATGGGAATTCCCATCGCCGCCGGGCGCGATTTCAATGAGCACGACAATCTCGGCTCCCCAAAGGTAGCCATCGTCAACGAGGAATTTGCCCGCAAGATCTTTCAAGGAAAGAATCCGATCGGCCGAACATTCCGCCGTGAGGAATTCGGCGATACGCCGGACTCCCAGTTTGTCGTGGTGGGATTGGCGCGAAATACCAAATACTACGAACTGCGCGAGGATTTCCAGCCGATCGCCTATGTTCCGGAAGCTCAGACCGAGGACCCGGGGCCGGCCGCGACTTTTGTGGTGCGAACCAGCGCGCCCCTGGGAGAGTTCTACCATCACGCCGAGGCGGCGATCGCCGAAATCCACCCGGCCGCGGGCGTCGATTTCACCGTGCTCACGCAGCAGATTCAGCAGTCGCTGATGCGCGATCGTCTGATGGCGACGCTGGCTGGAGCGTTCGGAACATTGGCCGCGTCGCTGGCCGTCCTGGGTCTTTATGGCGTCATCGCGTACATGGTGGCGCGCAGGCGGAACGAAATCGGCGTGCGGATCGCGCTGGGCGCGAGCCGGGGCAGTGTTGTAGGGCTGGTGCTGGGTGAAGCGATTCTGCTGCTGGCGGTCGGAATCACGGTCGGCCTTGGACTCGCGCTCTGGGCCGGCCAGACCGCCGCCTCCCTGATATACGGGATGAAGCCGAGCGATCCGCTCACACTTGGGGGAGCGGTGGCGCTCCTGGCAGTGGTGGCGCTGGCCGCCAGCTACGGGCCGGCGTGGCGCGCATCGCGGCTGCATCCCATGGAAGCCTTGCGCGAGGAATAAGCACCGGATTGGTGGCTCATGGCGCCTGGGCGCGTTCCTCGGTCAAAGCCTCTCGGAACGGGACTGGCCCGCTCCCCGCGCAAGATAAGCGGCATACCCGCAGATGGGGTGTTGTATTAGGTAGTACAGAACCTTTAACTATTAATTATGTGGATATGGCCCGAAGAAAAATCCGATATTCGGCACAAAAGCACCCGTGAAAATCCTAAGGCAACCCTCCGGCGCCTGTACTCGCTGCGCTCTCTCCTCGATGGTGCCATTCACTCATTGGAGCAGGTCCGCCGCTCGCAGGAACTCCGCGGTTTCACTGCCTCGGATCGCAGCGAGATCACCCGTCTGCTTGGGCGCTTCACCGCGGCGGAGGGCTGTTCGGCGCGCGAATGCGTACACGCCGGAACTCCGCGTAAAGGCATCGGCTCGGCGAAAACCTTGAGAGTAGTTCGGATGCACGCCAGCCGAGTCGCGTAGAAGGCCACTCTTCGGCTGATGTTTGATCTGCCCCGCGCTCATCGGCTTGCCCGGCAGGTTTTCTTGCGGCAACTTCCATGTTCCGCGCCAGCGCCGCCACCCATGTAGTATTTTCCTACAGCTCACGCGGAACGGGACCCATAAACCGCTGTAAATGCATAAGGTATGGATCGACCGTGCGGGCAGGTCACTTGTTCGATGTTCTGCCGAGTCACGGCGACATCCAGCACCGCCGGGATCACCGCGCGGGTGCTTGCCCTCTCATTTCTTGCAGCAATTGGATAATGCGGGATCTTGGATAAGATAAGAAACCATGAAAGCAATTCTTTGCCTCTGCCTGTTGGCTTTGGCCGCCTGGGGACAGGATGATGCTGCCGTCTTTCGAACCACCTCGCAACTGGTGCTGCTGGATGTTCAGGTGCTGAACGCAAAGACCAAAACCTCCA
>Ga0335073_10011862_pt1 | contig 12250 bp, 14 predicted proteins | sample Lox_Sample_22_FD_207093 | JGI IMG/M metagenome (GOLD analysis project Ga0335073, IMG submission 207093) | Soil microbial communities from Loxahatchee National Wildlife Refuge, Florida, United States - Lox_Sample_2.2 | ecosystem: Environmental > Terrestrial > Soil > Wetlands | place: USA... | reverse complement strand
ATCATCGGTGCCGTGCTGTTCACGCTGCTGGCGCTCACCGCGAACACGATGATGCAGTCCGTGCGCGTGCGCACCGGTGAGTTCGCCGTGCTCAGAACCTTCGGCTACCCGAACGCCGTCGTCGCCTTACTGGTCGTGCTCGAGGCGCTGCTGCTGTGCCTCGGCGCTGCGGTATGCGGGCTCGCGCTCGCGGCGCTCGCATTCCCTCCGATGATCGAGCGCCTCGGTCTCGCCGCCATACCGATCCCCGCCTCCGTGATCGGCTCCGGCTTCGCGATTGCCGTTTGTCTTGCGCTCGTGAGCGCCGTGCCGCCGCTGTGGCGCGCGTCGAGACTCGACGTGGCCGCGGCACTCGCAGCCCGCTGAGCCCGCGGGGCCGCTCGCATGTGGAAGCAGATCGCCGCTGTCACCGCCATGAACCTGCGGAGCTTGCCTCAGCGCCTCGCCGCCTCCCTCGTCGTCGTCATCGGGGTCGCTGGTGTCGTTGGGGTGCTCGTATCGGTCCTCGGCATGGCGACCGGGCTCAGCCACGCGTTCGTGAGCACCGGAGGTCCCTCGCGCGCCATCGTCCTGCACAAAGCGGCGACCAGCGAGGGCCTGAGTAACATCGATATCAGCTGGGTGGGACCCATCGAGGACGGCCCCGGGGTGCTTCGGGGTCCGACCGGCCAGGTTGCCGCGACGCCTGAGTATATTGTTGGGGTGAATCTTCCCAAGCGCTCGGACGGGGTCGAGAGCGGCGTCACGCTGCGGGGCACCAGCGCGGCCGCGCTCCTGGTCCACCCGGAATGGCGGATCGTCTCCGGTCGAATGTTCCGGCCCGGGCCGCGTGAGGTCGTGGTCGGCGCGGCCGCGGCATCCGAGTTCTCGGGCCTCGAGATCGGCCGTCACGTCGAGCTCGGCGGCAACGACTGGACGGTCGTGGGCCGATTCACGAGCGGAGGCGACTCGCACGACTCTGAGATCCTGGCCGACGCACGCACGCTGATGTCCGCCTTCAATTGGGGCGCATACAGCTCCGTCACGGTGCGGCTCGACGCCCCGGCATCGTTCGACCGGTTCCGCCGCACGCTGCTCTCGAACCCCTCTCTCGAGATCGACGTGGTTCGCGAGCAGGACTACTACCGAGGCCAGGCGCAGCAAATCACGGGCCTGCTGTACCTGGTGAGCACCGTCGTCGGCGCGATCATGGCAATCGGCGCTGTCTTCACAGCCCTCAATACACTGTACGCGGCGGTTGCCGCACGCACGGCCGAGATTGCCACGCTCCGTGCGATCGGCTTCGGCCCGGCAGGCGTCGTGGTCTCGGTTCTCGTCGAGGCGCTGCTGCTGTCGGTCCTTGGCGCGCTGCTCGGCGCGGCCGTCGCGTGGCTGCTGTTCAACGGCGATGCGCTCAGCACCGGCGGCGGGCAGTTCGACAGCCAAGTGGCCTTCCGGCTGCTCGTGGGCCCGAGTCTCGTCGCCGTGGGTATCGCGTGGGCCTGCGCAATCGGGCTCCTCGGTGGCCTCCTGCCGGCGATTCGCGCGGCGCGGCAGCCAGTCGCCGTCGCGCTGCGCCCAACGTAGCGCCGCGCCCGCGGCTGAGTCGGCAATTTCCGGCGCTCGATCGTCTCGGCATTCCAAAAGAGCGCTTGCAGTTCCTCTGCGCTAGAGTCGCGGCGCTGCGGCGACTTGCAAGGGTTGACTTCCTCGCGCTTGAGGAGTCTCCTTTCGGCGGACGGACCCGATGCGACGTCGCGCGAGGGAGATTTCGATCGTCACAGGTCAGAAAGGCGCCCGCCGCATTCCCCGACCCGTTCGCTGGAGCTTGATCGCCGCGACCGCGGCGTTGAGCGGATGTCACCTCGCGGTGCTCTCTCCGGCGGGACCGGTCGCCGCCGGTGACCGAATCATCCTGCTCGACAGTGCGGCGATCATGCTCGTCATCGGCATCCCGACGATTGTCGCGACCGTCGCATTCGCCTGGTGGTTCCGCGCCTCCAACGCGCGCGCCCGGTATCTGCCGAGCTTCGCGTATTCGGGCCGGCTCGAGCTCATCGTCTGGTCCATTCCGGCGCTCGTGGTTTTTTTCCTCGGCGGCATCGCGTGGATCAGCGCGCACACACTCGATCCGGCGCAACCGCTCGAATCGAGCGTGCGCCCCCTCGAGCTCGATGTGGTCTCGCTCGATTGGAAGTGGCTGTTCATCTATCCCGAGCAGTCGGTGGCGAGCGTCAATCGCCTCGTCGTGCCGGCCGGGGTTCCGCTGCACCTGCGTGTGACCTCGGCGAGCGTATTCAATGTCTTCTTCGTCCCGCAGCTCGGCAGCGAGATCTATTCGATGTACGGCATGGCGACCCAGCTCAATCTTCAGGCGGATCATCCGGGTGTGTACTTTGGGCTCTCCGCGCAGTTCAGCGGTGACGGGTTCCCCGGCATGTCCTTCAACGTCGATGCGCTACCCCCGGTGCAGTTCGACCAGTGGGTCGCGGCCACCCGAGCCGCAGGATCCGCGCTCAATGGGGCGTCGTACCAGAAGTTGCTCGAGCAGAGTGCAAACGTGAGGCCCTATACGTACCGGGAGGTGCAGCCCGGTCTGTTCGACGCGATCGTGCGTCAGAAGCTGCCGCCGGGGCATGGCCCGGGCCCCCTCACGGCCACGGGCGAGCCGGCTCGGAGCGATCGCTGAGATGTGGGGCAAGCTCAGCCTGCAGGCGATTCCTCTCGACCAACCCATTCCGCTCGTCTCGGGCGCGGCAGTGATCGTTGCGCTCGGCGCACTGCTCATCTGGATTACGGTGAAGGGGTACGTTCCGTACCTGTGGCGCGAATGGATCACGAGCGTCGATCACAAGCGCATCGGCATCATGTACTTCGTCCTCGGGCTCGTCATGCTCCTGCGCGGGTTCATCGATGCGCTGATGATGCGCTCCCAGCAAGCGCTCGCCTTCCATGCCGCAGGATATCTGCCTCCAGAGCACTACGATCAGATCTTCTCGGCGCACGGCACGATCATGATCTTCTTCGTCGCCATGCCACTCGTCATCGGACTCATGAACTTCGTCGTGCCCCTGCAGCTCGGCGTGCGCGACGTCGCTTTCCCGACGCTCAATTCCGTCGGCCTGTGGCTCACCGCGGCCGGAGCGCTCCTCGTCAACGTGTCCCTGGTCGTCGGCGAGTTCGCGCGCGTGGGCTGGCTGCCGTTTCCGCCGCTCTCGGAGCTCACCTATTCCCCCGGCGTCGGCGTCGACTACTACCTGTGGTCGTTGCAGATCTCGGGCATCGGCACGCTCATGACCGGCATCAATATGGTGACGACCATCCTCAAGATGCGCGCGCCCGGCATGAGCTACATGCGCATGCCAATCTTCTGCTGGACCTCCCTTGCCTCGAGCCTCCTCATCGTTGCGGCGTTTCCGATTCTCACCGCAACCCTCGCGATGCTCTTGCTCGACCGCTATGCGGACTTCCATTTCTTCACGAACGCGGCGGGCGGCAATCCCATGATGTTCATGAACCTCATCTGGGCGTGGGGGCACCCCGAGGTCTACATTCTGATTTTGCCGGCATTCGGGGTGTTCTCCGAGGTCGTCGCGACCTTCTCGGGCAAGTCGCTCTTCGGTCGGCGCTCGATGATCATCGCGACCATGGCGATCTGTATCCTCTCGTTCAGCGTGTGGCTCCATCATTTCTTCACGATGGGGGCCGGCGGGGACGTGAACGGGTTCTTCGGCATCGCCAGCATGATCATCGCCGTGCCGACCGGCGTGAAGATATTCAACTGGCTCTTCACGATGTACGGTGGCCGTATCCGCTTCGACTCGGCCATGCTCTGGGCGGTCGGGTTCATGGTGACGTTCGTGATCGGGGGAATGACCGGAGTGCTCCTCGCCTCGCCCGCCGCGGACTTCATGCTCCACAACAGCCTGTTCCTGGTCGCGCATTTCCACAACACGATCATCGGCGGTGTCGTCTTCGGAGTCTTCGCCGGCTACACCTATTGGTTTCCGAAAGCCTTCGGCTTCAGGCTCAACGAGGCGCTCGGCAAGGCGGCATTCTGGTGCTGGCTGGTCGGGTTCTACGTGGCCTTCATGCCGCTTTATGTGCTTGGCCTCGAAGGCATGACGCGGCGCATGCAGCATTACGACCGGCCCGAGTGGCATCCATGGGTACTCGTGGCCGGGGTGGGTGCCCTCATTATTCTCGGCGGCATCGTGCTGCAGATCGCGCAGCTCGTGAGCTCCATCCGCAATCGGGAGCGCCTGCGCGAGCCGACCGGCGACCCCTGGAACGCGCGCACCCTCGAATGGGCGACGGCATCGCCCCCGCCTGCCTTCAACTTCGCCGTGCTTCCGACGGTCACGAGCGAGGAGCCTTACTGGGATAGCAAGAGCCGGGCCCGCGAGGCTGGCCGGTGGGTCAGCGAGGAGCCGCGCTACCAGCCGATCGAGATGCCGCGCAACTCCGCGACCGGATTCGTCACTGCGTTCTTCGCGGTCGTCACGGGCTTCTCTCTCATCTGGCACATCTGGTGGCTGGTCATCGTGGGGCTCGTCGGTGCCTACGTCACTTTCGTCTTCTTCGCGTGGCGCGACATCGCGGAGACCGAGATCTCCGCCGAGGAAGTCGCGCGCCTCGATCGAGCCAACCGCGAGGCGCGCGCAGCCGCATTTGCGCCGCAGGCGCTGCCATGAGCGACTCCGCGCTGCGGGTCCCGCCGGCTCCCTATCAGGTTCGCCCCGATGCCGGGGGCGCCGCGACCTTGCTCGTGACCGGTCACGGCGCGGGCGGACCCGCGCCCAAGCGCATCGTGGTCGGTTATGGGTTTTGGATCTTCCTGCTCTCGGATGTCGTCATGTTCTCTGCGCTCTTTGCGACCTACGCGGTGCTGTTCAAGAACACCGCCGGAGGACCTACGGCGCGCGAGCTGTTCGATCTGCGCAATACCGCTGCCGAGACCGGGTGCCTGCTCGCCTCGACTTTCGCCTGCGGTATGGCGAGCCTCGCGGTCGCCGAGCGCAGCCTGAAATGGACGCAGATCACGCTCCTCGTCACCGGTCTGCTCGGCCTGAGCTTTCTCTCTCTGGAGTTTCGTGAATTCGCACACTTCGTGCACGCGGGCGCCGGTCCGTCCCGCAGCGCGTTTCTGTCGTCCTTCTTCGCGCTCGTCGGCTGCCACGGCGCTCACGTGACGGCGGGCCTTCTCTGGCTTGGCACCATGATGGCGCAGTTTCACTTCAAGGGATTTCGCGAGGACATCCGTCACCGGTTCCTGTGCTTCAGCCTCTTCTGGCATGCCCTCGACATCATCTGGGTCGCGATCTTCAGCTTGGTCTACTTGGTCGGCACGCTGCCACCGGAGATGCTCCCGTGACGGAAAGAGAAAGCTACGATGCCGGCTCGTACGTGGGCGAGGACCATTCCCCCGATGAGGCCCCGGTCACGCGCACCCTCGGTGAGGAGGTGCGCGGCTATCTTCTCGGTCTGGTACTCGCCGTCGCCTTGACGGTCGCTTCGTTCTGGGCGACACAGTCTCATCTTATCTATGGACCGGGTATCGCGATGGCACTGCTCGTGCTGGCCGTCGCCCAGATGGGTATCCACCTGATCTTTTTCCTGCATCTCACCACCGCACCCGACAACACCAACAACGTGCTCGCCCTCGCCTTCGGTGTCCTGATCGTCTGTCTCATCGTGTTCGGGTCGCTGTGGGTGATGATCCATCTCAACCACAACATGGTGCCGATGTCCGAGCTCATGCGCATGCAGTGAGCGCCTCGATCGTCTCGACGCGGACGAATCGCTGCGAGAGCCCGCGGTGCGGGTCATCCGCGCCCCATGAGAAAAGTCCAAGTTTTCGGCACCTGAGTCCATGTTGGGCGCTCGCAGCCGCGAGAGAATTTTCAGCCACCGCTCGGGGGAGATCCGACACGAGCCGCTGTCACTACCGCGCGAGCCACGATGGGCGGGTCAGGCGCAGCTCGTGCACTGCGAGCGATCCTCGGTGCCTCACGCCCACCGAAGCGTCCGTCGTCGATCAGTCCTGGCTCGGACCGGTCGTCTGCCCCGACGGCCGCACCGACTGCAGGGCTCCCGCAGTCGCCTCACGCCTTCTCTCCGCGAAGGGTCCGATGCGACTGTGGTACGGGCCGGAGCGCGCCACGGTGGAACCACAGGGGCAGCAGCAACGACGCCGCGAATTTCTCGTGCGTCGCCCCGAAACACGGTGAATGAGCCTCGGCACGAGGCTTCGCGCCGCCACCAGCAGCAGGGACGCGCGATCGCCGGCGCGAGCTCGTGTCTCCTCGAGGAGCCGCCTGCCGATGCCCCTCCGCTGGTACTGAGCATCCACCGCCAGATCCGACACATAGCAACAGTAGGCGAAGTCCGTCTGGAACTCCGCCGCGGAGAGCGCTGGCTCCAGGTCGTACAGCACTCGCGTGGGCTCCGAGCCCCGCACGCTTTTGCGACTACCCTGTTTTCGCAGCGCTCGGATTGAGCAGTGCGCGCAGCATCGCCACCTCGGCGGCGATTGCAGTATGGAGCGCCGGATCGACGTCGGGTGCGAACAGCGGCGAGTGGTTCGAGGGCAACGGGGGTCCGCCGTGCTGCGCCTGCGCCCAGCGAACCGGGTCCGCCCCGCCGAGACTCATGTAAAAACCCGGTATGCCCTGCTCGACGAACACCGAGAAATCCTCCGACGCGGGGATCGGCTCCTGGTCGACGACGTTTGCAGGTCCGAGCGCCCTTTCGAGCACCGTGCGCATACGCCGCGCAAGCGCCGGATCGTTGTAGACGGCATCGGTCGCCTCATAGCGCTCGATGAGCGGCGCTCGCGGAGCCGCGGCCGCCGCAGCCTCTGCCGTCGCGATTCGGCTGATCGCGCTCAAGACCTGCCTGCGCACCTCGGGCGATCGCGTGCGCACGGTGAGCCCGAGCTCGGCCTGATCGGGAATGATGTTGTTCTTGGTTCCCGCATGCACGTACCCGACCGTCACGACCGCCATCTCGCCTGGTTTGACCTCGCGCGAGACGATCGTCTGCAGCGCGAGGATGGTGCGTGCGGCAATCACGATCGGATCGACCGTGCTCTGGGGCATCGCACCGTGCCCACCGCGACCGAAGATCGTGATGCGCACCGAGTCCGAGCTCGTGTCATAGAAGCCGGGGATGATGCCGACCTTCCCGGCAGGCAGCTCGTTGCCGACGTGCAGTGCAACGAGCGCATCGGGACGCGGAAAGCGCGTGAACAGTCCGTCCTTCACCATGCCTGCGGCCCCGCCGATCGTCTCCTCGGCGGGCTGACCGATGAGCTCGAGCGTGCCGCTCCAGGTGTCGCGCGTGTGCGCGAGGATGTCGGCGGTCGCCACCAGGGCGCTCATGTGCAGATCATGGCCGCACATGTGCCCCACGTAGACCTCGTTCCCCTGCGCGTCCTTTGTGCGCACGTGGCTCGCGTACAGAAGGCCGGTCTTCTCCTGCACCGGTAGTGCATCGAGCTCCGTCCGCAGAAGGATCGTGCGGCCGGGACCGTTGCGCAGTACCGCCACGATGCCCGTTCCGCCGACGTGCTCGGTCACCTGGAATCCGAGCTTGCGCAGCGCGCTTGCGAGCAGCGCCGCGGTGCGCGTTTCGTGTCCCGACAGCTCGGGATGCTCGTGAATGTCGATGTAGAGCGCGTGCGCCATCGGGTAGACCCCGGCGATCTCGGCAGGCACATTGATCGGTGCAGCGAGCGCCGCAGCCGGCATCAGACCCAAAAGGAGACCGAGGCGTTTCACCGTGGCAACTCTCCACTCACGATCCTGGTAGGCTAGCATGGTGGGCGACGGGCCGGGGAGTGAGGCTCTGCGCCGCTCGTGCGCGATCCTGCGCAGCCGCCGTTCATGGCATACTGCAGCTGAAGAAAACCAATTCTCAACCTCGCAGGAAGGAATCAGATCGTGATCGGGTATGTGACCATCGGCACCAACGACTTGCCGCGCGCGGCGCAGTTCTACGACAGCTTGCTCGGGATCATCGGCGCGAAGCGCTTCATGGAATACGAGCGCAACATCGCCTGGTCGAACGGCGGCCCGGGACTCGCCGTATGCAAGCCCTTCGACGGCAAAGGGGCGAGCGTGGGCAACGGAATGATGGTCGCGCTCGCGGCGGGCAGCAAGGAGAAGGTGGACGCGCTTTACCACAAGGCGCTCGAGCTCGGTGGCACGGACGAGGGCCCACCGGGCCCGCGCGGCGCCGGCGGGTTCTACGGAGCCTACTTTCGGGATCTCGACGGCAACAAGCTCTGCGCGTTCCACCTCGGATGACCCGCGCACTCGCCACGCGGGCCGCACGGGCGGCTTAAAGCCATCCGCCCGGCGGCCGGGCAGCGCGCATCGGCATGGCTCAATACCTGGCTCGATGCCACTGCGGTGCCTTGAGCGGCCGCTATGAGACGGAGATTGCGCCGTGCAACTGGCCAGTGCGCGCGTGCCAGTGCTCGTTCTGTCGCGCGCACGCCGCCCTCTCCACCTCCGATCCGCACGGCGCCCTCGAGTTCTCGTGCGCGCGCCCGAGTCTGCTTCAGCGTTACCGCTTCGCGAGCGGCCGCACCGAGTTCCTGATATGCAGAGAATGCGGCGTGTACCTCGGTGCGCAGATGGCGCGCGCGGGCGGGCGGCTCGCCGTGCTCAATGCGCGCGCGCTCGTTCCGGTTCCGCCGGATCTTGCCCAAGCAGTTGCGGTGCGCTACGAAGGCGAGAGCGGCGAAGCACGCAACGCCCGCCGGAAGGCGCTGTGGACACCGCTCACGACGCAAAGCCTCTAAGATTCCGACCGGCGGGGGTGGCAATGCAATCGGCTTTCTGGGGCGAGTTGATCGGGACCGCGGTCCTGATCCTGCTCGGCAACGGCGTGGTCGCCAATGTCGTGCTCAAGAGATCCTACGGTCATGGCTCGGGCTGGATCGTCATCACCGCCGGTTGGTGCTTCGCAGTGATGGCTGGCGTCCTCACGGCGCTCGCGCTTGGCAGCCACGCCCATCTCAATCCAGCCGTCACGGTTGGCGTCGCCCTCGCAACGGGTGAGTGGCGGCAGGTTCCGCTCTACATCTGTGCGCAGCTGCTCGGCGCGATGCTCGGCGCGACGCTCGTGTGGCTGCACTACCTGCCCCACTGGGGTGCGACCGAGGATGAGTCGGCCAAGCGAGCCTGCTTCTGCACGGCGCCGGCGATCCGCCATCTGCCATCGAACGCACTGAGCGAGATCATCGGTACATTCGTTCTGGTCTTTGTCGCTGCCGTGGTGTCCTCCACCCATCTCGCGCCGATGGGACTTCCCCCAGGCGTGGGTCCCCTCATCGTCGGCTTCCTCGTTTGGGCGATCGGACTGTCGCTCGGCGGCCCGACCGGCTATGCCATCAATCCCGCGCGCGACCTTGGACCGCGGATCGTGCACGCGCTGCTCCCGCTGCCCGGAAAGGGAAGCTCCGAATGGAGCTATGCGTTCATCCCGATCGTCGGCCCCGTGATCGGCGCGTTGCTCGCTGGCATGCTGGTGCGGGCGACTGCGCTCTGAGGCGCTTGCGGCCGCGGCCGTGACCTCGGCCTAGGTTGCCGCGCTGATGACGATGTCCGACAAGCGCTGGAACCGTTCGGTATTCGCATTGCTCTCCATGACCCCGGCCGAGAGGCACACGAACGTGAGGTCGCGCTCGGGATCCACCCAGAAGAGCGTCGTGCCGGCACCGTAGTTGCCGAACGTTCCGGGCGAGGCGAGCGTGCCGAAGAGGTGGTGGCAGAGCGCGGTGCCGCGGAGTGCGAATCCGAGTCCGAGGTACGCCGGCTCGGGGTCCCAACCCCGATCGCGGCCGCGCTGCGCGTTGAGCTCGTTCGGCTTCTCACCGGTCCAGTTGCGCCGTGCCAGCTCGAGGATCGCCGGGGAAAGAATTCGCTGCCCATCGAGAACACCGTCCTCGCGCAGCATCTCGGCGAAACGGTACATATCCGGAACCGTCGAGGCGATGCCCACCCAGGGCATCTCGGCGTGCTCCTCTTCGAAGGCACCGTTCGGGCCGAGATTGCTGTGGCCGCGGTGGCCGATCGGGTAGTTCCCGCGGAAGTCCGGCACGATCTTGCGCGACTTCAGATCGGCGCGCACACCCACCGAGGTGTCCTTCATCCCGAGCGGATCGAGGATCTCCTCCTGCACGATCGCCCGGTACGAGCGCCTGCGTGGATCCGTGCGCCGAACCGCCTCGCCGAGCAGCACGTGGTGCACGAGGGGCGAGTAGGCGACCTTCTCGCACGGCGGATCGACCGGCTTCACGACCTCGATCACCGCCGCCACCATCTCGTCGAACCGATCGATGTACATCCCGGGTTTCACTTCGAAGATGATCGGCAAGCCCGCCTGGTGCGAGAGCAGATGCCAGATCTGGATCCGCTCGCGGCCGAAGCCGGAGAACTCCGGAATGATCTCGCAGATGCGCGTGGTGAGCGCGAAGTAGCCGAGCTCGATCGCGCGCAGCGTGAGCACGTTGGTGAACGCCTTGGTCACCGAGAAGATGCTGAATACCGAGTCGGGCCGCAGCGGCTTCGAGCGCTCCGCATCGGCACTGCCGATCGTCACATCGAGCGCGAGCTTTCCGCCGCGGGCGACCCGCAGCACGGCTCCGTGGTAGAGGCCGCGCTCGATGTCGGCCTTGATCACCTCGGTCACGTGCGCCAGTCGGCGCGTATCGAATCCCTCGCTCGCCATACGCCCTCGCTCGGCGGGCGCAGCGCCCGGCCCGCAAATTGCTCCCCGGAATAGTACACGGATCGCTCGGGCGCTTCCCGCCTGCGCTGCATCGGGATGGGCCCATCGCGCCTCGCGGCGCGCGATCGCCGCGCGACGGAGACCGCGGATCAGTGCGCGGCACGGGCCGCGGCGCCCGCCGCGCCATTCATGCGCGTGGGCCGCGCGAGCCAGATCACGGCGATCAGCACGACGAACAGCAGCGCCGAGGCGTAGAAGATGTCGTCCGCGGAGAGCACATAGGCCTGCACGTCGATCAGGCGATCGAGTGCCGCGTAGCTTTGGGCAGCGGCCGTGCTTCCCGCGCGCAGGGTTGCGAGCGCATGCTCGGACAGCGGGCTTCCGACGGCGAGATGGTCGTGGTGGAGCGTCGCGCGCCGGTCCCACCGCGTCGTGACGATCGATGTGCCGAAGGAGCCCGCGGTGTTCCGCGCGAAGTTCATGAGTCCGGAGGCGGCCGGAATCCGCGCGGAGGCGAGCCCGGATAGGCCGAGCGCAATGAGGGGTATGAAGAACGACGCCATAGCCACAGCGGCAGCAGCACGATGTTGCCGAAGAACACGCCGTACCCAAGCGCCATCGCGAGCGTGCTCACGGAGAAGTTCCGCCCGCGGAAGAGTGCGAGATCGACCCCTGGGTGCGCATCGGTGAGCTCCCAGATCACGAACATCGTGAAGCCGACGACCGCGACGACGCGAGTACGCGGGCATCCGGTGCAAGTCCCGCGCTCGTGACACAGCCGGCGAGCGCGACCAAGAGCAGTGCCCAGAGCAGCCCGTGGCGCCGAATGCGGCGCCGAGCGGGCCTCAAGCGCGCGTCTCCCGGCGCTCGTGATACCGCTGGAGCCAGGCGAGCGCGGCGAGAACGGAGCCGCCGGGGAGCACGACCGCGAGCGCCAAGTACGGACCGAGAGCAAGCAACTCGCCGCGATTGCGGCGCACCCAACGTGCGATCTTCGTTCTCATCGTGGCCTCTCCCCATTCCAACCGCCGTTCCGTGCCTCGGCGAACCATGTCTAGGCTGCCAATGCCTAGGCAACTAATACGGCAAAAGAATTCAGCTTTGCTCGAGCAGCCGCCGCAGCTGCTTCTCGAGCTCGAGCGCCTCGATCTTGCCGATCGCGCTCAGGAGCCGGTTCTGTACCCGCCGCGACAGCTCGCGCATCCTTGGGTACGCGGCGCGCCCCGCCTCGGTAAGCTGCAGGTACACGAGGCGGCGATCGTCCTCGCAGCGCTCGCGCCGAATGAGTCCCTTCGCCTCCAACCGGTCGATCATGCGCGTCATCGCCCCGGCATCGTACGAGATGACCTTGCACAGCTCGGAGGCCGAGCGCGCCTCGTCGCTCTGCGCGAGGCTCGCGATCACGACGAACTGCGATGCCGTCACACCGAGCACCGCGAGGTGCTCGTCGGCAGCGAGGGCCTCATCGAGGGCTCCGAGCATGTTCCCGCGCACGCGCGAGATGAGACTCCCGATGCTCTCGCGCGGCTGG
>Ga0335073_10011860_pt1 | contig 12250 bp, 10 predicted proteins | sample Lox_Sample_22_FD_207093 | JGI IMG/M metagenome (GOLD analysis project Ga0335073, IMG submission 207093) | Soil microbial communities from Loxahatchee National Wildlife Refuge, Florida, United States - Lox_Sample_2.2 | ecosystem: Environmental > Terrestrial > Soil > Wetlands | place: USA... | reverse complement strand
CACGTATCAGGCACGTTGACCCCTGGCGGGGGGATCGACTGGAGCTTCCGGCGCAAGCGCGGACTCGGCCTGTAGTTGATATTCGGTATGGGTCTCAACGCCCGTCGGCGCGATAGACAATTGGAAGGATTGGCTCTGCTGAAAAATCTCAGGCTTCCTCGACCGCTCTGCCCACCAGCGTGGCCGGCCACGACGTCACCTTGGGACAAGTTCGCCCGCGATTGCCGATTGTCAGCGCCTATCCGCGCGTAGCGGTTGCGGCATAGGCAGAGCGGTCGTCGTCACGGCTCGCGATCTCGACTTCCTCCTCGCGCTTTTTATCCACGGCCATCCGTCAACCGCGATGCTCCGCGCACGTGCGGCGTTCAAGGCCAAGATTGCGCTTGAGGCGCTGAACGACGACTTTCGCATCTATGATTTGCAAGGGAAACCGCCTGAAATTTCGGTGTCGGAAATTTAGCTTCTGAGCCACAGCCAACTCGGGTTCAAATGCTGAGTTCCGAGCGGTATCTCCCCGACAGGGTGCGCGCCAAGACATCTCGCCACCCAGCCAAACTCGCGGCGCGCTTGTCCTCCGTCATGCCGGGTTGGAACGATCTTCCAAGCCTCCAGGCGCGAGAGAATTCCTCTTTGGCGGGATAGACGCCCGCTTGGAAGCCAGCGAGATAGGCAACTCCCAGGGCCGTAGACTCGTTTACGGCCGGTCGATCCACAGGAATTCCCAGAATGTCGGCCAATCGCTGTACGAACCAGTCAGAAGCGGACATTCCCCCATCAACCCGCAGTACGCTCTGCGCCTGTCCAGCGTGACCCCAGTCGGCTCGCATCGCGGCCACAAGATCGACTGTTTGGTAGCAGACGCTTTCGAGAGCCGCCCGCGCAAACTCCTTGGGTCCTGTCGACCTGGTCAAACCGAATACCGCGCCGCGGCAGTTGGGATCCCAGTGCGGCGCGCCGAGCCCGACAAAAGCCGGAACAAGATATATCGGCTGCTCAGGATCTGACTGAGCCGCAAATTCGCCGCTCTGCTCGGCCGAATGGATAATCCCTAAACCATCCCGCAACCATTGAACGGCGCCACCGGCGACGAATATTGAACCCTCAATGGCGTATGTTCTCTTGCCGCCGAGCTGATAGGCGACTGTCGTCAGGAGCCGATGTTTTGAGGCGATCGGCGAGGAACCTGTGTTGATGAGAGCAAAGCAACCTGTTCCGTATGTGGCCTTCACCATGCCCGGCGCGAAGCAGGCCTGCCCGACGGTCGCCGCCTGCTGGTCGCCCGCAATGCCACGTACCGCAACGCCGCCGGCGACAACATCTCCAGAAATGGTCCCAAAATCAGCCGCGGAGTCCCAGACCTCCGGCAAGAGCGCGCGCGGCACGCCGAATAGTTTGAGCAAATCCTCATCCCATTCGCCGCGGTGGATGCTGTAGAGCAGCGTTCGGCTGGCATTGGTTGCGTCCGTCGCGTGCACCCGGCCCTCCGTCAGGCGCCATAGCAGAAAGCTGTCGACGGTTCCGAACGCCAGCGCCCCTCCCTCGGCCTTTTCGCGTGCCCCTGAGATATTCTCTAGAATCCACGCAATCTTGGTCGCCGAGAAGTAGGCATCGAGAAGCAAGCCTGTTCGCTGATTCACCAGTGTTTCCGACCCGGTAGCCCGCAGCTGCTCGCATTTGGCTGCGGTACGACGGTCCTGCCAGACGATGGCGTTATAGACCGGCTTCCCCGTGTTGCGGTCCCATAGCAGCGTAGTTTCGCGCTGATTGGTGATGCCGATGGCGGCAATGTCGCGCGAGGTCAATCCTGCCTTCCTGGTAGCCTCGCGCATCGTTGTGAGCGCCGTTCGCCACAAGTCCTCCGGATCGTGCTCCACCCATCCCGGCGCGGGGTAGTGCTGTGGGAACGCTTCCTGCGCTATCGCTGCGATGGTGCAGTCGGCGTCGAAGACAATGGATCGCGTAGAAGTCGTGCCCTGATCGAGGGCCAGAACGAACGGCTTGCGCATTAGCGTCCGACCTGTTCCTTAAAGAACGCGCGCGCCGCTTCGTTGATGACGTCCTTGTCGAAGTCGATTGTGGCGACATGGAACGAATTGTCTAAAGTCAGGCGGCGGCGATCCTTTGCGCCAATACCGGCCAGGATGACGTCCGCGTTTGCCGGCGGCACGACATGATCGTCAGGCGAGACCATCACCAAAGTCGGGCAGACCACCTTCGGCAACAAATCGCGCGTGACCGCCATCAGCGCATAGATCTCCCGGATCGTCCGGACCGGAATATCCCGGTAGGCAATTTCCGTAACAGCGGGGTCCTTTACGTCGTTTCCGACCCCAACAATCGTCTCGGGCGCGGTGCGGTCATAGGCCAACTTCACAAAATCGGGCGCAGCGAAATACAAGCAGGCATTGATCGGAACGGCGGCCTTGATGGCATCCGGATACATGGCAGACATGTAAAGCGTCAGGCATCCGCCCATTGAAAGGCCGGTCATGAATATGGTTGAGCATCGTTTCGACAGGGTGTCGAGCCCCTCTTCGAGCGAGCGTATCCAGTCTTCGGCCGTCGTTTTCGCCATGGCTTCCGGCGAGTCGCCGTGCCCTTTGAGACGGGGGCCCAGAATCGTCCAGCCCTCCTTCTCGTGCAAATACCTGCCTAGACCCAATACGCCCGATGTCGTTCCCGTATAACCGTGGGACACCAGCACGCCGATCTCATTGCCTTCGAGGTGGAAGGGCTTTCCGCCCTCGCGATACTGCTCCAGGGTAAGGGTCATCCGTCCTCCTGTAAGATCACTGAAATCCGCGTCTCGGTCAGCGCTCGCGGGTGCCGTAGATCACTGCGGCAACGGCAATGACTAGACCCTGAATCATCAGTTTGCCGGGGTCCTGGATGCCATAGACGGTGAGCACCGCGAACATGAACGCCAGCGCGACGACCGCCACGAACGGTCCCGCGACACCCCCACGGCCGCTGCCAAAAGTGCCTCCGCCAAGGATTGTGGCCGCGATCGAATTCATAATGATCTCGGGCCCGAACTTCACGCTGCCGACGCCGAGCGCGGCCGTGTGCAGCACGCCCCCCGCAGCAGCAAGGACGCCCGCGAGCACGTGCGCCGCCACCACAATCCGAGCCAGGGGCAATCCGGTGATAACCGCGGCTCGTGGGTTGTCCCCAACAGCCGCAAGGAATCGGCCGAACACCAGGAAGCGAAGCCCGAGCGCGGCCAGGACCGCGAGCGCCGTCCAAACAAGCACCGGCAGCGGTATCGTCAAAATGCGCTCGGCGGACAGCGCCTTCAGTGACATTGGGACGCCGCCGGGCGGACGGCCGCTGCTTAGATAGAGGACGACGCCCGTCAGGATGGTCGTCATGCCCAGCGTCACAATCACGGCGGAAGCCCGAACCCAAGCGACGAGCACGCCGTTCGCAACGCCGACAACGAGACCCATGAGGATCGGGACGGCAATCAACATGGCTGTCGGATAGCCCGAAAGCATTCCTGACGTGATCAAATAGTTCGTCATGATAAAGACGCCGCCGATCGACAGGTCGATGGAACGCGCCCGCATAACGAGGAGCTGACCAATGACGGCTACGCCGAGCGGAGCCGCCTGTCGCAGGAAAATGAGGAGAGCGTTCATCCTCAAAAGGTGAGGACTTGTCGCCGCCGTAACGGCGACCACTCCCGCTAGCAAAAAATAAGACGGCGGAAGCGTTATGAGACGCCGGACGAACTCCGCGGGCCAAACTCTAGCGGTAAGGCTGGGTTCGATTCGGTCTGATGCTACGGTCATAGTCCGATCTCTTTCCGACGCTGGACACAGACGACGGCCAGGAGCAAAGCGCCTTTGATCACAGTTTGCAGAAAGGCGGACACGTCCGTAAGATTCATACCGTTCCCAATAACGCCGACAATGACGGTCCCTATTATCGTGCCGGAGAGGCTGCCGATGCCGCCCGATAATTGCGTGCCGCCGAGCGCGACCGCGGTGATTGTGTCAAGGCCATAGCTTGCGCCAACATTGGCGTCTCCCGAGGCGATACGTCCGGCCAGAAAAAAGCCGGCAGCGGCAGCGAACAGAGACGAAAGGACGTAGGCGGCGACCGTCGATTCGCGAGTACGGACGCCATTGAGACCAGCGTGGGATGCGTTGCCGCCCAGAGCGAAAAAATGCAGGCCGAGCCGCGTACGATAGAGCAGCCAGCCCCCGATCGCTGAGAAGCCGACGATCCAGAGGAAAGAGTAAGGGATTCCGTGGATGTCGCCAGTGATCGAAGCGGTAATCCAGTTGGGCACTGTGCCGCCCGGGACCGGGCGCACCAGAAGCGCGAGACCTTGTACGAAGCTCATGGACGATAGTGTCATAATAATCGGATGCACTCTCAGAAACGCGATTCCGATGCCGTTGATCAGCCCAATTGTCGCGGACGCCCCTATCGCCAAAAGCACGACCTGCCATTGCGGCGCGTCCAGCACGATCAGCCCGGTGACGAGCCCTATGACCGCGCCGATTGAAATGTCGAGACCACCCGTCAAAATGACCAGCGTCTGACCAACCGCCGCGATTAAGAGCGGCGCAATCTGAGAGCTAAGGTTCGCGAGATTGGCTGGAGAAAGAAAAAGGTTCGACGAGAACGCCACTAGCGCGATGATCGCTATTAGCACGAGAAAGGATAGGTGGCGCGCACCGGTTCTGTGGTCCGGACCGATGCGAAGTATTGCTGCTATGTTGTTCACGTGATTCTCACGCCGCAACTGAATGAGTTGATTCCTGCCGCGTTCCGATAGCCGAATGGATGATGGCGTGTTCGTTGGTTTCCGCCGCCTCCACATCAGCCACGATTTTTTGCTCGTGCACGACGAGAATGCGATCGCAGAGACCAATCAGCTCGGGGAGCTCGCGCGACAACGTCAAAACAGCGCCCCCGTCGGCGACGAACTTGCGCAGCAGCTTATAGATTTCGCTCTTCGCGCCGACGTCGACACCGCGCGTCGGCTCTTCGATTAAAAGCACATCCACGCCCGAGGCGAGCCAACGCGCTATTAAAACCTTCTGCTGGTTGCCGCCCGACAGCGCCCCGGCGCGCGTCATCGGGCTGCGCGCCTTGATACTCATTGACTGCATGAGTCCCGTCACCATCTGCTTTGCCTTCGCAGCAAGCCGCCACGGAGCCGAACGCAATTGCGGCCCCAGCGCGACGTTTTCAAGGATCGTGAGATCGAGGAATAACCCCTCCCCCTTTCGATCCTCAGGGACGAAGCCAATGCCCTTGCCGACGAGGTACGGAACACCATTCGACGCATCCAACGTAACTACCTCGCCACTTGGCCCGGTCTTCGTGAAGATAGCGAACGATGCTGGAATGACGCCGGCGAGCGCGCGTACGATCTCGCGTTGGCCTTGCCCTTCCAGGCCCGCCAGGCCAAGAATCTCCCCGCGTCGCAATTCGAGAGTGACGGGTTCGGCCCCGTCGATCACGAGATCGCCTACCCGCAAAATCGTGGTGCCGATCTCTCGCGCACGAGGAGGAAAAAAGTCGGAAAGTTCGCGCCCCACCATCAAAGCAACAAGGCTTTGTTCGTTCAACTGAACGGTCGGTCGGGTCGCAATGTGGACGCCGTCCTTCAGGACCGACACTGTGTCGCATAGTTCGAATATCTCTTCGAGCCGATGCGAAATATAGAGGATCGCCTTACCCCTGACCTTTAGCTCGCGGATCAAAGCGACCAAGCGACTCACGTCCGCCGTATTCAAGGCCGCAGTCGGTTCATCAAAGATAAAGACATCCGCATCCGCCGCGACGCCTTTGGCGATTTCGACGATCTGCTGCTCTGCGACGGTGAGGTTCTGCACCAACTTCGTTGGGCGAAGGCGCGATCCGATGTGACCAAGCGCCCCGCTCGCGTCCGCATTGAGCTTTTTGTAATCGATCCCGCCAGAGCCGGTTCTCGGCGCACGCCCAAGAAAAATATTCTCCGCCACCGTCAAGTTCGGAATTAGCGTAAATTCTTGGAAAACCGTCGAGATGCCCATGTGCAGCGCTTGCAGAGGCGACTGGATTTTGACCGTCCGCCCTTTGAACTCGATGCTGCCCGTCGTCGGGGTGATGACGCCTGCGAACATCTTCATCAGGGTAGATTTTCCCGCACCATTTTCGCCGGTCACGGCATGGACCGATCCGGCCTCGACCGCCACGTCGACATTCTTCAAGGCTTGAACGGGCCCAAAGTTTTTCGAGACCGCGCGTGCGGCAATCAGGACTGACATGGTTCTTCTCGAACAAAGGGGCGCGGCCGAGCCGCCGCGCCCACGTCGGCTTACTGACCGTAATACTTCTTTTTGAGTTCTTCAGTGAGCGACGTCGGGAACCAGTAGTTGTCGGACAGATCGGCGCGGAAATAATTATCACGGTCTGCTTCCGTGATTGGGGCCGGCTCGTAGATATAGCGGTGATGCAGCGGCTTGCCCTCAAGAAGATCCAGCGCGATGCGAACGCCAGCCGCGCCCTGCTCCGGCCCGTATTCCGGGCTGATCGACTTGAGGTCAAGATCCTTCCAGCGACGGAAAAAGCCGTTGTTGCCTTCACCGGTGATCGGCGGGATCGGCGTGCCATTTGCCTGGAACACGTCGATGCAGGCGCGAGCCATATCGGCCCCTGAGGACCAAATGCCTTGGACATTCGGATCGGCAAGGAACTGATTTTCGCAGACTTTGTGTGCGGCGTCGTATTCCCAATTGCCATACTGCTCCATCGTGATCTTAATGTCGGTGCCTTTGAGTGCCTCGACCAGACCTTTGTAGCGATTTATGTCTTCTGGATGCGACGGAACGCCGCGGAGGACCCAGATGTTGCCCTTTCCGCCGAGCTGTTTGACGAGATAGTCGCCCATCACTTTGCCGAAATGAACGCCGCCGCCCTGCAGGTCGACGGAGTACGCCTTCGTCTCCGTGAGACCAGTGTGCACGACAACCGGAATGCCCATCTTCATTGCTTTCTCGATGCCCGCATCAGCCGACGTCGGAGTCAGCGGCGTAACGATCAGCGCGTCGACGCCCTGAGCGATCAGGTCCTCGATGTCCGCCACCTGCTTGGATTGCTGCAGGTCGGCATTACGCAGCAAGAACTGGCCGATCTCCTTGTGCTTCGACGCTTCAAACTCGGCGTCGTGGGCCATTTGGATTGTCCAGGTATTGCTGAGACCGAAATGACTCATGCCGATTTTCCATGGCGGCCCATGTTTCGGCTTGATAGCCGGCGCCATATCATTGTCGCCAGGCTTCACCGTGATGCCATGCATGTTGCCGGCGAAATCAATTTCGTCGGCATAAACCGCGGATGCCGCGAGAAGACTCGCCGCTAGGAACGCCCCTTTGGCTAACTTGCACATCATAGACATTTCGCTCTCTCCTTGTGTCACTCCCTGCCCGACAATTTTCCATTCGGCAGACTAGTGATTCCTCTATCGGGTCGCCGTCTTGAGAGACTCGCGATCATCATTCCGTGCTGCCGGAGCTGGGGCAGCCCGCATGTAACCGTCCAGCACCGCGATCTGCGCCGGGGTCATCCGTAGTCCGAGCTTTGAACGCCGCCAGACGACGTCCTCAGCCGCGATGGCCCACTCTTCGTCCATGAGATAGCGGACTTCGGCTTCAGTCAGGTCAGCGCCAAATTGGCGGCCCAGACTCTCAAGGCGCGAGGACGTACGCAGGAAGCGCTCCGCTCGTCGCCCGTAGGACCGGGCCAGCCGGTCGGCATGTGCCGTGGTCAGAAATGGATATCTACAGCCAAGCTCCATCTTGAGGACTGCGATCCCCTCGACAGGAAACTCACCCCCTGGCAGCGCGGCTCGGGCGGTCCACCCTGCCTTCTTTTCAATTCCGGGAAACTGCGCAGTGAGCTTCGCCAGGGCAGCTTCGGCCAGCCGTCGATACGTCGTAATCTTGCCCCCGAAGATCGACAGCAAAGGTGCTTGGGCATCGGGTGCGTCGAGGTCGAACACGTAGTCGCGCGTGGCTGCTTGCGCCGCGCCAGCCCCATCGTCGTAGAGCGGTCTGACACCGGAATAGGCCCACACAACATCGTTTTGGGATACCGACTTCTGGAAGTATTCGCCGATGGTGTCGCAGAGATAGGCGATTTCCTCTCGCGAGGGAGAAACCAGGGCTGGGTCGCCCTCGTAATCGCTGTCCGTTGTGCCGATCAGGCTGAAATCGGTCTCGTAAGGAATGACGAAAACAATACGCCCGTCGGCGCTCTGAAAGATGTAGCACCTGTCATGGTCGAATAGTTTCGGCACTACGATGTGCGAACCCTTCACAAGCCGAACTTTAGACTTGGAGCCCGATCCTCCGATCGTCGGAAGGACTTCCGCCACCCAGGGGCCAGCCGCGTTGACAAGGCTCCTGGCCTTTATGGTCCTTCGACTGCCATCCCGTCGGTATTCGACGTCAAGGTGCCAGACGGAGCCTTCTCTGCGGGCCGACACCGCTTCCGTTCTAGTCTCGACCGTTGCGCCCCGCTCAGCCGCATCTCGCGCGTTAAGGACCACAAGTCGCGCATCGTCGACCCAACAGTCCGAATATTCGAACCCCTTGGAATATTGTCCGGGCTTCAGCGGCGCGCCGAGTGGGCCGACATCGAGTCGCACAGTTTTTGTGGCGGCCAAGCGCTTGCGTCCACCAATATGGTCATAGAGGAAAAGCCCGAGGCGCAATAACCAAGCCGGGCGCAACTCCCTGTGGTACGGGAGCACAAAGCGCAGAGGCCGAATAAGATGCGGGGCGGCTGCCCACAGCACCTCGCGCTCCATCAGCGCTTCCCGCACCAACCTGAATTCATAGTGCTCGAGATAGCGAAGGCCGCCGTGGATCAGTTTCGTCGAAGCTGAGGAAGTACCGCTTGCGAGATCATGTTTCTCGCAAAGATAGACCTTCAGTCCCCGGCCGGCGGCGTCTCGCGCAATGCCGCAGCCATTGATGCCACCGCCAATGATCGCGACATCGACCAGATCCTCGGCCATTCGCTCCCCACGCAGCAACCCTGCCCTAGGAGGAGAGCCTCTATCCTAAATCGAAAGCCACCGCAAGTGCAATCGAAACTCAAAACGAAGATTCCGAAATCTCATCCGCGCCTATTCCGTCCTCTCCGGTTGCAGTCTCTATGACGCGGACCTGTTCCGCCGCGCACAAATCCCGTAGTTCCTGAGAAGGCAACCGGTCGGTCACAAAGACATCGATATCGCGCAGATGGCCGATGCGGGCGGGCGCTGACCTTTCGAACTTGCTGGAATCCGATACGAGGACCACGGTCCTGGCGTTCGAGATGATCGCTTGAGCGACCTGGACCTCGTTGATGTCAAAGTCGAGCAGGGTCCCGTCGGGATCGATCGCGGAAGCCCCAATGATCGCGAAATCGACCTTGAACTGTTTGATTAGCTCGACTGCAAGCGGTCCAACGACCCCGCCGTCCGATCGCCTTACCTCGCCTCCGGCCACCACGATGTTGATATTTTTCATGGGATACAGCGTCGTGGCGACGTGCAGATTGTTCGTGATTACAAGCAATCCCGAATGCTCCGTCAGCGCGTAGGCCACCTCTTCCGTTGTCGTGCCGATGTTGATGAAGAGTGATGCATTTGTGGGAATTAGCGCCGCCGCGGCTTTCCCAATTTCGCGCTTCTCGCTTTCGGCGATCGTTCGTCGTGCTTCGTAGGCTAGATTTTCTACGCTCGATGCCACGATAGCGCCGCCATGGACCCTGCTAAGCAGACGTTGCTCGCACAATTCGTTCAAATCCTTGCGGATCGTCTGCGACGAGACGCCGAAGCGCGTTGCGAGATCCTCGACATTGACACGCCCCATCTGACGCGCGAGGGCCATGATTTCTAGATGACGCGGTATTTGCATCGCCGATCCATTTCGCTTCTAGACCGCAGCCACTAATTACAGTCTATAACGATAATTCTTTGCATTTCCCTTCTGATACAGGCCGGCTCTAGGCGAACACAAGGGGCCTTCGCCTGACTTCGCAAGGGCAGCTTGGCAGATAGTCCGATTTGCTCAGTCCGCTATCCGGCGGCCCCCGATCACCCCGGCAACCTTGCATTCTGGCCCGAACAGGACGCTGAACCCTCGTCGCCATGAACGCGACCAAGATCCTCTGGGGCCAAGTCCTCCTCGTCAGCGCAGTCCTCCTCATTTTCGTCTGGGGAGCCACGGAGTGGGTTGCATGGCGCTTGGCATTCCAGACCCAGCTCGGCCACCCTTGGTTCGAATTCATCAGCTGGCCGGTCTATCAACTGCCCGCGTTCTTCTGGTGGTGGTTCGCCTACGACGCGTATGCGCGCGACGTCTTCGTCGAGGGCGCGTACGTCGCCGCCTCCGGCGGAATCGCCGCCGTCGTCGTGGCGATCGCCATGTCCGTTTGGCGCGCACGGGAGGTCAAGCGCGTCACGACCTATGGCTCCGCGCGCTGGGCCGAGACGCGTGAAGTTCGTGAGGCGAGCCCGCCCAAGCCTAACTCGGTCGAACTGCCGTGGTACGGGACCCGTGTGCCCGGTGGTGTGGGAGGGGTGGCGTCGCGAGGCGTCCCCCTATCCCGATCAATCATCGCTCCCCGAACCCTGGTCTAATAGGCGGCCTGCAGAACAGGAGGCTGCTGTTTGCCGGAATTAGGGCGCTGGATCGCGGAATTGAAAACCACTCGCCGGGCCGCGCCCCGACCCAGCCAATCCTGAAGCGCTCGATTTTCCGCTAGTGAGGCGCCGAGTGCCGCAATCGCCGCGCTGCTGATCGCTTGTTGCTGGCGGCGCAGATGGTCTTCAAGAAGCTTGTGCCGAGTGATGTAGCCGGCGTTCACGCCGGGAATGGAGTGGTTCATCAGGAGTTTGGCGTCGATCTCGGAAACACCTGCAGCCGTCGCGATGGTCCTGAAGGTTTGCCGAAGATCATTGCCCCACTTGGAGAGTTCGCTTCGATCTTCTTTTGTTTCGGCGAGATGCCCTGATTTGCTATCGGCTGGGAATACCCACTCTCTCGCCTGCAATGGATACATTTCCCCACCGAACCGAATTGCCCGTGCGAGACACAGAATCATCTCGCGCGACAAGGGGATATCAAAAGCACGCTTGCTGCCGCCCTTCGGCTTAGCGACGTGCAATGTGCGCCTTCGAAAGTCTATGTGATTAGGCTTGATCGCCTGCAAGGCGGTTGGCCGCGAACCAGACAGCAACATGAATAGATGAAACTCACGACGCACAGGGTTCTCGAGCAACGCCAACTCCGAGAACCATCGTTTCAGGTCACCCGTGCCCATGCCGGTGTCGCGACGCTTCTCCTCGTTCCAATCGACAGCGTCTGCAGGATTATCGGACGGAAGCTTTTTGTTCGTCTTCCGCGCGTGATTGTAAATCGCCCGCAAGGTGCGCATCGCCCCGTTGGCGAGATAGGGTCCGTTTTCCTTGGTGACATCATCGTGCTTTTTCGCCACGCGAGCGGGATCTGCGCCAAGCTCACGCAAAGGGGTGTCAAGCCACTCAGCGAAAATGCGCTCCACATGATCGCGATAGCCGGCGATGGTCTTCTCGCTGCGGTTTTTCCGAATCAGATGGGCTTCCAGATACCGCTGCCACGCCTGCTTGAGCGTGACGTCTGCTGCCGCCTTGTTCTCAGCGTTCTCACTTGAGCCGCCAAGCCCGTCTTGCGAGGGCTTCGGGTGCTGCCCCCGGCTGATCTGCGCCAAATATTCCTTTGCGGTGGCGCGGGCGGTTCGCGTCGAGATTTCACTCGTGTCGCCGATCGAGACCCGGATCGACGACACCCGCTTGCCACCTTTTCTGAGATCGCCCTGGACCGTGAACGTCCGCTTACGTTTTCCGACGACGACGAAGAAGCCCTTCAACTCGGTGTCGCGAGCCAAATACCAACCATCGTGTGGCGCGGGTAACTGACTGATCGTTTTATCAGTCAGCAGAGTTCGGACGTCAGCCATATTCGAAGCCCAGGCAAGCTAAAACGGCTTTAAAACGGTTTTGTCGAACCGAGAGGTTTGAAGGTTTCTGTTCGACGGACCGCGACGCTACGCGACAAGCTTCGACAAACAAAGGGCTTCCTAGGCGGCGTCGCAGTCTGGCGCGCATTTAGAAACTGCGGCGAAAAGCCCAATTCGAACTCTTAATCAGCGGGTCCAAGGTTCGAGCCCTTGTGCGCCCACCATCGAAATCCAGCAGACTGAACTTCCCGGGCAAAGG
>Ga0335073_10011859_pt1 | contig 12250 bp, 13 predicted proteins | sample Lox_Sample_22_FD_207093 | JGI IMG/M metagenome (GOLD analysis project Ga0335073, IMG submission 207093) | Soil microbial communities from Loxahatchee National Wildlife Refuge, Florida, United States - Lox_Sample_2.2 | ecosystem: Environmental > Terrestrial > Soil > Wetlands | place: USA... | reverse complement strand
CGGGCTAAGTTCAATGTTTGTGCTCTCATCCCCAGGCTTGCGCGTGGGGTTACCACCTTACGACCGCTTTGCGGGCTTTTTTGCTTGTCGAGACTTCAACGCTCCGCGCTAGTTGATTGAAGTTGGGTAGAGCGTGAGCGCATTTTCCCAGATCTCCCCGCCGCGATACGGCCCGTCTCCATCGGCATCAAACTGGGGCTCGTCAAACCAGACCCAATAGACTGTGTGGGTTCCAAGTGCGCTTTTCTCCTGCCTCGTGGTTCCACCATCCCATGGACCGCTCAACGTAGTGACCGCAGGTGGCGGCTCCGCAATGGTCCCCGTCGCACCCCTCGCCCAGAAGAAATCATCAGAGATGCGGACCTTGTCGCCGGCAAAGAATCGTGTGGTCATAACGTGGAAGGACGCAAAATGTAAGAAGCGGGCTAACCGGTTAGGGAGTGGAAGGAGTTCCCTCAACCGGCAGCCCGCTGGACCCTGGACCGGGTCTAGGTGGTATGTTTAGTTTAGGCTTGTTTTGGGCAAAAGCAAGCCCTTTTTTGATCAGTTTTCCCGCCCCGTGACCCCAGTCACAGCTGACGGTACAACTGCGCCCCCGCGCGTTGACTTTGGCCTTTCGCGACTGATACAAAAAAGTGTTCACACATTTCAATCTCTACATTCGAAAGCCGGAGCGAATCCCCCAAACCCATGCAAGATCTTCTCATCCAAATCGGGGCTCTTATGGTGGGAGCCGCACCTACGGCTGCGCTGTTCGTCGTGCTGGTGGTGGCTTATCAGATTCTGATCCAGAAGCCGCTGACCGAGACTCTCGAAAAGCGCCACGCACTGACTGAGGGAGCGGTTGAAGAGGCCCGCAAGGCCATCGAGCTGGCCGAAGAACGCACCGCCGACTATGCAGAGAAACTCCGCCTGGCGCGCGCCGAGGCCTACAAGATTCGCGAGCAGCGCATTCGCCAATGGAATCAGGAGCGTGAAGCAACCCTCGAATTGACCCGCAGTGCAGCTTCAGGCCGCGTAAGCGCAGCCCGCTCAGAGATTGATGCCGAGGCTGCGTCGGCACGCGCCACTATTGAAGGTTCGGTTGCCGAACTCGCCACCCAGGCCATTCGCGCCGTTCTGCCTGCAGCCGCCGGAGGGTCCAGGTGAGAAATTTCGCTCGACTGCCCCACCGCTGTTTGTCGATTTTGCCGTTTCTGCTTTTGGCTTTGCTCGCCCTGGCCTTATCGGCCGCTCCTCACCGCCTGAATGCGCAGGATTCGGCTCCGGCTGCGGCATCAACTAACGATCAGGCCGCATCGGCCCATGCCGGCGGCGAACAAAATGAATCTGCATCGAGTGCAGAGCAGAAAGAGCTTGACGTATTTCGCCACGCTCCCATCATTGCCACCATTGGAAAGAAGCTGGGCCTGAGCGTAGAAACCACAGCCAAGCTATTCGAGCTGCTTAATTTCCTCATCATCTTCCTGGCCATCGTCATTCCGCTGGTAAAAATCATGCCGCGGATCCTCAAGAATCGCCGCGAGACGCTGAGCCAGAATCTGCGCACCGCCCGCGAAGCGACCGAGGACGCCAAAGCTCGCCTGAGCGCAGTTGAAGCAAAGCTGGCGGGGCTCGATGCGGAGATTGCCAAGTTCCGGGCCCAGGTTGAGCAGGACAGTCTCGAAGACGAGAAGCGCATCAAGGCATCGCTGGCCGAAGAAAGCGCGCGCATTGTGGCCGCAGCCGAGCAGGAGATTACCGCAGCGGCCGCTCAGGCGCGACGCGGATTGCGCAGCTTCGCAGCCGATCTGGCGATAGCGCATGCCGAAAAGCAACTTGTTCTCACGCCTGAGACCGATCGCGCCCTGATCGGCGAGTTTATCAGCGAGGTTTCAGCAAGTGGCCAAGGCAAAGGAGGAAAGAACTAGATGCCCGCCTTTGTTCCTCGCTACGCCACCGCTTTTCTCGAGGTGGTGACGGCCGCCAAGCTCGATACGGCCGCCATCGACCGGCAGTTCACCGATTTTCTGGCCACATGGGAAGGCAGCGCCGAACTGCGGACTTTTTTTGAGAATCCGGCGATTCCGGCTGCGCAAAAGGTGGCGATTCTCGACAAGCTGAATGCGAAGCTCGGAATGCAGAAAGAGCTGCGCAACCTGATCGCAATTCTCATTGACAACGACCGCATCGGCCACGTGGCAGAGGTTGCGGCTTCGTACCGGCAGTTGCTGCAGCAGCAGTTGGGGATTCGTCCCGCCCAGATCGTAACCGCGCGTGAATTAACCAAAGACGAGCGCGACTCGCTGGTGGCCGAGGTAGCGAAGATCGCGGGCGGCAAAGTGGACGCGAGCTTTACACTCGACAAAAACATTCTCGGCGGCACGGTAGTGCGCGTCGGCTCGACAGTTTATGACGGTTCAGTACGCGGCCGGCTTGAGCGGCTGAAAGAAACGTTAGTGAGTGGTCAGTGATCAGTGGTCAGTGGTCAGTGGTCAGTGGTCAGATTGTGGCTTGGAAAGTGAAGTGCAAGATGGAAAGCAAGGTTGCTGCGCGATCTTTTCGGGAGTTGGTGGTTTGGCGGCGGTCAATTGAACTAGCAGCCGCAATTTACCGACTGACACGTGGATTCCCAAAAGATGAGCTGTATGGTTTAGCAAGCCAGATTCGGCGGTCGGCGGTTTCAGTGCCCAGCAACATTGCAGAGGGGCAGGGTAGGTTAACCACTGGAGAGTTTCGGCAGTTCCTTGGTTTTGCGCGTGGTTCGAATTTCGAACTTCAGACTCAACTCGAGATCGCACGGACTTTGAAGCTGGGAGATTCCAAACTGATTGACGTTGCAGAGGGCCTGTCACACGAAGTTGGCAAGATGATTCATGCGATTCCGGAAAAAACCAGCCCTCGGACTAAATCGCTTATTGGTGGTCGCTGATCGCTGACGGCAGTTAACTGGACTTATGAAATTAGGGAGGCAGGAGATCTTGGCAAATAGTGCGCAGTCCGCTACGGCAAATGGCTGACCACTGACCACTGATCACTGTTCACTGGAAAAATGGCTCAAATCAAGGCAGACGAAATTACAAAGCTTCTTCGCGAGCAGATCGCGAACTATGACTCGAAGGTCCAGGTGGACGAGGTCGGAACCATCACCTCGCTGGGCGACGGCATCGCGCGCCTGCACGGCCTCGACAAGGTGATGGCCGGCGAGCTGCTCAGCTTCCCGCACGGCATTGCGGGCCTCGCGCTCTCGCTTGAAGAGGATCAGGTCGGCGCCGTAATCCTGGGCGACTACACCGAACTCAAGGAAGGCCAGGAGGTGAAGCGCACCGGCAAGATTCTCTCGGTTCCGGTGGGCGATGCCATGGTCGGCCGCGTGGTGAATTCGCTGGGCATGCCCATCGACGACAAGGGCCCCATCGCCGCCTCGGCAACGCTGCCCGTCGAGCGACTGGCGCCCGGAATCATCGATCGCCAGCCGGTGCGCGAGCCCATGGCCACGGGCCTTAAGGCAATCGACGCCATGATTCCCATCGGCCGCGGCCAGCGCGAGCTCATCATTGGCGACCGCCAGACCGGCAAGACAGCCGTGCTGCTCGACACCATTATCAACAACGCCAAAAACAACCTGATCTGCATCTACTGCGCGATCGGGCAGAAGCGCTCGTCGATCGCGCAGGTGGTTCAAACGCTGACCGAAGCCGGCGCCATGGGACATACCATCGTGGTTGCCGCATCGGCCTCGGAGCCCGCGCCGATGCTCTACCTTGCGCCCTACGCGGCGACCGCCATGGGCGAGTACTTCCGCGACAACGGCAAGCACGCGCTGGTGATGTACGACGATCTTTCGAAGCACGCCATGGCGTACCGCGAAATCTCGCTGCTGCTGCGCCGTCCGCCGGGCCGCGAAGCGTATCCGGGCGACGTTTTCTATCTCCATTCGCGCCTGCTCGAACGCTCGTCGAAGATGAGCGACAAGAGGGGCGGCGGCTCGCTTACCGCGCTGCCGGTGATCGAAACGCAGGCCGGCGACGTTTCGGCTTACATTCCGACCAACGTCATTTCCATCACCGACGGCCAGATCTTTCTCGAAACCGACCTCTTCAACTCCGGCGTGCGGCCGGCCGTCAACGTGGGACTTTCGGTTTCGCGCGTGGGTTTCTCGGCGGCCATCAAGGCGGTGAAGCAGGTTGGTTCTACGCTTAAGCTCGACCTGGCCCAGTACCGGGAACTGGCGGCGTTTGCGCAGTTCGGTTCCGACCTCGACCCGCTCACGCAGAGGCAGCTCAACCGCGGCCAGCGCCTGACCGAATTGCTGAAACAACCGCAGTTCCAGCCGCTCACATGGCAGCAGCAGGCAGTGGTTCTGTTCGCCGGCACGCAGGGCTATCTCGACGACTTGCAGATTTCCGACATTCGCGCATTTGAAGACGGCCTGCACAAGTACTTCAGCACTGCGTGCGGCGCACTTTTGGACGATCTCACGGCTAAGAAGCAGTTGGACGACGACCTGCGCAACCGGTTGCACGCGGCGCTGAAGGAATATAAGGATGGCTTTGTTGCCGAACGACCTGGTAAGGAAATGCTCGCAAAGCTTGAGTCATAGCAAGGGGTCAGGGATCGGGGATCAAAAAAGCGCGGACCTGAACAAACGGGGCAATGAGTACAACAGAAATACGATCATTTCGGGATTTGGAAGTGTGGAAGAGATCGATGCAGATGGCTGTCTCAGTCTACAGGCTGACCCAAGGATTTCCAAGAGAAGAAACCTACGGCCTTACGAGTCAGATGAGACGGGCAGCAGTATCGATTCCAAGCAATATCGCCGAAGGGCACGGAAGGTTGAACACCGGCGAATACAGGCAGTTCCTGGGCATCGCGCGTGGTTCAAATTTTGAATTACAAACGCAAATCGAGATCGCTCGTAAGCTGGGAATGGGTGAATTGAAGCTGTTGAACGAAGCAGAAAGTTTGTCGCACGAAGTAGGGAAGATGATTTACGGGATACTTGAGAGCATAAGGAAAAAGGGCGAGACGAACTGATCCCTGATCCCTGATCCCTGACCACTAAACCCTTATCACTGGAAGAACAATGGCAAACGTACTCGATCTCCGGCGCAGAATCAGAAGCGTTAAAAACACGCGGCAGATCACCAAGGCCATGAAGATGGTCTCCGCGGCCAAGCTGCGCCGCGCCCAGGAGCGGGCGCTGGCTGCGCGGCCCTACGCCAGGATGATCACCAGCGTGCTTGAGTCGCTCACGGGCCGCGTCGATCTCTACGATGAGCAGACGGGCAACCTGAAGCACCCCCTGTTTATCACGCGGCCTGAAAAGCGCGTACTGATCGTGGTGATCTCGGGCGACAAGGGATTCGCCGGCGCATTCAACGCAAACATTCTCAAGACGGCCTACCAGTTCATCAATGGCAACACCGATAAGGAAATCGACATTGAGGCCGTGGGCCGCAAGGGCCGCGACCAGTTGCGCCGCCGCTACCCTACGGCTGTTTTCACCGAGCAGACCGACGAACTTGGCAATAAGAAGCAGGTGCGGCAAGCGCGCAAAGGATCGGTTGAAGTGACCGGCGACCACCCTGGGATGCTGGTGAACCTTGAAATCAGTCGCGTTGAAGAACTGGCGCACAACATCATGAATCGCTATGTGGGCGAAGAGATCGATGCAGTCTACATTGTGTACAACGAGTTCAAGAGCGTGATTGCGCAGCGGCTGGTGGTTGAAAAACTGCTGCCTTTGATCAAAATAGGCGCGCCGCAGATTGCCGGCGCAACAGAACCCACGGCCGAAGAGAAGGAACGCGCGGCAGAGGCTGCACTATCTGCGGGCATTGAGCTCGAGCCGGCCGATACGCACGAAGCCGAGGAGGAAGCGAAAAAGTTTGGCACGGCCAACGTTGACTACATCTACGAGCAACCGGCCGAAGAACTATTCGCCGGGCTGCTGCCGCAGTACATCTTCGCCATGCTCTACCACGCGATGACGGAATCGGTCGCCGCGGAACACGCGGCGCGCATGACCGCGATGGATTCGGCGACCAACAACGCCTCGGACATGATCGACGCGCTCACGCTGCACATGAATCGCGTGCGTCAGGCGGCCATTACCAAGGAGATTATCGAGATTGTGAGCGGGGCGGCGGCGCTGTAAAGGCAGGGAACAAGGGGACAAGGGAACCAGGGGACAAGGCGCCCGCGATTGCAGCTTTGAGTTTTGTAAAAGGGCACGACTTTAGTCGTGCCGACGAAGGCGGAAGAAGAGATCGGGGCTTTAGCCCCTGAGGGACGTGACTTGAACGATTAGCAAGGACCTGCAATGAAGATCCGTGAGCTTTTGCAGACCGAAATATGGAGCAAAAGAACTACACGGACGATTCTTGTTTGGTCTGGATGTGTTTTTGGATCTCTCCTCGTTGCGGCCGGCGTTGCAATGTATTGGCTTACGCCCGGAGAACGCGCGATGGGAACAATTGCTTTAACGCAAATCGACGCGCTCGACAAGCTCGATCCCGAAAGCGAGGAATTTGCGGCAGAAGGAAAGACGGCACATGAGTTGGTGGAAGGAGCAACGCGCGCAGCCTTCACAATTCGGGACAGAAACGTCGTGCAGGCTTTGTCGGGCTATCTGTTGATTGTTGAAATGCGGAGGGACGAAGCTAAGGTTCGCAGGGAATTTGAGGACTTCAAAAAGCGCTACCCTGGAAAGTTTCATCCGGATCCTGAAGGGGACAGAGGGAGTGACGAATTTAGCGTCGAAACGCGACAATTCTTGAGCACGAGACTTCACGAAGTATTGGATTACAAGGTATTGCATTTCTAAGAAGGCAAAGAACAATGGCAGAAAACATCGGCAAAGTAATTCAGGTCTCCGGCCCGGCCGTGGACGTTCAATTTGAAGAGGCGACCATGCCGCCTATCTATCAGGCGCTGCGCGTCACCAGTGACGGCTTTACAGTTCCAACGCCCATCAACGTGATTCTCGAGGTGCAGCAGCACCTGGGCGAGGGCCGCGTGCGTACGGTTGCCATGGAAGCCACCGACGGCATGGTTCGCGGCATGAAGGCCATCGACCTCGACGGCCCCATCCGCGTGCCGGTGGGCAAAGAGACACTGGGCCGCGTGATCAACGTGATCGGAGAGCCGGTGGACGAACTGGGCCCCGTGGGCGAGAAACTACGCAATCCCATCCATCGCCCCGCGCCGCTGTTCGACGAGCAGTCGACCAGCGAAGAGATGTTCGAGACCGGAATCAAGGTCATCGACCTGATCCAGCCGTTTTTGAAGGGCGGCAAGATCGGCCTCTTCGGCGGCGCAGGCGTGGGCAAGACCGTTGTGATTATGGAACTCATCAACAACGTGGCCAAGAACCACGGAGGCTACAGTGTGTTTGCCGGCGTGGGCGAGCGGACGCGCGAAGGCAACGATTTGTGGCTGGAGATGAGTGAGAGCGGCGTCATCAAGCCCGGCAAGTGGCAGGAATCGAAGTGCGCGCTGGTTTACGGCCAAATGACCGAGCCGCCGGGAGCGCGTTTGCGCGTGGCGCTGACCGGTTTGACTGTCGCCGAGTATTTCCGCGACGTTGAAGGTTCTGACACGCTGCTGTTCATCGACAACATTTTCCGGTTCACGCAGGCCGGCTCAGAGGTATCGACGCTGCTGGGCCGCATGCCCTCGGCCGTGGGCTACCAGCCCAACCTGGCCACGGAAATGGGCGAGCTGCAGGAGCGCATTACTTCGACAAGCAAAGGTTCGGTCACGTCGGTGCAGGCCGTCTACGTGCCCGCCGACGACTTGACTGATCCCGCGCCGGCAACCACTTTTGCCCACCTCGATGCAACCACTGTGTTGAGCCGTCCGCTGTCGGAGCTCGGCATTTATCCGGCCGTCGATCCGCTGGCTTCGACTTCACGCATTTTGACCGCGCGTGTTGTGGGCCAGGATCACTACGACGTGGCGCAGGGCGTGAAGCGCATTCTTCAGCGCTACAAGGATCTGCAGGACATTATCGCGATTCTGGGAATCGACGAGCTGTCGGAAGACGACAAATTGACGGTCGCCCGGGCACGAAAAGTACAAAAATTCCTGTCGCAGCCGTTCCACGTGGCCGAGCAGTTCACCGGCATCGCGGGCAAGTACGTGAAAATTGCCGACACTGTACGGGCCTTCAAAGAGATCATCGAGGGCAAGCACGACGATGTGCCGGAGCAGGCGTTCTACATGCAGGGTGGCATTGAAGACGTGCTGGCCAAGGCGGAGCAACTGAAGACGAGTGCGTAAGAACAGTTGCCAGTGATCAGTTGTCAGTGGTCAGTTTTCTCCGTGCCACCGCCAACCGAATCAACTGATAACTGAGAACTGAGAACTGAGCAATGGCTGATCAAGAAAACCAACTTCGCGTTCGCCTCGTCACTCCCGAGCGCATCCTCTTCGAGGGCGGCGCCACGGCGGTCGAGCTGCCGTCCAAGTCCGGACACTTTGAGGCGCTTTACGGGCACGCGCCGCTGATGGCTGAACTCGGCGCGGGCGACGTCCGTATCCACACCGGCGCAGGCATAGAGCAGACGAGCCCCGAGACCACTCGCTATAACGTCAACTGGGGATTTGTTGAAGTGCTTCCCGACCGCGTGACGATTCTCGCCAGCGATGCTCTGAAGCCCGAGGAGATTGACACGGCGCGCGCCCGCCAGCAACTCGACCGCGGCAACAAGATGTGGAACGAAGCCGGCGAAAGCGAACCGGCCTACGACGAGGCGCTCCGCGTCATCAACGAAGCCGAGGCCAAGCTGGCGAGTGCGGCGGAAAAGTAGCCGGCCGGTTTTGGTTTCAACGCATGACCAACGCCCTGCTCAAGCGAGCGGGGCGTTTTTGTTGTTTTCGAGGTAAGCAAATGGGCTATAGTGACTGCGTCATGAAAACGCAAGCCCTCCTGGCTGCAGCAGCAATGGTTTTGATATCTCAGATGCAGTTCAAGGCGGCAGGTCAAGCTTCTCTCCAGTGCACTTCGCCAAACACGGCAGAAAGTCCGCTTGGATTATTCGAGGTAGAGCCAGATACGGCTGGCGAGCTGACGCGTATCCGCCAAGCACCGCATGGCGCACACCGGCCTAGAAGGCACCTCCTCGTTGTTCATTGGCGGGCGGGAGCTCTCCGGTTCGAAGACAAGCCCCCGTATATGCAGGGCACGCTGGACGGTCTCTATTGGACCTATTGCGGCTTTATTTCCGAAGCTGGGGTTCACCTAATCCAGAAAAATGACCTCGATGGATTAGCGGGGATCCTAGTGGATGAGAAGACTGGCGCCATTTTGCCGGCGGGGTTTTCCGTCTCATTCTCGCCCGACTCAAAAAGATACTTCGCGCTGATTGACAACGATGGAGATTTCGAGGTCGTTAAGCTGTTTGACCGTTCCGGCAAGTTGCTCTGGCAAGGTGAAAACGGGCTTCTTTCTGCTGACGGACAATCAGTCATCGCCGAATACCTCGATCTGCATTGGGATGCCACTGGGAGGTTGCTTGCGGAGTATAAGGACGATAAAGACCGTGAGCACACTTTGATTTTAACGAGATCTGCCCACGGGAAGTGGAAATGGACGGCGATTCCATCGACCTAGTCATGTGCTTCTAGTTTGATTCTTCGGATGTAAAATGCTATACATGTATAGCGAGGTATTCAATGCTTGCCATTCGCCTTCCTGCGGACATCGAGAAACGGCTTGATCGGCTGGCAAAGCGCACCGGCCGTACTAAGACTTACTATGCGCGCGAGGCCATCCTGCGGCATCTCGAGGATCTGGAAGACATTCACGACGCTGAAAAGGCGATGGAGGACTTGCTCGCAGGCCGCTCTAAAACCGTTCCCCTGGAAAGACTGATGAAGAAGTATGGCCTGGAAGGTTGAAGCATCAGAGGAGGCCGAGCGGCAACTGGACAAGCTTGATCGCCAAGTTGCAAAGCGAATCGTTAAATTCCTCAATGAGAGGATCGCGCGCCTTGAAGACCCTCGCAGCATCGGTGAAGCTCTGCAAGGTCCCAAATTCGGCGAGTTCTGGAAGTATCGCGTCGGCGACTATCGGATTGTCGCCCGCATTGAAGACAAGATTTTGCGCGTACTCGTCGTTAAGGTCGGCCATCGACGCGAAGTCTACGAGCGCTAGCTTGCCTTGCGCTACGTCACCGCTCTTTCGCGCGTCTCCTGTGATAGCATCGGCTCTTCGCACTAATAAATTAGCCGAGACCAACGATGTCCCGCATCCGACTGCTCTTCGCCGCCGCCATCTTTCTCGCCTCGTTCCTGCTCTTCCTCGTTGAGCCGATGGCCGCCAAGCAATTGCTGCCCTTCCTCGGCGGGTCGGCAGCGGTGTGGATCACTTGTCTCGTCTTTTTTCAGACCGCTCTGCTGGTTGCGTACTCCTACGCGCACTGGCTCAGCCGCAGGCCACGCTGGATGCTGCATCTCGGGATTCTTGTTGCGGCCCTTGCGCTGGCGGTTTACTGGGCCTTCGGCGGCATCGATCTGTCGAGCGGCCCGTCGCATCCAGTCGCTACGATCTTCATCGCGCTTTCGGCGTGGATCGGCGTTCCATTTCTCGCGCTCGGCGCAACCAGTCCGTTGCTTCAGGTGTGGTGGTCGCAGATTGAGGGCCGGGGCGTCCCGTACAAGCTGTTCGCGCTCTCGAATCTCGCGTCGCTGCTTGCGCTCGCGGCGTACCCTACGCTGATTGAGCCGAACTTGACGCTGCGCACGCAGCGCGTGGCGTGGCTCTGCGGATTCGCGATGTTTGCGGCACTCTCAATCGCGATTGCGATGCGGACTCGCACGCTATTGAGACAGGTGCCTGAGGATGGTGATTTGCGTGATGCGAGTGGAGAACAGCCCCCGGGGGCTAAAGCCCCGACTCATTTAAGCGCCATTATCGGCACGGCTAAAGCCGTGCCCTTTCAAAGCGCGGTTGATGAAACAACTGCTCGCACCGTCGCGCGGGCCGCTGCCCAGCCCGCCGCGCCGACTACCGCAGGGCCCGCTGCAACCAGGCGTCAGAAATTATTGTGGCTGCTGTTGCCAATGGCCGCATCGATGCAGTTGAGCGCAGTCACCAGCTACATCACCCAGAACATCGCGCCCATTCCGCTGCTGTGGATCCTGCCGCTTGGCGTCTATCTCATCACTATCATCCTGGCATTCGAGTTTCCGCGCCTGCTGCCGCGCGGCATCGTCGCGCGGTTTCTGGTGGTGATGCTCGCCGGCCTGGCCTACATGCTCGCGCAGGTCGACGTCTCGGTCCCCATGCGCATCGGCGTCGCGTTCTTCCTGGCCGAGCTTTTCTTCGCCTGCTTGTTCTGCCACGTTGAGGCCTATACTCTGCGCCCGCAGCGCGCCTCTGAATCAACGGTCTTCTACCTCCTCTTCGCCGCCGGCGGCGCGCTGGGCTCGTTCATCGTCGGCATCGTTTTTCCGCTCGTCTTCTCGTACAACTTCGACCTGGCCATCACCTTCTTCATCACGGCTGCACTCGCCCTCGCGGCCACCTGGAAAGCCGGATGGCAGCAGCGACTGCTCTGGTCGGCGGCCACGGCATCAATGCTTGTTCTTTGCATCTGGCTCAATATCGCCTATCAGCGCGGAACAACTGTCGCCGTGCGCAACTTTTACGCCGCGCTGCGCGTCAAGCAGAGCTACGGATTTCCGGGCGCGGTGCTGCGCACGCTCACCAACGGAACCATTCAGCATGGCACGCAGATCTTCGGAACCGATGCGCAGCGCAAAACGCCCACCAGCTACTACGCGCTCGACTCAGGCGTGGGACTGGCGATACGGTACTGCTGCACAAACGCTGACGGATCTGTCAAATCATTCAGTCAGCCGCGCAACATCGGGGTCATCGGCCTGGGCGCGGGAACCGTGGCCGCTTACGGCCGGCCCGGCGACCGCATCACCTTTTACGAGATCAATCCGGCCGTTGCGCCCATCGCGCGCAATGTCTTCACCTACATTCGAGAGTCGGGCGCGCAGGTGAGCATTGTCGAGGGCGACGCGCGCACATCGCTGGCCCGCGAAGCGCCGCAAAAATTCGATGTGCTGGTCGTCGATGCGTTCTCAGGCGATGCTATTCCGCTGCACCTGCTCACGAGCGAAGCGATTGCGCTCTATCGCAGGCATCTTGCGCCCGGCGGAATTCTCGCCTTTCATATTTCGAACCAGCACGTCGATCTCGAACCGGCGATCGCCCTGCTTGCGCAGTCGGAGGGGATGCAGTCGGTTC
>Ga0335073_10011858_pt1 | contig 12251 bp, 10 predicted proteins | sample Lox_Sample_22_FD_207093 | JGI IMG/M metagenome (GOLD analysis project Ga0335073, IMG submission 207093) | Soil microbial communities from Loxahatchee National Wildlife Refuge, Florida, United States - Lox_Sample_2.2 | ecosystem: Environmental > Terrestrial > Soil > Wetlands | place: USA... | reverse complement strand
TGCAGGCTATCAGTGGCCCATGGCCAATCAGGAGAAACTGTAAATGGAAATATGATTTCTCTCTCTGGTTGCCAGGAGTGGACTCAATTTTAGCAGGAATGAAAGTCTTGGATGATAAAATATATAAGACGGATTGTCTGTCACTGCTAATTCGTCTCTTCTAGTCCCGTGAGGAGGTTCATAGACCAATCGATCGAGGTTTGAATTTTGGGCGCGCAGCCAAAGACCTGATTTCATATATATATATATATACTTTGCTTTTTAATCTGGAACTGACATAACTTTAACGCTTTTCTTCTTACCCATGAGGCAGGATTCTCTTATAGACTGTGATTTGATGGAAGTTTACTCGCCTCGTCTGAACGTGAACTGGTGCACAGGTGACAGGTGTTTAATCGCAAGGCACTAAGGCTTTTTCGGCAAAACCTCGGATGTGAAATATTGACGAAAACTCGCACACTCAAAATGGTAACGAACCAACCCACCTCTCTTCCTCTGCCTCACGATTCACCATGGCGGTAAGTTTTTTCCCGTTCATCGTGCTTGCAAATACAATATCTAATTGTGAATAGGTCGGCAAGAACAAGCGGCTCTCGAAGGGCAAGAAAGGTCTCAAGAAGAAGACCGATCCGTTTCAGAAGAAAGACTGGTACGATGTTAAGGCTCCATCAACCTTTGCGATCCGAAAGTATGGTCCCCTTTGATTACCTAGATGTGCTCAATGAGATGCTAAACAGTCATAGTGTTGGAAAGACCCTTGTCAACCGCTCCTCGGGTATGAAAAATGCCAACGACAGCTTGAAGGGTACGGATGATCCACAGAAATTCTATCAGGATGGCGAAGCTGATGTAACTAACAGGCAGAATATTCGAGGTCTCACTCGCGGACCTTCAGAAGGATGAGGACCACGCATTCCGCAAGATCAAACTCCGAGTCGACGAGATCCAGGGCAAGAACTGCCTTACCAACTTCCACGGCCTTGACTTCACCTCCGACAAACTCCGCTCCCTCGTCCGCAAGTGGCAAACCCTCATTGAAGCCAACGTTGTTGTAAAGACCACCGACGACTACCTCCTCAGACTCTTCTGCATCGCCTTCACCAAGCGACGACCAAACCAGATCAGGAAGACCACATATGCGGCCAGCTCGCAGATCCGACAGATCAGGAAGAAGATGACCGACATCATGCAGCGGGAGGCTAGCTCATGTTCATTGACTCAACTGACCACAAAACTGATTCCTGAGGTCATCGGAAGGGAGATAGAAAAGAGCTGCCAGGGCATCTACCCACTACAAAACGTTCGTGTTCCCCTCACTGATTGCCATTTGACTACGCAAGATTAACATGATATCATAGGTCCACGTCCGCAAAGTCAAGTTGCTCAAGTCGCCTAAGTTCGATCTCGGTGCTCTGCTTAGCTTGCACGGAGATTCCACGACCGACGACCAGGGACAGAAGGTTGAGAAGGAGTTCAAGGAGCCCACTCCGCTCGAGAGCGTGTAAGGGGTCGTAGCATGGATCACATACTGGGGTACTTTGGTTTGCTCCGCTTATACCGAGCATATAGCGGCGTCAAAGAGGATTAGGTCAATCAAATGAATATTTATCGTTCGCATCAAAAATTGACGGTTTCATTCGCATAACTGAGCAGCGTGCGATGCTTCTAACTATTGATGATCTATGTCGGGTATTCAGGCGCTTGAACGCTCTCTAACGAACCCACGCTCCTTTTATGCCCACCGCGAACTCCTCCATCCGCACATCCCCAGCCTCACGGATCCTTATCCGCCAACCAGTCCACAACCGTCCTCCTAAACGCCTCGGGATTCTCACTGATAAGCCAATGGCCAGCCTCCACATCGGCGAGCTCGAAGCGCGGGAAGAACCTCCCGATCGCGGGCAGCGACTCATCGGGAACGTACGGGCTGCGGGTGCCACGCACAAAGAGCGTGGGCTTCTCGAAGCGCGCGGCGTCCGGGTCGCGGAACGGAAAGTCGCCCATGCCGTCGAGCCGCGCCGTCAGATAGTCGAGCGGGATGCGCCACTCGTAGTGCGGCGCGCCGCGCGGCAGCGTCAGGTTCGTCAGCAGGAACTGCCGCACCGCGAGGTCCTGTGGTTCTCGCGCGTCCGCGTCAGCACAACGGGTCTCTTTTCTTTCGTGTGTGGGCGCCCGCGGATACGTACCTTCGCGTACGGCTCCAGGATGGCGTCGGCCTGGCTGCGCTTCGTGACGCGCGCCCGCGACACTTCCTGCATGCCCTGCACGTACGACGCGAAGTCGGACTTCAGCGCGGCGTCGATGGGCGCGTTGTCGACCGGGATCAGGTTGGCGACTTTGGCAGGCCACGCCAGCGCTACGCACATGGCCGTTTTGGCGCCCATGCTGTGCCCGATCAGCGTGCTGTTTTGCAGCTGGTGCGCCTCCAGGAAGAACCGCACATCCTCCGCCAGGTGCTGGTAGTCGTGGACGGGGGAGTGTGGAGAGTCGCCGTGGTTGCGGAGGTCCTGAGAGATTGTGAGGCTTACGTCTATGCTGCTGATGGACTGAGGGGACTGCGTACGAGCGCATATACTGGGCGATTGAGGTCGCGTGCGAGGACTCTAGTGAGATTGTGAGATATTGCCGATCCAGTAGTATGGAATCAAAGATTAATCGTACTTGCTCATGCCTCTATTGTTTTTCCTGGAGCCGAAGAAGCCATGGAGGAAGACAATTGGAGGTTTGGCGGAGTCAGGATTCCTAGCCGGATGCAAGTCGAATGCGAGTTCCAAATGCCGCGATGGAAGAGATGTGGAAAATGAACGAATGGACAAGCATATTCTGGGCTTATGACACCGCAAACTCGGTGGTCGAAGCCTTGATGGTCTCATAGCATGGGGTTGACAGAGTATGGATTTGAGAGCTTTTGTCTCCCGCGGGTCTTGGCGGAGAAATGGTTCGCATAAATGTGCGTCATCAAGCAATCGCCAATGAAAGTACAAGCGGTGGGAGAGTCGCTGTCGGAGTCGTAGGTTTATCCATGTCTCAACGATGAGCACAAATCTAAATCAGAGAGCGAATGCATGTCAAAGCTCAAGTCTGAAATCATCCCAGCAACACTCTACTCTGCCTGGTACTCGGTACTAAAGTACTCTAGCAATTGATGAACAACCACACGCGGGAACGCCATTTGCAGCCCATAGGCCAGGTAGCGGGACGAGTAAATTTGGAGCTTGCCATCAAGAGGTGGCTGGCTATCACAATTCCATCTCCCAATGAAGTTTCTCCTTAAGTCGCCTCAGCAATAGTGCATCTTGCCATGAGCTTGCGTAGCGCGATGCGTGCCTTCTATGTCTGCTGGGCGCCTGGTAATCTTTTCATTACTTCGGTTACCCCTGCTGGAGCCCATTACGGTACATTTTACCTTTTGCATCGGCGTGGCAGAGCACGGCATGGCGTCGCTGGAGACATTTCAACATGCCCATCGGAATTGAAGCGGAGATCTGTTTCAGCCGCGAGGTTTTCTTTGCATTTTTGTTTGTTCCGCTAGACCTTTTCGGAAATGTGTGTCCATTTCCTCGAGTCATTGTTGGGAGGTGGATGGATGGCGCGCAGATGGACGAGTATCCGATCCAGCCAGTAAACATTTTGGGGGTATTCCATCAGGGAGGAGATCAAGCGACTCTGAAACAAAGCGCGAAATGCACTGGAATGGCAGTAATAACAGAAGCACTGCGTCCCTTTTGGCCATCTTTTTTCTCAGGGGCCGATTGTCTGCAGCGCTGATCCCTGCGCCAGCCGCGAACGACGTGACTGCAAACCGACTCTCCGAACCCCATACCGCAACTTTTCCACGGCTCAAGATATTCCAACCCTCCCATCATCCATCATCCACACCCTCCCTCCCACCACCAGTCTAACTGGCTGGCCGTCTTCCCTATGATCATCACCACCCCCTCCCTCCCGCGTCTCTTCCTGTAGACCCGGAGAAGACATTCATCGCGCTGACGTGAACCCTTCTCAAGGGCGCTCTGCCCGTCCTATCCTCACCTCCTAGAAAGTCAACTCGGGGCTGCATCGCTCCATCCCTCTTCCAAGATGGCACATCTCTACGATGTCGGCACACGGGCTTGGCAACCCGATCCAAATGAGGAGTGGGTTGCCTCTGAAGTCAAGGCAAAGAATATCAAGGGCGACAAGGTCCAGCTGGTCTTTCAGCTCGACAACGGAGAGGTACAGTTTCACCACGGCAGATATCCGTATTTCAAACAGACAGTATATTCACCTTCCCTTCAGACCAAAACCATCGACACGACCCTGCAGACGCTGGAACACGACCCGGATGGCACTCTTCCTCCGCTGATGAATCCCTCCATGCTTGAAGCAAGCGATGACTTAACGAACCTCTCACATTTGAACGAGCCTGCCGGTGCGTAGCAGATCCTTCTAATCCTCACTGAAGATGAAATGCTTGCTGACCCAAATTCATGCAGTCCTTCACGCGATAAAATTACGATATGCGCAAAAAGAGATCTACACCTACAGCGGTATCGTCCTGATTGCCGTTAATCCTTTTGCAAAGGTCGATTCTCTCTATGTGCCAGGAATGGTACAAATCTATGCCGGCAAGCCTCGGTCAGCTCAAGCTCCGCACTTGTTTGCCATTGCGGAGGAAACGTTCACGTAAGGCTCCCGATAAGCTGCTGTTTGAGAACTATCATGCTAATGCTCCTGCAGAGCCATGCTTCGAGATGACAAGAACCAGACCATCGTGGTATCCGGTGAATCCGGTGCCGGCAAGACCGTCAGCGCAAAGTACGTCATGCGGTACTTTGCAACGCGCCAACCTCCCAACTCCCAAGCAAGCAAGAGGCCGCGAGTTAACGCGGCCACTATGACCAAAACCGAAGAGCAGATCCTAGCTACCAACCCGGTCATGGAAGCTTTTGGTAACGCGAAAACAACTCGAAACGACAACTCCTCTCGATTCGGCAAATACATTGAGATTCTGTTCAACAAAACAACGGACATCATAGGAGCAAAGATCCGCACATACTTACTGGAGCGGTCAAGGCTAGTTTTCCAACCGATGAAAGAGCGGAATTACCATATCTTCTACCAGTTGGTCGCTGGCGCTACAGACGCTGAAAGAGCGGAACTTGGATTGTTACCGGTAGAAGAGTTTCACTACCTCAATCAAGGAAACGCTCCAGTGATCGATGGGGTAGATGACAAGACTGAATTCAATGCAACTCGACAATCGCTCTCCACGATTGGACTTCACTCAAGTAGGCAAGCCGACATCTTTCGTGTATTGGCATCGCTACTTCACATTGGCAACATTAAGATCACCGCAACCAGAACAGATTCCGTGCTTGCATCTGATGAGCCGTCATTGGTGAAGGCGTGTCAATTGCTGGGAATTAACCCATCCAACTTCGCAAAGTGGACAATCAAGAAACAACTCATCACGAGGGGCGAGAAGATCATGTCTAACCTCAGCCAGCAACAGGCCACCGTTGTTCGAGATTCAGTGGCAAAGTATATCTACTCCAGTCTCTTTGACTGGCTCGTCGAGACTACTAATGCCAGCTTAGCGACCCAGGAAGTCCTTGCTCAAGCTCATTCGTTCATTGGTGTCTTGGATATCTACGGCTTCGAACACTTTGCCAAGAACTCTTTCGAACAGTTCTGTATCAACTATGCGAACGAAAAACTGCAGCAAGAATTCAACCAACATGTCTTCAAGTTGGAGCAAGAAGAATACATGAAGGAACAAATTGAGTGGAAATTCATCAAATTCTACGACAACCAGCCTTGCATCGACTTGATTGAAGGCAAAATGGGCGTCCTATCTCTTCTTGACGACGAGTCGCGTCTTCCAATGGGATCAGACGATTCGTTTGTCACCAAACTTCATCATAATTTCGCTGGAGACAAGCAGCCCTTCTACAGGAAGCCGAGATTTGGCAAATCGGCTTTCACAATCTGCCATTACGCCCTTGAGGTGACGTACGAGTCGGATGGTTTCATCGAGAAGAACCGAGATACTGTTCCGGATGAGCACCTAGACGTCCTTCGCCACAGCTCGAACCCATTTTTGATAGAAGTCCTCGAGATCTCGACCGCCGCGCGGGAACAAGAAGGAGCAAATGTCGCTAATCAGAAGTCTGGTGCAATTATTTCCTCAGGCAAACGAGTGGGAGCTGTGAATCGAAAGCCTACTCTTGGTGGCATATTCAAATCATCTCTCATCGAGTTGATGAACACCATCAACTCCACCGACGTCCACTATATTCGCTGTATCAAACCGAACGAAGAAAAGGAAGCATGGAAATTCCAAAACAAGATGGTGGTGAACCAGCTCCGTGCTTGCGGTGTCCTTGAGACTGTCCGCATCAGCTGCGCTGGCTATCCAACGAGGTGGACGTATGGAGAATTCGCTCTTCGCTACTATATGCTCGTTCATTCTTCTAGATGGAATCCTGAATTCCGACAAATGGCTCAGGCCATCCTCAACGGAGTTCTCGGTCCTCCTAAAGGCGACGGCTCTGACAAGTACCAGCTTGGCTTGACCAAGATATTCTTCCGTGCTGGTATGCTTGCTTTCTTGGAGAACAAGCGTAATGCTCGTTTGAACGAAGCCGCGACTATGATCCAAAAGAATCTTCGCGCACGCTACTATCGCAGGAAGTATCTCGAAGCCAGGGACGCCATTATTGCCTTCCAGAGTCTCTCAAGAGCTTTTGTCGCGCGCATGCGCGCCGAAGATGTCAGGCGCACAAAAGCCGCCACTACCATTCAAAGCGCTTGGCGTGGTTCCAAAGAGAAGAAGCAATACCAGCGAAACAGGAGGAATATCATTATGTTCCAGGCACTTGCAAAGGGCTTCCTCTGCCGAAAGAACATCATGGACACTCGCATGGGAAATGCTGCTCTCCTCATCCAAAGAAATTGGCGCTCACGGCGCGATCTCAGCAAATGGAGAGCTTATCGCAAGAAGATTGTCATTCTTCAGAACATCTGGCGCGGCAAGAAAGCTCGCCGCGACTACAAAGTCATGCGCCAAGAGGCTCGGGATCTCAAGCAAATCTCCTACAAGCTCGAGAACAAAGTCGTGGAACTCACTCAGACTCTCGGGGCCATGCGGAACGAGAATAAAGGTCTCAAGGCACAAGTCGAAAACTACGAGGGCCAGATCAAGAGCTGGCGATCCAGACACAATGCTTTGGAGGCACGAACGAAGGAGCTTCAATCGGAAGCCAATCAAGCCGGTATCAACGCAGCCAGGCTCAGTGCCATGGAAGCAGACTTCACTCGCCTTCAGAAGACTTACGAAGAAACCACGAGCAACGTACGTCGACTCCAGGACGAGGAGAAATCATTGCGGGAATCTCTTCGGCAGACAACCGAAGAGCTCAACAAGACAAAGACGCGCAGCAGCCAGCACGAGACCGAAAAGCTTTCTTTGCGACAGCAGCTTATCGATTTGCAAGATCAGCTCGAACTTGCCAAACGTTCTGGTCCGATCAATGGAGAGCTGGTCAACGGCAACGCCCTCAATGCCGCGTCTGGTCTCATCAACTTGGTATCGTCCAAGAAGCCTAAGCGTAGGAGCGCAGGAGCGGAGCCACTGCATGCGGAACGCTTTAGCGGAACATACAACCCTCGGCCAGTCTCGATGGCTATCACTAGTCTACACAAGCAGAACATACCCGGATCGGGCTTCAGCCCTGTGTATGACAACGTTGAAATGGAGCTCGAGGAGATCCTTTCGGATGAAGACGGCCTTAACGACGAGGTTACCATGGGTCTCATCCGCAATCTCAAGATCCCGTCGCCGAACTCGACGCCTCCACCGAGCGACAAGGAAGTTCTCTTCCCTGCCTATCTCATCAACCTAGTCACGAGCGAAATGTGGAACAACGGCTTTGTCAAGGAGTCGGAACGCTTCCTCGCCAACGTCATGCAGAGCATTCAGCAAGAAGTCATGCAGCACGAAGGCGACGAAGCAATCAATCCAGGTGCATTCTGGCTCTCCAATGTGCATGAGATGCTCTCGTTCGTATTCCTTGCTGAGGAATGGTACGAGCAACAGAAGACGGAGAACTATGAATATGACCGTCTCTTAGAGATTGTGAAGCATGATTTGGAGAGCTTGGAGTTCAACATCTACCACACGTGGATGAAAGTTCTCAAGAAAAAACTGCAGAAGATGATTGTTCCCGCCATCATCGAATCGCAGTCTCTCCCTGGCTTCGTCACCAACGAAGGAAATAGATTCCTAGGCAAACTCCTTGCCAGCAGCAACACACCGGCATACAGCATGGACAATCTGTTATCCCTGCTCAACAGCGTCTACAAGGCTATGAAGGCCTACTACCTTGAAGACACTATCGTCACTCAATGTGTGACCGAATTACTCCGTCTCGTCGGTGTCACTGCATTCAATGACCTACTAATGCGTCGTAACTTCCTTTCGTGGAAGCGTGGCCTGCAGATCAATTACAACATTACGCGTATCGAAGAATGGTGCAAGAGCCACGACATGCCTGAAGGCACCTTACAACTGGAACACCTAATGCAAGCCACTAAGCTATTGCAGTTGAAGAAAGCAACGTTGAACGACATTGAAATCATCCAAGATATCTGTTGGATGCTGTCGCCCAACCAAATCCAGAAACTCCTGAACCAGTACCTCGTTGCGGACTATGAGCAGCCGATCAACGGTGAGATCATGAAAGCGGTTGCTATGCGCGTCACAGAGAAGAGTGATGTGCTCCTTCTCACTGCCGTTGACATGGAAGACTCTGGGCCATACGAGATTGCCGAGCCGCGGGTCATCACGGCGCTGGAGACTTATACACCAAGCTGTAAGCTGATTTTACATTTCTTTGATCTTCTCGAAGCCCATGAAATGGGCTGTAATGGTAGGGAAGCGGCACTAATATGGTTTCATGGTCTAGGGCTCCAAACACCGAAGCTTAAACGACTCGCGGAGATTGTATCGGCACAGGCAATTGCTCAGCAGGAGAAGATAGAGTACGGGCACACGAACGGCAATGGCTTGGATGATGACGGCCAGGGCATGGCGGTCCAAGAGGTTGACGGAATGCGCTGAAAGCCTTCCCCTACACACAGCCAACGAGGGAAATATTTTCAATTCGCGCCCGGATCTGAATTGAGAAGTCAACTGCCGCCATCACCACCATCATCGTCCTTTCAGTGAAATTGGGATGGCTCCTCTTGGATATTTGTTCTATGTATAATTTGACTGATCTTGATCTGGTATTTACTCGGCGTTACGATGGGAAGAGCATACTTTTGGCTTCGCCGACTCTGATGCAAGCGCTCTTTTATCCTGCTTGCGGAGAGACGAGCTGCCTACAAAGTCGCATGCGAGCATTGTCTGTGGCGTGAAAGATACAAAGGATATATGTGAGTCTAGCTTTATAATTCTCTGGGAGGCTGGTGGTTTCGGTTAGAGCAGCAATATAGGCGGCGGCGGAGCCTTTGTAGAGAGCTGGAATCGAGAATTTGTGGTTGACGCTGACATGACTTTTGAACTGCTTCTGGCCATGTTAAAAAGAAATTTGCTTTGACAGTTGATGTAGTGTTGCTCGGTGAGAAGGAGGCCATGCAGTTGCCTGCTTGCTTTTAACTGTGCCACAGCCTCACCTGCTGGCTGAGCAACGTCACCTCAAACACATCACCCAACCTTACCCACTCCGTGAAATCATGTGCAACTACCTCACGAGAGCAGGCGGTCGTCAAGAAATCTCTCATATATGCCTTCTCCACAGGTGAAATGATCAGAATTCAACTTGCCTTCTCATAGCGTCCTCTTCGTGTGATATGAGCCAAGCCAAAATGGCTCGACTCGGAGCGACCCAAGTCTGTCCTTTCTTATGTGGTCAATATTTTAATGAAGAGTACGCTCTTGCGCTGCACATTGAGGAAGAACATACGGAGGATTCACCGTTCGTTGCACACCACGACGGTGATGTCGGACCTTCCAGAGCCAAGCTTAGGAAAACACCGCACGAGCAAGTTCTTGCATTTCCAACCCAAGAACCCGGCTTCCAGAACGTCGCTAACTGGGATCATGATGGCTCCGCACCTTCTTTGGAAGCGAGGAGAGTCTCGAAGCAGCCGTCGCCGCTACCATCCGAAGATCCAAACCCTGATATTGAACCAAACGACTCACTCGAACCTTCCGACGAGTATGTGATGTGTCCGGAGGAAGGATGCGGTGAGGAGATCCTTCTATTCGAATTTCAAGATCATCTCGACCTACATCTAGCTGAAAACGCCATTCTCGAAGACATTTCTCTTCCACCAGCTCCGGATACTTCATCTGGCAAGATGGAATCATCATTATCCGGTCACGATCAAAACGGCTATTCCTCTTCCTCTGTGGCTTATCCGCGACCTCCAAATGTTTCTTCTGCTTCATCAGCTCCTCCATCGCATTTGGGCAACTTTTCAGCCTTTATCTCACCGGCACTGCGGCAGAAAGTTGCTGCCTCCGCGGCTAGTACAATATCTCGCGGTCGAAGTGAATTTCGGAGATCGATTCGATCACTTTGGGATCCGAAAAGCAAAGAGCAAAATTCTACTCGTCTTGGGGTAAGTCCTTGCATATCGTCGATACGACTTGTTGTTGGTATATAGTGCTGAAATCTCTCCTTACCATATCGATTCGACATTGAAGGATATCCGCTAACTAGCTTCCAGAAAAAGGAGCTCGGTCCTCATGCCTTCGAAGCTCGTATGCCGGATTGGCTATATGACCAGATGTCGAAACAACCACGAGTCTTCAGGCGGAACGTACTCGGGCGTGATGGAAGGGTCGTTACTATAGAGAGAGTCGAGAATGAGACGGCTGGAGCAGTACCGATGTTGGCACAGCTCAGTGAGATGGATTCCTCAGTTGAAGAAGCCTGGTTCTGCCATCCTAGTGTACTTCACATCTGCAAGTACAAGCACGAAGGTGGATTTTGCGGCTACCGAAACACACAAATGTCGATTTCGTACATTCAAGGCTCAAAGGCAAACGGCCATCAGCTCTTCCCTGATAGAATACCTACGGTCATCCAAATGCAAGATTGGATTGAAAAGGCCTGGGATGCAGGGATCAATGACTATGCGCGTAAACAAGTGGGAAGGCTCAAGGGAACGAGAAAATGGATTGGAACTACAGAGGTGAGCATAAAGGCAGGACTTTTGTATTGATTTCTGACTATTTTTTTTAGACTGTTACACTCTTCGAATATCTGGGTATCCCATGCAGCGTGTGGCAATGCTACGATGAGATGGACGACAAGAGACCAGACAGAGTCCGCTGGTTTGCTCACGAAATCGTCTTCGACAAAGTTGAAGCCTACTTCAATGATGGCAGCGAAGAGCGAGCCAAAGTTCACCGAACACACAAGGCACCGCTCTACCTCCAACACCGAACCCACTCCCTCACAATCGTCGGCCTAGAGCGACGAACCGACGGAAGCCGAAACATCCTCGTCTTCGATCCCATGTACCACACGCCGGAAGGCATGCAGCGGCTGCTAGACCGCGGCACCGTGCCGCCAAACGTGTCGGCGCGCTTCATGCACGACGTGCAGCTGTTCTACCGGCGCGGCGACCCGCACCTGCACAAGTACGAAGAGTTCGAGATCCTGTCGTAAGCCCCCCCTCCAATCCCTCCGCAGCGCAACGGAAGCACTAACCGCACCAGCTTGAACGTCGACGCGCCCCCGCTCCCCGCCTGGGAAGTACGCCGCGCCCCCGCTGACCGCGCCCCCCAGAGCCTGCCTGCCCCCCGCTAAACTGCTCACAGGCCGCCGGCTCCTCCGCGCCCTCATACCCGCCGCTCTACGTCTCCCAAGCCGCGGGAGCGAGCGACGCGTCTTGGGGCCCGTGGGTGCTGGAGGTTGATCGGTGGCGGGCGGAGGAGGGAGCGGCATGCGGCGGCGGCCTAGAGAATGCTCTTGGTGCTGAAGAGCGGCAGCTGGCGGGAGCGTGGTGGGCGGGTGCGTGCGTGGACGGATGGCAGAGCGGTGCATACGGGATGCCGGCGGCGCAGCGGAGCGCTTGGGAATGGGCGGGCGGGAGTGGGCTCGCGGGGGTTGCGGGCCCGGCGCTGTGGGTGGGATGGACGGCGCCGTGGGAGGCGCTTGCTTGCTGGCCCGCGTGAGGCGGCTTGGAGATGGTGTTCGTTTCGGGTGCGGGCTTGGGGCTGCTCGTCGATGCGTCCTGTGCATGTGAGAGGC
>Ga0335073_10011857_pt1 | contig 12252 bp, 10 predicted proteins | sample Lox_Sample_22_FD_207093 | JGI IMG/M metagenome (GOLD analysis project Ga0335073, IMG submission 207093) | Soil microbial communities from Loxahatchee National Wildlife Refuge, Florida, United States - Lox_Sample_2.2 | ecosystem: Environmental > Terrestrial > Soil > Wetlands | place: USA... | reverse complement strand
AACGCGTACACGCTCCACGGACTCATGTCCTGGTGCTCGTACTCCATCTCCGGAGTGCGCTCGGGATGTTTTAACTCTTCAGCCATGCGCCGGTTCCAATACTTCTTTTGCGTCCGCGTCATAGACAGGCAGCAGCGGGATCGATGCCAGGTTGCGGAAGAAGAACCACAGCCACAGGCCGCCCATGGCGACCGGGACTACGATATCGGCCCAGGTCACAGTGAGCGTGGTGGAGTAGTTTGGCTCGATGATCCAGAACAGGTCGACCCAGCGAATGATCATCAGCCAGACTGCCAGCCAGACCAACTTTCTGATGTTGCGCTTGAAGGGGCGCGAAAGCAGCATCACAAAGGGAACGCAGAAGCCGAATACGGCCAGAATGAAGCCCATCGTGCCCCATCCGTTGTGCAGGCGCTTCATATACCAAGTGATCTCGTCCGGCAGATTCCCCGCCCAGATGATCAGCCATTGTGAGAACGAGAAATAAGCCCACAACATGATGAACGTCAGCATCCATTTCCCGTGATCCTGCACGAAATCCGGCGTCAACCAATCGGACATCGGCTTATAGTTCACCAGAATGCGCTCGACCACCACGGCAAAACACATCGCCGCCAGCACTTCACCGATGAGCAGGATCAAACCGTAAATAGTCGAAATCCAGCTGGGATCAATGGACATGACCCAGTCGATAATGGCGAACGAAATAGTAAAAGCGTACAGAATGAGACCGGGGCCGCTGACCGCTTTGAAGCGCGAGGTGTTGTCGCGGGCGCCGGGCTGATCCTGTTCGCGCGACCACCTGGTTAGAAGGAACGAGAGCAGATTCCAGATCGCGAAATAAACCAGCGCGCGGATGAGGACTCCGTGTACTGAGAGATAAGACCGCGTGAGATCCTGCAAATGTTCGCGCAGATGGACGTCCGCGATACCGTCCAATGGCCGCGCCCACACGTAGAGGTAAGGAAGTCCAAACAGGATTGGGACGAACAACACGGTCATCAGCGGAATGCAGCGCATGGCGGCGCCCAAAACGCGCCGGATGACCATGCCCCACCCCCCACCGGTGAGATGGCGAATCATGAGGATGGCCATCGATCCGAGGGTAACGCCCAGCCACGCCATGAAAGCCAGCAAATAACCCCGGAAAAACTGCTGAGGCTGGAAAGCCGCGCCTACAACCGCGATCACGGAAAACAGCACGCCGATGACCAGCGAGCGCCGACCGATGGTTTTCGCCACCGGGGGCACCATCGTCTCCGGATTGTATCTGGGCGCGGTGCTCATTTCGGTTCCTCGGATTTCTCAGCCGTAGCGGGCTGAAGCTCCGGCAGTGTGGCGCCCGAGCCCGGTTCGCCGCGAAATGCGGGCGGCTCCGAGGGCACCTTCTGACCCGCTGGGACGTCAGCCACAGTGGCATTCTGGCTCAACTGCAGAGCGCGGATATAGGCCACGATTGACCAGCGATCGCGCGGTGGAATCTGCGAAGCGTATTCCGGCATAGCGCCAAAGCCGTTGGTCATCACATCGAAGAAGTACCCGAGCGGAGCCTTGCGCAGACGCTCGGTGTGGTAAGAAGGCGGATGGCGAAAGCCACGCTGCACGATCATTCCGTTGCCGTCGCCCAGGCGCGAATGGCAGGGCGTGCAGTAGATATTGAAACGCTCGCGCCCGCGCGCCAGAACGTCTTCGGTGACAGAAAACGGCATGTAGTCGCCGGGACTGTTGCCAATCTTTCCGGTATAGAAATAGGTGTCCTCGTGCAGTTGCCCGCGGGCCACGGTTCCTTCAACGGGCGGACGGGCGGAACGCAAGTCGGAATAAAAATCGCTCATGGCCAGCGGCTTGAATCGCGGCTGATCGTGCATATCCTGGCGGCAACCGGCGAGGACCATCAGGACGAACCCCGCCACGACGGCTGAGGCGGCACGGCTGTGAGAGGTAATGGTAAAACTCTTGGGGCGCGGAGGTTTTGAAAGGGCATGGCTTGCAGCCATGCCGTAAATCGCTTCGATGATGGTGACGACCCGGCTGAAGCCACATCCTTTCGAGGCTCTATACGCCGAGTTACGAGCTTTTCCCCAGCCTCTGAAAGCCGTGCCCTTCCCGAGACTCCAACACTCGTGTTGCGCCACTCGCCTCATCCATTGTCGGAATTTGTCCACGAGGTTAACTGGGCACCTCCGAGATGGAACGCGGTCCGAGGCTCTGCAGAAAATCGCGGGTCGCCAGGCCGTTGTACTTGGGATCGGAAGAGAAAACGATCAGGAAAAACCTGTCTTTGGTGGCAAACGCGAAGCGCGGGACGTTGAATACCGGGTGATACGGCATGGGCAGGCCGTTTAGCGCCAACATGCCGAAGACCGCGGCCAGCACCGCGCACAGAATGGTCATTTCAAAAGTGACCACAATGAATGCCGGCCAGGAATGGAAGGGACGCCCGCCCACATTGACCGGATAGCTGACGGTCGCAATCCACCATTGCATCAGGTATCCGCCGGCGCATCCCAGGATTCCCCCGATCAGTACTACAAGCGGGACGTTATTGCGGTGAAAACCAATAGCCTCGGCCAACTCCTCAATAGGGAACGGACTGTAAGCGTCGATCTTTTTGTATCCCGCGGCGTAGGTCTTGTGGGCGGCAGCCACCAGATCACTGGGATTGTCGAATTCGGCGAGTAGACCGTAGATTGGAGTCTGCTTCATTCCGGCTTCACCTCCGCCTCGGGCAGGAGAGTCCGCATTTCAAAGATCGAGATGCCGGGCAACAATCGCAGGAATAAGAACATGCATGCCAGGAAGAACCCAATGGTGCCGATGAAAGTCGCCCAATCCCAGCGCGTGGGGTAATACATCCCGAATGATGAAGTGACGAAATCCCGGGATAAGCTGACCACGACGATGATGAAGCGCTCCAGCCACATTCCGACCAGGATCACGCCCGAGATGAAGAACAATCCTAACGGGCTGGTGCGGAGTTTTCTGATCCAGAGAAGTTGGGGAATAAAAATATTGCAGGACAACAACATGTAGTAGAAAAAGCTATAAGGCCCATGCAGACGGTTCCACAACAGATAGGAATCGTAGCGGTTGCCACTGTACCAGCCCATGAACGCCTCGATCCCGTACCCATAGGCCACGATCAGACCGGTCGCCAGCATGACTTTGGCGGAGTTTTCCAGATGGCGCTCGGTAATGAAATCTTCCAGTCCATAGAATTTTCGGATGGGAATCGCCAGCATCAGCACCATGGCAAAGCCGGAGTAGATGGCGCCGGCGACGAAATATGGAGGGAAGATGGTGGTGTGCCAGCCAGGCACGATGCCGATGGCAAAATCAAAGCTCACTACCGTGTGCACCGACAGGACGAGGGGCGTGGCTAATCCGGCGAGCAGCAAATAAGCAGTCTCATAGCGGCTCCAGTGACGCGCCGAGCCCCGCCAGCCCATGGCCAGAATTCCGTAGATCATGCGTGCCCAGCGGTTCTCTGAACGATCGCGCAGCGTGGCTAAATCCGGTATCAATCCCACAAACCAGAAGAGCGCTGAGGTGGTTGCATAAGTCGAAACCGCGAAAACGTCCCACACCAGCGGGCTGCGAAATTGCGGCCAGTAATTCATGGTGTTGGGATAAGGGAACAACCAATAGGCAAGCCACGGTCGTCCGAGGTGAAGCACGGGGAACATGCCGGCGCAGGCCACCGCGAACAGCGTCATGGCTTCTGCGAAACGGTTAATCGAATTGCGCCAGGACTGCCGCAACAGCAAAAGGATGGCGGAAATGAGCGTTCCGGCATGCCCGATTCCAATCCACCAAACGAAGTTGACGATGGCGAATCCCCAGGCTATGGGAATGGTGATGCCCCAGATGCCGACACCGCGCACGAACAGGTAGCCGATGGCGTATAACAGCACCATGGTGAGCAGGAAACATACCCCGAAGCCCACCAGCCAGCCATTGGAAGTGGGGCGCGTCAGCACGATCGAACTGATCTTGTCGGTGACGGTGGCGAAAGTATGCCCGGGCTGGATCACCGGGGCCCGGTTTACCGCCGTGGATTCGGATCGGTCGTCCATGGTCTACGCAGTCTCCAGGCGAGAAACGCTCACCCAACCCTTGGCGTTCCGAGGGGCGGAAGCGACGAGGAATCCGCTGTTTTGCGCTCCCCGGCAAACAGCAGATTGCTGGCTACGCTCGGTATGACAATTGATGAAGTACTTCATTTCGAACCCTCCATCGCCGGGTTCGGATTACGAATCTCTGCCAGGTACGTAGTCCGCGGGCGCGTGTTCAGGTCCGCCAGCAGACCGTAGTTTCTAGAACTCTTCTTGAGCTTCGTCACGCGGCTGCCGGGATCGTTGATGTTGCCAAAAATAATGGCGTTGGCCGGACAGGATTGCTGGCAGGCGGTCTGCAATTCGCCATCTTTGATGGGACGATTCTCGCGCTCCGAATCAATGCGGTGTTCGCTGATGCGCTGCACGCAGTACGTGCACTTTTCCATCACGCCGCGGCTGCGAACGGTGACGTCGGGATTGCGCATCATCTTCAGCTGCGGCGTCTCCCAGTCCTGGAATAGCAGGAAGTTGAATCGCCGCACTTTATAGGGGCAATTGTTCGAGCAGTAGCGCGTGCCTACGCAACGGTTATAGACCATGTCATTGAGGCCTTCGGTGCTGTGCACGGTTGCGCCCACCGGACACACCAGCTCGCAAGGCGCGTTCTCGCACTGCATGCAGGGAACCGGCTGGAAGTAGGCCTGAGGATTGGCGCGGTCGCCTTCGTAGTAGGCGTCCACCCGCAACCAGTGCATGTGCCGGCCCTTGATCACCTGCTCCTTGCCTACGATGGGGATGTTGTTTTCCGACTGGCAGGCCACAATGCAGTTATTGCAGCCCACGCAGGCATTCATGTCGATCGCCATACCCCAGGCGTTCGGTCCTTTACTGTAGTCGTAACCGGGGTAGAGGGTGAGGCCGGCCGGCGGTTCTTCCTCCTGGGCGAAACTCGGATCGCGATGATATTCCTCGAGCGTGGCCCGCCGCACCAGCGGACGGCTGTTGCCATCCTGAGTGTCCATCGTCTGGTAGCCCTGGGTCGAAGCCAGCGGATACGTTCCGCCGGTTTTCGCCAGATTCACGCCGGTGGTGAACCACGGAGTGGCGCTGGTGCGCAGGGCATAGAAATCGAAGCCCGCTCCGGTGCCCGCGCGGCCTGCGCGGCGCCGTCCATAGCCCAGATGCACGGTGATGGAATTGTCGGGATGGCCGGCCTGAATCCAAACTGCGGCAGTAACTTTCTTGCCGTTGAGTTCCAGTTCGACCATGTCTTTCGACTGCAGTTGCAGGCGCTCCGCCATGGCCGGGCCGATCAGCACCGGGTTGTCCCAGGTCATCTTCGACATCGGCTTGGGTAATTCCTGCAACCAGCCGTTGTTGGCAAAGGATCCGTCGTAGATGGAAGGATCGTGGCGGAAGTTGATTTCAACGGCGCCGTTCGGAGCCTGAGACGGCGTCGACAGGTTAAGCGATTTCACTGTGACCGGCTTCGGGACAAATGCTGTGCCTTCGATCCAGCCATCGTGCAATGACTTCCGCCAGAACATGTCAAAATCCGGCGCTGGATGTTGCTTCTTCCAGTAATTCTGAATGATGTCATGCCCGCTCGTTCCCGGCGGCCCGGTCAGCTGTCCCACAAGTTCGTGGGCGCTCTTTCCGTCATAAAGGGGAGCGATCAGGGGCTGCACGATGCTTACGGTGCCGTCGTAGGCGCGAGTATCGCCCCAGGCTTCGAGATAATGAGCCTCGTTGATATGCCAGTGGCAGAGTTCCGCGGTCTCGTCCCGATAAAGGCCGAGATGCACGCGCAGCGGAATGTGGCTGTTCTTCAGCGCGTCGGCGAACTCGAAGTCAGCGGGGGCGTCGTAGGCGGGATTTCCACCCAGGATCACCAGCAAGTCCACTTTGCCGCCGCGCATGTCGGCAACTAGCTCTTTCAGCGATTCGGTCTGGTTGATCGGATTGGCGTCGACCGGATCGGTATAGAAAACAGTTTGGCCAACATTGCCGAGAGTCTGGTTGATGGCGTGGACCAGAGCGTGCACGGCCGGTGGCTGATGATCTCCGGCGATGACAACGCTGGAACCGCGATGCGTCTGCAGATCCTTCAGAACCGCATTGGTAATTCTCCGGTTCCTGCAGTTATGCCGAGGGGTACGGCCAGGGCGCGGGCAAATGTCTCGACGAAAGAAGCCGACACCGGTAGCCGGTGATCGGCCTTGGCTCCGGTTGCACTCGGCGTGCCTTCGGCCACATACAAGCGGCTCATGTTGCCGGAATCAGGATCGCGCCGTTTCGCGAAGTCGCGGATGTAACGAACGTTGCCGGGGAAACCGGCGGACAGAAAATCCGCATCGAGCGAGAGGATGACGTCGGCCTTTTCGAGGTCGTAGCGTGTTTCCACCGCCTGGCTGAAGGCCATCTGCGCGCCGGCGAGCACGTTGTCACGATTGATGGGTTCGTAAACATGCCACTTCGCCTGAGGGTAGAGCTGGAGCAGCGAACGCAGCTGGTCGGCCAGTGTGGGAGACGAAAAGGAGCGGGTCAGAATGCGAAGGCCCGCACCCTGCACGGCTTTTTGCGAATTCAGAGGCCCGCGAATGGCTTCGACGAAATTTCCCCAGGTGCGGATTTCACCCAGATAGCTGATGGTCTGCGCGCGATCCGGATCGTACATCCCCAGGATCGACGCCTGCGCGAACACATCCGTGCCGCCCACGCTGGCGGGATGCTGATCATTGCCTTCGATCTTAGTGGGACGATAGAGATGGCTTTCGACCAGCAACGGTATGGCGTATGCGCCCAGGGTAAAGGCAGTAGCGTAAAAAAGAGGACGTCCGGGTATCACCTCCTCCGGCTGACGGACGTAAGGCACGATCGGCTCCAGCGGTTGCTTGGTGCAGGCTGTCATCCCAGCCAGAGCCAGTGACGCGCCCATCAGCTTCATGAATCCCCGCCGAGAAACCGGGTCGATCCACTCCGATGCGCCTTTGGGAAACTCGCGGTGCATCATTTCGCGAAATTCTTCGCTGCCCGCCAGCTCTTCCAGGCTGCGCCAGAATTCGGGGCCTTTGGTTTCGGCGACACGGGCGCGAACTGTCTCCAGGTCAAGCGTGCTCTTCTTGTCCGGACAGATTTCTTCGCGATGTAGCTTGCCGTTTTGTTCTGGCATTTTCAGACTCTATCGCAACCCTTTGTCAAATCATTTTGTTCGGTTCAGGATGACAAGCCATCTCATTTCCTCATCGATGACACGTAGAACAACTGGTGATATCCGCTACGGTGCGCAAATTGTATTTCTTCACTAAATCACTTCCCAGCGAAAGCTGGTCGGTGTACTGCTTGCCCTCAACCACGATCGGCATGAACGTGGACGGCTCCTGGTAACGCATGTTGAACACCTGATCGCGCGGGCGCAGATACTTCGCCGGATCGCGATGGCAATCCAGGCACCACTCCATCTGCAAGGAAGCGTAGTTGAACATTAACGGCATGCGGTCGACCGGGCCATGGCAGGTGTTGCAGCCGACGCCCTTGTTGATGTGGATGCTGTGATTGAAATAGACAAAATCGGGTAGATCGTTGACCCGCGTCCACACCAGCGACTTGCCGCTGCGAAAGCTCTCGCGCACCGGTTCGAGCAGAGGAGCTCCCGTCCAGATTTGCGAATGGCAGTTCATGCAGGTTTTGGTCGGCGGGATTCCAGCGAAGCTGGAATTCTCCACCGAGGTGTGGCAATAGCGGCAATCAATCCCCAGCCCGGCAACGTGATGCTGGTGACTGAAGGGCACCGGTTGAGGGCGCACCACCTTGGCATAGGTGATGTAAGGGGAGCGTTGCAGCTCCAGCACTGCCCACAACAGGGCCGCGATCAGGAACACTGCGCCATAAATTGTGGCGCGGGAGATTGTGTTCGTGCTGCGATGAAAAATCTGCATCGATCAGAGCTTTCAGTGCTGGGAACGCTCTATCCGACCCCTGGTTCCGATGGACGGTCCGGTTAGATACTCACAAACGGTTGTGATGGTGGATACGGAAACTTGTGATTATAGCAGTTCAAAGCGCGTCCTGAGCAAATCGAAGTCGAGAAGAGGAAAAATTAATCTCAGATTGAATCTTCCCGATTACCGGTTTCTACCGCGAATTCATCACCAACAATTTAGGCTCAGTCATTTCTTCGATGGCATAGCGCAGGCCCTCCCGGCCCAGGCCGGAGTCCTTCACGCCGCCATATGGCATATGGTCTATGCGGAACGTCGGCACATCGCCGCTGATCAATCCTCCGACTTCGAGCTCTTCGTAGGCATTGAACAGCAGTTTGAGATCACGGGTAAAAATACCAGCCTGCAAACCATAGGCAGACTGATTTATCCGGCGTATCGCTTCTATAGAGTCATCGTAAGGCTCGACGGTTACAACCGGCGCGAAAATTTCCTGGCAGTTCACTTTCATTTCGGAACGGGTGCCAGTCAGCACCGCCGGCTCCAGCATCGATCCCTTGCGCTGGCCGCCGCACAGCAAGCGAGCACCGCCACGGACGGCTTCCTGAATCCATTCGCCGGCGCGCAAGGCATCGCTCTCGCGAATGAGCGGCCCAACATCGGTAGAATCCAGCAGCGGATCGCCCGATCGCAGGTTGCTGACTCCGGCGACCAGCAGATCGGTGAACCTGCCGCAGACCGACCGTTCGACCAGAATCCGCTGCACTGCGATACAGGATTGCCCGGCATAGGCAAAACCACCGGCGACGCAACGCTCGGCGGCAAACGCCAGGTCGGCATCGCTATGTACCATGACCGCCCCGTTTCCGCCAAGTTCGAGAGCAACTTTCTTCTTGCCCGCACGCCGTTTCATCTCCCAGCCCACGGCGGCGCTCCCGGTGAAGCTCAGCATCTTCAAACGGTCATCGGTGACCAGCACACCGGCGTCTTCGTTGGAGAGTGGCAGGACATTCAGGGCTCCGTCCGGCCATCCCGCTTGTTGCACTGTCTCTGCCAGGAGCAGCGCGGTGAGCGGGGTTTGCGGCGCCGGTTTTACGATCATGGTGCACCCGGCAGCAATGGCGGGGGCCACTTTATGTGCGACCAGGTTCAGCGGAAAATTAAAAGGAGTTATACCGGCAATGGGGCCCAGAGGAAAACGCCGGACAATCCCCCAGCGTCCGGCCGTGTATTCCTGCCAGTCGAGGGGAAGATATTCACCGTAAATGCGGGTGCTTTCTTCGGCGGCCACGGTGAAAGTGAAGATCGCCCGCTCGACCTCAGTCCGGGCAGCCTTGATGGGCTTGCCCGCCTCCTGCGCCATGGTGTGGGCGAACTCTTCTTTGCGCTGGCCAAGCCCTTCCGCCACCCGGCGTAAAACCCGCTGCCGTTCGAAGGCGGGGAGCCGTCGCGTGGTGCCAAAAGCCTTCACTGCGGCTGCAATCGCTGCCTCGGCATGCTCGCGTCGACCCTGGAAAACGCGGCCCACGATGCTCCCGTCGTAGGGTGAACGAATTTCGATCGGGTCACCGTCTTCTACAAATTTTCCATCCAGAAGAAAGCCTTGTGTGCTGACGGGTGCAACTGTCATTTCTCCCATAGCGTTTCCTGGCTCCTCCCCCCCGCGACTGTTAGATTATAACTTTCGCCATAAAGGGAAAAGAAACAATCGCGAAGGTGGCTGAGCGCGGGTACCAGAATCACCCGGAGAAAAAATTTGCTAGCCTCCATTCAGGAACTGTCGCAACAACTAAAAGACCGGGAGCTGTCAGCAGTTGAGTTGACCAAGGACTGTTTGGCGCGGATCCAGAAGCTCAATCCGGCTCTTAACGCTTTCATCACTGTGACCGCCGAGGTTGCACTGCAGCAGGCCAGCGAGGCCGACGCGGAAATCCTGCGAGGAAAGTGGCGTGGACCGTTGCACGGCATTCCGATCGCTTTGAAGGATCTCATCGATGTGGCCGGCAGCCACACCACCGCGGCCTCGGCGCAGTTCAAAGACCGCATGGCCACCGCCGACGCCGAAATCGTGCGTAGATTGAGGGCCGCGGGCGCGGTGTTGCTCGGCAAGAACAATCTGCATGAGTGCGCTTACGGCGGCAGTTCGCTCATCAGCTATTTTGGCGAGCCGCGAAATCCATGGGACGCAGGCCGGATCACCGGTGGGTCCTCGGGAGGGTCGGCGGCCGCTGTCGCTGCGGGAATGTGCGTCGCGGCTATCGGAACCGATACCGCGGGCTCGGTCCGCGAGCCACCTGCGCTATGCGGGGTAGTCGGGCTGAAGCCGACATATGGGCGAGTCAGTGTACGGGGCGTGCTTCCGCTCTCGGCCTCGCTCGATCACGTCGGCACAATTACTCGCCGGGTTGGCGACGCGGCGATAGTTCTGCAGGCGATCGCCGGTTACGATGCCCAGGATGCATATAGTGCGGATGCGCCTGTCGACGACTACATCACAGAGATGGCGCAAACCAAGCCGATCCGAATTGGCGTGCCTCGCAATTTTTTCTACGAGGACCTTGATCCCGAGGTAGCGGCTGCGGTCGAAGAAGCGCTGATTGTCTTGCGCACCCTGGCAAGCGAGAGCCGTGACATCAAAGTGGATGTTCCCACCGATCGCACCCTCCAGTCCGCCGAGTCGTATGCCTGTCACCGGGAGTTCGTGGCTCGCTCCCCAGAACTGTACCAGCCGGAGACCCTGCGGCGCATTCGCAGCGGAGAGAACGTTTCGCCTCGGCAAAGGGAGAATGCGCGGCGCGAGCTGCAGACATTGAGAACTGATGCCCGGAAGCTTTTTGCGAACGTGGATGTGCTGGTGACGCCGGCCACTCCGATTCCTGCCCCCGAAATTGCGGAGTTCAAGAAGAATCCCGATGAGTTGCGGCCGCGGGAACTGTTGTTGCTGCGGAACACGCGCCCGTTTAATGTGTGGGGAGTGCCGGCGATTTCGGTCCCTTGTGGATTCACCAAAGCTGGCCTGCCCATCGGATTGCAGATCGCCGGTCTGCCGTGGGAAGAGGCGACGGTGCTGAGGTTGGCCCACGCCTATGAGCAGGCGACCGATTGGCACAAATGCGAGCCGACTATTTGTTCATAACATCACTGTGCGCCGCCAGCCTTCTCCATGAAAGCCGATTGATCGACCTTCATTTTCTGCAAGCTCGGCGTGGACAGGTAGACCATGTGACCGGCTTCGTAGGTGGCGTAAGAAATATTGCTGCGATATTTCGTGGGTAGATTTAAATGATTAAACGTGTAGTTCACTGGGTAATATGGACAGGCAAGGTCATAGTAGCCCTCCATCACCAGGACCTGCATGTACGGATTCTTGATTACCGCTTGCCGTAACGCGGTAGCAGTATCGGGAAAGCCTTCCCCGGCGGACCCCCAATCCCACTTTTCAAATCCCGGCCCGTCGCCCAAAACGTAATAGGGAGTGTCGGTCTTGTAGCCCAGTTCGGAGCGGACATAGTTGTTGAAAACCGACGTGTAAGGTGATTCGATCGCCGGCTCGGTGGGGTCGTAGAACGGCGTATCCAGCAGCCCATCGGGGTCCGGGCCCGTAAAGCGTCCATCCAGACGGCCGACACGAAGTTTTTGATCGATCAGGAGATAGTGGGTGAACTTGACCACGTCGATCCGCAGGTTGGCCTGATCGATCACATCTTTGCTGATCCCGATAAAGCGGGACAAATCGTCGATTACTTTTTGACGCTCCTCGGTTGAGAGATTGTCACCCTTGGCCAGCGCAGACGCATATTCGCCGGATGCGAACTGCTCCGATTGCTCGCGGGCTTTGTTCATGTCCTGAGCAAGGTCGGGGGCGAGCTTGTGATGGTATCCCGCGATCATGGTGAAGGATGGCACCAGAAAAATGTAGGGCTCGTCGTTGGTCTTGGTGTCTTCCAGGGTCTGAAAATTGAGCACTGTCGAAAGCAGCGTAATGCCGTTGAATGCGATTCCCTTGTCCGCAAGATGGCCGGCCACGCCCGCGGCCCGCGTAGTGCCATAGCTTTCACCAAACATATAAAGAGGCGAACTCCAGCGCTCATTGCGCGTAATGTAAAGCCGTATGAATTCGCTGAAGGCCTCGATGTCACCGTTCAGACCGAGGAAGTTTTTCAACTGCTCGGCGTCGGCTGCGCGGCTGAAGCCGGTGTTAATGGCATCGACGAAGACCAGGTCGCTTTTGTCGAGCAGAGTCGATTGGTTAT
>Ga0335073_10011856_pt1 | contig 12252 bp, 12 predicted proteins | sample Lox_Sample_22_FD_207093 | JGI IMG/M metagenome (GOLD analysis project Ga0335073, IMG submission 207093) | Soil microbial communities from Loxahatchee National Wildlife Refuge, Florida, United States - Lox_Sample_2.2 | ecosystem: Environmental > Terrestrial > Soil > Wetlands | place: USA... | reverse complement strand
TGAAGAGGGTCAGAAAAATCGCCCGTCCTTATCGGTAAGGCTCAACTTGTTGACGACCATGGTGCAAACTATTCTATGTTTCCTTGTAGTTTGCTGGTCGGGTGGCCAGGCTCATCCGGCCTTGCGAGTAAGGCTCAACTTGTTTGACCTTACTGACCCCGCTAAGACACTCGTAGAGTGGTCACACACTAAGACAGTGCGGCCTCTTGAGGCCTTTCTGTCTCTCATTAAGACAGTACAGCCCCTTCACGGGCTTACCTGTCAGCTTCAATGGATCATCACGACGAGAGGAGTTCTACAGAATGGTCTACTCTATCAGTTATTGGTCGTTTCTGGATTATGTGCGATCGCAGGAAGGCAACCGCGCTGTTTGTTTTCCGCACTTCAAAAGCTACCTTATAATTACTACTTAGGTTTCACATACTTAGTCGTGGGGTACCAATTAAGTACAGAAACTTATAAAGGACGAGCCCAAGAATGCCTTTCAGAGATAAGTTAGTAATTAGTGCACTCCAAGGGATCGTCGCAACCCGACTCTGTGTTCCAATGGCCCTTTGCGACATTTTAACCTTTGAAACGCCTACTGCATAGAGTAGAGAGGCGAAGCCTCCAGCATTGTGATAACTGCTGCCCTCCCTGCTTGTGCTCTCCAAATATCCATTGGCTCACTCTTGCATCTACATGAAACCTCTCGGATCCTCTCTTTAAAAATCTACGTAGTCAACTCTCAATGGCGCGATATAATAGAGACATCAAATTTTGAACGCTATATCTAGATACCTATATATATATGTGCGATGTTTAGTTACGTATCATGACTAAAAGCAGCTCACGTGAAACTCAAAGTTGTCTCTATAGTGTGCAGGGTCGCCAAAAACGGCTTAGACATGGGCGGACGCTCACGATTAAACCCTTTTTCGTAATACACTTGACTCCCCTTGTCCACCAATGAAGGCTGAATGAAGAGCGACATGCACGTTCCCTTGTTGTTTACCTGCCTTGCGTGGCTCCCTTCTGTTGCCTTTATCTAGAGCTAGCTTTAAGTACGATATATATCTCAGTTCCAAGCTTCTTAACATGATCTGGATCATCTTGCTACTGAACCACTCACTTTGCTATTTAAAACCATTCTGGTTCTCCTCCATTAGCGTCGTTCGAGATAGAGAAGATGAACACTGAAAGTCCCTTTCCAGCCAACCCCTCATCAGATGCCGATGACATATCTACAGCTATACTCCAATTAGATGAAGCTGAGCAGGCGTACGAGCTAGACCTGAATGAGGATAAAACAGCATTAGGTGCAAAGCTTACGTCAACACTCGAAAAAGTTCAAAACGTAGCCAATGTCTACTTGAATCGGGAAAGGCTAAATGAAGCACAAATTTTGTTCCAGCGAGTATTGCAAGGAAGGCAACAGGTTCTAGGTCCGGACCACACATGTACACTCGACACCGTTAACGACTTGGGAAATCTCTACGCAAACAAGAGTAAGCTGGACGAGGCGGAGAAGATGTACTGTCGGGCACTGCAAGGGTACGAAAAGGCATTAGGTCCGGATCACGTATCAACGCTTCATACCATCGATAATTTGGGCACCTTATATCAAGAAGAAGTACTATTACTATTCATGTACGGAGTAGTCTTGGTCCGAAATCGCCTAAAAGGGCTTAGACATGAGCAGACGCTCTCGATTAAACCCTTTTCGTAACACCCTTGTTGTTGACTTCCCCCTTGTCCACCAATGAGGGCTGAATGAAGAGCAAACGCGAAACAAATCTGCCCCGTCCAACACCCTGCTGAACTTTTCCCAAAAAGACACGCGCCCTTTGTTTAAATGAGACGCCTTGAAACGTACGTACTGTAGTAGAATGCATTAAACATGTGAAGGCCAGAATGGTTAGAATCAAAGGTTTAATCCCTTTTAGCAATCGTGCATATAGAGATACCGTTCTAATGGCAAAAAACAAGGAATTAATTACTTCCCAACCTCTTCCTGTTTCACAGCCTTCCCCTATAGAAAGCGGAACGTTCCCCTTATGCTTCTACGCAAACTTTTCTTTCTTGAAGCTCAAGCCACTAATTAAATCATTGCATTCCGAATCACCATTTCCTCCTTGGAAATTCTATAGACCTCAAAGTGCGAGATGGACCAGAATAACGACGTTTATGCTGAACTTGAGAAATCGGACTCTCAGGTCACGCTAAAAGACGGCTCCCAGCTTTGTGATATTGAATTGGTATCCCAAGGTTACCGACGGACTGACTGGTTCGGACACGGCTAAGTGGGAAACAACGATCAATCAAGTTGCTCAGAGCACTGTTTCCATACATTTCTGTCGTCCATATCCCTTCGATACCGAATCAGCTGTATCCAGCGAGGCAACCGGCTTCGTCGTAGACGCCGAGAAAGGATACATTCTCACAAACCGCCACGTTGTAGGAGCTGGACCATCCTGGGGATATTGTATCTTTGATAACCACGAGGAATGCGACGTTCTACCTGTCTACCGTGACCCTGTTCATGACTTCGGCATCCTTAGATTTAACTTGAAGGATGTTAAATATATGAAGGTCAAAGCTCTGGAAATGAGACCCGATCTAGCAAGGGTCGGAGTGGAGATTCGAGTTGTTGGCAATGATGCTGCAGAAAAATTGAGCATTCTTTCTGGCGTCATCAGCAGAGTCGACCGAAATACTCCTAACTATGGGAAAGGTTATAACGACTTCAACACAAACTACATTCAAGCTTCGGCTGCAGCTCGTGGTGGTAGTTCTGGCAGTCCCATCATCAATATTGATGGCTACGTTGTGGCTATTCAAGCTGGAGGTAGAATAGACTCGGCTGCAACGGACTACTTCCTACCTCTCGACAGACCTTTCCACGCTTTACACCAGATCCAGAACGGCCGAACTGTTTTACGTGGTACACTACAGACTCAACGGTTGCTGAAACCATATGACGAATGCCGAAAACAATAACTTATTGGTTGCACAAGTCATTCTTCCAAATGGTCCAGCATATCACAAGATTCAAGAGGGAGATATATTGCTCAAGGTCAATGATGAGCTGATCAATCAATTCGTTCGACTCGATGATATCCTAGATACTAATGTTGGTATGGATATTGAACTTCTTTTACAGAGAGGTAGTCAAGAAGTTATGGTCAAAGTCGGCGTTGAAGATTTGCATGCCATAACGCCAGATCGATTTGTAGAAGTTGCTGGAGCTTTTCTCGATTTGTCATATCAAAAGGCTCGCTATTACGCCTTGGCAGTTAAAGGTCATGGTGTATGTGTTTGCGAATCTCCCATCTCCTTCCAAATTGAAGGAATTTCGACTAGCAGCGTAATACACGCTATTGACAACAGAGAAATTCATGATCTCGACAGCTTTGTGGAAGTCATCAAGTCGATTCCAGATCGTGCACGCGTCGAGATTTGCTACAAGGACTTGCAATCACCACACATCTCCCATACAGGATTTGTGATCATAGATCGTCATTGGTCTGGTAGAATGCGAATGGCAATACGAAATGACAAAACAGGCTTGTGGGATTTCAACGACATTGATGACCCATTACCTCCACAGAAGCGTGTCTCTCAGCGAGCCAACTTTGCTCAGGTACCAAGTCTAAACTATCCAAAAGCTGTCGAAATTATCAAAAGTTTTGTCAAGGCGACGACTTTCATACCTGTCAACCTAGATGGATTTCCATTCACTTGGAAAATCGGACATGGTCTTGTAGCTGATGCTAACAAAGGTCTGGTTGTGGTTTCAAGAGCCATCGTCCCACATACAGCATGTGATGTTTACATTACCATCGCCAACTCCATCGTCATAGAAGGAAAGGTTGTCTTTCTTCATCCGCTACAGAACTATGCTATTGTTCAATATGATCCGTCACTTGTCAATGCGCCAGTTCAGAGTGCGAGATTGTCAGCAGAAGCGATAAAGCAAGGTGAAGAAACAATATTCTTCGGTTTCAACTATAATCGTCGACCTGAAGTTGTCAAAACATCCGTCACAGACGTGGATATGGTCACCATTCCGGCAAATACTTCTCCACGATATCGAGCCGTGAATATTGATGCAGCCTACGTCGATACTCATGTGGCGTCCCGATGTCAAGATGGAGTTCTTGTCAATGAAGATGGAGTTGTTCAAGCACTATGGCTGACTTGTTTGGGAGAACATTCCAATGATGATACTGAAGTCGAGTATTATCTTGGCTTAGCATCACCTCTTCTTTTACCAATCATTGATCAAGCTCGGAATGACATGAGACCTTCGTTGAGGATCCTGAATGTCCAGTTGCTTACTATCGACATGAGCGAAGCACGTATTATGGGCATTGCTGAGGAATGGATCGAACGTGTGGAACGCAAAGATCCTGCAAGACACCAATTGCTTGTGGTTCATAAGGTCGACTTTGGCAACAATAGCTTACAGGAAAGAGATGTTATCCTTACACTCAACGATGAACTCATCACTCGAACATCAGATCTCGACATCCAATACAACCACGAGTCACTTGATGCCGTTATCGTGCGGAAACGTCAACAAATCTCCATCAAAGTCTCAACCATATCAACTGCCGAACTTGAAACATCTAGAGCTCTCTTATTCTGCGGCGCAACCTTGCAATGTCCTCACCATGCTGTACAGCAACAAATATCACGCTTTCATTCTGATGTCTACATATCTTCTCGGATGCGTGGATCTCCAGCTTGGAATTATGGTCTTTCACCATCGGACTTCATTACTGAAGTCAATGGAATTTCGACTCCTAATCTTGATACCTTTCTCAATGTGGTCAAAAAGATCCCTAACAATACCTATTTCTCGATCAAAGTGGTGACTTTTAATAATATACCTTCGGTAAAGACGATGAAGAAGAATGAGCACTATTTCTCGACCACAGAGTTCGTGAAAGATGAAGAAGATCCATTAGGATGGAAGAAAATTGTTCATGAAGTAGAAATTGAAAATAAAGATGAATAGGGAGGAAGTCTCAAACACCGACACTTATGAAGTTTCTTATTTCGTCATTATTCTCGCTACCATTAATGCATTACATATTTACATTTGTACGTTTTTACTGCTTCTACCATAGTAAGAGCTTGCTCTTCCATAAGCAACCCACAGAAAAGGGTTTTCTAAACCTATCTATCAAGCGCCTGTCTCTCTTTGATGTCTTTCTCTACGCCCATCCTGAACGCTTCCAGTGCTTAATGTGATTAGACTACGTGAAGAACTTTAACTTAGTGAAGAGGTTGTTATTAGTAGAATTATTTCAGCCAATTATTGCTTCCAATATCTAGCATCTTTAATGGACGCTACGGTAATTTGGATTTCACACTTCCATGCCTTATTTTGATCAATTCTTCAAAAATTCGGCGTATCGTTGGAGGTTGCTGTGCGGTGTTAGGTGGCCTTCGCTTCTTCGTGGTGGACAGGCACTTCATTCGGTGGGATTGAACGATATCAGATATAGTATCTCGTCGAAGCCATCTAAGCGGCTTCATCCGATTACGTTGGCGGTAGTCGTGCCAACACTCGTCACGTTAACAAGATGTTTCGGGACATTTGAGTTGGTCTCCTTAGGCAATTGTCTAAATGCCGTCATCTCTTTCACACAGAGACTGCATTGGATTAGGTATAGCATTCTCTGTATTTTGCATTTGCATATAACTATCGACTCACTCTAGTAGCTCATCACCGGTCGAAACTCCTGTCCTCTATGTCGGGAGGACGGTGTCGAAAAGCTTGACTCCCGCTGACCCTTTTGTCTGAGGAATTGATACCCACCTTCTTGTGAAAGTCTAAACGGCCAAGCCAACATTCTTGTGCCGGCGCATGATGTTGTGCTTACTATTTTATGTGTGACAGCTCATGCATAGCATTTGGTATTCCGAAGCACCACCTCTCTTAATTATGTCCACTCCAGTTTACACAGCGATCTAAGTTAATGAATGAGTCAAAATCGTCGCCACTAACATCCCTGAGCGGCATTGAGGAAGCGGAGAACTGATTGTATTCGAAGTTCATGGACGGGTCATATGATGGAATAAGGTCCACCTCCATGTTTATGTCGAAGGAAGTCGGTGACACCATCCATTGCTGCTGAAGCAGTTGCTGCGGAGTGAATGTTAATGCGACCGATAGCTGAGTGAATTGTTCAGGAATGATATGAATCGGCAAGTAAGCGATCATTGCATCTTTTGGTCTAAATTTACCTTGTTTGCAACCATGGTGGTGGAGATATAAGCGGATGAAGGGCGTTTTTACGACGGTACCACTTGAACCGCAAATATCTCGACCACCACGTGTCTCATATAATCGAATTTGGTGTCAAATCGTTGCTCTAGCTGCATAGTATCTTATACAGATGTATCAAGTATATTAGACAGTTGGTGGTAGAGATATTTCGGGTGCAAGCGATATTTTTGATGTATGAACACCAAAAATAACACTTGAATCGCAAATATCTTCACCAGCAGCTGCCTAGTATTATCGAATTTGGTGTCAAATCATTGGCTCGACTGCATAATATCTCGTACAGATATATCAATTCATCACGTCTGTAGAATGACGCGGAGTGATAATATCGGGTTGACTTGAGTGTTCTGCAGCTACAAGTCATATCTGCTGTGTCAAGCTAGCGCTTCCAGGACAGCGAACACAGCAGCAGATATTCGCCGATCCTTGGTTAGAAGGTATTAGGCCTGTTTACAACGATGGAGGGGATTATCCCACTGGTGAGGTTGTGAAATTCGAAAAACGCCCGGTTTATTGCTGGGAAAGATTATTTGAGGGACAAAATATATACGACTATCGTACCACTAAGGCGAACAGTCGAAAATCAAAATAGCAAAATTCAAAAACAGTTTGTGAAAACACTTCAGAGAGAGAGTAGATGGACTCCTCCTATCCGATGATAGAGTTCCTACCAGAAATTGGCGCACATGTTCGCCACTAACATCACATCCACTGCCCGGGTAGAAGGTCAAAACCTCAACATAGGAAGGGGGACGTCAGTTATTGCGGCTTTTGAAAGACTCTGTCACTAACCACCTCCTTTCGCTGCCATGGGAAGGATCCCTCAAAGTTCTGACAGGTAAAGTATCCGGCATTCCTATCTCCTAGAAGAGGCTGGATTTTCTTCAATGCCTGGCTAGTGATCCACTCCAAATGGGCTTTAAAGCTCTGCCTGTTTAGGCATTGGCCTTCGGCTTGGTCCAACAACGCGAGAGCTTCTTTGAAATCTTCTCTTTCAGTGTCCTCGAAAACACCATTCACCGCTTTTGAGCATTCTACTAGTCCACCGTCAATTTCGTCGATGGACCTCAGGATGTGTTGAAGCCTCAATTTCTCAACAAGCTCCATCCCCGTTGTATAGCTGCATAGAACTTGTAGCGAATGGTATAGCTTAGCGCTACCCATGTCAAATGCATAAATCTCGCGGCTCAAAAAGCGGTTGAAGATTGCCCAGGCTATTAGAGCGGGTAGATCCTCATTATGGGCGACGAAGGGAATGACAAACACTGCTGATCTTAGCCTTGAGCATTTGCGAATGAACTTGCAACACGTCAGCAAGCTCTGCTGGGATATTTGCCAAGTCGGTCAAACTTTTGCCTGCGGCATATGGAAGAGTATCTGCGAAGAGACGCTCATTCTGGAGAAGTGAACTGGCTTCGAGAAGTAAATAGGGCTCGGCGCGTAGAGCTTCGCCAGTATATCCGATTGCCCCGAAGACCATGCTTCCTATACGGTCTTTGGCCTGCTGATGGCAACCGTAGCTCACAGCCAAGAGTGCCACGTCGCGAATGGCGCTCGAAAGGGCTTTAATGGAAGCAAGATAGCTTGTTGCCATTTCTCCATTCAAGCAGGCAAAGATGATCTTATTCATTATGCAAGCATAATTCCACTTGTCGTTCTGCTGGTATGTTCTGTCATTTGTCTCGTCTTCGTTCTGTATAGTACGCTCATCTTCCGCACTGTAAGGCTAATGTCCGTTAGCACCATAAAATCTGCAGACCTCGACGATTGCTTACGGCAACAACACGCCAGCTAGATACCTCCTCAGAGGCTCGCAATTCAAGCCGTTCCGGCCATCCAACGGTATCATATGTGCTAAAGAATTCTAGTTCTCGCAAGCGTTCTTTGTGCAGACACAGCTTCTCATAAGGTCCCAAATGGATGTCAATGAAGAGTAAAGAACTCTCATGCTCCTGTTTGACACGTTTAACTTCTGGTTGTTCGACTTCGGCCGTTCGCTTTGGCGCCATTGTCGCAATTTATCATATGTACTAGCATTTGAAATCAACAGTGGGGGAGAAGCTGATTTATACTCTGACAAAGTACATAGCTATGCCCTTTCCGGAAAAGCAACAATTCTACTACGTACCCCTCGCTATTCCGACTACTGTACGTGCTATGTGCTATGTGCTAGTCCCGATTAGGCATCTTCACCCCTGCCTCAGCGCGCGTCGCATACCGCATCGATCTGCAGGCTCTTTGCCGATCCTAGATTTTGCTGACTTTTGTCACAAATGAACCCAAACCTTTCAAATTGAAGGTAGATTTTTCTTGTCCGGCTTCAACTTCTTCCGGACCGTCGCGTAGCCGTGCACTGTTGAATAGCGCCTTCGGCAAATGATAGGAGCCAACTAGAGGCAGTTCAAGAGCGACATTGATGATGTACCACCTGGAGGCTCAAAACATTACCCTGCCTGTACGTCTAAACCGCTTTCGGTGAGCCTTCCCACGCTTGAATTAAGGAGAGAGGACTATGAAGCGGGTGAAGAAACATGTTAGGAACTACATATATCGGTACCCAGAATCCGAAGCCAGCTTCGGATATCCTGTCCTTTTTGGCCCGCGTAGCGGGGAGGGAAGGTACCGTCCTAACAAAACACTATAAATTATAACCCGACTCTGTGTTCCAATGGCCCTTTGCGACATTTTAGCCTTTGAAACTCCCTCCCTGCCCCCGAAATATCCATTGGCCAACTGTTGCACCTCTCTTCAACTGTAATAGTGGCTTCAAGTATTTTAGAAATGGCTTCCCCAAACTTAGAAATTACCCACACCAGCCATCCTCTGACGACCGACGACCTAGATCTAGATCAAGACGAAATTGTCAACATGACCGATATTACCGCTGAGAATGGCGACGGTATCAATTTGTCTTCAGATAAACCATTCACAGGAAGTAGCAACGACAAACTAAAACCTAAAAGGCAGAAGGCTCGTAGAGCTTGCAACGGCTGTCAAAGGGCACATCTCACGTGTAGTAAGCTAGCTTTCCACATCGTCATCAAAAATTTCAACGACTGACCTCGCTCAGGTGACCAACGTCCTTGCCCACGCTGTATCTATCGCGGCTTGCAAGACGCATGTCATGACGGAGTTAGAAAGAAGCCCAAATATTTGTACGACGTACTAAGCTTTACTGGCTCTCAATCTCCACAATTTTCTGATGGTCAGCAAACATCACCTATGCAGGCTATGAACCAAGCTTCAATATTCAACTTTGATAACCAAAGCTTTAACTTTGGTAATCAATACGGAGCCGCTGAGTTTGGTATGCTTCATGACCTGTCTACCAGCGCCTATGACGCAAGCGGCAACCCAGGAATAATGAACAACATAGAACAAATGCAAGATCCTGACAATCCAACGCTCTTGTTTGGGCAAGATGCTCTAGATCGTCGGAGTAGCATAAATAGTATGCCACATGGCTATACCATCGGTTCTAGCACTCTTGCTAGCACGAGTCCAGCGTCACCAACAGACCATCACGCCATGTCCGAATCCCCTGCTCCAGTTCTATTCCTAGATCGAAATACCAACCAGCATTCGTCACCAACCTACAAGCGACCTCACTCTCCTGACTATATCTACAAGTCGAGGACGCATGTGTACTCATACACCACTGATTTCCACCGATTACTCCACTATATCGTGCATAGATTTGGCTCGGCAAAGCGAGTACGCATTGCTAAGGCTCTAGCGGCTATTCAAGCTTCGTTCACCAGACGAGACATCGTCTTCATCGAGGTATCAGTGCAGCGAACGCTATTTCAATACATCGAGTCTATGAATGCGAGCGAGGCGCTGACGCTGATTACGCAGCTCGACGGCGTCGTCATCGCCGCTAGTGAGGACTTCATGATGTTGACTGGTTGGCGGCGCGAGGCGCTGCTCGGCGAAGAACCAAATCTCAATGTCAATCTTGGAGGCCCGGGTGGAGCGACGACGGTATCAGGATCTGTTAGTCCCGTGAGTACGCGTAAAGGTAGTCTAAAAGCCGGCGGCGACGCTTATGATTCAATCAAGGATAGCATAGACTGCCTGCTGACCAAAAGTCCGCACGAGAATCAACCCATGCTCATCGCCGAGCTGATGGACCAGGATAGCGTCGTGGACTTCTACGAGGACTATGCTAACAACCCTGCCGGCCACGCCTGCCGCCAGGGAAAGTTGCTCAAGTTCCGCTCCAAGGAGGATGTTTACAAAGCTGAACAGCAGCAACATCAGCAACAGCAGACCGACGGCAAACAGGAAGAGGATCCGCATAAGGAGCGCGAGGCCAGGGACTGGGTCTGGAAAGATAGTAGCATCACAGGCGAGAAGGAAGGCATAGTTGATTGCATGTACATCTGGAATGTTCAGTGCGATAACTTCGAGGTACCCATGTTTATCATCATGAATGTAAGTATTTACTGCTTGCGGAAACGCAAAGCGAAAGAACTCGCTGCTAACATTTTGTTACAGTTTCTTCCTCTTATCTAATACGTTATCTACTCATGTATAGCGCAATTACGGTCGATTGTCTTTTGATGTGATTTAGGTTTTTGTATCTGTTTCCGCGGTGTTCTAAAAGGGGGGTAGGTCGTAGCGACTTTGCTCATTTGATCCCATTTGAGAAAGGGCGCGTATGGGCTCTTCTATCTGCCTTTCTGCACGCTTATTTCGCTTTGTTCAAACTCCAGGCTGGACCGCATTAACCTTTTGTGCGCCGCATGCCAACAAATTCAACGATTTCGTATCTCTCACACTTCAACTTGTTCACGGCAGACGACGAGCAGTGATCTGAGATAAAATGACAGCGTAGGAAAGGCAACAAGTCGTCTATTATTATACTCAGTTCGTATAATTTTCACCACAACCCTCTTCACTTCCGGTGTACTCATTGAGACGATGCATATTGATGGCGTGCTGGGAAGCGGAATCGACAGTTGAAAGGATGTCTTTATGAGATAACATCCGACTTATAAATTAGAAATACTATGGTGCTCGTACGTTACGACCCAATAGTGTCTATTTGCAATATTTGCTCCTGAGCGCTTAGAGAGTTAAGGAGATTAAGCAATCCAATAACATACTTCAGAAAGCAAGTAAACAAGTCACACTGTCACAGAGACGACTTCCTCAGCGCAACCAGTGCGCGTTATAGGTCAAGTCAATAAACTTCGAACAGGTCTTTGAGCTTGTCGAGCCCAACCTTCTCTAGGTCTCGCCATGCTAGCAAGTCGACAGAATCGTAGGCGGTGTGGCGCACGATTGATGACACGATCCATACAAAAAGCTTCAGAGTGAAGTAGTATTAGTCTTAATACACGGTGTCATCTCGGGTTGAATCATTGAAAGAGTTGACATCCTTAATCTCCGAATCGTTCTCGTGCAAATGTTTGTCGCTTTGTTCCGGACTTTCGATTGTTGACACGGATATTGAAGCTCTCAGAGAGATGGCTTCTTTTGCCGCTCATGAGGGATCAATTTGTCGTCTTTTTGTACTCTTTGAAGCGAGCTTGATGACAGATCACTGCGCAGTGTTGATGAGCTTGATTGACTCGACGACGTGCTGGCTAGTGAGTTCTCATTCATTCCCTGCTTTCGGAGACCCCATCTCTTAAATTGGTGATTATACTGAGAGCGACTGATTCTCGTTAAATTCCGCTTTGCGATACGATTTATTATCGTAGCATAACGTACGTAGCAACAAAGCCATGAACTTGCTTCATATGCGACATGAGATCTGTCAATTTCATCTTTGGTCGAAGGGCAACGATAATATTTTTATTGTTTTCCCAAATCTCTGGAGAAATGCTGTTGGTTTGAGATGCCTTCATATGTTGCCATTTAAGTGGCCGTTTAGAAGCCATTTGATTGAGACGATGAGTGAAGTATGTTATGCTGAGGAATTTGTTAGTTAGGACAGCCATTTTGTGAATTGCAAATACGGA
>Ga0335073_10011855_pt1 | contig 12252 bp, 13 predicted proteins | sample Lox_Sample_22_FD_207093 | JGI IMG/M metagenome (GOLD analysis project Ga0335073, IMG submission 207093) | Soil microbial communities from Loxahatchee National Wildlife Refuge, Florida, United States - Lox_Sample_2.2 | ecosystem: Environmental > Terrestrial > Soil > Wetlands | place: USA... | reverse complement strand
AAGAAGCGACTCCTCCTTCCCGAGAACCTGGGTCGAGTTAATGTGCCATCGTTGATTCATTATCACGGCGGTGCGTGTGAAGCGAAGAAGCCACGGAACGGCAGCCAATAAAACGGCAAGGTCGGGCCGTTCTAGCTGTGGGTAAGCCACTTGATGCCTTCCAATGAGGCACTCAAAGACGTGCTTTCTGCGTTGCAAAGAGAGGGATTGGATCCAGTCCGCCCTCGACAACCATCGCTTCGGCTGTGGACAGTGGACTGTGTGTGGCCTCGAAAACTTAACATGGTCACGCCTGTGGACTCAGCTGCACGCAGCCGGACCGTGGGAATGGAGCATGGCGAAAAGTATCGGCGTGATAATGGCATCGATAGGATGGCGTGCGATGGAAAGTAAAGGTCAGGATGCGAGGTATATGGAACGTGAACATGGCACGGGACTTACCAGACACCTGCTAGGTACGGATCCTTCAAGTCGGGTCGGCCCAACAAAGAATAAGCAGTGGCACAATTTGATTTTTCCATTGTTGGCATTGTTCGTGTGTGTTTAATTGGGAATTCTGAGACAGGTTCGCAGCGACGAGTGAGCGGAGTAGCGGTACATGTCAGCGCTCGCTCACGGCCACGCTCCGTAAGTAGCCGGCACATGGCAGTCAGTCACGAGAGAATAGCTTTTTCGACGGGCCACCAGCCATTGGACACAGACAGCGTGCGGCCGGGAACGGCGACGCAATGAACATGAAATGCTCCGTGATGGACTGCATCGCAAGGCGGTTGATCCCGGTCTGCCATTCGTCATTGGCTTGAGGCGCCCCGTTGGCTTCTCACGGCTTGCGCATCGCCCTCCACGCTCGACGATGCACTTGTATGGCCTGCGATGGATTTGTATGTGACTGCAGCGAAAGAGTGCTCGCTCATTGCTCATCCTGGCCGCGCTCCCTTGCAATCCTCGTCGCCATTCCTCCATTCCCACCCGTGCATCCACCCGTGGCGGTCCCTGCCCGTGCCTGTCCTTGCTTGCGTGCCTGCCGTTCGTCTGTCGAGCTGAGCATCGAAACGCTCCGTCGTCGATTGCCCAAATATCAAAAAGACTCGGTCCTGATTGAACAATTAGATGGGGCCACTGTCTTCGTTCACCTGCTCTGCTTCATCTTTGTTTCTGTCGTTTCTGCTCTCCCTCTTCTCCGCAGGCCCATCGCCGCTTCGTCAAGTCGAATTGAGCCAACCTGCGACCCAGCTTAAGCGCCCACCTCTGATTCGGCTGCAGCTGCATCCTCGTGTGCGCAACTGACGAAGACTTGTCTCCTTCCGTAGCTGTGTAGCCGCCGAGCTGTTTTTGGCTCCGTTGTACTCTCTCAACCTCAATTCTTTCCCCTCAAGCGGTTACATGCTCCACTCGATCAGCCTCTCCAACGCTCCAACCGCCACCGCAAACCTTCAGCATACATGTGAGCGAAGCTGACGGCTCCGGAATAGCTCAAAGCGCACGACAAGCTGCGCGGTTGCGCGCCATTACTCAGGGTCGGACCAAAAGGGTCAGTTTTCACCTTACTTTCTCTCCTTTCTTCTGATGCAAAATGCGACCGATCGCATACTCGTCAATTGCGCCCGACTGACTGTTCGTTCCAGCGGTAACCGTCGACCATGTCCATGATCGCGAGACCGCGATCCACCTCGCAAAGCACTCGAGGATCCAACCGCTCCAACAGATCTCTACCTGCTCCGGGACCGAGTCTCACACCTTCAACCGACGGTCCATTCACCGCATGCGCCGCCACTGCTTCCTTTTTGCTGTACTCCCAGAACAATGTCATCTTGTGTCTTCACCATGACACTCTCGCCATCGAACGACGCTTCGACCGACATCGACAGACGGTGCAATGGATTTCCGTAGACAACGTCAGCGAAAGAGGCAACGGTCGGTTGGTGGTCAGCTACGATGCTAGTCTAACTACCATCGTGTGGGATCTTTTGACTGGCGACGAAGTTGCGAGGTTTGCCTCTTATGAAGAGATTAGAGTTGCAGCATGGATGAGGAACGGTAACATAGCTTTCGGTAAGCTTGGAGCAAGTGTCCCTTTCTCTGGAATCCTCCCGCTAATCCTCGATATCAGGCAACTCACAAGGTAACGTGATACTCTTTGAACCTTCAACGGTCGAACATATTTCTGCGCGAACTATCTTCGATCCTATTACCGCCTTGGCACCCGGTGCGGATTGTCGCACATTTGCAATAGGGTATGTTCTTTGATGGCCACGGACCAGGCATTTTGCTGATCATTGCACTAGCTATCTGAATGGCTCCATTCTCATCGCTGCATTGCAGCCTTCATTTACAATCTTGCACACTTTAAGCACAACACGCGCACCATCACCTTTGAGTGCGCTCGCATGGCATGGCTCCTCGTCGAAGCAAAAATCGGATATGCTTGCTGCGCAGACGGCAGATGGTGATCTGCGCATCTGGAGCATCCCGAAGAGTTCGCAGGGCGATGCTCCAAGCATCATCCGTGTACTTCATAGGCCTGAAAACGACAAAATCTCAGGTCCATGTTGGTTTGGTTGGTCGAAAATGGGGCGAATCGTGCAGTATTCGGACAAGTAAGTTCTTCCGGCGATTGGATTTTGGATTTTGGATTTTGGATTTTGGATTTTGGATTTTGGATTTTGGATTTTGGATTTTGGCTGACGCCACCAACACTAGCCTTACCTTTGTATGGGATGTTCGAACAAAGCGAGTGACCTATGAATCGGTGCCGACCGTCGATGGTATCGTTGGTATTGCTAATTATGGACCAACCGCGACTCTATTCACTCTTGGCCGCAACCATACCGTCCAACAGTACGATCTCAACCCCAATGCGAAGGCACCACTCCTCGTGCAAAACGTACAGCACGTACCAGCGAAGCTTCCTCCTTCGCCACCAACTTCGGATGAAGAACCAGGTGTCAAACTATCGGCCGTCACCGCCGGTGCGACAGATCCACGTGCGATCTACTTCGAGGCCGAGAGCAGTGGTGAAGAAGGTATCATGACCATGTCACCTTTGCAGAGGATCGCACAGGAGATGGATCAATTGGAAGAAGAGAAGCGCGACCAACTCGGTGCTTTAAGTCCAGTGTCCAGCAAGTCGTCGCTAAGCTCGCGCTCTGGCGGCGCCGTGTACGCACCTTCTCGCGTTGATCCTCCGCGGGCGCGATCCTTGTCGAACAGCAAGCTCACTCAACCTCACCTCTCCAAGGAAAAACCACCCTCACCAGGTATGGCTTCCAGTGGCTCATCATATGGAACCGGCACCACTTTCTCGTCAGGAGCGTACCGTGGTATCGTATCTCGGAATCCTCGAGAAAGCGTGTCAATCCGGACCATGACCTCAGGATCTAGTCATCAAAAGAGTTCTCGATTGCGTCAAGAAGTTATGGTCAGTCCTGATACTCCTACACAACCAATTGTGGACCTATTTCCATATACCAAAGCACGACTCGGCGAAGTTAAATTTCAAGCACCTGTATACGATCAGGACCATAGGACACCGGATGATCTTCGACGTCAAATGCTCAGAGTCGTCTTCGGCTGGCATGATGATGTTGAAAATATGATCCGCGACGAGTTGTCTAGACATCCACCCGGTTCACCCAGCACCTTACTCCTCTCCAAGTGGCTTGGTGATCTCGGTGACGACTTGGCTGCAGCCATGGTCGGTTCCGAGTCAATGACTTCGACGGATTGGATGCTTCTTGCTCTGAGCGCTATGGGTAGTGACTCACAAAAGAAGGTCGGAGAAGCGTTCGTCGATCGACTTCTTGCGAAAGGTGATATCCACCCTGCCGTTACAATTCTCCTCGGATTAGGTGAGCACGATGAAGCTATCGAGGCATATGTTTCCCGAAGATATTACATGGAAGCTGTACTGCTGACGTGCCTTATCTTTCCTCTGGACTGGGGGCGACAATCTCACTTGGTTCGAAAATGGGGTGAACAAGCTGTATCTGAAGAGCCGAAACACCCAGAGCTAGCGGTACGGTGCTTTTCCTGCACAAGCGTGGAATCTTCTGAACCGTGGTTTTCTCCACGTGCACAAGATGCCATCTACGCCGCTCAGCAGACAATTCTTGGACCTAGTCCTCCAACTCAGTTCAGCCCAGCTTCGCCACCGCAGTCGGCAAAGGAAGGCAGACTTGTTCCGTCTCAAGCTGGCTTAAAGCTGGTGACCAACTTCACACCGCCTCAGAACTTAGATCCGCTTACTGTCATCGATGATAAGACTCCAATGACCTATCATCCTGGAGGTGTTACTCCAATCGACTCAGCCGTACTCTCTCCAAGTGTAGTACCTTACCCTCGACTCCGGAGTGATCCCAACTCGGCAAGAACCGCCACACCTGGTGGATATGATGGTCGCCGGGTTCATTCCAGAGACGCAGCGGGTCGCCACAAACGCATTGATGGTTTGACTCCCGTTGAAGAGTCGGTTCGTACGGCGGTTCCGATGACTGCATTCAAGTCAGACAAACAAGATATCTCTTTCCACAGAACTCGAAGCGCGTCAACTGGACAATCATCGAAAATGATCAGCCCTGGTTCCACAGGATTGCTGAGCACAACTTCATATCTAACCTCGGAGACCGTAACTACGCGAGGCCGAAATCTTCCCTCTCCCGCTCATGGCATTTTCACTCGCTTGAATGAGGAGAGCAGAGCAAGGAACGGGTCGCGAGACCGAAAGCCTGATGGACTGCAGCTGCACATGGAAGAAGTCGTAGTCCTCGACTCGTCACTTCCAAGTGGTAACACTTCTAATGCATATACTCTTCTATCTGACAGTGTGACTGGGTTAGGCGCGAGTGTTCCAACAACTTCAACCAGAACCAGCCGAAAGACAGCTCAGAGCGCAGATGCTGAGTTGAAGAGCTCCAAGATTCGAAGTATCGACGAATACATCAACAGCCTCGACGTTGCTCAGACGTATGCGAAACATCAACCTCGATCATCTAGTAAGCAGCGAGCAGAAAGTCAGGATAGCAAGTCACTCGCGGCACCAGGCCAACGGGCTCCTTCTGAGGGTCGTGGTCGAGCCGGTGTTCGATACGTAAAGGCAGCGAAACGATCACCATCCTCACCGGTGTCCATGTCTCCGGATGATCCTGCCCTTATGCTCAACCGAGAAGGTGTCAATGAGTTTCAAGATGAGCGCTACTACAAGCTCGTCGCTCCAGTTGAAGCGCAGACATCGAGGACCCGCAATCGAAGTGAAGATCCAATCCCGGTTGGTGGTTCAGCAAGAACAACCTCGAGAAGTCGTCGAAGCGACTCAACAGAAAGACAGGGTGTAAGAACACGCTCTGCAAGTCGACCGGCAGCAAAAGTCGCAGCTGCTAAAGCTACAAGCCGCCAACAGAGCACAGAACGAGAGACCCAAGGTGAGGCGAGAGGTCGAAGCAAGGTGAGGCGCGAAGGATCCACTCCAAGGTCTCCTTCCGCCCCGACTTTAAGATCCTCACCTGAAAAGGCTGATGATGAAGGAGAACAAGCCACAGGAGATAGGAGCAGCAGTCGTCGCCGCCGTGAGCGCGGAACAAGTTCCAGCCGAACTCGTTCTCCCGACCGTCGTTTACGAGAGCGTTCTCGAAGCCAAAAAAGACCTCTTTCTGACGTGCCAGAGGATTTGCACCCGCCTAGAACATCTTCTAGACCGAGAACGGCTTCAAAGCCTGGCATACCCAAGTTGGTAACCAACTTGTCTGAGAGCTTCATTCTAACCAAGAAGGAACTAGCTGCACAGGAACTCGAAGCGAGACGGTTATCTCTTGCGAGAAGGCCATCCGCACCGAGCATTCCACATCCTGATGAGCTGAGCTATCCAAAATCGGCCATTGAGCCGTCGATGAGCCCAAATTGGGACATCCCCAACGAACGACAGCTGATGCGGAATACTGCAATCGACCCGGATAATCAGCTGAAAGTCGTTGGGCTTACAAGTGGTGTGTCCACCTCTTCTGCCCCTATAGGACTTCCTGCGACACCAAGAGCTATGCGTCATCCAAAATACATGTACTCTCCTAGTGACCAAAGTCCTCCAGAGTTACCGGAGATTCCACAGGAACTCGCGCATTTGGCTACTGCACCGCAACCACCTCCTTTATCTTTCAGCGTTGAACCTCCAATGCTGTTGCCCGCAACTACATTCCAACCACCACCGCCGCGGTCAGCCTCAGCTCCTGTTGATAAAGGTATAATTCCTGTCGTGACCGCAGCTCCTCCACCACCACCACCAACGATCAGGCGTGACTCTTCCGGCTTGCATTCGCGCAAGACATCAGCAGACATCAGAGCCATTCATCCACCTGGTACTGGGAGCGTTGTTCAATCTCCTATCGTCGGTGGGATAGATGAGACCTTGGCAGGGCGGGATGTAGTCGTGGTTGAAGCAAACCCAGCGATGGCACCACAGCCAGCGGTTCTTCCAGAACTTCAACATCTTGCAGGTCCTCCGGTTCCTCCTCCACCACCAACAATGTTCAGGCCAGGCCACGCGTCCTCTTACAGTGTGGGAACGATTGATCCTGCTGATCTTCGTCATCCTACGCCCGCTGCGATGAATCCAATCAGACAAGCTACGCCCATTGTTGACCAGCAACCTCCAAGCAATAACTCTTCGCCGAACGTGCTGCATCGGCGTGGCCGCGGTAGCATGAGCGAATCCGTAGGTCAGAAACTGAGAAATGTCACTCAGCGCATACGCGAACGAAGCACGAGTAGGAATCGCACCAAGAGTCCGCCTCAGCAGTACCAAGGTCCAGCACCGTATGAAAGCATTCCAATCCGACCTGGAGAACTTGAACGGCGAGGAAGCGCTCCAGCAATCCAAAAGCCTACATCTCCCTCAAGCGGCCGCGTGCTGATGCCGTATGAGACGGGCTACTATCCTCCGACAGTGACGGCTACCGAGCAGGCGATGATGGAGACTGCCGCGGCTTCAACTGAAGCTTTACCATCGACAACCTACGGCGGATACAGAAACCCAAAGGACATCGCGAAGGCCATGACACAAGACCAAGTACAATTCGGCGAGTCGGGTATCGGCAGCAAGAGCGGCACACCGTTCTCTGGCTACAAGGACCCCAAAGAGATCCGCGCCAACATGCCACCGGAGCAGCTTCAGCTGGGTGTAGGTCCTTCCGTGGAGAGTGGTAGGATGTGAGCGGTTGAACTGCGTAGAGCGAACTAGAAGAGTGAGAATGCGTCAGCTTCTTGCGGTAGATTCGCAACTTCATTCGATTCTTACTACAAAACACACGACCACACCATTCAGCAACAATTGCATTCACGTCACTCCTGCGACGACGACGATCATAATCCTCACGACTTTGCATATTCTATCTTCTCACACTGGCATTGAACTCTACTCTTCTCTTCAAAAATACCCTTTGCACATGATCGCAGCCGGCCATTTCATTTTTGCTTCTCGACGCTCCCTGTTAGGCCAGCGCCGTTTTCGAAGCAATGCATGTTTCAATCTGGGGTGTTTATTTAGCGAGCGAGCAACGAATCTTTTAGTCTTCATGCTGCGTTATGTTGATCTTCTGGTTATGCGTGGGCAGCGTTTGAGCGATGTTTTCCTGCGCAAAGAACAGAATCAGAGACGGAGAAAAGAAAAACAAATCGCTTTCTCTTCTTCGGATTTGGAGAGTGTGGAAGACAGAATGTCTCTTTTTCAGCCTGATTTGGCATTTTAGTTCATTTGGATTTTCTTGCGTTTCTATCTACTCATGCATCATCGTTTCTCTATCATCTCTCTCGCCTTCGTGTACTCTATTCATGGTACCCGCGCTTCTTGCGTATTTACGGCCCGCCAGTGTACCTATTCTGGAGAAACGAGCCAGCTGGCTTTTTCCTCCGCGGCCGCCGTCGTGCTGGCTGCCTTTTGTGGAATTTTCTTTTTTGCTTCGAGCCCACCGTCTCGCTAGAGCGGAATGACGATTTTGGCTGAAGAAGCGTTGGAAATTGGCAAAAGCCACATACCTAGCGACGGAAGGGGAAGGGAACCAAAAAACGTATCGGATACAGAACTCGCCTCACTGGCACCCATCATTTTGCTTTGTCAAGCGTTTGCTTTCTTGAAATCCTTTCCAACGCCGTATTTTCGTTCCGCGACATTTGGAGTTGGATTTTTGTTGAGGACGCGGTAGTCGGCGAGAAAGGCAGCTCTAATGTCACGACCTCTCATTGCTCCTCTTCCACAACTCTACAATGCTCCCCGTGCAGTGACACACAAGCCGCCCTTCCACCGCTCACGAAGCACCGCTCCCACCCGCCGCTCCGGCCGCAGGCGCTACCGTAGGCGCAGGACTCGCGCCGCCGCCGCGCCCGCGGCCACCACGCGGCGCACCCCTCCCCTTAAACGCGCCCCTGTGCGGCGGCGCCGGCGCGCCCTGGTGATGCGGGTGCGGCGGCGGGGGCGGACGGTCCCGGCGCTCGAGGACCTGGACGGCGCCGGCGGCGACGGGAACGGGGCTCGCGGCCACGGCGGCGCGCAGCGCGGCCGGCTCCGCGAAATCCACGTACGCGAACCCTTTGCGCCGGTCGATTTCTAGCCGCTCGATTGCACCGAAGGGCGTGAGTGCTGCGTGCAGCAGTGCTTCCGTTATGCCTTGGGAGGCGTTGGCGTGCTTGAGGAAGGCTTGGCGGGAGGGCTGTGCGGGTGGTGGTTGTGGTGATGAGGACGTTTGGCTTTTGGGCGCTTCGGAGGTGGGTTGGGAGGTGGCTTGCTTGGCGGTGCTTTGAGATGGATTGGTGCGAGTCGCGGCGGGACCTTTTGGAGGTTGCTGCTGCTGAGATTGCGTCTTCTGCGAGGGTCCGGTTGGAACTTTTGTAGCTGGTGTTGAGTCGACGTTCGTCTTATCGACTAGAGAAGACTTGGACCCTCGGCGTTCTCGCGCTTTGGGACCTTTGGTCGACGCTGGAACCTTTGCTTGAGGTGTTGACGATTGTGCGGATGTTTCGGTGGCTGGTGATGTGTCCTTGTCTGGTGTATTCTCTGATTGCTTCTCGTTGGTATTCGCTGCCGCTCTAGCACTACGTCCAGTTGCGGCAGGAATGAGTCCAAGATCACGCTGAATCTTTGTTGCCACGCTGACCGGAGGACGTTCCCTTCTGCGTTGAGTTGACGGCATCGAAGTGGTAGCTGAAGTGCCCTCGGTAGACTGTTTCTGAGCTCCGGTGCCAGCAGCCTCGCGATTGAGAACTTTGGCCGCTTCTCTAGTCGCTCGGTCTGCCTTTGTTTGTTTCTTTCCTTTCTCTGTAGATTGTGCCGCTTCCTTTGCTGCCTTTGCTGCCTTCTTCTCTGCCGCTCTCGCTTCCCTAGACTCGTGTCTTCCGTGTTTTGATGTCGCCTTTGTAGCTGGTTTCTCTTTTGCAGCTTTCTTTTCCCTCAAATGCTCAATGAGCGGTGTCGTTGTAATCTTCTCTTCTTGCTTCGGGATATCAGCGTCAACAGTCGGGTGTTTCGCAATCGGGTTGGTAAGGCTTTCAAGAAACTCCTGGAAGTCGGGATCTTGGTCAATCGTGCCTTGACGAACGTCATTCCTACGGCGACCACCCGGAATTCTTGTATAGGGAGAAAACTCAAGCGAGGGTGGACCTATCAGAGCTGGATCTCTGGAAGTGTTCTTTCCATCGGCAAAGTTCGCCTGACGAACTTTGTCGGATAGAGCTGCCAGGTGCCGCTGGTCGGTAAGGTGAAGGTAAGCTCGCGATGGTCGAGACGGTTTCGCTAAACTTGAGGCCAGTCAGTCAATCGGCATAAAATGCACACATTTGTATCGTTGAGTGAGAACTTACTCCTTTGAAACCTTGCCACTTCTGAATACAAGCCAGTCCACCTTTGAACTACCCAATTTCCACTCATCTCCAAGCGCAGATTCGAATTCAGCTTGAGTCAAGCCTGGAGCAAGCCGACGAACAACAACTTTTAGTCGTGGAGCAGCAGCTCGTTTGGAGGGACCTTTGGGCGCGCTATTCAGAGGTTGCTTCTGGAGTATGGCCGCCGGCATGGGAAGCAGGCCGTTTGCCGCGGTTGAGGCCTTGGAAGTCGCCATTGCGACAATGTTCAGTTGTGTGTGAGCAATCTAGAAGAAACAAAAGAAGGGAAGGTAGTAAGTGGTAAGATAGGAAGTGCGAGTAACCGCTCTCGCTCGGAGTTGGAATTTGGAGCTTCAATAATAGCGGGGACGCGATGTTGAGTTTGCGGCGTGTTCGAGGGGGGTGTGGGTGTGCAGCCTGAGGCGCCAATCACCATCGCCCACATAAACTTCCGACGTCTTTGAGCTCCATAACAATCGCCCGACTTGGAGTCCGCAAACTCGCCTTCCATATCCTCCTTGCCCGTGCCGGTGCTTTGACGGATTATTTTGTCGCATTTGCGATTTGTAATGGCGTTGTCTGTCTTTTGTGCTTCAAAGTAAATCGCCAGACAGGAATAATCTACGCACCGCAGCTCACACGACAAATCCTCCGCCCATTAGCTTCGCCTCTCACCGACCTCCCATCTCCAGACCTCGTTTTTCAACATGACCAAAACCGACAGTGATGTGCCTCAGCCTGGGCCTGCTAGGCTATCCAAAGGCGCTGGACCAGACGAATGGCTCGCAGCCGCCAAGGAATGCAAGTATCTGCCCGAAGCAGACATGAAGCGGCTATGCGAGATCGTCAAGGAATGCCTAATGGAAGGTGAATCGGATCGCCTCTTCGGTGCTGTCAAGTTTAGCACAGAGGATACAGCATACTCCGATGGAGAGCGGATCTTGCTAACACAGCCATTTAGAGTCTAACATCCAACCCGTCCGAACCCCTGTTACCATTTGCGGCGATATTCATGGCCAATTCTACGACCTACTCGAGCTGTTCCGCGTGGCTGGTGGAATGCCTGACGACAAGCCACCAACAGTTGGACAAACTCCTACTGCACCTTCCGCGAGGGTGATCTCTCCTGCAGACATCGAGCCGCCCACTACTATAACAGACCCACGTGCCAAGCGGAAAATGAAGAGAAGATTCCAGAGAGATGCAAACTACACCGGTCCTAGCAGTCCTAGTCCAGATGATGAAGAAGAAGGTGGTGAGGAAGAGGAAGAGGAGGAACGAGGCAGGAGCAGAAGCATCAGTAAGCCCTCACCTGTTGGCAATGCAGAGGAGGACACCATGTCCGGGAACAGTACAGTTGGCTCCGGTGGGAATGGACAGCAGAACTACATTTTCCTTGGCGATTTCGTCGATCGAGGGTATTTCAGTTTAGAGACATTCACGCTGCTCATGTGTTTGAAGGCGAAGTAGGTGTTTCTGCATCATCTTGGTCTGTCATTTTTGCTGACGAGTCACAGATACCCGGATCGAGTCACTCTGGTACGTGGCAACCACGAATCAAGGCAGATCACGCAAGTGTACGGCTTCTATGAAGAGTGCCAGCAGAAATACGGCAACTCGTCTGTATGGAAAGCTTGCTGCCAAGTGTTTGACTTTCTCACACTGGCCGCTATTATCGACGGTAAAGTGCTATGTGTACACGGCGGCTTGAGTCCAGAAATCAGGACGCTGGATCAGATACGAGTTGTTGCTCGCGCTCAGGAAATCCCTCATGAAGGAGCTTTCTGCGACTTGGTGTGGAGCGATCCGGAAGAAGTCGATACATGGGCAATATCACCGAGAGGAGCTGGTTGGTTGTTCGGCGACAAGGTGGCCACAGAGGTAAGCTACAACATTTACTGTCGCTCAAATGGCAAATTGCTGACTATCTCAAAGTTCAACCACGTCAACGGCCTACAGCTAATCGCACGAGCTCACCAATTGGTCAACGAGGGTTACAAGTACCACTTTAAAGACAAAGATGTAGTGACGGTGTGGTCCGCACCAAACTACTGCTATCGTTGTGGAAACGTCGCGTCAATCATGAGTCTCGGCGAAGACTTAGACCCAAAGTTCACCATCTTCAGTGCTGTACCGGAAAACCGGAGAGCAGTACCTCAGGGAAGAGGAACACGAGGAGAGTATTTCTTGTAGCATTCTGTCATTCACGGATGGCGTGAAGGTAGCCCATAATTGGGTCTGGCGTTCCGCTCTACGGTTGAAAGAGGTGGAAAGGCTTGCATGAGGTAGAGAAGGGCTTGTATAGGCGGCCTTGTATGATAAAGCGTCCTTAAGCGAGCTCACTGTACAAACGATGAACAAACGATGAATTTATGTATTCTTTGCCAGCAGCCA
>Ga0335073_10011854_pt1 | contig 12252 bp, 10 predicted proteins | sample Lox_Sample_22_FD_207093 | JGI IMG/M metagenome (GOLD analysis project Ga0335073, IMG submission 207093) | Soil microbial communities from Loxahatchee National Wildlife Refuge, Florida, United States - Lox_Sample_2.2 | ecosystem: Environmental > Terrestrial > Soil > Wetlands | place: USA... | reverse complement strand
GATCCTTACGTCCACCTGCGCATGCTGGAGATGGCGCGCACGCACGGCTTCCACTTCGACACGGTGCAGATGCCACTGAACGTGATGGATGCGCACTTCCGCAGCTTCGGGCAAGAGGTGCTGCCGGCGCTGGTGCGCGAAGGGATCGCGCCGCTGGGCATGAAGTGCTTTGGCGATCACTTCATTCTGCAGAGCAATACGATCAAGCCGATCGAAGGACTGCACTATTGCCTGAACCTGCCTGTTGCTGTGCAGATCACCGGCATCGACAGCGAGCAGATTCTTGACCAGGCGCTGGAGGCGACGCGCACATTCAAGTCGATGACGGAGGCCGAGGTCAACGCGCTGCTGGAGCGGACGCGGATTGCTGCGCTCGAGGGTAAATACGAGCTCTACAAGACGACGAGCCATTTTGATGGCACGGCGCACAACCCTTCGGACCTGGGCTGACCGGAACTCGTTCTGTTGAGACAGGCTCAAGCTGGCGCGAGAGGATTCGTCGAGCCCGTTGGACTTGGTACGGGCTCATTCACGAGGATGGCGAGGGCACGCGGGTTATTCAGGTTCTTTTCCTGAAGCCATGTGTCGAGCCGCGTCAGGAACTCGGCATGGTGTTCGAAGTGCTTGGTCGCGGCCTGAACCGTGTGAATCACGTGTTCGGTCGAGAAACGCTCGCCGTGATATCCCGCCACGCCGATAAGCAAGCCGCGAATCAGCGCGAAGTGCGCGGCCACCAGGGCGAATTGCCGGCTCGCCGAGCGCTCCGCCTCCGGCGCGTAATTATCGCGGCCGAAAGGGAACCGCAGTCGAACCACAGTGTTGATGAGATAGTTCTCGAGAATCTGTGGATGGCTACTGAAGAATGGCGCGAAATGGCGCTGATAAGCGGTTTCGTAGTGAGCGGTGAGCGACTCGAGTGTCGCGTTTGGTCCGTTGCCAATGCCGGCGGTGAAGGCACGGACACATTCCAGGAAACGGGGACCAACTCGGGATTTTTGCAGCATGAGCCCGGCTAACAACAGGACGGCATCGAGTTGGGTGCGGCTATCGGCGGGCAGCGCCTGCATCGAGCCGCGCAATGCGCTGGACTCAACTGCTGCGTCGAATTCGGCCAGAAATGTCGAGAGATCCGGAGCGGCGCCGCCGGCTGCCGCTGCGCCGGAGATCGCATCAAGACGCGTGCAGAAGACTCCGATCAGGAAGAGGCGCTGCCAGAGCGGGTATTCGCGATGAGTGATGATTCTCAGTACGACGTCGCGAACTGGACGCATCCAGGGACGCAGGGGAGAGTTCTCGTCCGGATCGGTGCAGGCCGCAGGCTGTTGGGGAACCGCGTCGGCCTCCAGGTTGCTCAGCAGCAGGTCGGGATGGAGCAGCACCAGCCGCGCCGCTTCCGGGCATGACAGCGTGAGCGCGGTTTCGGTGACTCCGCCCAGAGAATGATTGACGCGCGGATAGGTTGCGCACGTATGCGGCAAAAACGCCTCGCCGTATTCCAGGTGGATGCGGCAGAGCTGGTCGCTGGTGAGCAGCGGGCAGCGGTTTTCGCTGTTCAGGCGGATGATGGCGAAAAGAGGCTTCCTGCCGGAGTTTTCAGCCTCCGGCACGCGCTCGATGCTCTCGCGAATGAGTGTATTCAGCGGGCTTTCGGGCAGGTCCTGGTAGCGGAGATAGATGTCGCGATCGACGGGAACACGCCAGCCCGTGCAGCAGGTGTCTTCGCAATCAGAGCCGATGCAGCGGAAACTTTCGGCGTAGCGCAGCGTTAGTGGGTTGTTCCCATCGTTTGAATTGGTCATCTGTGCTCCCGGTTCGCGGCCCATTTGTTCAACGGCATCCAGTGACTCGGGTTTGAGCACCTCAAGAGTTCTTCTCGGTAAGAAAAGGCTCGGCTTTGAGGGAACCGTCGCGCTGCTTGATGAGCATCTGCACTTTGCCTTCGGCGGCGTCCAGCTCCTGCTTGCAGGCGGCCGACAGCGCTACGCCTTCTTCAAAAAGCTTGAGCGAGTCTTCCAACGCCAGGTCTCCCTGTTCCAGTTTTTCGACGATGGTTTCGAGTTTTTTGAGCGACTCTTCAAACGATGGCATGAATGACTACTCCGTTCGCGTCTTGCCCATTGGCAGCACGCTGGCGATGACTTCAGCTGCGATGTCGTAGCGGCCGAAGGGCGCGCTGACCTGCACGCCTTGCACGTAGGGCTTGACTGCCATGAGCATCTCCTGCGCGATCTTGATGCCTTCTAGGCGCGCCGCATCGGGTGCGTCGGCCTGGGCCATGCGGAGCATGATCTCTTCGGGCATGGAGATGCGCAGGTCGTTCTTCATGAACTCGGCGTTGCGGAGGCTGGTGAGCGGCCAGATGCAGGCGATGACGGGAATGCGGTGGTCTCCGAGGCGATCGTTGATGCGCTCCAGGAAACTCTCCAGCAGGCGCAGGTCGAAGACCGATTGGGTGATGGCGTACTCGGCGCCGGCCTCGACCTTGTACGCGAAGCGGCGGAGCTCAGTTTCGATGTCGGGCGCGCCGGGGTTGGCGGTGACGGCGATGGTGAAGTTGGTGCTGCCGCCGATGGAGTTGGAACCGATGCCGAGGCCGTGATTGAGCCGGCTCACCATGTTGACGAGGCCGATGGAGTCTACGTCAAATACGGCAGTAGCATCAGGCAAATTGCCGGTTTTGGGCGGGTCTCCGGTGACGCAGAGGATATTTTTCAGCCCCATCGAGGATGCGCCCAGCAGATCGGACTGTATCGACAGAATATTGCGGTCGCGGCAGGTGTAATGGAGGATGGTTTCGACGCCGGTATGCTGCTGAATCTGAATGCAAAGGCTCTGCGCGCTCATGCGGGCCGAGGCGTGCGGCTCGCCATTGACGTTAAGGGCATGAACGCCAAGACGGGCGAACATTTCGGCTGCGCGAATTTCGCTGGAGCAGTCGATGCCTTTGGGCGGCTCGATTTCGACGAGCGTAACGAAGGTGCCGTTGGCGATGAGCGAACCGATGCGCGAACGCTGGGCGAGCGGAGCGGGCGGCGTTTCTACGTTGGCTTCGAGCGCGGCACCCGAGCCTTCGATGTGGGCCGGTTCATCGAGGGCACGAATGGCGGCGCGCATGGCGCGGATGTGGTTGGGCGTGGTGCCGCAGCAGCCGCCGACGATCTGCACGCCGGCGTTGATGGCCTTGCGGGCAAAGCTGGCCATGTACTCCGGCGAGCAAAGGTAGATGTTGCGGCCTTCGACGGCGCGGGGCATACCGGCATTGGGCATGGCTGCCAGGGGCAATGTGGTGGCGCCGCGCATCGCTTCGGCGGCGGTGAGCACGGTGGTGGGTCCGGTAGAGCAGTTGATGCCGATTGCGTCTGCACCCCACTCGGTGAGCAGGGCGGCGGCCTGTGCGGCGGAGGCGCCATCGAGACAGTTGCTTTCATCGTCGACCGTCACCATCACCAGCACGGGCACATGCGGAGCCACGGCGCGCGCTGCATTCAGCGCCTCGCGCGCTTCGTTCAAGGCGGGCATGGTCTCGATGATGAGCAGGTCGACACCCTTTGCCGTGCTGCCTGCGGCTCCGTTTCCCGTGAGGACTGCGATCTGCTCAGCGAAGGCCGCTCGCGCTTCGTCGAGTCCGGTCTTGCCGAGCGGCTCGAGGCGCACGCCCAGCGGGCCGACGGAACCGGCCACCCAGGCCGCGCCGGCCTGCTTTTGCTTGAGGTGCTCGACGGCTTCGCGCGCCAGGCGAACTCCGGCCGCATTGATCTCGTGCACTTTGCTGCCCAGCCCATGCCGCGTGAGACGGAACCGGTTTGCGCCGAAGGTGTTGGTTTCGATGATCTCCGCGCCGGCCTGCAGGTACTCTTCGTGCACCGAGAGAATCAGGCCGGGGTCCGAAAGGTTCAACTCGTCATAGCAACGGTTGATGAAGATGCCGCGGGCATAGAGCACGGTACCCATGGCGCCGTCGGCAAGAACGGGACGGTCGGCGAAGATCTCGGCAAGTGGGGTCATGCTGTTCAAATGCTATCGCACCGCGTGCGAAGTTGTATGTGCCGAAGCAGGGCAAGAGCCCGCGCGAGGCCCCGCGTGCGCGGCCGGCCCGGGTGCCGAGAGACGGGGCCGCTTTGTTATACTTCGGGAGTTATAACTTCGGCAGAATGAGGCGATGGGCCGCGGATTTTTCGCGCCGCGCCGGTGCTGCCGGACCGCTATCCATTCGTACACGCTCGGGCTTGCTCCGCGCTTTCGATCGAGGTAAAGGATTTTGAAGAAGAGAAGTTTTTGGATAAGCGCCGCCGCCGCCCTGGCGGTCGCAGGAGCGCTGGCAGGCTGTGGCAGTACCACTTATTTTGACGGTCGCACTCTACCCCCCAGCAAGCTGGTGAACCGCGTCCTCGTTGCCATCCAGAACCCCGGCGCATTGAGTAAGGGCGCGCTCCAAATTATGGATGCGTATTATGACATCCGGAGCGGCTACACGGGACTGCCCGCCACCTTCTCTCTTTCCGGCTACGGCGGCGCGCTGCCGATCACCATCCAGAACATGCCGGAAGAGCAGATCGGCGCGGTCTACGGCTCCGGCGACGGCAGCTTTACCCTGGCCAACTACCAGTCGGAAAAGACCACCGGCACTGTGAGCGGACTCGGTGGCCCGTCCTCCAGCATCTTCATCACGCGGAATCAGCAGTACGTCTTCGCGGCCAGCCAGTCGGCACACTATCTCACCGTCGTGAATCAGGCGACAAGCTCCGCGGTGGGGTTGAGCCTGCCCGGCGTCTATCGCGTCAGCGTGAATCCCGGTGGATCGGTGGCGCTGGCCTTCGTGCAGAACTCGAATTACGCCTACTTCCCGTTGCAGCTGACAACAGCGCAGTCGGTCTCCTTTTCGGGCGGCCCGACGACCTGGCCGAAGGCCGCCGTGGATTGCGAACCGCAGAATTCGCCCACATGGTGCCTGTTACAGTTGCAGAGCCCCGACCATGTGGACTCGACCGGCAACTACTACGGCACGCCGCTGACCTTTGACCGGCCGGTGAAGGCGGTCTTCTCCCCAGATGGCAGCAAAGCCTACGTGCTGAACTGCGGACCCGAGTGCGGGGGCACGGCGTCATCCGTGTCGGTGTTGCCGATTTCGCCGCTCATCTTCCTGGTGGGGAAGAATTCGGGCGTACTGCCGTGCAATCTGCCGGCTGTGGCTCCCTGTCCGAACGTAAACAGCGCGCCGATGGCGAACATTGCCGTTCCCGGCGGAGCAAGCAATGCGCTGATCGACGTCAACTCAACGAACCAGATGTATGTGATTGGACAGTCGCCGCAGATCATCAACGGGCAAACGCTGTTTGGCGGCAATCTCACGCTGGTGAACCTGGCGAACAACACCGCGGGTAGCCCGGTCGCGATCAGCGACGGCCAGCCCGGCGCGCTGAGCCGAATGATCGAAGCCGACGACAACACGCTGTGGATCGGCATGTCCGGCTGCAACACGGGCGTGCGCTACGCGAACAACCCGGCCAGCGGCTACGGCTGCCTGACGATGTACAACACCGCGAGCAACAAGGTGACGCTGCTGGAGCCCTATATCGGCAACGCGACCGGCATCGCCGCCGTGACCGGGCTGCACAAGATCTACGCGGCCGAGGGCGGGCAGGTGTACATCTATTCGACCAAAGACGGTTCTTCGATCGACAACCAGTATGTGACCGTCACCGGAACTGCGTACGACGTCGCGTACATGGATGCCGTGACCGATACCAATAACACTACGTACTGATTCCTATGATCGCTGAGGCCGCCGAATTTCGCGCCGATGTGCTGGCTATTGCGGCCCACCGCGACGATGTGGAGCAGACCTGCGGCGGTACGCTGCTGCGGATGGCGGCGCGCGGCCTGCGCACGGCGATCCTCGACCTGACGCAGGGAGAATCCGGTACGCGCGGCACGGCGGAAGACCGCGCCCGCGAGGCCGACGAAGCGGCACGCATTCTCGGCGTGGGCTGGCGCGAGGCGTTGGCTCTGCCGGACGGGGCCATCGAGAACACACTCGCGAATCGGCTGGAGATTGTGCGCGTGCTGCGGCGGTTGCGGCCGCGCGTGGTGATTCTGCCGTACTGGCAGGCGCGGCATCCCGACCACGCGATTGTGGCGAGCCTCGGTTACGAAGCCTGCTTTCTCTCCGGTCTGAGGAAGATCGAATCGGGCTCTGAGCCGCACCGGCCGTTCAAGATTGTTTACGCGAGCCTGTACGCAGATGTGCGGCCGAGCTTCGTCGTGGACATCACGCCTTTCATCGAGCAGCGGCACCTTTCGCTGATGGCGTATCGCTCACAGTATGCCAACCAGGCAGCGGGCAGCGCGCTCTTCGTTCCCGAAGAGGAGATTCGCGAGCGCACCTTCGCCGAGGCGCGGCATTATGGATTGCTGGCCGGCGTGAAGTACGGCGAGCCGTTTGTGCAGAAGGAAGTCGGGCTGGTGGATGATCTGACGCTAGTGCCGGTGCAGACGCTGTGATGTTGTAAGAGATATCCATCGGGGTGCGCGATTTCAGCCTCTTGTGTTTATCGCCAGCTCGCGCCCTTTCACAAAGATCGATAAGCGCGACTTATCAAACTGCAAAATAGAATAACTTTGCCTTATGTGCCGTTCATGCGCCAGACTGTGTGTCTGGAGGAGAATTCTTCTCGATGGCGCAGACTTGGGATCCCGAGGCTTATGGGCGCACTGGCGCCTTTGTGCATCAGCTTGCAGATGGCGTTGTGTACTGGCTGGCGGCGCAACCGAAGGAGCGGATTCTCGATCTTGGCTGCGGGGATGGGCAACTGACGGTTCGGCTTGCGGCGACGGGTGCGCAGGTTCAGGGAGTGGACGCGTCGGCGGAGATGGTTGCTGCGGCGCGGGCGCGCGGCGTGGAAGCGGAGGTGGGGAATGCCGAAGCTTTGCCGTTTCCTGATGGATCGTTTGAGGCTGTCTTCTCGAATGCGGCGCTGCACTGGGTGCGCAACCAGGATGCGATGCTGGACGAGGTGCGCCGCGTGCTGAAGACGAGCGGCCGGTTTGTGGCTGAGATGGGCGGGCACGGCAACATCGCCGCGATTCGCGTGGCGTTTATGGCGGCGCTGGCGCGCAACGGACTCGCGGGCCGCGAAGAGGGCGTGAATTACTATCCAACGGCGGAGGGCTATCAGCGGCGGCTGGAGCGGCACGGGTTTCGCGTGGAGCGCATCGCGCTGATTCCGCGTCCAACGCCGCTGGGCGCAGAGGGAATCGTGGGCTGGCTGAAGACCTTCCGCAAGGGCGTGCTGGATGCGCTGCCCGAAGCAATGCAGCAGATCGTCATCAACGATACCGAAGAGCTGCTGACGACCGCTCTGCGCGATGAGGAAGGGAACTGGGTAGCCGATTATGTGCGGCTCCGGTTTGTAGCGATTGCCTGAGATCTCTCAGTGCGGGAGAAAAATGCGAGCGTGCAGGGCGACGAGCGCGGCGGCGTCATGGCAAGTTCGCGACACGCTGCGCGTCTATTTGCAAGCATCGAATTCCGTTATCGTTTTCGCTGCGTTTCGTCACAAAATTCGTCGGACTGTCTTGCCTTTGCTCTGCGTGGTATGTCAAAGTACAAGTGCGTAGGAGAAACGCCCGATGCTTCACGGAACGCAAATCTCGATGCGTAGGCTGGCGTGGCTTGATAAGAGCCCCACTAGCCGCCGGGCGTATTTCGTCGTTATTCCCTAACTCTGCCGGTGTTCCACTCCTGCGCATCAGGCAAACATTTCAACTCTTAGCAAGCGGCGAAGCAACAGAATTCGTCACTTTACAGCGATTTCGCAGTTGCTGTTTCCCGCAGTTACTGTTCCTTGTGGCATTTCCTCAAGAAGATGCCGCTTCCGCAGTTCCAGCGAGGGTGCATTCACTGTGAAACCGCTCTAGCCATCGGCGCATCGTGAGGTTGTTGCCTCGCATTGCCGGTGCGTAGCTCGTGCCGAGTGATCAGCGTCGTAGTTGAGAAGGCCGCAGAGAAAGATCTCTGCAGGCGCCGGAGATTTTTTGTCCTCGAAAGGGAGCAAGTCATCGTCTCAGTGAAGGGGGCGGGCCATGTTCGGTGCTCAGGCCAGAACAGTCCGGTATATCCGGAGAACAATGGGAGCGCCATGCGCAAAGCGGATGCAAGAAACCAGCACCTGTGTTTGCGGTGCAACTGGGGCCAGTGTATGACGGGATATCGCGAATCCGACCGCAGAGTGATCTGCACCAACAGCCAGCCGAATATGCTGGTGCCATTTCCCGTGCTGGAATGCACGAGTTTTCATGACAAACACCATCCGGGCTGGGAGCAGATGGATAAGCTGGCCATCGATGTTGAGCCGGTGCGAGGCTCGTGCCGGACGGCGGGCTTCAGCGTCGCCGCGGAGACGGAGCCGGTGCGGGAGCCGCATGTCGAAGAGAAAGAGGAAAGCGATGAGACGGCCTTTGTGCGCTGGATCATCACCAACCTGACGGAGAAAGATCCAGTGAGTGATCCGGGCCCCGGATATATCTGGTAGGAGAACATTCGATGCAGTTCTGCGGGGAGCGGCGCTTGCCGCTCCCCGTTTGTTTTTGCGGCCGTATTCGCGTCACGCAGCTTCCAGCGCTTTGGTGCGGAAGAGGAGTCCGGCGGCGATACCGCCAAGACTTGGGACCAGCAGAAAGAGCCACACCTGTGCGAGGGCCTTTCCACCGACGAGCAGCGCCGGACCGAGGCTCCGCGCGGGGTTCACACTTACACCGGTGATGTGAATGCCGAAGATGTGAATCACGACTAGCGTGATACCGATCGCCATTCCCGCGAAACCCACTGGTGCGCTCTTCTGCGTAGAGCCCAGAATGACTATGACAAAGATGAGGGTGGCTATGAATTCAAACAGTATCGCGGAGGTGATGTTGTAGCCACCCTGGTAGCCGGGACCCCATCCGTCCTGCCCGAGACCGTTGACGGCGAGGCTGTAACCGGCGCCGCCGGAGGCGATGACCGACAATACGCCGGCGGCGAGGATGGCGCCGGCGAACTGGCCGATCCAGTACCCGATCATCTCACCGGTCCTCATCCGTCCGGCGGTCCACACGCCCAGGCTGACAGCAGGGTTGATGTGGCAGCCGGAGATCGGCCCGATGCCATATGCTGCGCCGATCAGCGCGAGGCCGAAGGCGAAGGCAATGCCGAGAATGCCGACTTTGTCGCCGGCCACTACTGCCGTGCCGCAGCCGAAGAGCACGAGAATGAAGGTTCCTACCAACTCCGCAAGATACTTTTTCATGGTCTCCTCCCGGGTTGCATGCCGATGAGTTGCAAAGATGTTGGCGGCGCAGATCTCCGCTGCAAATGAGCCCTCCGACCGCTGCAGAGCACGGAGGAGGAAGCACCAGTGGGGCGCTCGGGTATCTTCTTGAAGCGGAATATGCGGAGGGAGTCTCGCAGACCGGGATGAGAGCCGTCAAGAAGAATCTGCGTGAAACGCGGAAGCGGGGCGACGCGACCGCCATGCAACTGCTATGTATTGCAAGCGTCTAACTAGGGTACGGCGCGGAACGTCGGGCGCTGATATTCTATGCAGCTTCCTCGTCTTGAACGCCGTCCCGAACTTGATGCACTGCGCGGGCTGTTCCTTGTCTGGATGACGCTCACGCACTTGCCGACGCGGTTCAGCGACTTTGTCAATTCGCCGATCGGATTTGTCTCCTCGGCGGAGGGATTCGTGTTTATTTCGGCGCTGCTGGTGGGGCGGCTCTATTTTCGCGAGCTGATCCGCGACGCGTCTGTGGTGCGCAACCGGCTGTGGAAGCGCTCGCTGCAGATCTATGGTTACCACCTGGTGATGCTGGCGCTGGTTTTCACGGTGGCGGCGGCCTTTGCGGAACATACGCATAAGGCCGCTATCAGCAATCTGCTGGACTTCTACCTGGCGCATCCCTTTGTGGCGATTGTCGGCTCGGTGCTGCTGCTCTATTGTCCGCCGCTGCTCGACATTCTGCCCATGTACGTCACGTTTTTGTTCTTCACGCCGCTGCTGCTTTCGTGGGCGGTGCGGTTTGGCTGGAAGCGGATTCTATTTTGCAGCGGATGCGTGTGGCTGGCGGCGCAGTTCGGATTGCGCGACGTGGTGCATAACTGGGTTGTGCATGTGACGCACCTGAACATTCCGCTGCAGGAGACCGGCGCATTCAATCTGTTTGCCTGGCAGGCGGTGTGGGCCGTGGGTTGCTGGATCGGCGCACGGTCGGCGATGCGGCAGGAGACATTCTCCGACCCGCCAGGGTGGCTCGCGGCTGCTTCTTGTTTGCTGTGCCTGGGTTTTATCGGGGTGCGGTGGGGCTGGCTGGGACCGCATCTGACGCAGCAGGCGCTCGGCATTCAGCTCGACAAATGGCAGATCGGGCCGCTGCGGGTGATCAATCTGATCACCTTTTCGATCGTGGTCTACTGGCTGCGCCGACACCTGGTGAAGTTCGTCGCCATCGAGCCGTTTCTCACGCTGGGTAAGGCCTCGCTGCGTGTGTTCTGCACCCATATTCTCTTTGTGTTTGTGGGGCTGGCGCTGCTGGTTCGCGATGTGAATGAAGATGTTGGCGCGCCGCTCGAGCAGCTGCACGGACTTCCGGCGATTCTGCTGCTGGCGGTGACATTCACTACGCTGATTCTGGTCGCTGCGGACCATGTCCGCAAGCGCCGTGCCCGCCGGGCAGCACAGGCGCAAAGCTCCGGGCCGGGTTCCGCTCCTGGAGCCTTGACTCGGGACGACGACGGCCACGGACACCTAACCGCGCACGATCCGAACAGCCGGGTTGCGTTCTGCTGCACCGAGGAGTTGCAGCTGCCCGGTCCGGCACCGAAGAATCTGAGCTGATTCTGGTTTCATTTACGAGTCCCGGCGCCGGGGCGAATTCATCAAACGTTTGCAATCTGTTTGCCTCAGTGCATTACTCTGTTAATGATTCTCCGGCGGCCTGAACCTTCGGAAGTGATCTTCCGCCGGGGCGAGGACTGACCGTTTGAACCAATCCGTATTTGTCCTGGAAGACGACGCCGATATCTCGCGGCTGGTACAGCATCACCTTGAAGCGGCAGGCTTCGAGGCGCGCCTTTATCACACCCCCACCAATCTGATTCCCGATGCCGAGCGCAAGGTACCCGCGCTGTTTTTGCTCGATATTATGGTTCCCGGCGGCGACGGTCTGGACGTATGCCGGCGGCTGCGTAACCACAATGGGCTGTCTACGGTGCCCATCATCTTTTTGACCGCGCGCGCAGGAGAAAACGACCGTGTTCTGGGTCTCGAACTGGGCGCGGACGATTACATCACTAAGCCCTTCTCGACGCGCGAACTGGTGGCCCGGGTGAAAGCTGTTCTGCGGCGGTTCGAGCGCCCCAGTTCGCCCACCGTCATCAGCTTTGAGGAGATCGTGATCGATGCCGGCGCCATGCAGCTGAAGGTGCGCGGCGAGCTGACCACGACCACGGCTACCGAATTCCGCCTGCTCGATTACCTAGCCCGGCACCCGGGCCGCGTCTTCAGCCGCGACCATCTGCTGGATGCGGTGTGGGGCGATGCGCGTTTTGTCACGCCCCGCTCGGTCGACGTGTACGTGCGCCGCATCCGTGAGAAGATCGAAATCGATCCGGAGAATCCGCGTTACCTCAAGACAGTGCGGGGCGCGGGCTACCGGTTCGAGATGCCCAAGACCGACTGAGAACCGATAAGCGTCAGGGGAGCCATGACCTCTAAGGTTTTCATCAAGCTGCTCGGTCTTTTTATCCTGCTGCTTGTCTTCCACACGCTGGTGATGGAGTTTCTCTTTCGCGGCTTTGTGGCGCACACGGCACGGGACACGGTGCGTGCGGTCGGCGGCGAGGCGTTCTGGGCCGGGCTCATCGCTCTGGCAATTGCCTTGCTGCTGGCGGCGTGGGTGGCGGCACGGGTATCCGCGCGCTTGCAGCGCATTATGGATTTCGCCCGGCGGATCGCTGAGGGCGACTTGACGGCGCGGCTGGACAAGACCGGCGAGGACGAACTCAGCCCGCTGGAGGCAGCGCTGAACCAGACGGCGGAGCTGATCGGCCAGGACATTGCCGAGCTCGAAAGCAGCCGCCGCGAGCTGGCTGTAATGCTTGATTCCATGCAGGAGGCTGTCGTCGCCATCACGGCGGAAGGCCAGGTGCGCTGGTCGAATGCCGTGATGCAGCGCATTGCGGGCACGCAGATACGGCCGGGCCGGTCGCTGGTGCAT
>Ga0335073_10011852_pt1 | contig 12253 bp, 15 predicted proteins | sample Lox_Sample_22_FD_207093 | JGI IMG/M metagenome (GOLD analysis project Ga0335073, IMG submission 207093) | Soil microbial communities from Loxahatchee National Wildlife Refuge, Florida, United States - Lox_Sample_2.2 | ecosystem: Environmental > Terrestrial > Soil > Wetlands | place: USA... | reverse complement strand
GGCGGAACGGGCTCTGCGGTGAGCCGTATCCAGACAGGAATGAGGGATGGCTAGCCATTTGTTGATGGTATCCGATTACATCACTCTTTCCCTTTTCGCTCATCGCCTTCGCAAGTCTCGGGACCCTCTCCTTGAAGAATCGTGGGTTGTCTGACCAGTGCGCCTCTCGTCTTGAAATGATCGGCGAGGTCGGGGTTGGGGGAAAAGATGATTGGATTGCATCGCCCACAGATTTCACAAACAAATTTGTTTATGTATCACGACTTCGCAGAGTATGGAACTGCACGCCATCCTCACAAACACGTCAGCAGGAATCGACGCCCCTTTGAACCAGCTCTCCGACCTTCTCGAGAAATATTTCCCCATCTTCAGCTCTGTCCTCCAGAATCCTCCTCCCGCTGAAGCAGACAGAACAAAACTCCTCGCTCGTATAGTCCCCCGACCTCCTTTTTCAGTTCTCACTAACTTGAAGCCACCCTCACGCTCGATGACGTCGAATATAAAACAAACAACGAATTTCGACAGTGCGCAGAACGTGTCTCCAAAGCACTCAATTTGAACGAACTTTCCGCCGCCCATTTGGTCATCCTCGCAATCCCTCAAGCCACGAAATTCGATCGCGGTCAAGTCGAAACGGCGATTTACCTGCACTACTCGCGTCGTCAGTACCTTCTAGCGAGTCTGCTGCAAATCGTACGACTCGTGGCCGACTCGAGCACGGAGGACTATATTCGCAAATTTCTCCTCGATTATGTTACACGATTATGCGCGGATCGAACACCGAAATCCTACCCGATACGGTTGATGGAGGCGATGAAGCTTGGACGGGATGATATTCTACGATTGGATGAGGAGAAACGGAACCGGACTATTTTGAGGGATCGATGTGAGCCGTTGGGAGACGACGATTTACGATTACGGAGAAAACTTATCGCGCAGGAGATTGATACCATGGGATTGATCCTACATGGGCTGGTACGTCTCAAATTCGTGCAAGAGAAGGATATCGAGGGTCTTCTCAAAGAACTCAAATCGGCGGAAAAACTCGACTTGCTCAGTTTCAGCCTGATTGCCCCTCTCGTGTCCTGGCTCTGTCAACTCTGTGCCATGGACGAAAACGTTACCGCCGATACCCCCTCGCCATCTCTCCCGCCCTTCAATGGACTCACTCTGAAACGAATACACAACATCATCGTCAGTAGAACCTCTGACCAATGGAAACTTGCCTCCCTCGGATCCTACATTCAACTGTTCTGGCTCGCAAGTCTCAATGGCATCTGCAAACTCGAAGACAATGCCGCTGCCGAATTCACATATGAAGCCGACATTCTCGAACCTGCTCAATCGGCCGCTAAATCCGGAGGATTCGATTTCGCTATAAAATATATCCTCAAATCCGCCCGAACAGGAACCTTTACCCCACCCCTCCGTCCTGAGATTTCTCAATTCCTCGCGACCAGAAAGGTTGCCGCAATAGCTTCGTCCCCCAACGGTTTTGACTCGATTTATATGTCCCAGGACTTGAAGGATTTGTCGACATATCAACTGGAACATCTCGTCCAACTGTTCATTTCACATCTCGCGGATGTTCTCAAACAGATCCGACTCGTCGAGGAGGATAAAGCCCTTGCCGAGGGATCAATGTTTGACTACTCAGAGCAATCTTTCCAACATACAAACAGCACTGAAGAAAGAGATTTCTCCCTCGAAGTATTTTTCCTCCTCATCTCGCAATTATACTCCTCTCGTTCCGATTCAGGACAAGTCTTCCTCTCCGACCACGACTCTGCGCTCTACGGCTTCCTCAACTGGGCATCGAGCGTTAAGCCAGTGTCCATGCTCTGGACGTTCATGGATCTCATGGCGTCCTTGGCCGAAGGTCCGAATTGTAGTGTTGTGGTGGACAAATTGTTCTCCCAGGATGCCACGGATCAACCGCGGAGTAAACGATTCCATCAGAATTGGGAGACGATTTTCGGGGCAATACAGTATTATGCGGAGAATTTATCACCTCCTGCACAGGGCAATGCGAGCATGGGACGGACACCGGTGATGTTTGATCGATTGGAGATTGATGATGAGACGACCGTGGTGCTGAAGTCGTACCTGCGTCTTATTCGGAAAGTCGCTGCGAGTTCACATGATGCGAAAATTGCACTGTTGTCCAAGAATGAAGATCGAGTATTGTCGGTATGGCCGTGGTTTGGGGAACGGACTGATGATAGCATATGTTTGAATTGACAATTAATCGACTTGCGACGGATTTGAAAGTCGAGTTGTGGCTCACGTTGGCGGCGTTCGCAAAAGATGACGAGTCGATTATCGCAGAGGTCTGGGATGGGTTGGATATGCGTCTACAACAATACGTCGAACGAATCCAAAATCAGCGCACGTTTTTTAATGTCCCCGTCATTACTCGTACTTCGACATTCAAAGACGTCAATCTCGTTACTCTCGACATCACAAGTCCTGAAACCACATCACCCGAAGAGTATGCTGCATTCCTCCAATTACTGGCGACGCTAGTGGAAGTCTCGTCTGTTGACCATCCCCTTCACGATGTGTTAACATTCGACGAACATCTCGGTGAAAAGTATCGGATACCCGGAATCCATCCATTCATCAATTTTGTAATGCAATTATTCCCTTCAGCATTATCCTCAGCACCACTTGACGCCGACAGCAAATCTATTCTGATTTCAACGTGTCTCGAATTTCTCTATCAAAGTCTCGAATCGTTCAATCCCGATCTCATCAAATTCGCCAATGTCGCGGGCCTGAATATCGACCACGCAGTAACCTGTTCAACACTAATGGCATACATATCTCTTCACCCAGGTGCTCTTATCATGACACACATGCTCGACGATCGAATCTTGACACCCTTGCTAGAGACGCTAAACATCCCCATCGAACGTCTCAACGACGAACCGAAATCCTCTCCCGTCGCCAAATCCGTCCTCCGAGGTCTCCAAGTAATCAACTCTCTCCTAAACTGGCAAAGAATGTTTGCCGATTTCGTCGAACCATCCATCCGAGACCATTTGCAAACCGTCACCGGCCAAGATCTCCACTCCCTCCGCCATACGTCCCTCAAATCCATCGAAAGTCGAATCCTGTCCCGCGTTCCCTCCGTGAACCAAATCGCTCTGTTTGTAAATGCCGAAGACCCTGAAATCGCGTTCCTGGCGATCCGCACACTCGACCGTCTCGCTGCTTTTGCGCGTGGGAATATCGCTGGCGGGGTCACGGCGATGGAAATCCCCCGTCGTAACCGATTACTGGAAATTATACGCAACAGCAAAGATTCCAAGCGAATCATGTTTGGAGTGTTGAACAAGTTGGAGGACACGGACACGGAGGAAGCTATTGCGCCATTCGAGTCGAATAGTCTCCGACAGAAACGCGCGGTGTTGTCGTTATTACGGAAAGATCTCATCGATAGTCCTGAAATTCCGAGTGTGGCTCACTTTCTTTTGGGATATCATGTCACAGAAGGAGGATTTTTAGAGTTGGGTCAGGATAGAGGGAACATTGGGACGGAAGTCTCGGTTTTGAGGGCGGTGTTTGCATTGATTGATCCTCTTGAAGATGAAGCTTTGAGTGCGACGGTAATGGATCGAAATCCGATTGAGACCATGTCTCGAGATTTGTCGACTTCGGAGATGGCGTTGGAGATTATCGTAAGATTATGCAAGGCCGATTTATCTGCGGCGATTACGACGACAGCACTACGTCAAGACGCGGTTTATTTGCAACAGTTTTCGACGGAAATCGCCATCTTCCCCAAACTACTATCCGCTATTGAACTTTCCAGACGAGAGGGGGTGTCTACTACCGGACGGTGGTCGATTGTATCTTCCTCGATTCGACGAAAGACTTGGCTATTGCGATACCTTGCCAATGAACTCCACATCTTCTCCTCCCAAAAGGCGTTCAGTTCCCTCCGCTCAATGACAGAGTACCTCATCGGCAAGAAATCCGAGTCGCGTGGCTTCCAATCGCTGTTCGATCCCGAGAGTAACGAAGGCCGTCGCCTGTTGACCTTCTTCGAACAAGTCGTAATCAACGTCGGATCGTTCGAGGATATCGATCCGTCGATGTTTGGAGAGGTCTACTCTCAAGTCGACTGGGGAACTTGTCGATCTGAACCGCGACCCGGATACTTTGAAAGCGATTGTCAGCAAGTTTCGGAATTGATTCTTCTCAAAACGCAGGAAGTGTTGACGACACCGCCCCCCAAAAATGAGAAGCTGCAGCAGGTTTTGTTTGATGAAGGACGGAATGTGGTGGAGACGTTTGTCGATAGAAATGTCATGCAGGAAATGACGTGGGCGAATGGAGAATGTTTGGAAGCATGGGGGGAATTGTTTACAGTCATTTTGGAGGAAGGATTAAAGACGGTCGACCGTCCATGCCGCGAAAGCTTTATCAACGAGTCTGTACGAATTCTCTCGCTACGGTTCGGCGATATCGCCTTTCTGCAGGGTCCTCACGCCGACTCCCTCTCCTACATCCTCTTCCACCTCATCGAAGCAATGCAAGAATCCAGCACTGTCGGCGCACGTGGTGGCATTTTGGATTTACTCGACCCCTCAAGCGACCGATTTGCGACATTTTTCGGTAACATTCTCGCGGCCATTCAAGGTTGTTCACATATCCAAAGTATACGTGAGAACCTTTATTTCGTCATTTATTCGTGCGTCACGTTTGCCATCTCGTATGCGCCTCCGCCAGACCCCGAAACCTCGAATCGTTCAACCTTACGGTCCGTCTCAAAGAAGCTCGACTCTAAAATGTTTCTTTCGAGTCTTGTACAACTTAGTACGACCAATGGAGAAAGGTTTGTGGATATGCTTTGCCACGATAGTTTAACGGCGGATGGGACGTGTAAAGTTACTTCGACATTATTGTTGGGTGTGTTGGCCGAGAGTGACGCAGAAACGAATCTCAGCGTCATCGGACCGATATTAGAACGCCGTGGCTTCATGAGGTTATTTGTTCCGTCAATCACGGAAGCACGCGATGAACTCGACGAGGCAATACGTTCGGGAAAAGGTAATTCCACATTCTCAGAAGGCGCAAAAAGTTTATTATTCATTAGAATACGTTGGGCTCGTGATTGTGGTGGAAGCGAAACTGGCCGTTTTGCTCGAAGTTTCACGAACCCGGTCTGGCGCAACCCAAATTTTACAAAGCCAGTTTTTCGATGTGTTTAAAGGATTCGCCTTGACTGCGGACCTCCTAGTGCAACTCCAACGTATGTCCCTACACACAATCAGCCCGGCCGGCACACACGCTAATTATAGAATCGGCTGAGGCGCCATTAATTGTTGCGAGGCTGCGTCAGTTGGATACATTATTGCAGACCATGTCCGCACTGGTCATTAGTCTTGGCCGTCAAAATCCGGCAATCACCAAACACGTGCGTTCCAGTCTTGAGTGGCAAGAATCCACCCTTCTCGCATTATTCCAAGCATATTGTACCGGTGGGGAGGAGGGGGCGAAAAATCAGGCACTAGCGCCCGCAATCTGGCAGGTAGTCACTTTGGTCGACAATCTAAAAGAGATTATTGGTGACGAGAACTGGGTTTGGCTCCAATTATAATAAGGCTAATGGCCAAGGTAAATTCGACGGGTGGGATGGCCCACTAAAAGGCTTTTCATATTTAGTGGGAGGGTTTTACTTTACTTGGCGAGCATGTGCGTGTTCGGAAGCATAGTGGGAATAATACCGCCTTTAACAACCGCATTACCCTTCCTTTAGCAGCCAAGAGACGCTATGCACAGCCATGCAAGTCTGGTTGATGCGGTGGGTTGGCATGTTTTCCCTTTTAATTAAACACAGCCCATTCGCCCAGGTTTCATGTGTTTCTATAATAAGCTTTTTGGCGCATTTATTAAGAATAACTTTGCTCGAATTGCGATGCGTCTTTCTGGGTTTAGAGTGCGAGATACATCCAATAATGTCAATAAAGTTTCATTAAACTTTTCAGCCGGTGTGCCCGCGGTCGTTCCTGCAGACGGGTCGTTATTCTTCCGCATTTCGAGCCGACAACGTGACCCGCAATCCGCCCCCACGCCGAAATTGAGTGGCTGAAGCATAAAAGCCACCATGAAATAAGGTTCAACTTTAACATTAGGTTTGTACGGACTAGCGCCGTTTACCATTTTAGCATTGGGTAAATTTCACCTCCGGTGAATCTGCCCCATCTGTACCTTTTATTCATGCGACCTTATATTGTGACGCCCTCGCCCCTGATGGGCCCTTGCTTTCGCATATATACAGACCAATGTACTTCGACTTCCCCGGCCCAGAAGAATTCGAAGTCCTCGATCACGAGTATTACCCATCTCCAGCAAGCTGGTCCGACCCGGGCGTCTCCGATTGTTCGATTGAAAGGGATACTATGGAGCCACAATTGCCCCCGAATTTCTGGAACGACGAGACATGGGTAATGCCAGTCGCCCACGACAGCGACTTCAGGGTCACCTTGTCTTTCAATCGAGCCCTTTGGCCGCCCCCCTTCAATCCTGCCACAGTCGATATGACGATCAACACGCCTGCACAAACAATTTCGGTGCCCTCTATCCTTCCGTCGCAGCCAACCTCAGCAACTGCTCCTGACCAACCATGGACGATGGATCCAAAGATGGACTTCTTGACTCGAGTCGCCCTCGAAGAGTTTGACCAGCCCGGGCAGGGCCATGACCCCACTCGCAAACGCAAGACTCCCAGTGACGAAGAAGAGGAAGACGCAGAGGACGAGGAAGAAGAAGAGGACGAAGATGAAGAGGATGGAGATGAGGAAGAGGAAGATGACGGTGATTTGGATGACGATGGCAGTGGATTGTACCAAGAACACCACGCGGAAATCAAAACCGAACAAGGGAGAGAACGAAGCGACTCGAGCGCTACGCGTCGTCCCACAGGGAACAACCCTTACGGCAGTCGCGGTTGCGAATCCTGCATGGCTTGTCGTCGTCGCAAGGGAAAAGTATCAATCCCGTCTCCTCTATCATACTGACCGCAAGTGTATCTACGCAAACAAAGACGAGGCATGCCAGTTCTGTGCGCGCATGAACCACCAATGCGGGCCCAAAGTCACCAAGGTCGAGTTCCAGACCATCCAGAACGGTAAACCATGTCCGCAAATTCGTATCTCGGAGATCGCAAAGGAGTTGGAGAGAGATCATCCATTGACGGATCCTCGTGAATTGTACATCATCTTGGGACAACGTCTGGATGAGATTGAACAGAAGAGGAAACAGTTGCAGAGTGGTACGTCAGGATATCATGGACATGGCTGATGAGTAGAAGTGCCTCATTCTTCGGTATCTCCTGCTTCGTCTACCCCTCGAAGCGAGAAACTTGTGCGTGGAAAACCGGACAAGAGGAGAAGGAGTGGGTAGGACGAAGGGTCTACAATTGTATCTAAGAGGTCAGTATATATTGTTGCAAGTATCTTGTACATTCTGTTATAAGTTCTGTTTGTGCCGGACGTTAGAGGAGTTTCTGGTTGCGCAAGGACTTGGGAGTTTTTAGGTTGAAAATTCATCTCCGTTTTTTTCTCTCTCTTCTGCCTAAACGATGCCTGGTATGTTTAATTGAATACATCCCACAGACTAATCTTGGCATCCTTCCCGCCGAGCGCTATCCATCGTTTTCCTTCCCCACCGCCGGACGAGAAAGCAGCGGCTTGGATGCCGCCTACATGCCATTTTAGGACGGCGACTTGTCGAAGCGTAGTTGTGCTATAGACGCGGCCCACACCATCCCAACCCGCGGAAACGAGAAGTCGTCCGTCAGAACGGATTTGAAGGCTTGTTTGGCCAGAGTGCTTTGTATTGGTGGATTTAATGGGCTGAGTCGCGATGGCGATGGGATGGTGAGCGAGTACTGCGTCTGCTGAGGTTGTATAGAATGATTCTTGGGAGGGATGGATGGCAAGACTGAGGATGGGTTGGGAGTGCGATTTGAAGGTGTAGAGGAGTGACCAAGATGAGGAGGAGACATTATATACGCATGCTTGTCCTGATTCATAGCCTGCAGCCAGGATAAATTGAGAGGAATCATCTTGTCTCTGTACAGTGCGAAGACACATCGTCATACCTATTCTCAGCATTGCATACCCTCCGAATACCGAGTTTCTCTGGCGGATTCTTTCCTACCGCAGCACAAAACAGGTCTTTCTGAGGAAGACGAATCACATCAATAAGCTCACCTAGTCCACCCGAAGAAGTCACTATCAGAGCCGTCTAAAGTCAGCCAATATGTCCAGGGACACTTGCCTCCTCCGTCACCGCAACATCGACGCCGCAAAAAGTCATTTCCTTGACATCCACAGAATGCAACAACCACGGCTTCCGTCTCGTTCCTCCATCCGCAGGCAATCCACAGTCCAAGTTGCCCTCCTCCCCCGGTTTCAACTGCCATACAAACACCTTCCCATCGCGTCCATGTCTACCATCAGAACGAATGCGCTTCATCGCTATACGTGATGAGCTTCTCCACCCCCCATTCCCGAATACTGAGCACGCTCGCTTCATGTGCTTTCCACACTGCAGAGGGCCGTCGAGAAGTCATGTGCCATACCACGATCCATCCATCTGTGTCACTAACGTCAGAAATGGCTGGAGATGGTTGCTACCCGCTGACGAGACGGCTGTTGTTCCTGATGAAATTGAGGGCGGTGATTTCGGCGACATGGCCGCGGAATACGTACACGGGCTTGGGAGGGAGATTGTCTGGGTCGGTGAAGCGACTTGCACTACTCTGAACAACACTCATCGCATTGTGGATGGATTCAAGTAGGAAGGTCGCCTCATTTATAGCTTTCGCATTTCAGCACCATGGATCGTCACAAAAGCTGCAGATCGTCATGACTCACGGGGAGTATATATTGTCTACTAATCCCAATAGGAATAATATTTAGCTACTCTGGAAACGTCTATCCGGGTGCTTTGACATGATATTCGATCCTTAATTGATGCGAATGGCAGTGCCATATGCAAACACTGTAAATTGGCTCATACCACCGTTCTGAGTTACTACGACTTCCATCTTCAACTTGATGACGGCTTCTCCTCCCGCCTCTGCACACGCTCCAGACAAGATTCGAATTGCCTCCTGTCGAGCTTGCGCTGCGTCAAGGCCTTTTTGTCATTAGTGTCTAATGACTTAAAGGAGATGTCGGTATACGTGTGCCCTCGCCAAAGACCGCTCCAATGACTTGCACGTGGCCGATGTCTCGTTCGTCTGTTGTGAAAAGTAGCATCGTTATAACCGCTTGGAGGAAAGACTTGAATCAAAAATGGGATTGCGAGGAGCCGGACGTGGGGTGAATTGAGTGTTGGAAAAAAATATATAGAGATGTTCCTTTGTAATAAGGTTGAAAGACTCCGACACAATTGGGAAATCTGGACTCCAGCGGCTTCAATTTTGAAAACGCGCATGCCACATAAGCTTCATTACTTTCATGAGGTCCTCTTCAAGTCTAAATATGGCGATCAGGGGTCATATTTCAAAAGCGCTTTGAGCTGTGTGATGAAGTCCAAGCGCGAGCAGCCTCCGCATCGTTTTGCAAGCATATCTGACTTCAAAGCTGGAACTCCATTGGCGGTAGAATCGTTGGTGAGATATTTAAAGGGTAGGTAGTTGTAGTTGCCGTACACTTTCAAGCCATACCATTCGTCCAATTTCCGAGCCGTCCTTCGGTGGTTATTGTCATCGCAGAAGATGCAATTAATGAATTCGAGTTACGATGAAGACCTGTGCGCCAAGAGAAATTTCGCTCGTCCCTGCCGCGGCGCTAGATGCCGGATACCCCAGAGTCCGAACCGTTTTTCAAGGCTGACTTGATGGCTTTGTCGCTGGATGTTCCTTTTCGGGTATATGTGTTAGCTAATTAATCCGAGCAAAATCCGCTTTTGTGTGGCGAACTGAGCCGCAGAAAATAAAGACCTGACACGGCGCCCTCTCTCTCTCTCTCTCTCGACACTCTTTACTCACGGAAGGGTGACATCTGCACATCACCCTCGCCATCCTCCATCTCTAGTCAGTCTTTGTTGTCATCCGGAAAAGCACTCGTCCGTCTGCCTTGCTCGTCGTTGTTGATTCTGTGCCGAAATGTGAGTTATCCCGAGATTTCGTTGAGAGGCTGACAGGGGATGCAGGAACAATATCACACAGATCGTGACTTCAACGTCCTTCAGCGGAATCTACAATGCTATTTCTGAAGTCAACACACACCTCTCCATCCCAGAGAAACTATGGGCAACGTGGTACGCATGGTGGAGAAACGACACTCTGGCAACAGGTCCCAACAAACTTCTGTCGGCGCAAAGCGTATGACTGACTTTGAACTAGGAATCATGAGTTTTGTGATGCACGAGTTTGTCTACTTTGGTCGTTCAATCCCCTGGATCATAATTGACGCCATCCCATACTTTCGTCGATGGAAACTCCAAGACGTACCGCCTCCACTCCCCCTTCCGTACGAAAAATATTGACATGCTATCTTAGAATAAAATCCCTACACCAGGCGATCAATGGACGTGTACAAAGTATGTCCTGCTACAGCATTTCACCGTCGAGTTACCTCAGATATACCTCTTCCATCCGATAGTACACTACTTTGGTCTCATCATCGATGTGCCCTTCCCCGACCTCGTAACTATGGCATGGCAAATCGCAATCTTCTTTGTCATGGAGGATACCTTCCACTATTGGGCCCATCGTGCTCTCCATTGGGGTCCCCTCTACAAGAATATCCACAAAATTCACCATCAATATTCCGCGCCGTTCGGTCTTGCCGCAGAATACGCACATCCAGCAGAAGTATTCATCCTCGGTCTCGGAACAGTGGGATCACCCATCCTTTTCTGTGCGATAACACGAAATTTACATTTAATCACCATGTATGTCTGGATTACTCTACGGTACTTTCCTTCCTTCTTATGCGCTTGGCTGATGGGAAGATTATTTCAAGCTATTGATGCGCATTCCGGATACGATTTTCCTTGGTCATTGAACAAGTTTATCCCCTTTTGGGCGGGGGCGGATCATCATGATTTCCATCACCAGGCGTTCGTCAATAACTTCTCCACGAGCTTTAGATGGTGGGATTGGAGCATGTCGACGGACACGAGGTATCGTGCTTTCAGGAAGAGACAGGCCGCCGAGTCGTATGCGCGGGAAATCGCTGGTGTCGAGACACCCAAGAAGGTGGATTAAATGCATCTCTATGAGGAGGATCGAGCTATAGAGGGGGTGCACATTTAGATATGGGTTGGAATTGAAGGATTCGACGGCTCTTAGGTAGTTTATCTCAAGTACTAATTAATCGTCATATTACCATTTCGACACCCAAATACGCGGATCTGATGTTTTCGGTGTTACGGACGTCGATCGCAACACCACACGCATCAACACACTCGATATAGTGCTTGTTCGCCGTTGCTTTGCTCTGTTCTATGCATTTTGCTTTCAACTACGATTCATTCATTCTCATCGCAGGATCTCTCCTTACTCTCTACGTTCTTTCTCGTCCTTATTCATACCTCGCACTTATCCCCATCGCTCTCTGTTTGCTTTACGCTTCGAAACGAAGTCTCTAATCCACCACCTCCTCCTCCACCTTCTCTCCTGCAAGCGATGGACGAATCAAGTCGTCCCCTCCGAAACAGAACAGTCGGTCGAAACACCTCGGCAAGTTACAGAGACTTCTTCCCCATCCGACAGTCTCCCTACCCTCTCAGCACGACTTCATCACCGACGACATCTCCTCCACCTCGACGTTACGCTCATCGTCCACGTCTTTCTCTCTCTCCTCCAAAACGCTCCCAACGACGGTCGTCACCAGTACATTCCTCCGATCGATTCATCTCTCGCGCAACCTCACCACAAGTCTCTTTACGCGACATTCTATCTTCTCCACCCACAAGACCAGCGAGAGATGGATCCCAATCCCCTACAAATCCACAAGTCCATTCCCCGGGCAAACCATCCGAATGGCCCAACTCCATTGACGACACAATTCATTCCTACCGTCTTGCCGCGGCCCTCGAAATCCCCATCTCACCCAAACTCCTCCACTTCCATTCCCGTACTTGCTCCCCATCAGCCAAATCTCCTCCCCACCACCACCCACCGTCCACGTTCCTCACCGAACAACAACTCGACCCTCCAGACCTGTTGAGACGTCAACAACGACAACGAACGGTTCCACCCGATCCCTTCCGTATCCTCGAC
>Ga0335073_10011851_pt1 | contig 12253 bp, 13 predicted proteins | sample Lox_Sample_22_FD_207093 | JGI IMG/M metagenome (GOLD analysis project Ga0335073, IMG submission 207093) | Soil microbial communities from Loxahatchee National Wildlife Refuge, Florida, United States - Lox_Sample_2.2 | ecosystem: Environmental > Terrestrial > Soil > Wetlands | place: USA... | reverse complement strand
TGGTGCCCGGCCGGGATCGACATCACGGAGGAGGTCGGAGCGATTGCCGCAGACTCTTGAGCCGCTGCTGCGCGGCCATAAGTTCTTCGCCGGGCTCGAACCCGACTACCTGTCCCTGCTCGCCGGGTGCGCCGCCAACGAGGTCTTCCCTGCGGACTCCTTCCTGTTCCGCGAGGGCGACCCGGCGGAGACGTTCTACCTCATCCGCGAGGGCAAGGTCGCCTTGGAGATCGCCGCGCCAGGCCGCGGCGCGCTCGTGGTGCAGACGCTCGGCGAAGGCGACGTCGCCGGCTTCTCCTGGCTGATCGCGCCGCACCACTGGGAGTTCGACGGGCGGGCCGTCGAGCGGGTGCGCGCCGTGCGGATGGACGGGGCGTGCCTGCGCGGCAAGTGCGACGCCGATCCGCGGCTTGGCTACGACCTGATGCGCCGGTTCGCCGGCCTGACGGCGACCAGGCTCCAGGCCACCCGGCTGCAGCTGCTGGACGTGTACGGCCATGCCCACGACCGCTGACATCACCCGCCACGGACTGCGGCCGCCTCCCTGGATCGAACACCGAACGTGGCGGGTCACCAGCGCCCACCACGACACCGCGGACACCGTCACGCTCGGCCTGACACCGCCACGGCCGTTCGGCTTCCTGCCCGGCCAGTTCAACATGCTGTCGCTGCCCGGCATCGGCGAGGTTCCGATCTCAGTCAGCGGCGATCCCGCCAACACCGGCTCCGTGCTGCACACGATCCGGGATGTCGGCGCGGTCACGAGGGCGCTGTGCGCGCTGGCGCCTGGACAGCTGCTCGGCGTCCGCGGCCCGTACGGCACGTCGTGGCCGGTCGGCGCCGCCGAAGGCGGCGACCTCGTGGTCGTCGCGGGCGGCATCGGACTCCCGCCGCTGCGCCCTGCGCTGTACGAGGCGCTGCGGCAGCGGGAGCGGTTCGGCCGGGTGGTGCTGCTCTACGGCGCGCGCACCCCCGCCGACCTGCTGTTCACCGACGAGCTCGCCGGCTGGCGCGAATCGGCCCGGTCCGGCATGGACGTCCTGGTCACGGTCGACACCGCCACGCGAGACTGGCGCGGCAGCGTCGGCGTGGTCCCCGACCTGATCCCGCGAGCGACGTTCGATCCGCCGGCCACGACCGCGCTCATCGTGGGCCCGGAGGTCATGATGCGGTTCACGGTCCGGGCGCTGCTGACAGCGGGCGTCCCCGCTGACCGGGTGTACCTGTCGATGGAGCGCAACATGCAGTGCGCGGCGGCCATGTGCGGGCACTGCCAGCTCGGGCCGTTCCTGGTCTGCCGCGACGGTCCCGTCTTCCGCTACCCCGAGCTTGCCGCGTGGCTCGGCATCCGGGAGGTGTGACCGGTGACAGCACAAGCCAAGCCCACGCTCGCGGTCTGGAAGTTCTCCTCCTGCGACGGCTGCCAGCTCACGCTGCTGAACTGCGAAGACGAACTGCTCGCGATCGCCGGAGCCGTGCACATCGCCTCGTTCACTGAAGCGTCGAGCGCGGTCGACCCAGGCCCCTACGACCTGTCGGTCGTCGAGGGCTCGATCACCACCCCGGAGGACGCCGAACGCATCCGCGACGTCCGCGAAGCGTCCCGCTACCTCGTGACGATCGGCGCCTGCGCCACGGCGGGCGGCATCCAGGCGCTGCGGAACTTCGGCGACGACCTCGCCCCCGTCGTCTACGCGAGCCCGCAGTACATCCGCTCGCTGCGCACCTCGACGGCGATCGCCGACCACGTGCCCGTCGACTTCGAACTGCGCGGCTGCCCCGTCGACAGGCGCCAGCTCCTGGAGGTGATCCAGGCGATCCTCACCGGCCGCAGGCCGAACGTCCGCGGGCACAGCGTCTGCGTCGAGTGCAAGCGCGCCGGCCATGTCTGCGTGCTCGTCGCGCACGGCACGCCCTGCCTCGGCCCGGTGACCCAGGCCGGCTGCGGCGCGCTCTGCCCGGCCGTCGGCCGGGGCTGCTACGGCTGCTTCGGCCCCATGGAGTCGCCGAACACCGTGTCGCTTTCCGCCCGCTGGCGCCAGCTCGGCGCGGATAGTCCCGCCCTGGCCCGGGCGTTCCGCGGCGTCACCGCGGCCGCGACGCCCTTCCGCATGGCAGCAGAGGCAGCGGAAGCCGCGCAAGCCGCGCAACCCGCGGAACCCGCGAAGAAGGAGACGAGCACATGACACACGGCAGCCGCAACGTCCGCGTGCCCGCCCTGGCCCGGGTCGAGGGCGAAGGCGGCCTGGAGATCGTCGTCGAGGACGGCCGCGTCGCGCAGGCGCGGCTGGACATCTACGAGCCGCCCCGCTTCTTCGAGGCGCTGCTGCGCGGCCGCCAGTACACAGAGCCGCCCGACATCACGGCCAGGATCTGCGGCATCTGCCCGGTCGCCTACCAGATGAGCGCCTGCCAGGCGATCGAGGACGCCTGCGGAGCCAGCGTCCCGCAGCGAATCCGCGACCTGCGAAGGCTCCTGTACTGCGGCGAGTGGATCGAAAGCCACGCCCTGCACGTGTACCTGCTGCACGCGCCCGACTTCCTTGGCTACGACAGCGGCATCGACCTCGCACGCGACTACCCGGACATCGTCTCCCGCGGGCTGCGCCTCAAGAAGGCGGGCAACCGCCTGATGGAGGTGGTCGGCGGCCGCTCGGTGCACCCCGTCAACGTCAAGGTCGGCGGCTTCTACAAGGCCCCCGCCGCGCGTGACCTGGACACCCTGCGACCGCAGCTCGAGCATGCCCGCGCGGACGCCGAAGCCACCCTGGAATGGGTGGCGGGCTTCGACTTCCCCGACTTCGACCGCGACTACGAGTTCGTCGCCCTGCGCCACCCGGACCAGTACCCGATCACCGAAGGCCGCATCACCTCCGCAAGCGGCCTGGATATCACGCCCGCCGAGTACGACCGCCACTTCACCGAGTTCCAGGTCGCGCACTCCACGGCCCTGCACTCCGTGCTCGAGGGCAGGACCTACCTGACAGGCCCGCTGGCTCGCTACAACCTGAACTGGGCGCGCCTGCCCGCCGGCATCCAGCGGGCGGCACGCGCGGCCGGCCTCCAGGCCACCTGCGCGAACCCCTTCCGCAGCATCGTCGTCCGCGCGGTCGAGCTGCTGTTCGCATGCGACGAGGCGCTGCGCCTCATCACCGGCTACGTGCCGCCCGACCCTCCGGCGGCCACCGTCACCCCCCGCGCAGCCACCGGCTACGGCTGCACAGAAGCGCCACGCGGCCTGCTCTACCACCGGTACGCGATCACCCGCGACGGCACGATCACCGACGCGAAGATCGTCCCCCCGACCTCGCAGAACCAGCGGGCCATCGAAGCCGACCTGACCGACTTCGCGGCAACCCGCCTCGCCATGGACCTCCACCAGCTGACCCACGAGTGCGAGCAGGCGGTGCGCAACCACGACCCGTGCATCTCCTGCGCCGCGCACTTCCTTGACCTGCGGATAACCGCGAAGCGCACATAAGGGATAAGGCGGTGGGCCCCATGATTCTCGTCATCGGCATCGGGAACCCGGACCGGGGCGACGACGCGGCGGGCCTGGCGGTCGCCAGGCGCGTGCGCGCCGCGGCGGAGCCGGGCACGGTCATCGTGCACGAGCTGATCGGCGACCAGCTCGCACTCCTCGACGCCTGGACCGGCGCCACCGAGGTGTACGTGGTGGACGCGGTCTGCTCGGGCGGGGCGCCCGGCACCGTGTACCGGTTCGACGCGGCGGACGCGCTCACCGCGCAGTTCCGGCACCGCGGCACCCACACGTTCAGCCTCGCCGACGTCGTGGAGCTCGCCCGCGCGCTGGACCGGCTGCCCAGGCGGCTGACCGGGTTCGGCATCGAGGGCGCCTCGTTCGCGGTGGGCGCCGCGATGTCGGCGCAGGCGCTGGCCGCGGTCGACGTCGTGACCAGCGTGCTGCTCAAAGAGCTGAAGGCGGGTGTCTGAGCGATGTGCCTGGGCATGACCGGCGTGGTCACCGGAATCCGCGACGACAACGGCATCCCGATGGCCCTCGTCGACACCGCAGAAACGGGACAGGCGCCCGCCTGCCTGCTCACCTGCCCGGACGCCGGGATCGGCGACACGGTCCTCGTGCACTCCGGCTACGTGCTGCGGATCCTCCCCGCCCGGGAGGACGAGCCATGAGAACCCGCGCCGGCCTCGCGCTCGCCCTCGCCGCCGCCGTGATCAGCGGCTTCGCCGTCTACCTCAACTCCTACGGCGTGCGCGCCTTCGCAGGTGCGGGTGCGAGCGCGACCGTCTACACCACCGCGAAGAACCTGATCGCGGCCGTCGTGCTGATCGCCGCGCTCGCCATCGCCGGCCGTCGGACACGACAAGAAGGCTGGACCCGCCCGCGCCGGCCAACGCAGTGGGCGGGCCTGGCCGCGGTCGCCGTCATCGGCGGCAGCGTCCCGTTCGTGCTGTTCTTCGACGGGCTCGCCCGGGTGTCCCCGGCCAACGCGGCGTTCATCCAGAAGACGCTGGTGATCTGGGTGGCGCTGCTTGCCGTCCCGCTGCTGCGCGAGCACCTGACCGGCTGGCACGTGGCCGCGATCGCCGGCCTCGTCTGGGGACAGGCGCTGCTCGGCGGCGGCTTCGGCGGCATCAGCCTCAGCTCAGGCGAGGCGATGATCGTCGCCGCCACCCTGCTGTGGGCAGCGGAAACCGTGCTGGCGCGCAAGCTCCTGTTCGGCCTGTCCGCGCTTACCGTCGCCACTGCCCGGATGGGCGGCGGCGTCGCCCTCCTCATCGGCTACACGCTGGCGACGACCCAATGGCGCGTGCTCACCGCGATCGGCTGGCACCAGTGGTCGTGGGCCATCGCGACCGGCCTGATCCTGGCCGCCTACGTCGGCATCTGGTACGCGGCGCTCGCCCGGGCCGGCGCGATCGACGTGACGGCGCTGCTGGTCCCGGCCGCCATCATCACGGCGCTGCTGCAGTCGGGCAGCAAGGCGCTGGCGCCGCAGTGGCCTGGCCTGGCGCTCGTCGCGGCGGGCACGGCGCTGGTCCTGCTCGCCGCGACGAGGAAAAGCACAGGCCCCGCACTGGCTGGCGTCTCATGATCCCTGGCCCGCTGCTTTTCGCTCGCTATGCATGTCCCCCGAACGAGCGCGGGCTTTGCGGCCCAGCCGACAATGCTGCCTTGCGTGGTTACGCGCTGGCCGGGCAGGCAGGTCCCGGCTTGGTGCGCCTCGCCAGGGGCTTCGCGGGCGCCTGGCCCTACCTGCAGCTGATCGCGGCGGCGAACGGGATCGCGGATCCGCTGGACGCGGCGGTCGTCGAGGCGTACTGGATCGGCAACGGACTGCTCGAGAACGTGCGCGTCGCCAACTACGGGGCCTTCCTCGACGAGCGGTTCCGCCGGCCCGCCGGCGGCGGCTGGGAGTCGATCGCGTCGGCGATCCCGGCGGGCGCGCTGCCGCACCACAGCTTCCACGTGTTCGGCGTCTACCCCTGGACAGGGCTACTGCGCGAGGGCCGCGCGGAGCCGTCCCTGCACGTCCTCGACAGCTGCAGGATCGGCTGGGGCCGGGTCGCCGCGGTGGACCCGCTCATGGTCGAGCGCCGCCCGCTGACCTGGGACGGACGGGTCCTCGGCTTCGGCGCGCCGGCGCCGTGCCAGGTCGCGCCCGGCCTCGTGACGGACCTGCGCCCAGGGGAGTGGGTGAGCCTGCACTGGGACTGCGTCTGCGACCGGCTCACCCCGCCCCAGCTGCGCTCACTGCGCCGCTACACGGCCCGCCACTTGCGTCTGTTCAACGCCCCCGCGCTAGCCGCACTATAGTGCTGCTGGCACACCGATCCCGCGCACCGTCCCGCCCCCGTCTCCACTCGGCACAACCTCTCCCGCGCACGCTCCGCCCCCTCTCCACTCGGTAACACCCCTCCCGCACACCGTCCCGCCCCTCTCCACACTCCGGAGGAGCCAATGCGGGCTCTCGGTTGGACTCTTACCATCGGCGCAGTGGCCGCGAGTATCGCGCTCACCGGGTTGGCGGCGTCCGCGGCCGTGACCGGACCCACGTCCCGGGCGCAGTACCCGGCGGTTCCCGATCGCCTCTACGGCGTGGCTGCCATCTCCGCGAATGACGTGTGGACGGTGGGGCTTTACCCAACCGGCTCGCTGGCCCTGAACTGGAACGGCAGCACGTGGACGGAGTACGAGACCACCACTGGTTACTTCAACGGCGTGGCCGCGAGCGGCGCCGATGACGTCTGGGCGGTCGGCGGAACCAACTGGTTCAGCCCGACACAGCCCCTCGCCCAGCACTGGAACGGCAGGACCTGGACGACGGTCGCCACCGCGAACCCAGCGGGCGGCGGCTACTTCAACGCCGTCGCGGCAACCTCGCCTTCCAACGCCTGGGCGGTCGGCGTGGTCGCGCCCGGCGGTCCGGGCGTGCCGGCCGTGACCAAACCGCTGATCGAGCACTGGAACGGCAAGACCTGGACGATCCAGAACGTCCAAAACCCCCCGAACGGCGGGTTGCTCAACGCGGTGGCGGCGACGTCGCCTTTCGACGTCTGGGCGGTCGGCTGGACCGGCCCTAACAGCGCGGACGGCCAGACCCTGATCGAGCACTGGAACGGCGAGAACTGGACGCGGCTGCCCAGCCCGAACCTGAGTGGCGCCAGCCAAAGCTTCCTCAAGGGGGTGACGGCGATCTCAGGCGATAACGCCTGGGCCGTCGGAGCGGCCATCGTCGGCAACGTCGAGCACACGCTGACCATGGACTGGAACGGCGAGACCTGGACGATAGTGCCAAGCCCCACGCCCGGCGGCGACGACTCGCTCCAGGGCGTGACGTTCTCGTGGACCCACAACATCTGGGCCTTCGGCTACACGAACCCCACGCGATGTGGCGGCGGCCCGAACTGCCAGACGCTGATCGAGCACTGGAACAGCAACACCGGGCGCTGGAAGGTGATCCCGAGTCCCGACCCGCCCAGCGAATACCTCAACCTGCTGGAGGCGGGCTCCGCCGTCTCCCGCACGAACATCTGGGCGGTTGGCACCACCGACTACAACTCGACCCTCATCGTCCACTGGAACGGCACGTCCTGGAGTTAACGCCCCGCCAGGGGACCAATGCCCCTGGCGGATCGCCAGTCGCGCGGCAGGCTAGTACATGGGAGGTGTTGTCCCATGACCAGCCTCATGAAGCCGCCCAGCGCCGTGCGACAGACGCGGCCGCCGCAGGTCCTGATCAGGATCGGCAACCCGCTGGTCCGCCTGCTGCTGCGCTCGCCGTTGCACGGGCCCGCGGACTCCTCCGTTCTGCTGCTGCACGTCACCGGCCGCAAGACCGGCCGCCACTACGACATCCCGGTCAACTACGTGGACATTGACGGGCAGTTGAAGGTCGTCACCTCCGCTGCGTGGCGCGTGAACCTGCGCGGCGGCGCCGACGTCGAGGTGACCCTGCGAGGGCGTCGGCATCCCATGCGCGCCACGCTCGAAGAGGAGCCGTCGTCGGTGGCGGTCGCCTACCACGAGATGATCACCCATCTCGGCTGGCGCAAGGCGAGCAGTCAGCTGGGCATCTCCGGCCCCGAGGGCCAGCAGCCAACGGTCCTTGAGCTCAAGGGTGCCGCTCGCCAGTATGGCTGGTCCGTGATCACTCTTACGCCGTGGTGACTGACTCTCCATGGGGTCGCGGGGGCTTGCGGTATTCAGCCGCGTCCGCCGGTGCCTTGAAGCGGCACCGAACACGCTCCCGTCACACCACCGACGCCCCCGCTGCCGCGGTATCCCAGCTTCAGCGGCCTGTGGATCGCGCCAGCGCGGCAGACGTGATGCAGTTCGCCGTCTCCGCCGGCGCGGCTGGGCAGATCGGTGCGGTGCTGGTGCTCGACGCCCCGCCGGGGTTCGCCGTCGCTGACGCTCGGCTTCTGCTCGGGAACAGGATCAAGGCTGTGCCTCGGCTGCGGCAGCGGCTCCACTGGGCACCCCCCGGCTGCGGCCGCCCCTACTGGGCCGACGATCCAGGCTTCGACCTGGCTGCCCACGTCAGGGAGGTGCGCTGTCCGCCGCCGGGGGATGAGCGGGCTCTGCTCGACCTGGCGGCCGCCCTGATCTGCGAGCCCTTGCCGCCACACCGGCCACCATGGGCGGCGGTTTTCGTCACCAGCCTCGCCGACGGATCTACGGGGCTGGTCTTCATCATGAGCCACGTCCTGGCCGACGGCATGGCCGGCCTCACGCTACTCGGCGCGCTAGCAGATCCAGACAACAATCCCGCCGCATCGCCCCCGGCCCCACCGGTTACATCGGCCCCAGGCCCCGCCGCATCCGCCCAACCCCCACCCGCCGCATCCGCCCTGGCATCACCAGCCGCACCTCCCCTCGCCGCATCCGCGGTAAAGCCGCGCGCGAGACGCCTCGCGTCGCCCGCCGCCCCACCCCATGGCACTCGCTCCGCCACAGCCGTCTCAGCACCCCTCGCCGCACAGGAACCGGTTTCATGTCTGGGGACCCCAGAGCTGACTAGAAGCCCTCTGGGGGCCCCAGAGGGTGAACGCGCGGTGCCGGCCGAGGCACTCGATCGCAGCAACACAGCTCGATTTCCCCTTCCGCCACCGGGGTTGCGCGCGCTCGCTGCTGATGCCTGGGGTGAGCGCGTCCGCCGTCTCGCGCATCCCGCGGGTGGCCTGCGCGCACTCCGGCTGGGCCTCGCCGAACTGGGTGGCCCCCGGCCCCGCAGACAGCCGCGCTCTTCGCTCAACCGGCCGACCGGGCCGCGGCGCCGGATCGACGTGGTCACCGCCGACCTGCCTGCCGTCCGCGAACTGGCCCATGAGCACGGCGGGACCGTCAACGACGTCGTGCTCGCCGCCGTCACCAGGGCCCTGCGCGCCCTCCTGGCCAGCAGAGAAGAGCAACTCGGCGAGGTGACGATTTCGGTGCTGGTCTCCGCACGGCGGACCGGCGGCGGTCAGCTCGGCAACCGGCTCGGCAACCAGGTCGGCATCATGCCGATCACCGTGCCCGCCGACCCCGACATCAACGCCGACATCGACCCCGACATCGACGCCTCCGGCGGGGGCGCTCTCGCTGCCCTCGGCGCCCGTGTCGGCCGGATCGCCGCGATCACCCGCGAGCGTAAGTCGCAAGACCGGGGCGCGTCGCGCGCGCTTCTCGTACCGGTGTTCTTGCTGGTCGCCCGCAGCGGCCTGCTGCGCTTGTTCGTCAACCACCAGCGGCTCATCCATACCTTCGTCACCAACTTGCGCGGCCCGCGACTACCCCTGACCGTCGCCGGAGCGCCGGTCCGGGCGCTCCTGGCCATCCCGGCCACGAGCGGGAACGTGACCGTCACGTTCGGCGTGCTTTCCTACGCGGGGACGCTGCGGATCACGGTCGTCTCCGACCCGGACCAGGTGCCCGACGTCGCGGTTCTCACGGCCGCGTTGCGCCGGGACCTAAGCATGCTCACTTCCGCCAGAGAAGGGACCTTCGGCCCCGGACCGTGACCGGTTCGTCCGTACCGCGCGGGGCCAGACCGGGATGAACTGTAATCATGAACACGCGTCCTACCATCAGCGATCTGGGGCTGAACGCGGGCAAGAAGGCCCGGCTGTTCAGGATCTTGTTCCAGCACGGGCTGTGCAACGGCACAGCACTGTTCCTCCCGTACGACCAGGGCCTTGAGCATGGTCCGCGGGACTTTTTCGCCAACCCGGACGCCAGTGACCCCGGCTATATCGCCAGGCTCGCCAGCGAAGGCGGCTTCAACGGCGTCGTCATGCACGTCGGCCTGGCCGAGAAGTTCTTCTGGGACTTCGCTGGCGAGGTACCTCTCATACTCAAGCTGAACGGCAAGACCGAGATCCCCTCCGACGCCGAGGCGCTGTCCCCGGTGACGGCCAGCGTCGAGGACGCGGTACGGCTCGGCGCCGACGCTGTCGGCTACACCCTCTACGTCGGCACTCCGGCACAGGTAGCGGACTTCGGCCAGTACCGGCGGATCCGCGAGGACGCAGCCAGGCTCGGCATGCCGCTGATCGTGTGGGCCTACCCGCGCGGCGAGGCGATCGAGGCCAAGGGCGGCAAAGACTCCTTCTACGCCGTGGACTACGCCGCCCGCGTGGCCAGCGAACTGGGCGCCGACGTGGTCAAGCTCAACTTCCCGCACCCGGAGAAGCGCTCCGGCGTCCCCGCGGCGTACGACGCTGACTTTTCCGCGCAGCAGGCGATGGACGCAGTTGTCCGGTCGGCCAACCGGACGCTAGTGCTGGTCTCCGGCGGGGAGCGCGCGGGCGACGAGGCAATGCTCGAGAAGGCCAGGCTGTCCGCCGAGGCGGGCGCGACCGGGCTGATCTTCGGGCGCAACGTCTGGCAGCGCGGGCACGAGGAGTCACTGAAGTTTGTCAGCAGGCTCCAGGAAATCCTCGCCAAGTATCCCGGCCACAGCATCGAGAACTTCGCCAGACGCCACGTCTCGTTCGGCGAAAACATGGATTTGCCCAGTTGAGGAGGGTAAGCAATGGTCACAAGGGTGGGAATCAACGGGTTCGGGCGAGTGGGGCGCGCGTTCACGCGCTACGCGCTGCACCGCACCGACCTGGAGGTTGTCGCGATCAACGACATCACCGACGCGCGCACGCTCGCGCACCTGCTGGAGTTCGACTCCACGTACGGGCGGCTGCGCCGCGTGATCGGCCACAGCGCCGGCGCGATCACGATCGACGGGCGGGACATCCCGGTGCTCGCCACGCATGATCCTGAGTGGATCGACTGGCGCAAGTACGGCGCGGATGTCGTCATCGAGTCGACCGGCAAATTCCGCACCAGGGACCAGGCGGCACTGCACCTCAAGGGCGGAGCGAAGAAGGTGCTCATCTCCGCGCCGGCCAAGGGGGCGGTTGACGCGACGATCGTGATGGGCGTCAACGACGAGACCTACGATCCGGTGCACGACGAGGTGATCTCCAACGCCTCGTGCACCACGAACTGCGTGGCCCCGATGGCGAAGGTGCTGCACGACGCGTTCGGGATCGAGCGCGGGTTCATGACCACCATTCACGCCTACACCGGCGACCAGATGCTGCTCGACGGCCCGCACAAGGACCTGCGGCGCGCCCGCTCCGCGGCGGCCAACATCGTGCCGACCACGACCGGCGCGGCCCGCGCCACCGGCGAGGTGATCCCCGCGCTCAAGGGCCGCCTCGACGGCGTGGCTGTCCGCGTCCCGGTCGAGGACGGTTCGCTGACCGACCTCGCGGTCGTGCTCGAGGCCGCGCCGACCGCCGAAGAAGTGAACGAGGCGTTCCGCCTGGCCGCCCAGGGCCGGCTCGCCGGCGTGCTGCGGTACAGCACGTGGCCCGTGGTGTCGCGGGACGTCATCGGGGACACCGCCTCGTGCGTCTTCGACTCCGAACTCACCGCCGCCTCCGGCCACCTGGTCAAGGTGTTCGGCTGGTATGACAACGAGTGGGGCTACTCCTGCCGCCTCGCCGACCTGGCCGCGATGGTAGGCACCAGGCTCTGACGGCGACGCTAAGGTGCCATCGGGCGCGATGCGCCGGGCGTCAAGTAGCCGCCGAAGGTGCGGCCCGCGTGCTAGCGGACGTCGCGCGGCCGGAACTGGACGCTGATCCGCGGACCGGTGGAGCGCGCCGTCTTCGGGACGGCGTGCTCCCAGGTCCGCTGGCAACTGCCGCCCATCACGAGCAGGTCGCCATGCCCGAGGTTGTACCGCAGCGTCCCGTTCTTGGCGCCCGCGGCCTGCCGTTCCGCGGCCTGCCGGTTGCCCTGCTCAGTGTTCTGCCCGCGACTGGCAGCACCACCGCCAGCGCGTGGTCGCAGCAGGAGTGGCCGCGCCGCGCCAAGGGACAGGATCGCGACCATGGTGTCCTCGGCGGCGCCGCGCCCGATCGTGTCGCCGTGCCAGGCCACGCTGTCCCGACCGTCCCGGTACAGGCACAGCCCGGCGGTGCGGAACGACTCGCCGAGTTCGGCCTGGTAGTGGGCGTTCAGCGCGTCACGGCACGCGCGCAGCGCCGGGTCGGGAAGGTCGGCGTCCTCCGGATAGAAGCAGAGCAGCCGGGGAACGTCCACGATCCGCTCGTACATGTGCCGCCGTTCGGCCCGCCACGGCACCACGTCCGCCAGCCGCGTGAACAGCGCCCCGGAGCCGGCGAGCCAGCCCCGCTGGACGTCGATCCACGCCCCGTGCGCCAGCCGAACCCGCTGTGGCCGCACCGCTGCCGGCGCAGGCTCATCGCGCAGGTCCAG
>Ga0335073_10011850_pt1 | contig 12254 bp, 9 predicted proteins | sample Lox_Sample_22_FD_207093 | JGI IMG/M metagenome (GOLD analysis project Ga0335073, IMG submission 207093) | Soil microbial communities from Loxahatchee National Wildlife Refuge, Florida, United States - Lox_Sample_2.2 | ecosystem: Environmental > Terrestrial > Soil > Wetlands | place: USA: Florida... | reverse complement strand
TTTGGCGCGCCATTGTCATCGCGGTCCTCGACGCAACGCCAGACGCCGACCTCGCCTTACCGGCCGACGCCTGACCCACAGCCGAACCGTCCGTCGTCGCAAACCGCGGCTACTTCACGGTCGACTACATCCTCCCCTGCTCGGACGGAGCTATTACACAGGATCACCCGGCGTCCCGTTGAAGCGCGCGTCAGCGAGCACTCGCAGGGCCTTCACGAGGGCTATACATTCGCCCGCAGGCCGGTGACGCTTTTGCGTGCGGAAGCTTATGAGCGAATCGACGAAGCCATCGCCGCCGAGCGACGCATCAAAGGCTGGTCGTGGGCCAAAAAGGAAGCCTACTTTCGCGACGATTTCGAAACGCTGATAGCGTCATCTCGTCGGCGCTCGAAGTCTGAGCGGTGAGCGTGAGACCGCGTCTTCTCGATCATCCTTCGAGACGCGATGCTGCGCATCGCTCCTCAGGATGACGCGATGGATGAGGCCGGGTGGTTCATGCGCGGACCTCATCCTGAGCAGCGCCGAAGTCGCGTCTCAGAGGATGCTTCACAAGGAGCGACCGGCGCAACGTCACACAATCCCCAATTCCTTCCCCGCCTCCGCGAAGGCCGCGATTGCAAAGTCGACGTCGGCCTCGGTCAGCGCCGCCGACATTTGCGTGCGGATGCGCGCTTGGCCCTTGGGCACTACGGGAAAGAAGAACCCGGCGACAAACACGCCTCGCTCGTCGAGCGCCTTGGCGAGGTCCTGGGCCAGCTTCGCCTCGCCCAGCATTACCGGAATGATCGGCGTCTCCCCCGGCAGCACGTTGAACCCGGCCTTCTCGACGCCTTGGCGAAAGCGGCGCGCGTGGTTCTTCAGCAAAGCGCGCCGGGCGTCTGCGCCGATCGCGATCTCGAGCGCCTTCAAGGCCCCCGCGGCGATCGGCGGCGCAAGCGAATTGGAAAAGAGGTAAGGCCGCGCCCGCTGCCTGAACAGATCGACGATCGGCTGGGCGGCGGCGACGAAGCCGCCCATGCCGCCGCCGAGCGTCTTGCCGAACGTGCCGGTGACGATATCGACGCGATCGCCCGCGCCGGTCAGCGCCGGCGTGCCGCACCCCTTCTCGCCCAGATGCCCGGTCGCGTGACAGTCGTCGACCAGCACCAGCGCGCCGTAGCGGTCGGCGAGCGCGCAGATTTCCTTCAGCTTGGCGACATAGCCGTCCATCGAGAACACGCCGTCGGTGGCGATGAGCTTGAACCGCGCGCCGGCGTTGTCCGCCTCTTTCAGCCGGTCCTCGAGCTCGTTCATGTCCGAATTGGCGAAGCGATAGCGCCTGGCCTTCGAGAGGCGCACGCCATCGATGATCGAGGCGTGGTTGAGGCTATCGGAAATGATCGCGTCCTGTTCATCGAGCAGCGGCTCGAACACGCCGCCGTTGGCGTCGAAACAGGCGGCGAACACGATCGCGTCGTCCTTGCCGAGGTGCCGGGCGATCGCCTGCTCGAGCTCGCGATGCAGAGTCTGCGCGCCGCAGATGAAGCGGACGGACGCCATGCCGAAGCCGAATTCGTCCATCGCGCGGCGCGCCGCGGCAATGACGTCGGGGTGGTCGGCGAGGCCGAGGTAATTGTTGGCGCAGAGATTGACCGCTTCGCGCGAGCCTTGCGGGGCAGCGATGCGGATTCGCCCGCCCTGGGGTCCAGCCAATAGCCGCTCGCGTTTAAAAAGGCCCGCCGCCTCGATGTCGTCCAGGGTCGCGCGGATGTGGGCCAGAAAAGCATCGGACATGGGCCGCCCGTTCGCTGAAGGAGAGGCGGCAAGCATAGCAGCGCGCGGAAGGCGCGCTCAAGATGATCCAGGCTTGAGCGGCGCGGCGCTGCTCGTAGCCAGCCGAGACTTCGGAAGAAGGCTCAAGGATTGAAAAGGCGGCCGATCGCGTCGTCCAGTTCGGTCGCCAAACTGGTCTGTCCCTCGTAAAACAAAGTCGGAACGTCGAAGACGTCAAAAAGCAAAGTGGTGCCTTCCCTTGCCGTGTGAATCACCGCCTTTCCCAGCGCCCGCGCAAACCCAATCTCATAGTAAACGTTCGGCCTGGCGGCGCTGAGCTCCGCGATCACAAAGGCCGAACTCTTGATGTGCGAGAATATCGCGGGAACGATGTTCTGCTTGGCGTCGATGTGATTGTCGCTTTTGACCGCCTTCAATTGACGTTTCTCGCAGACCCGCTCGAACGTCCGGAAGGCGTCGATCAGTTCGGGTTTCTGCTCGAAGGACATCACGATGAACACTTCCTTCGACAACGCCGCATGTTCCGCGAGCGAAACAACCCGCTCGGAAAACGCATCGAGCGTCGCAATGTCGGTGGGCGGAAAGGAATTGAGCAGCTCGAAATCCTCATCCGTAAGATTGCCGCTTCGGCGACTCCGATCATTCTTGATCTCGTCGTTGAAGATGTCGCTCGCCGCCCCGCCGAAGGTGGCGACCGGCAACAACGGTTTGTTGGCGAGCCGCGCCCACGAGGCGGCGTATTGCGTTCCCTCCCACCCACCGACGATGATCACCGCATCGGCGTCGCGAACCGGCTCAGGAAAAGCATAACCCCGCGGAATCTGGCCCCAGTTCCCGATCTGCGAGCGTATGCGCTTTCCGAAGGCATGGGTCGGCGTTGTGCCATCCGTGATCCAGGATCGAATGACAGATTCGCGATTGCTGCCTTTTGCGTCCGCCGCGAGTGCGGCGGCTCTGGCTACGATTGCGTCCAGTTTCGTGCGGCAGCCGCCAAGCAAGATGTGTCCACGCCGCACGATCGTGCGACCCAGAGCTTCCGCGAACTGCGCGCGGATCTTGCCTCCCTCCCCGTCTTCATCGACCCCGCCAGCGACAAGAATTCTCGCCATGGCGCCCCCAAAGCGAATCCCAACGCGTTTGCTTGTTAAATCGCATGCGGCCCTCTCGCGCAAGAACAAGAATTCGGGGAAACAACTAACTTATCGACCCGCGGCTTGCTGCGGGGTGCGACGGAAGCGCCCTCCTATTGGGACAGCTGGATGAAGATTTCGTACTACCGCCCGGTTGAGAACGTGAGCCCCGCTTGCGCCGCGGTCAAGCGCATGACGACGCCGTTGCGGTTTTCCAGCCACAATTCCCCGCTCCCCAATGTCGAGATGGCAAGATTGCCCGTGCCCTGGATCCAGGCGCCGGGAAACTGGGAGAGGTCGTGGAGCCTGTACACCTCGCCAGAGGCCTGCAGCGTCGAGATGGCGCCGGGGCCAATGAGCGAACCGGTCAGCGTGAACGGATCGGTCCGGCCCTTAAAGGTGAGCGTGCCGCTGCCCGCGCCCGTGCCAACGACAAAGGCCTGCGTCAGCGTCAGCGCGCCCGACGGCTTGAGGCCGCGAATGCTCGCCTCGGTCGGGATTCCGGATGGCGGGACCTCGCAGCCTGAGAGCGGCAGAAGACTCGAGATCGCAAAAACCGCCGCGATCGCGCGCGAGCGAATGAGCCAGACGCCGGACCGCATGGCCTTTCCCTGGTCGAGCCGGCGCCGGAGCCGTCCAGCGCCGGCGGAAGGTTTAGCCAATCTGACGGCGGGACGTCAGCTCTCCCTCACGATGGCGCTGGCTCGAAAAGCCGACCGACAGCTAACGCCATCAGAGCCATTCGCGTGGCTCGTGCCGCTTTGATTGTTGGTGACGCTCTCGGGAAGCCGAGCGATCGATCTGCGGCGTCACGGCCGCGGTTGTCGCACGGCTGTCCATGCGCTGGATATGTCAAACGACGACGCGCGGACGCACGGTCCCGTTCCGATAAGGCTTACTGCCTGCGGAGGCGATGTCGGAGTCGTCGTTGGCGCAGCGCCCCTGCGGATGGCCGGGCCAAGCCCGGCCAAGACGCCCGGAATTGGCCACGGATAGACAAACCACAGCTAATGCTTTGAGAGCCAAACTCGCTGAGACAGGCGACGCTGCGGCCCGGCGCCTCGCTGCCGTACGACGCGGGCCACGAAGCCGAGCCCAGCGAAGCCGGCGAGCATCAGGATCCACGTCGAGGGCTCCGGAACCGAACTGCCGACGGTCCCCGGAGCGAGATCGGCGTGCCCCGAGATCGCAAACATCGGGGTATGGTCCGAGATTGCGGTGTTGATATCCTTGACCGCCCTTAGGTCGAGCGCGAACTGGAACTGCACAGTTGGATCGGTTGTAGGGTAGAGGATGGGATCATCGTATACCAGACCCGATTCTAACTCCCCATAAAGACTTGGGTCCGTGGAGCCGCTTTCGAGCTGAGAGATCCAGTTCGTTGCGCCAAACAGAGTGTAGTTCAGCTTCTCGCTGATCAGCCCCGAGTCAACAATCAATGTGGCCGATGTGACTTTTGCGTCCGAACCCAGACTGGAGAGGTTGAAACCGAAGTAGTCATTATAAGACGTGTTGTTATAGACGCCGACCATATAGTTTGTGTTGAGACCGCTGGGGCCGCCAATATTCACCGAAAAGCTATCGCTGACCCATCCCTGAAACCCGTTCGTGCCAAGGTTCACGGTCTTCCCACCCACTTGAAGACTTAGTGTGGCGTAATACGTGGGAGACCCTGTTGGGGATCCTGTGCAGGCGAAGGCGTACGCCCCCGGCGCGGCCTGGCAAGAAGACCCGGTGTCCGCTTGAGCTGACCCGCACAACAACGCGTCACCGAGCGCGCCGACCGCGACAGCACCCGCTAGCGCAATCGATCGAGCCACAACCGGTTTCATGAGGCCCAGCCCGAAAAAATGACTTCCACTTCGCCACAACCGTGGCGTTGCATAACCCGTAATCCCCCAGGCCCACATTGGTCAAGCGGTTCCGCACCCCTGAACGGATCGTCATGAAAATTGCCGCCGTCCATAATAGCGTCGCATCGCTGCCTTAGTCGGAGCGCCGATGGCCTCGGCGTTCGGGGGCGAAGGAGGGGCACAATGAGCGGGGCGCGATAAGCATGGATCCCGTTGTCTTATCCCGGATCCAATTCGCCTGGGTCGTCGCCTGGCATTTCCTATTGCCCGCCTTCACGGTCGGTCTCGCCTCCTTCATTGCGGTCATGGAGGGCCTCAATCTTGTCACCGGGCGGGAGATCTATCTTCGAATCTCAACCTTTTGGATCAAGATCTTCGCCGTCTCGTTTGGCATGGGGGTCGTCTCGGGTATCGTCATGCCGTTCCAGTTCGGCACGAACTGGAGCCGTTTCTCAGACGCCGCCGCTGACATCATCTCGCCGCTGCTCGCCTATGAAGGACTGACCGCGTTCTTTTTGGAGGCGGCTTTCCTCGGCGTGCTCTTGTTTGGACGCAAGCTCGTGCCGCGCTGGGCGCACTTCGTCGCGGCGTTGATGGTCGCCTTGGGCACGCTCTTTTCAACCTTCTGGATCCTCGCCACGAACAGCTGGATGCAGACGCCCGCCGGCTACGAAATTGTCGACGGCCGGTTTTTGCCGAAGGACTGGTTCGAGATCATCTTCAGTCCATCCTTCCCTTACCGGCTCGCCCATACGGTCGACGCGGTCTACATCACCACCGGCTTCGTCGTCATCGGCGTTGCTGCCTTGTATCTCAGGCAGCGACGCTTCATCGAAGAAGCGCGCACGATGCTGTCGATGACGCTGTGGCTGTTGACCGTGCTGGTCCCGCTGCAATTCTTCCTAGGCGACGCGCACGGCCTCAACACGCTCGAGCATCAGCCGGCGAAGCTGGCGGCGATCGAAGCCATTTGGGACACGCACAAGCGCGTCGCGCTCAATCTGTTCGCCATTCCCGACGAGAAGGCCGAGACGAACCGTTACGAGCTGGCGATCCCGGACCTCGGCAGCCTCATTCTGACCCATGATCCGAACGGGACAGTGCGAGGCCTCAAGGACTGGCCTCGCGACGAGCGTCCATCGCCAGTGATCGTTCCCTTCTTCGGCTTCCGGATCATGGTGGGGATCGCGGTCATAATGCTCGCAGTGGTCATAGCAAGCTTATGGCTGCGCTGGCGCCGCGAGCTTTTCGACGCCGATTGGTTCCTCTGGTGCTGCATGCTCGCCTCGCCTATCGGCTTCATAGCGGTGACGGCCGGCTGGGCGACGACCGAAGTCGGCCGTCAGCCGTGGACGGTGTACGGGCTCCTGCGCACCTCTGATTCCGTCTCACCGTCGCTGACGGGCTTCGACGTCACGCTTTCGCTCCTTGGCTATTGTCTTGTGTACCTTGTCATGTTCTCAGCCGGCTTGGCGATGATGGTGAGGCTTGTGCGGCTCGGCCCCGCCGAGGCGGCCATCGAGCCCGAGGCGATCGAAAGCGGACGCCCGGGGCTGCCGGTGCAGGCGCTCCCCTCGACAGAAACGGGAGGGCGGCCATGACCCAGCCCGTTCTCGATCTCATCCCGGTCTGGACGCTCGTGCTTGGCGTCGGCGTCTTTCTCTACGTGCTTTTGGACGGCTTCGATCTGGGGGTGGGGATACTCTATGGATTCGCGCCCGACCGGGATTCGCGCAACTTGGTCATGAACTCGATCGCGCCCATCTGGGACGGCAACGAGACCTGGCTCGTGCTCGGCGGGATCGCGCTCATGGCCGCTTTCCCGCTCGCTTTCGCCATTATCCTGCCTGCTGTCTACTTTCCCATCGCCGTCATGCTGCTGGCGCTCATTTTTCGCGGGGTCGCCTTCGAGTTTCGCTACCGCGACGCCGAGCATCGAACCTTCTGGGATCACGCCTTCAACTACGGCTCCATCATCGGCGCCTTCGCGCAAGGCGTTGTGCTCGGCGCGTTCATTCAGGGCTTTGAGACGCGAGGGCGCCACTTCGCCGGCGGCTCGTTCGACTGCTTCACCCCGTTCTCGCTGCTGACCGGCCTCGCGCTCGTCTTCGGCTACAGCCTGCTCGGCGCGGGGTGGCTGATCTTGAAAACCCAGGGCGCGCTTCAGGACTGGGCACGGGGGCTGGGGCGCTGGGCGCTGATCGGCGTTCTGGTCGGAATCGCGGCCGTGAGCCTGTGGACGCCATGGGCGAAGCCGGGGATCGCCGAGCGGTGGTTCTCGTGGCCCAATATCGTGATTTTGGCGCCGGTGCCGATCGTAACCCTGCTGATCGCCTATTGGGAATGGTGGTCGCTCAACGACTACCGCTCCGAGGCGGCGCCGTTCATCGCCGCGATCCTGTTGTTCGTGATGTCCTACCTCGGCATCGCAATCAGCCTCTTTCCGCTGATCGTGCCATACAAGTTCACCATATGGGACGCGGCGTCCTCGCCGTCGACGCAGGCCTTTCTGCTCGTCGGCGCATTGTTCCTACTGCCGATTATCCTTATGTACACGGGCTGGTCCTATTGGGTGTTTCGCGGCAAGGTCCGCGGCGACCTCGGCTATCATTGACCCGCGACCTGACGCCATCCGAGCCGAGTTGAAGGCGATCCCGCACTACGCCTTCGCACCGCGCTCAGCCGCGACGATTGCGCGCTTCGCCCAAACGACCGAGAATGCGAGGCTTACAGGAGCGGGCCCGGGTGTTGGGACATAATTCCATCTTCGACGTCGTCATCGCCGGCGGGGGTGCGTCGGGATTGGCGCTCGCCGCCGCGATCAAGCAGGCGATGGGGGACGGAGTCTCCATCGCCGTTGTCGACCCGGCGCCGCCGCCTGCGGCGAGCGCAACGTCCTTGCGCACGGTCGCAATCGCCGAGGGGCCGCGGCGCCTGCTCGATCATGTCGGCGCCTGGAAGGCGATCGCGCGACATGCGCAAGGAATCCTCTCGATGGCGATCATGGACGGCGAGGTGGGCGACGCCGTCCGCCTGCCCCATCTCAATTTCGCGGCCAAAGACCGCCGGCCGCTTGCCCATATGGCGTTCAACGACGATGTCATCGGCGCGCTCTCGGCGCTCTGCGATCGGCTTGAGGTTCAACGCGTCATGGGCTCGGTTGCGCACTGGGTCCCGGGTAAAAGCATCGCGGAAATCGGGCTCTCCGACGGCCGCGCCTTGCGGGCGCGCCTCGCCGTCGCCGCCGACGGAGCGCGCTCGAAACTCAGCCGGCTTGCCGATATTCAGACCGTCGGGTGGGACTATGACCAGGCCGGCATCGTCGCGACTGTCGCGCACGAGCGCGACCACGCAGGCCGCGCGGAACAGCACTTCCTGCCGACCGGTCCGTTCGCGATCCTGCCGCTTCCAGGCCGGCGGTCGAGCATCGTCTGGAACGAGCGGCGCGCCGACGCCCGCGCCCTGCTTGCGCTCGACTCCGAGGATCTGACGCGCCAGCTCGAGTACCGCTTCACGCCTAAGCTGGGCGCAATCAGTCTCATCTCGCGCGTCGAAGCCTTTCCATTCCGTTTCCAGATCGCCCGCCGCTTTGTCGCCGGGAGACTTGCTCTCGTCGGCGACGCGGCTCATGTCGTCCATCCCGTGGCCGGGCAGGGTTTGAACCTGGGCTTGCGCGACGTCGGGGCGCTCGCCGAGACGATCGTCGGCGAGATGCGGCTCGGCCTTGATCCGGGCGCGCCTGCGCCGCTTGCCGCCTTTGAGCGCCGGCGGCGCTTCGACGTGGCGGCGAGCGGCCTCGGCCTCGACGCGCTCAATCGCCTGTTCTCGAACAATCTCGCGCCTCTGCGCTTCGTGCGCGATCTCGGGCTTCGCATTGTGGATCGCGCTCCTGCGCTCACGGACATGCTGATCGGGGAAGCGGGCGGCGCGGGAAGCGGTGCGCCGAAGCTGCTGAGGGGTCTGGCGATATGAGTGAACCGCGGCCTTTGAGTCCCCGCACCCTTGCCGCTCAGGCGCTGGGGCGCATCGACGAGCGCACGCGCGCGATCGTGCCGCCCATCCACATCTCCACCACCTTCGAGCGCGACCCCGACAATCTCTATCGCAGCGGCAACTCTTATGGCCGCCCCGACAACGAGACCGTGCGCGAGGCGGAGGCGGTCATCGGAGCGCTCGAAGGCGCACAGGCGACGCTCGTCTTCGGCTCTGGAATGTCGGCGGCGATCGCGCTCTTCCTGAGCCTCGGACCGGGTGCGCAAGCGGTTGCGCCTAAGGGCATGTATTGGGCCCTGCGCGCCTGGCTCGCCAACGAAGCAAAGGCCCACGGAATCAGCGTCGATTTCGTCAACGCCGAGGATTCGCCGGCGCTCGCGCGGGCGCTGAAGCCGGGCGCAACAAAGCTCGTATGGCTCGAGACGCCGAGCAATCCGCTATGGGGCGTGAGCGACATCGAGGGCGCGGCGCGGGCCGCTCACGCGGCGGGCGCGGTTCTCGCCGTCGATTCGACTTGCGCGACGCCTGTCTTCACCCGTCCGATCGCTCTCGGCGCCGACGTGGTAATGCACTCGGCGACCAAATATCTCAATGGGCATTCCGACGTCATAGCGGGAGCGCTCTCTTTTGCGCGGCACGACGCCCTTTGCGAGCGGGCGCGAATGATTCGCCAGTCGCACGGCACGATCTTGCATCCGTTCGAGGCCTTCCTTTTGACCCGAGGTTTGAGGACCCTGGACTTGCGCGTGCGGGCCGCGGCGGCGAACGCGATGGAGTTGGCGAACCGCCTCTCCAATCATGCCGCCGTATCCGCCGTGCTCTACCCTGGACTGCCGCATCACCCGGGCCACGACGTCGCGCGCCGTCAGATGAAGGGCGGCTTCGGAGGGATGCTGTCGATCCGCGTCCGCGGCGGGCCTGAGGCTGCAATCGCAACGGCGGCGCGGGCGCGACTATGGAAGCGGGCGACCTCGCTGGGCGGGGTCGAATCGCTCATCGAACACCGCGCCTCGATCGAGGGGCCAAGCTCGCCATGCCCAGCTGACCTGCTGCGGCTATCGGCCGGCGTCGAAGATGTCGAGGATCTCTGGCGCGATATCGACGAGGCGCTGAGGGGATAGACTCTCTGCCAGCGCACCGCATTGTCAGCGCCAGACAATTGGGCAACGGAAGCCGCGCCATATACAAGGAACATTCAGCCGATTCGTGGCGTTCTCAATACCGTCGGAAAAGCAGGGTGATAAGGGCTTGTCGTGTCTTCGCAAGGGAATCCGTCTGTATTCGCGGCGCGTGAAGCCGCGACGCGTTCGATGTGTTTGCCTTTTACTTTCGCTCTGATCCGGCAAACGGAAGGGGATCTTAAAGATGCGTACTTTGCGACCCGCGGTGATGGCGATGTTCGTCGCAGTATGTCCGCTGACCGTGCTCGTCACTCCGAGTTTCGGCCAGACATGCGCCTGCCCGTCGAGCAGCTCCGGCCCGGCCTCCGGCTCCGCCTACCTCATTCAAGCTGACGAGCCGCCTCCGCCATTGCCGGAGTACGATCAGCCGCCGATTCCCGGCCCCGGCTACTATTGGACCCCGGGCTACTGGGCCTGGAACAATGACGACTACTACTGGGTTCCCGGCGCCTGGGTCGAACCGCCCCAGCCCGGGTTGCTGTGGACGCCGGGCTACTGGGCGTTTGTCGGCGGCGTCTACGCCTTCAGGCCTGGCTATTGGGGGCATGAAGTCGGATATTATGGCGGCATCGACTATGGATACGGCTATGCCGGCTCAGGCTATCAGGGCGGTCGATGGGACAACGGCCGCTTCTTCTACAACACCACAGTGAATAATATTGGCGGCGCCCGCGTCGCCAATGTCTACAATCAGCCCATCGCCCGCAACGCAACGGTGAATCGCGCGAGCTTCAACGGCGGGCCGGGGGGCGTGGTCGCGACCCCGACGGCGGCGCAATCCGTCGTTGACAGGGCGCAGCACGTTCCTCCGACCGCCGCTCAGAGAAACCAGGCGCGCCTGGCGAGCGTCGAGAGAACCCAATTCGTCTCCGCCAACCAGGGCAAACCGGTGGTCGCGGCAACTGCGCGCCCAGGGCAATTCAAGGGCAAGGGCGCGGTGCCCGCAAAGGCCGCCGGCAAGGCCGCCTTGGCCACGCCGGCGCAGCCCCCCGCACCAGCGACCGCTCCCGCTGGGAACGCGCCGCCTCAGGGGAATCCACCAGCCGCTGAGAAGCCGATAAGGCCTGTGACGGCGCCGAATGCGGCGACGAGAGAAGAGAAACTACCCACTGCTGAGAGGCCGCCAGCAGCCGCGAAGCCGCCGGTTGCTGAGAGGCCGCCAGCCACCACAGCAAGGCCCCCGGCCGCCGCGAAGCCACCGGTTGCCGAGAGACCGCCAGCCACCACAGCAAGGCCCCCGGCCGCCGCGAAGCCACCGGTTGCCGAGAGACCGCCAGCCACCACAGCAAGGCCCCCGGTCGCCGAGAGGCCCCCGGCCGCAGAGAGGCCGCCCACGGCCGAGAAGCCGGCGCGGCCGGAGCCAAACGCCGCCGCTCAGCGGATGATGCAGAGGCCGCCGACTGTCGAGCGAAGGCCGCCGGCGCAACCCGACCGCAGGCCTGAGGCGTGTGGACGGCCCGGACTGCCACCTTGCCCGAAGTAATCGGCGACGGGGAGGACTTTTGAGCCCTCCCACCGAAAGCCCCCGTTCCAATCGGCGCGCTTCGCAACCGCGCTCTCTTTGCGAAGCTTCCCCTGTTTTGCCGGTGTGGCGAATCCGGCTAAACCGGCCGCGATGTACCGCAATATCTTCCTGGTCGGCGGCTGGACGGTCGCCTCCCGGCTGACCGGCTTCCTGCGAGACATGGCGCTCGCCGCGCTCATGGGCGGCGGGGCGCTCAACGACGCCTATGTCGCGGCCATCAAGCTGCCCAACCAGTTCCGCCAGATCTTTGGCGAGGGGTCGTTCAACGCCGCCTATCTGCCGACCTACACCCGGGTGCTCGAGGCGGGCGGCCCTGAGGAAGCGGGGCGATTCGCGAGCCAGGTGTTCACACTCACCATCCTGTCGCAGATCGTGCTGCTCGGCCTCGTCTATCTCGACATGCCGCTGCTCGTTCGGCTGACCTCGCCGGGCTTCGTCAGCCAACCCGACAAGTTCGCCGCAGCTGTCGCAATGTCGCGCATCATGTTCCCCTACATCGCCTTCATCGCCGTGTTCGCGCTGCATCAGGGGACGCTCAACGCCAACAACGCCTGGGGAGCGCCCGCTTCCGCACCTGCCGCGGCCAATGTGTGCATGATCGCGTTTCTCGCCTTCGCCGCATTTTTTCCCAAGGTCTCGCCCGGCGCGGCCAGCCTCGCGAGCTGGGGATTTCTCGCATCAGGCGCGACCCAGCTCGCCATCGTCGTCGCCGATGCGCGCCGCCGCGGCCTCATGGAGCGGCTAGCCTGGCCGCGCTGGACGCCCGACATCCGGCAATTCTTTTGGATGCTGGGACCGG
>Ga0335073_10011849_pt1 | contig 12256 bp, 10 predicted proteins | sample Lox_Sample_22_FD_207093 | JGI IMG/M metagenome (GOLD analysis project Ga0335073, IMG submission 207093) | Soil microbial communities from Loxahatchee National Wildlife Refuge, Florida, United States - Lox_Sample_2.2 | ecosystem: Environmental > Terrestrial > Soil > Wetlands | place: USA... | reverse complement strand
GTCTGGCATGGTCAGCCAGCCGCACGCCAGCGCTCTGCTCGTCATGGACGTCCAGCGGGGCGTAGTCGAACGCTTCTCGGGAGACGGGTCGCTCCTGGAAGATCTGCGCCAGGCCATCGACGCCGCCCGGGCAGAGGGTATGCCGGTGATCTTCGTGCGGGTTGCTTTCCGCTCCGATCACCCGGAAGTGAGCGTCAGGAATCGCTCCTTTGCTGCGATCGCGTCACAGGGCGGGATGTCGTTCGGGGAGACCGACGACGCCACCCAGATTCACCCGGCACTGGAGCCGAGACCGGAGGATCCGGTGGTGGTGAAGAAACGAGTGAGTGCCTTCACCGGGAGCGACCTGGAGGTGCTGTTGCGGTCGTTGGGGGTCACGCATCTGGTGCTCACCGGCATCGCGACAAGTGGGGTAGTGCTGTCCACTCTGCGGGAGGCGGCCGATCGCGACTACGAGCTGACGGTGTTGAGTGACGCCTGCGCCGACGCCGACGACGAGGTCCACTGGGTGCTCACCCAGAAGGTCTTCGTCCGTCAGGCCGAGGTGCTCACCGTAAACGAGTGGACCGGTCGACTGGCCGGCGGCAGCGGGTGACGGAGCGCGACCTTTAGACATCAAAGGGTTTGAGGTCACGGGGTGGGTATGATGGCCCCATGCGACCGGCGCAGCCACCCCTCGGACTGCATGTAACCCGGGCTTCTCGATCGATCAGCCGGGCCTTCGACGACGCCCTGGCCCGAGCCGGCGGATCACTGCCCGTGTGGTTGGTGCTGGTCAATCTGAAGGCCAAACCTCGGGCCAACCAGCGCGAGATCGCGGAGGCGATGGGGGTGACCGAGGCGACCCTGACCCACCATCTCAATGGCATGGATGCCCAGGGTCTGATCGTGCGCCGGCGCGATCCATCCAACCGCCGGGTACATCTGTTGGAGCTGACCGAGCAAGGTGAAGAGATGTTCGTAGGTCTGCGCACCGCCGCCCTGGCCTTCGACCGACGTCTGCGCCGGGGCGTGAACGAGGGCGAGGCGGAACTGTTGCGCACCTTCCTGGATCGGTTGGCGACCAATGTCGGGGCCGACCCGGACGACGTTCGGCCCTGGGCCGGACTGGCAGAACGCGGCCGATGATCTGGCCCCTCAGGTGGTCGGAGCGATGCCTGTCATATCGGAGAACAGCCGCCTGAAGGACTCCTCGAATCCATACCGGCACGGACCGGTGATCGAGCGCCGTCGCGCCGGATCCGCCAGGGCTCCCGCCGGGCTCCCGGGAACAGGCTGCACCTCCAGCCGTCCCTCGCGACCGGACCAGCGGGCCGTGTCGGCCACCCATTGCTGCACGGTGGTCACGTCGTCACCACACCAGTTAGTGATACATGCGGCCGTGGCGGCGGCGTCGAGCAACGGCTCGAGCATCCACTTCATGTCCTCGATGTGGATGGGGGAGTGGGGGGTGGGATCCGAGGGCGCCACCATGGTCCGTCCCTTCATCACCGCGTCGATGTGCATGCCCGGGAAAGTCGCCGGCAGGCCGGTCAAGGTGTTCAGGCGGCAGATCACGACCGGAAGATCGAAGGCTCGAGCACAGAACCGGGCCACGCTCTCGACGCCGAGCTTGCAGGCCGGGCTGGTGGGTGCATAGGCGGTGGCGCCGCGTCCGATGGGGTCATTTTCCCGATAGGCCCACCAGGGGTCGTCGTTGCCGCTGTAGACCCCCATTCCGGACATGACCAGGGCTGCCTTAGCTCGATGGCAGTGCTGCAGCAGCAGTCCGGCGCCCTCGACGTTGGCTTTCATGGCCGCATCGAGCTGGTCGAGATCGGCGCGCAGCCAGGCCAGATGGAGCACGTAAGTGAAATCGTGCGGGAGGTCCCCGAAGTCGCCGGCGGCCAGATCCACCCGGCGCACCTTGACGCCGGCGGCCTCCAGGGCCTGTCGAGACGACAAAGTGGGCGACCGTGGCGGGGTGGCCACGGCGTGATAGGTCTCCCGCTCCCTGGTCGCCGGGTCGCCGAAGCGAGCCAGCCCCCACACTTCGTTGTTCTGGGCCAGATGAACGGCCAGCTGGTGGCCGATCGTCCCGGTTACGCCGGTGACGAGGATCCGCTCATCCGTGATCACTGATCAGGAGCCTCGGGGTCAACATCGAATCGATGCGTGTAGAACGCGAAGCGGTCGCGGAGCCGCCCGGGGTCGAGGCCGAAATCAGCGGCCCGGTACCGGTGAACTCCGTGCTGCGTCCTCGGATGCGAGTCCGTCCAGGCGGCCAGGCGCCGACGCGAGTCGTCTCCGAAGTCGGCGCCGATGCGCCTGCAAATGTTCGCCACCATCGACTCCGGATCGCTCATCAAGGTCGCGAAGTGAACGTCAGTATTTCGATCAGACGGGTAAAGACCGCGGTCCCGCCCGGCGATCCCCCGCTGTAACGCCAGTTCCTCCATGACGACCCACTCACGACCAAAGCCAACCGGATCAAACCCAGGGGTGTTGGACTCGCGCATGAAGGCGGTCAGGCTGACGGCAGAGGGGATCACCACCGCCGGGTCGCGATGGGTCCACACGAACAGGGCGTCCGGATAGACGTTGAGCAGAGCCGGCATGGCAAGGAGGTGTTTCGGATACTTCAGGACCCAGCGGCCAGGGACCCGCCACTGAAGGTGTTGCAAGGTACGCCGGTGCGCCTCGTACGCCGGTCCGAAGTCGGCATCGAGGAGCCACTCCACATAGCTGGGTATGTGGAAGGACGCCGTCCACGCCTGGTTGATGAAGCTCCAGTCGTTGAGCAGGTTGCACTGCTCTGGTCTGGTCGCGGACATCGGATGTCGGACCATGAGTCCCTGCGGCATCTCGTCTATGACCTTCTGGACCAGCGCAATTCTCGGGTCGCGGTCGAAAGTGACTCGGTCTGGAGGCGGCGAGGGTGCCGACATCTCCCAGAACAGGGGGGCTCGCATACCGCTGACACATGCCAGAAGGGCGTGCAGATGAGTGGAACCCGACCGGGGCGGCCCCACGATAAAGACCGGCCGGTCTATCTCCTCCCGCTCGATCTCGGGATGCTGCTTACGGTCGGAAACGAGCCGGAGGCGTTTCACCAGGACGCCGGTCAGCATCTCGTGGGCGCGGTCAAGCGCCGGGCCCTCGACCTGGGCGTCGTGGACAAGGGAGTGGACCAGCACCTCCAGGGGCTCCAGAAAGGGAACATCCCCGAAGTCGTCGAGACCGGTGAGGTCGACCGAGCGCTGGATCAGGGAATCAGGCTCGAGACTCGGTGCAGGGGACAACCCGCCTCCTTCTCACCCTCTTGGTTCCCCTTCCTCGGTCGGCCGAGTCTCGTCTGTAAAGGAGCAAACACCTTATATCTCCGGCCCGGCATGAACCCAGATTTGCCGTCGACGCTCTCGCAGTATCGGGCCAGGGGGCGTTCCGTCCCGAGGCCCGGTATGGTTTGCTTCCCGTGGCCGGGAACATCGCCGAGAGCTGGGTGGAACGCGACCGCCTCCGGGTGTGGCACGGGTTCACCCAGATGGCCGCCTACGCCGACAATCGCCCGGTCATGGTGGCTTCGGCGGAAGGCCGGGAGTTGATCGATGTGGAGGGCCGCCGGTACCTGGATGCCATCTCGAGCCTGTGGGTCACCACTCTGGGCCACCGGGTGCCCGAACTGGACGCCGCGCTGGCGGCGCAAATGGAGCGGGTCTCCCACTCCACCCTGCTGGGCCACGGGAACCAGGCGGTGGTCGAGCTGGCCGAGGATCTGGCTGGCGTGGTGCCAGTGGAGGACCCCGTCTTCCTGTTCGCCTCCGACGGGGCGGCGGCCGTGGAGCAGGCACTGAAGATCGCATTCCAGTACTGGTGGAACCTGGGTGTGACCGATCGGGACCGGTACCTGGTCCTGGGTGACGCTTATCACGGCGACACCGTCGGGTCGCTGTCGTTGGGAGCAGGTGGATTCGGGACGGACTTGTTCGATCCTTTGCGTTTTGGATCGGTCGTGCGGACCGCCGGTTACCGGGACCGCGGTTGGCTGGACAAGGCGCTGGCGGTGCTCAAGTCCGAAGCGCACCGGCTGGTGGCGGTGGTGCTGGAGCCGCTGGTGCAGGGGGCGGCCGGTATGTACGTGGCCGACCCTGCGGATGTGGCCGAGCTGGGGCGGGCCTGCCGGGAGGCGGGAGTGGTGCTGATCTGCGACGAGGTCGCTACCGGATTCGGTCGCACGGGGAGCCTGTTTGCGGCCGAGCAGTGCGGTCTGACGCCGGACTTGATGGCGATCGGCAAGGGCCTTGCCGCCGGTTACCTGCCGATGAGTGCGACGGTGGCCAGCCGCCGGATGGCCGACGCCTTTCTGGGCGAGGACCTCGGACCGGCCACCTTCTACCACGGCCACAGCTTCGGCGGGAACGCGCTGGCGGCCGCAGTCGCCCGCCGTCATCTGGCCCTGCTCAGGGAGTGGGATGTTCTCGCCAACGTGGCCGCTCGCTCCGAACAGCTTCACAGCCGGTTGGCCGGGCTGGCGTCTGCGCCGGCCGTGGCGGAAGTGCGCTCCTGCGGGCTCATGGCCGGGATCGAGCTCGCCCCTCCCGTCGCGGGCCTGCGATGGGGCCGCCGCGTGTGCGCGGCGGCAGTGGAGGCCGGCGTGCTGTTGCGACCGCTTGGCGACGTGGTGGTGGTGATGCCGATTCTCACCTCGACGGCCCTGGAGATAGACCGGATAGCCGACGTCCTGGAAGCGGCGATCGGGGCCGTGTGCCGGTGAGCGGCTGGGAGAGTTGGGCCGATGCCCAGCTACGGGAGATCGAGGACCAGGGCCGGTGGCGCCGACTCCGGGTTCTCGACGGTTCCGGTCCTCGCTTCGTACTGGACGGCCGGCCCGTGGTGTCGTTCGCCTCCAACGACTATCTGGGGCTGAGCGCCCATCCTCACGTGCGAGTCGCCGCCGCCGAGGCTCTGGCCCGCTCCGGCGCCGGGGCGGGCTCGTCCCGTCTGATTGTGGGCAGCCTGCGGCCGCATGCCGAGCTCGAAGAGGCGATCGCCGAGTGGACCGGAGCCGAGGCGGCCCTGGTGTTCGCCAGCGGGTACCAGGCCAACGTGGGTGTCATAGCGACCTTGGGGGCCGGCGCCCTGATCGTGTCGGACGAGCTGAATCACGCCTCCATCATTGACGGCGCCCGCCTGGCCCGTTCCCAGGTGGCCGTGTACCGCCACGGCAACCTGGACCAGGCTGCTGACCTCCTGGCGGGGGCATCGGGCCGGGCCCTCCTGGTGAGCGACACGGTGTTCTCCATGGATGGCGACCTGGCGGATGTGGCCTCCCTGTCCGAGATATGCGGCCGAACGGGCGCCCTCCTGGTGCTCGATGACGCCCACGCCGTCTTCGACCGACCGGCCGTCCCTCCTTCCGTCTCGTGTGTGCGGGTCGGGACCATGTCCAAAACCCTGGGGTCGCAGGGTGGCTTCGCGGTGGGGGACAGACGGTGGATTGACCTGCTAGTGAATCGGGCCCGCTCCTTCATCTTCAGCACGGGGCTGGCTCCCTCCTCGGCCGCGGCGGCCCAGGCCGCCGTCGAGATCTGCCGTTCGCCCGAAGGGGACAGGTTGAGGTCCGTCCTGCGCACCCACACCGACGCCATCCGGATCGGTCATCCCGCCCCGATCGTTCCGGTCGTGGTGGGGGACGAAGCGGCGGCGGTGGCCGCCTCGGACCACCTTCTGGCGGCCGGCTTGCTGGTGCCGGCCATCCGGCCTCCGACCGTCCCGCCCGGCACCTGCCGGCTCCGGGTGTCCCTGTCGGCGGCGCACCACCACGACGAAGTGGGTCGCCTGGCGAAGGTACTCGCCGAACTGTGACCCGTCCGGCCCGGCTGGTGGTGGTCACGGGCACTGGCACCGAGGTGGGCAAGACCTGGGTGGCCGCTCATTTGCTGGAGGAGCTCCGCCGACGCGGCTACTCCGTGTCAGCCCGCAAGCCGGTCCAGTCCGGCTCGCCGGGCCAGGCCACCGACGCGGAGGTCCTGGGCCGAGCCACAGGCGAGGCAGCCGAGCAGGTATGTCCAGCCCACCTCACGTACGAAGTCCCTCTGGCTCCGCCCATGGCCGCCCGGGAGCTGGGTCGGGAGCCTCCAACCCTCGACGGCCTGGTGGACCAGATCGATGGAGGCTGGCCCCCTGAGGTCGTGGACGTCGGCGTGGTTGAAGGAGCGGGCGGGGTGTGCTCGCCGCTGGCGATCGACGGGGACACCGCCGGTCTGGCCCGGCGGATCGGGGCCGGCTTAGCCGTCCTCGTCGGGGAACCGCAACTGGGCATCATCAACGCCGCTCGCCTCTCGCGTCCGGCGCTGAACCCACTGCCGATCACGGTGTACCTCAACCGTTTCGATCCGGAATCGGAGCTTCATCAGCTCAACCTGGATTGGCTCATTGGTCAGGACGGATTCCATGTCACGATCACGATCGGGGCGCTGGCCGACGCGGTCGCCAAATCCGGATGAGGGCCCGGGCCGGCCCGACTCATTCGGTATCGCCGGCGTCCCGTTCGGCCAACGCTTGAAGCACCTCCACGGCCGATACTCCGGCGTAGGCCTGAACCACTCCAATAAGGTCCCGAGCTACGGCGAGTACACCGAACAGGACCTCGCGGGGGTCGTATTCGCCGGCCACGCTGGTTATGTCCGACGCCCGGCGCTCCGCAGGTCCTACGAATGCGGTCATCACGGCCAGACCGAGCTGCCATCGCTCCCGAGGTGTCATCGTGGTCACGACGGAATGGTACGGCCTCCGGCCAGCAGCCGGCCCCGCCGAAGCCGTTCAGCGGTAGACGAGGGTCCCGTCGTCCAGGTCGGCCCGGGGCAGGATCTCCCGCTCTTGCTCGTGCTCGAGGAGGTGGGTCCACGGCTCGTGATCACCCTGTTTGAACAGCAGGTGCTGCGAGCGCATTACATAACCGGCGTTGAAGTTCTCCGGGTCGCACCACGGCCGCAACTCCATGCCCATTTCCTGGGGTCGCAGGGTGGGGACCACCATGGTGGCCCCTTTATCCCGCATGTGTCCCAGCAGACGGCCCACCAGGTCGCTGACCAGGTCCACGCGCAACGTCCAGCTGTGCCGGAAGTAGCCGAAGACGTAAGCCATGTTGGGCACCCCGTTGATCATGATGCCCCGCCAGGTGATGCGCTTGGTGAAGTCGACCGGCTCGCCGTCGACCGTGAACGCCACGTCGCCGAAGACCGACAGGTTGAAGCCGGTGGCGCTCACGACGATGTCGGCAGGGATCTCCTCGCCACTGCTGACCTTTATGCCGTGCTCGGTGAACGTGTCGATGGTGTCGGTGACAATCGAGGCCTTACCTCCGCGAAGAGTCGCGAACAGATCGCCATCGGGGACGACAGCGATGCGCTGCTGCCACGGGCGGTAGCGCGGGGTGAAGTGCTTCTCGATGTCGAAGCCCTCGGGCAGGAGCGGGCGCATGGACTCGATGAGAAAGGCGTGCAGGTCCTCCGGTGATTCCATCGCCGTGCGCGCCAGCCAGTCGAATTGCGAGATGTACTGACGGCGCAGGATCTCGTGCGTCCACTCGTCGGGGATGTCCAGGGCCCGCAGGGTCACGGCCAGCTCGGGTGTCGTCGGTGGGGCGTAGTAGTAGGAAGGGGAGCGCTGAAGCATGGTGACGTGCTCGGCCTTCTCAGCTATGGCCGGGATCAGGGTGGCGGCGGTGGCGCCGGAGCCGATTACAACGACTCGCTTGCCCCCGAAGTCGAGGTCCTGCGGCCATCGCTGGGGATGCACGATCTCGCCCTGGAACCGGTCCATGCCTGGCCATTGGGGCCGGTACGGCTGGGAGTGGTTGTAGTAGCCCGGGCACATCCACAGGAAGCCGGTGGTGAACCTCACCTGCTGGCCCGTGTCGTGGCGAGCGGCTTCGACGGTCCAGCGCCGGTCCTCGGTGGACCAGGTGGCCGCCGTGACCCGGTGGCCGTAGCGGATGTACCGATCGAGTTCGTCCTCGTCGATGACCTCGTCGAGGTAGGAGAGGATCTCCTCCCCGGCTGCTATGGACGGGCCGCGCCACGGCTTGAACCGGTAGCCGTAGGTGAACAGATCGCTGTCGGAACGAACGCCCGGGTACTGGTGGGTCCACCACGTTCCACCCCTGTCGTCCTGGGCGTCCAGGATGAGGAAGCTCCGGTCGGGGAAGCGCTCTCGCAGGTGGTGAGCGGCGCCGATGCCGGAGACCCCGGCGCCGACGATCAGGACGTCGACGTGGCCGGAGTCCAGGGACTCGTCGGTGCCGGAGGCGGGAGCTGTGGCTGGTGCCGTCGTCGTCATCGCTGGCCCTCCAGGACGCGTGCACTGATAACGGCAACTCTAGCCCCGGCCCTTGCCGGCGCCTCAGTTGGTGTCCGGCGTGCGACTCGGGATCCGGTGGCCGGGCCAGCCGACCGCTAGAGTTCGCCCGTGCCCGTAGGAACCGGCGGCGTGATCCACGTCAACGTGAACTGCACTGATCTAGCCCGATCGATGACGTTCTATCGCGACGAACTGGGTCTCAAGCCGGTTACGCGAACCAATCCCGCCGAGCCGCAGGACGGCGCCGCCTTCGGGCTTCCTACCGCCCAGTGGGACGCCTGGATGATGGGCGGGGCCGGAGGCTTCGGGGCGCCGGTGATCGACCTCCTGGAGTGGATCGTTCCACGGCCGGCTGCCCGCTCGGGCGACGGGACAGCCGGCTTTCGCTCTCTGCACATTGGTCGCCCCGGGGGCCCGGGGCGGGAGCTGACCGACCCCGATGGAACCGCCCTGGAGGTCATCGATGCCGGGGTGGGACTGATGGGCGTGACAATCGGGTGCACCGATCTCGGCCGATCCCGACGCTTCTACGAGGAGGTCGTCGACCTGGGGGAGTTCGTCCGCCTGGTGGAGGGCGAAGGGGCGGCGCCAGCAGCGGCCAACACGGTGGGGATCTGGCGAATGGCACTGGCCACGGACGACATCGACGCAGACGTAGCCTGGTTGCGCCGGGCTGGTGTGCCGTGCCTGTCGGGACCGGTCGAGCTTTCCATGGGGCCGCCTCTGCCGACTCTGCGGTTCATGCTGTTCTCCGACCCGGACGGCACCACCCTGGAGCTCATCGAAAGACCAGGGCGCTGACCGGCCCGATCGGGGGCCGGCCTGCTAGTCGGGGCTAGGGGTCGCATCAGGAGCGGCCCCCGGGTTGAACCGACGGCGTCGGTCGGGATTGGGAGCGGAGCATCTCGAGACCAGCATTGATCATGGACGCCAGGGTGTCGTCGTTCGATCTGGAGATGGCCCGGTGAACCCGGGCCTCGAACAGGAGTCGCATCACCGGGTTGAAGGCGTGGTAGGTCTCCCGGAAGTGGACCCGGGTGCGTCCTTCCCCCAGATCCTCCAGCCGGTAAAAACAAATTTGCAACCCTCTCTCGGCCTGCCCTTAGCCTGTAAGCAATATGGCGGTGGTGTCAGTCGAGGGGCTCAGCAAAAGGTACGGGGACCTAAACGCCGTTGAAGGAGTCAGCCTCGAGGTGGACGAAGGCGAGGTATTCGCCCTGCTCGGCCCGAACGGGGCGGGCAAGACCACGACGGTCGAGATCCTCGAAGGTTTTCGCGCCCGGGACCGGGGCCGGGTGCAGGTCCTGGGTCACGACCCGGCCGATCGCAAGACGGCCCGGCAGATGCGGGAGCGGATGGGCGTGGTCCTGCAAGAGCTGGCGGTCGAGCCCTTTCTCACCGTCCGCCAGGTCCTGAAGCGCAACGCCGGCTACTTCCCGCATCCGCGCCCGGTCGACGAGATCCTGCACCTGGTCGGACTCGAGGCCAAAGTCGATCAGCGGGTCAAGACGCTATCCGGTGGGCAGCAGCGCCGGCTCGACCTGGGGTTGGGCATCATCGGGGACCCGGAGCTGCTCTTCCTGGACGAACCGACCACCGGCTTCGACCCTTCGGCGCGACGAGGCGCCTGGGATCTGGTGCGGGCCCTCACGACCGGGGGGACGACGGTGATCCTCACGACCCACTACATGGACGAGGTCGAAGCGCTGTCCGACCGGGTAGCCGTGATGAATGCCGGTCGCATCGTGGCTGAGGGCACCCCGCAGTCGCTGGGAGGGCGCGACCGCGGTGAGGTGCGCATCCGGTTCCGGGTCCCCGCCGGCTTAGACCTGGGCGAGCTCCCCGTGGCGGCCCAGCCCGGCCGCGACGGGATGCTCGAGTTGCGCACCGACCGCGAGGTGGAGGCCCTGGCCGCCCTCACCACCTGGGCGCTCAGGGAGGGCGTGATGCTCACCGGCCTGACCGTCGAACGCCTCACCCTCGAGGACGTATACCTGCGCCTCACCGGTCACCAGGCCGACAGCCCGGCCACCGACCCGGCGGAGGTGAGCCGATGAGGGCATCGACCGAGCGGCGATTCCGGGGCACGTCGGACGTGGCGTTGGTCGGACGCCAGGTGTACTACGAGCAGCTCAACTTCTGGCTGAACCCGATCGCCGCCCTTTTCACCATTGGCTTCTCGGTGGTGTTCCTGATCCTGCTGGCCTCGAGCACCGGCAACTCGCACAGCTCCACCCTCGGCGGACTGAGGGTCGTCCAGTACTACGTGCCGGGTTTCATCGCCTACGGCTTGATGGCCACCTGCTTCAGCATGCTCACCACCTCCCTGGTCGTACGCCGGGAGATGGGATTGCTGAAACGGCTCCGCCTCTCCCCATTGCCCACGTCGGCCCTCCTGACCGCCGTCACCGCCAACGCCGTGATCATCTCCGCCGTCCAGGTGCTGTTGCTACTGCTGATCGGACGGTACGGCTACCACGTAGCCTTCCCGCACAACACCGGTGCCCTCGTCGTCGCCCTGGTGGTGGGAGCGGCGTCGTTCACCGCGCTCGGGATAGCCACGAGCACGTTGATTCCCAACCAGGAGGCCGCCGGGCCGGTGGTCAGCATCATCTTCTTCGTGCTGCTGTTCCTGTCCGGCTTGTGGTACCCGATCGATCCCCACTCCGGACTGGCCAAGTTCGCGGCCTGGTTCCCGATCAGGCATCTGATCGAGGCGGTGTATGCCCCGTTCGACACGCGGCCCGGGGTGAGCGGGTGGGCCTGGCACGACATCCTGGTCATGGCCATCTGGGGCGCGCTGGCGAGCGTGGTTGCCGTCCGTAACTGGAGCTGGGCGCCGCACCGGAGCGGAGGTGGAGGTGGCGGCCGTCGCTGGCGACTGTCCGGCCGGGCGACCAGCCGTAGCTGATCGAGCCGGGCCGGGAGTACAGGCGGAGTCGGACGCGTCGCGGCCTCAGGGGTCGCCGACGGTTACCACGCCGCTTTTCATGCTCACCGTGACCGGCTCCACGTAGACCGGTTGAACGGTCGACGCGGCCGGCAGGTGTTCGTGCACCCGCATCTTGAGTGGCTCGGTCGGCATGTCGATGAACACCGGGTACAGATCGTCGTGGTGGCAGGGAACGACCACCTTGGGTTGATAGGCCTCCACGAGCGGCATGGTCGCCTCTTTGAGCTGCCGGCGGACCAACGGGCGGCCGACGAAACCGACGATGGCCAGGTCGCATCCCGGGTTGCGTCCGAAGTAGGACCGTTCTTCGTCGCTGAGCGGACCGGCGCTGTCGCGGTAGACGATGCGGTATCCGTCCACATCGATGATCAGGCACATGGTGCCTTCAGTCATCACGGCCGGCTCCCAGCTGCCCCGCTGCTGTACCGACTTGGCGTAAGCCTCTTCCTCCGGGCTGAGCGGGGGCTCGTCCCGTTCCCACACCTTGCGAGCTTGTACCAACGCCTCCAGGCTCACGCTCTGCTCAGGGTGGGTGAGATCGGCATGGATGCCGCGGATCACCCGCAGGGTGAAGTCGGGAAACTCGAGGACGTCTCCTTCCCCGCGCCCGGTCACGTCGACGATCCGGCCCGCTTCGAGACCGCCCCGGGTGAGGACATCGGCTCCAAGAGGATGAACGACGACCGACGCCCCGGTCTGTGACGCAACCTGTGCGGCATCGCTGATGTGGTCGTAGTGGGGGTGGCCTATGAGGATGGCGTCGGCCCGCACGACCTCGTCCGGGCGGAAACCAAGAGAGCGCATTCGCGGGCCCCGGTCGTAGAAGGTGTCGAGCAGGATCACGCGATCGCGAAAGTTCAACTCGTAGTTCGACGTGCCGTACCAACGGATCGTCAGGGCGTCCGGATCGGTGTTGACCAAACCTCCGAGCATGGCCGGGCGGCTGTAGCCGAGAACGGAGTC
>Ga0335073_10011846_pt1 | contig 12256 bp, 7 predicted proteins | sample Lox_Sample_22_FD_207093 | JGI IMG/M metagenome (GOLD analysis project Ga0335073, IMG submission 207093) | Soil microbial communities from Loxahatchee National Wildlife Refuge, Florida, United States - Lox_Sample_2.2 | ecosystem: Environmental > Terrestrial > Soil > Wetlands | place: USA: Florida... | reverse complement strand
TCGCGGCCGCGTCGGCGCGGCGAAGGTGGGCCTGTTCGAGCTCGGCACGCATCGCGTGGTGCACATTCCTCACTGCAGCGTGCACCATCCATTGATCAATCGCGTTGCCGCCGTCGTGCGCGCCGCGCTGAGCGATGAGACTCTGACGTGCTACTCCGACGGCGCGCATCTGGGGATCGCACGCTATCTGCAAGTGGTCGTGGAGCGCGCCTCGCAGAGCGCGCAGGTGGTGCTGGTCGCCAACAGCCCCACCATCGAGCCCCTGACGGGATGCTTCGAGCGGATCCGCGAGCGGCTGCCGAGCGAGCTGCATAGCCTGTGGTTCAGCGCGCACACCGATCGGTCCAACACCATTCTCGGTCCGAGCCTGGAGCGCTGGCATGGCCCCGAGAGCGTGATAGAGCACTTCGGCGGCGCGGGCATACACTATCCGCCGGGCGCATTCGGGCAAAGCAATCTGCAGGTCGCGCAAGCCATCATCGGGTACCTGCGCGCCCAGATCCCGGCGGGGAGCCGCATCAGCGAATTCTACGCCGGCGTGGGGGCGATCGGCTTGTCGCTTCTCGATGGTGCGCGTGAGCTGCGCATGAACGAGTCGAATCCGCATTCGCTGCGCGGCCTCGAGCTCGGGCTTGCGCAGCTCGACGCGCCGAGCCGCGCCAGGGTGTCGGTGCTCGCGGGCACGGCCGCGGCGGCGCGCGAAGCAGCGTGTGAGGCGGATGTGGTCATCGCCGATCCGCCCCGCAAGGGGCTCGATCGCGCCCTGTGCGAGATCCTCGGCGATCGGCCCCCCGCTTTGTTTCTCTACGTGAGCTGCTCGCTCGACTCGTTCATGCAGGATCTCGAGCGCCTCACCTCGCGCGGCCGGCTGCGGCTCACCGCGATGCGCGCCTTCGATCTATTTCCGTTCACGGCTCACCTCGAGACCGTGGCCCGTTTCGAGCCTCGAACGTAGTATCATTCGGCGCCAGTCGGACGAATCAGAGGCACACATGGCCAAAGTCAGGATCACTTACAAGGTCGTCAAGCACGATGGCGGCTGGGCGTACGAGGCGAATGGCACCTACTCGGAGAGGTTCCCGACCCGTGAGGCGGCCCGCAAGGCGGCGAGGCTTGCGGCCAGCGAGCAGAGCGCGCCGGGAGATACCACGCCGATCTCGTACGAGGACGAGGGCGGCCACTGGCACGACGAGGTCGCCGACGGGCGCGATCGGCCGAAGACCACGGTCCAAGGCTGACCGCCGGTTCCTCAGGCGCCGAGCGCCGCGCTGATCGCTCGCAGCAGCTCCTCGCACGTCACGGCGTCGCGAAACTCCACCGTCAGCTTGCCGGCGCCGCTCGAACGCTGGCGCAGCTGCACGCGCACCTTGCTGGTGCGCAATACCTCGCTCACCACGGGCGCCTTCTGCCCGCTTCGCGAGGCGGCCCCGCGCTGCGCCCGGCGCACGCGCATCTCCGTCTCACGCACCGACAGGTTGCGCTCCGCGACCATCGTTGCCAGCTCGATCCGGGCGCTCTCCTGCGCCAGCCCCAGCAACGCCCGCGCATGGCCCATGCTGATCGATTGCGCATCGATGAGCGCGATCACCGGTGCAGGCAGCTCGAGCAAGCGAATCAGATTGCTGACGGCGGCGCGCGAGCGGCCGACCGCCTCCGCCGCCTGCTGATGAGTGAGCGAGAACTCTCCGACCAGGCGCCCCAATGCCCGCGCCTCCTCGGTCGGCGTGAGCTCCTCGCGCTGGATGTTCTCGATCAGCGCCAGCGCGATCGCTTCCTGGTCGGAGAGCTCACGAACGATGGCCGGGATCTCGCTGAGCCCGGCGAGCCGGGCGGCCTGCCAGCGCCGATCGCCTGCAACGATCTCGAACTGATGGGGGAAGCCCGGCACGGGCCGCACCAGGATGGGCTGAATCAACCCTTTCGATTTGATCGAGGCCGCAAGCTCCTCGAGCGCCTCGCGCCGGAACTGCGTACGCGGCTGAGTGCTGCCGCGCCGGATTGCCGCCATCGGAATCGCGCCTACGCCGGAGCGGTACAGGCCGCGCGCCGGCTGCGGATTGAGGAGCGATTCGAGGCCTCGGCTCAATCCCTTGGTATGTGCGCTCATCGCGAGAGATTACCTCAAGCGCCGGGCCGTGACACGCGCGGCAGAGGATGCGGGTCGCCCGGTGCTCCCCCTTGTAGGCCGCCGCCGAGGCGGATCCGGCCGGACCGCCGATAGGATCGGCCGCCGGATTGCTGTCTACTCCGGCGCATCGCGCGTTGAGGAGAAGGGCATGCGCAAGCCGGCGCGGAGAGCCGCGCGCAGGAGCCGGCTCGAGGAGCCGGCCGCGAGCTGCGGCGTGCTGCGACGTCGAGGTGAAGTGTTGCTGCTCGTGAGCCTTGCGCTGGGCGCTTGCTCGGGGCTGTGCGCTTGCTCGGGGCTGCCAGCGGGGCGGCCCGACGCCGGTGAGTACCTCCAATTCGGGACGCCTGCGCTGTGCTCGCTCGGGCTCGAGCAGGATCGCTCGGTGGGGGTGTGCCGGGTCGCGGCGAGCGGTGATCCGCTGCCGATCGTGATCCGGCGCGCGCAGTCGATGCATGGCTTCATCATCCGCAGCGGCGATGAGATCGATTTTCCGTTGCCCTCCGGGGCGGGCGCCGGCGGCGAGGTCACGGCGCCGGCCGATCGGCAAGTACCGCCCGCGCGCCACGCCTGGCGCCTGCAGATCGTCCATGCGGCCGGGCCCTCCTGGCCCGGCAAGCCGCTGACCGAGGGCAGTCTCATACGGCTGAGGAGCGTGCTGACGCGTCGCTACCTCGCGTTCGAGCCATCGACGGGGCGCGCGGTCGAGACCCCCCGGCGCAAGGCCGCCGCGCTGATCGAGGTGTACAAGGCGGACTTCGCCAATCCGGATCGCCCATCGACCTGCGACCCGCTGATCCGCGATGACGATTATGTGTATCTGCGCACCCTGAGCCCGGGCCGCTGGCTGCGCGAGGGCGGCGCCGACGCCGATTCAGTCGCGCCCCTGTCCACGGCGCCTGCCGCGAGCGTGCCTCTCGCCCGAACCTGCGTGTCCGGAGCGGAGCGCTGCCGCACCGACGATCGAGGCGCGGTGCAGTGCGCGGTGATCCCGTGTTGCGGCACTTGAGGGTGTTTTCCGGCTCGCGCCGACACGGGGTCGAGATCTGCACCGACACGCGGGGATGCCGCCGGCGCGGTCCAATGCACATTCGCGGCGCTCGCGGAGGCACGAGACATGTTCAAGCGTTCGAATCGATTCGGTGGCCTCGCGGCCGCGATGCTCGTGCTCGGCGCCTCTCTGGCCGCCTGCGCCTCGGCGGACAAGCACCCCGCCGCGAAGCTCATCTCCGACATCCAGACCGCCGTGAACGCCGCCTCGGCCGATGCGGCCCGCTACGTGCCGGATCAGCTGTCCGAGGTCGAGGGCAAGCTGGGCGAGCTCAAGGCCGACTATGACAAGCGAAATTACCAGGGCGTCGTCCAAGGGGCTCCGGCGGTGCTGAGCCAGGCTCAAGGGCTGGAAGGCGCGGCGACCGCCAAGAGGGATCTGATCATGCGCGGCTTCAACGATCAGTGGAGCACGCTCTCCAATGCACTGCCGGGCAACGCCAGCGCCATCCAGAGTCGGATCGATTACCTGGGCAAGCACCGCAAGCTGGCCGGAGGGGTGGATCTGTCGGAGGCACAGTCCGGCTTGAGCGATGCCGAGGCGACCTGGACCAAGGCGCAGGATGCCTATGCGCGCGGCAGCGTGGAACAGGCCGTGACCATCGCCAAGACCGTTCAGGGCAAGCTCACTGCGCTGGCCGCCTCCATGAAACTCAATCTGAATGAGCCGGCGCAGGTAACCGATACCTCCTCATAGGAACGCGCCGACGCGCCACGAACGCGCCGACGCGCCACGAACACGCCGACGCGCCACGAACACGCCGACGCGCCAGAAACACGCCGACGCGCAGGACGCGCGCGCTTTGTGCGGCGCAGATATCGGCGGTTGCGGTACACTGCCGCCTCGGTCCTGTGTATATCCCGACCGAGGGATATCAGCTGATCATGGCGGCCGGCGTCCCTTCGAGGACGAGAACAGCGCCGCAAAGGGTCCAAAAACAAGATGCATGGCTCCAAAGCCCGTCGCAGGGCATTCTGGTTGGAACGTTCTTGCCGAAAACCTCTCAAAACACGCTTTCGCGGTCCGCGCCGGTTCGCCCTGGCCACGATTCAACGAATAGATAGTCATCCGGAGACGGTATGAGCGAAACGCAGGAGGCAAACCCCCCCGCCGCCCCCCGGCATCACTGGGCACGGTGGATCGTGGGCGCGGTCGGTGCCCTCTTGCTCGTTTTCGTGCTGATTCACATATTCGAGCGCAAGAAAGCCCCGCGCGGCGCCGCCCCGCAAGTGGTCAAGGTCGCCAAAGCCGCGCTCGGCAGCATGCCGGAGACGCTGGCGGAGCTCGGCACGGTGACCCCCGATGCGACCGTGACGGTGCTGCCGCAACTCAGCGGCTATCTCACCGCCGTCGGCTACAAGGAGGGGCAGGACGTCAAGAAAGGTCAATTTCTCGCACAGATCGATCCGCGCCAGTACGAGATCGACCTGCGCCAATCCCAGGCGGCGCTGCTCAAGGACCAGGCGACTCTGGCCCAGGCCCGCTCCGACCTCGCCCGCTATCACGAGTTGCGCGCCCAGAAGGCCATCGCCGAGCAGACCGTGACCGATCAGGAATTCATCGTTCAGCAGGACGAGGCGCAGGTCAAGTCGGACGAGGCGAACATCGCCCAGTACAAGCTCGATCTCATCTACTGCCACATCACCGCGCCGGTGGCGGGACGCGTCGGACTGCGCCTGATCGATCCCGGAAACTACGTCACGGCGTCGAGCTCGCCGGGCATCGTGGTGATCACCACCATGAAGCCGACCACCGTGGAGTTCACCGTCGCGCAGAACGACCTCGGCAAGGTGATCCAGCGCATCAACTCCGGCGCACAGCTTCCGGTCACTGCCTACAACAGCGACAACAGCGCACAGATCGCGACCGGCACCCTGTACGCGCTCAGCAACCAGATGGCGACGAGCACGGGCACGGTCACGTTGCGCGCGAGATTCGCCAACGACGATGAAGCGCTGTTCCCCAGCGAATTCGTCAACATCAAGATCCTCGTGGACACCTTGCAGCAGGCGGTCATCGTGCCCACTCCGGCCGTACTGAGCGGAGCGCCGGGCGACTACGTGTATCTCGTCAACGGCACGAACGACACGGTGAGCGTGCGCAAGGTGACTCTGGGCCCGAGCGATGGCCGGAACACCGCCATCCTGTCGGGCCTCGCCGTCGGCGACACGGTGGTGATCGACGGCACCGATCGGCTGAGCGATGGGGCCACCATCAGCATCGCGGCGCCGACGCCCCCTGCGGCAGCCGGCGCCGCCACAGGGGCGTCGGCCGCCGGCACGCCCACGCCGGGTTCACCACCCGGCTCCAAGGCGAGAAAGCGGCCAAGCGCGAGCGCCCAGGGCTCGAGCTCATCGAACTGAGCGGCTGCCCGGCGTCGCTGCGCACGTCATGAATTTCTCTCGACTGTTCATACTGCGGCCCGTAGCTACGTCGCTCCTGATGATCGCGCTGGTGCTCGTGGGCCTGGTGGCCGTGCGCTTTCTGCCCGTCTCATCGCTCCCGGACGTCGATTATCCGACCATTCAGGTGCAGACCTTCTATCCCGGCGCAAGTCCGCAGGTGATGGCGACCACGGTGACCGCGCCGCTCGAAGTGCAGCTCGGGGAGATTCCAAGCCTTGCGCAGATGACCTCGGCGAGCTCGGCCGGCGCATCGGTGATCACCCTGCAGTTCAATCTCGCGCTCAATCTCGACATCGCCGAGCAGAATGTCCAGGAGGCCATCAACGCGGCCAACAGCTTGCTGCCCACGGGACTTCCCGCGCCCCCCGTCTATGCGAAGGTCAATCCGGCCGATCAGCCGATATTGACGCTCGCAGTGACCTCGGATTCCCTGGCGCTCACGCAGCTGCAGGACACCGCCAACAATCGGCTCGGCTCCAAGATATCCGAGGTGCCCGGAGTGGGCCAGGTAACTCCCTCCGGCGGCAACGTTCCGGCGGTGCGGGTCGAGGTGGATCCGCAGAAGCTGGCGGGCTATGGCCTCAACATCGACGACCTGCGCACCCTGCTCTCGAACATCAACGTGAGTCAGCCAAAGGGGAATTTCGACGGGCCCGAGCTCGATTACACCATCAACGCCAACGATCAGATACAGGACCCGAACGACTACATGAACACCGTGATCGCCTATCAAAACGGCGCTCCGGTGTTCATGCACGATGTCGCGCGCGTCACCCAGGCCGCGCAGGACGTCGAGCAGGGCGCCTGGTTCGATCATGTGCCCGCCATCATTCTGAACGTGATGCGCCAGCCCGGTGCAAACGTCATCGCCACGGTCGATCAGATCAAGCAGCGCCTTCCGCAGCTGCTGGCAAGTCTGCCCCAGGCAATGCACGTCCAGATCGTGGCGGACAGCACCGGCGTGATCCGCGCCTCGGTATCCGACGCTGCGGTCGAGCTGCTGCTGTCGATCGCGCTGGTCGTGCTCGTGATATTCGTGTTCCTGCGCAACGTGCCCGCGACCATCATCCCGAGCATTTCCGTGCCGGTATCCCTGATCGCGACGCTCGCCATCATGTACCAGCTCAACTACTCCATCGACAACCTGTCGCTGATGGCCCTCATCATCGCGACCGGATTCGTGGTGGATGACTCGATCGTGATGATCGAGAACATCGTGCGCTATCTCGAGGAAGGGATGAGCCCGCTCGATGCCGCGCTCGCCGGAGCGGGTCAGATCGGCTTCACCATCATGTCGCTGACGATCTCGCTGATCGCCGTGCTGATACCGCTGCTTTTCATGGGCGGGGTGATCGGCCGGCTGTTCAGCGAGTTCGCCGTCACGCTCGCCGTGACCATCCTCATCTCGGCCGTCGTGTCCCTGACCGCAGTGCCGATGATGTGCGCCAGGATCCTGCGCCGCAAGGCCGAGCGCAGCCCGAGCCGCTTCGAGCGGATCAGCGAGCGAATCTTCGACCGCACGCTGGCCAGCTACGAGCGCGGCCTGCGCTGGGTGCTTCAGCATCAGCGTCTCACGCTGGTGGTTGCGACGGTGACCGTGATATTGACGGGTATCCTCTATGTCGCGATTCCGAAAGGCCTGTTCCCCATTCAGGACGTGGGGGTCATCCAGGGCATCAGCGTCGCCGACAACTCCGTCTCGTATGCGGCCATGTCCAGGCGTCAGGCGGATCTGGCCGATGCCATCCTCGAGGATCCCGACGTGACCTCGATCACCTCGTACATCGGCATCGATGGCACCAACACGACGCTCAACAACGGGCGTTTTCTGATCAACCTCAAGCCCCATGACGATCGCTCGCTGTCCGCGAAGCAGATCGCGGTGCGCCTGCAGGATGAGGTCGCGAAAGTATCCGGCATCAAGCTCTACCTGCAGCCCGAGCAGGATCTCACCCTCGACACCGTGATTTCACCGAACCAGTATCAGTTCGTGCTGCGCGGCCCGAGTCAGGAGGATTTCCAGCAATACGTGCCCCAGCTCGTGGCACGCATGAGGCAGATCAAATCGATCACCGACGTCACCAGCGACCTCGACAACAACGGGTTGAGCGTCAACGTGGAAGTCAATCGTCAGCTCGCCGCCCGCTATGGGATCACTCCGGCCACCATCGACAACGCGCTCTACGATGCGCTCGGCCAGCGCATCGTCTCCACCATATTCAATCAGTCGAACCAGTACCGGGTGGTGCTGGTCGCAAAGCCCGAGACCTTGCCGAATCTGCAATCGCTCGGCAACCTCTACCTTCCGACCCAGACCGGCAGCACCGGGCAAGTGCCCTTGAGCGGCATTGCCGACATCAAGGTGACGAAATCGCCGCTCGTCATCAGCCACCTTGCACAGTTTCCGGCCGTCACGGTGTCGTTCAACCTCGCCCCCGATGCATCGTTGAGCACGGCCGTGGATGAGATCAAGCGGGCCGAGCAGTCCGTGCACTTGCCGCCTTCCATCACCAGCTCGTTCCAGGGCGCCGCACAGGCGTTCCAGGACTCCCTCTCGAGCGAGGTGTTCCTGCTGGCCGCCGCCCTGGTTACCGTATACATCGTGCTCGGCGTGCTGTACGAGAGCTACATCCATCCGGTGACCATTCTGTCGACGCTGCCGTCGGCGGGAATCGGCGCGTTGCTCGCCCTCATGCTCGCCGGCAAGGACCTCGACGTGATCGGCATCATCGGCATCGTGCTGTTGATCGGCATCGTCAAGAAAAACGGCATCATGATCGTCGATTTCGCGCTCGAGGCCGAGCGCAAGCACGGCAAGTCCTCCGAAGAGGCGATCTTCCAGGCATCGATCCTGCGCTTTCGGCCGATCCTGATGACGACGCTCGCCGCCATGCTCGGGGCCCTGCCGCTTCTCCTCGGCACGGGCACCGGCTCGGAGCTGCGCCGGCCCCTCGGGCTTGCGATCATCGGGGGGCTGCTGGTGAGCCAGTTGCTCACGCTGTTCACCACGCCGGTGATCTATCTGCTGTTCGACCGGCTCTGGCTGCGCTTCGGCCGCAAGGCGAGCCAGCCCTCGGGCGAGCGTGCCGCATGAACATTCCTGCGCTGTTCATCCGGCGGCCGGTCGCGACATCGCTGCTCGCGATCGCCATCGCGCTGTCGGGTCTTCTGGCTTACTTTCATCTGCCGGTCGCGCCGCTCCCCAATGTCACCCTGCCCGTGGTCGTGGTGCAGGCGACCATGGCGGGGGCGAGCCCGGACATCATGGCCTCGACCGTCGCCGAGCCGCTCGAGCGGCGCCTCGCGACCATCTCCGGGGTGAACGAGCTCACCTCGGTCAACAGCGTCGGTACCTCCCTCATCATCATCCAGTTCGCCATCAACCGCGACATCAACGGCGCCGCGCGCGATGTGGAGGCGGGGATTCAGGCGGCGCGCGCGGATCTGCCGACGACGCTGCGCGGGAACCCGACCTACCGCGAGTACAATCCGGCGGACTCGCCGATCATCATCTTCGCATTGACGTCGAGCACGCTCACCACGGCGCAGCTCTACGATTCGGCCGATACGGTGATTCAGCAGCAGCTGTCGCAGATAACCGGGGTCGGACAGATCGTGCTCGGCGGCAGCGCTCTGCCCTCGGTTCGCGTCGAGCTCCAGCCCGACAAGCTCTCGAGCTACGGCATCGGCCTCGAGGACGTGCGCGCGGCAATCGCCTCGGCCAACGCGGACAGCGCCAAGGGCTATATCGATCAGGGCGATCAGCGCTACGAGGTCCTATCCAACGACCAGGCAACGAAGGCGGCGGATTACCAGAACCTGGTGATCGCCTATCGCGACGGCGCACCGGTGCTGCTGCACGACGTGGCGGCGGTGGTCGATTCCAACGAGAACATCCGCAACGCCGGGCTGTACAACAATCTGCCGACCGTGGGCGTGATCGTCTATCCGCTGCCCGGCGCCAACATCATCAAGACCGTCGCCCAGATCAAGAAGGTGCTGCCGGCCGTTCAGGCGACCCTGCCGCCCAACATCAAGGTGCACATTGCGATGGACCGGTCGCAGTCGGTGACCGCTGCGGTGGGGGACACCGAGCGCAGCCTCATGATGGCCGTGGTGCTGGTGATCGGCGTGGTGTTCGTGTTTCTGCAGTCTCCGCGAGCGACGCTCATTCCCGCCGTGGTCCTGCCCATCTCGATCCTCGGCACCTTCGGTCCGATGTACCTTCTGGGCTACAGCATCGACAACCTGTCCTTGATGGCGCTCACCATCGCCACGGGGTTCGTCGTGGACGATGCGGTGGTGGTGCTCGAGAACGTCGTGCGCCACGTCGAGTCGGGAATGGAGGTGCGCGAGGCGGCGCTGCTCGGGAGCGGCGAGGTGAGCTTCACCGTGATATCGATGAGCCTCTCCCTGATTGCCGTGTTCATCCCGATCCTGCTGTTCCCGGGCATCGTCGGGCTGCTGTTCCACGAATTTGCCGTCACGCTGTCGATCGCCATCCTGATCTCCCTGCTGGTGTCGCTCACCGTGACGCCCACCATGTGCGCGTACCTGCTGGGGCGCCAGGGGTCGCTGCATTCGAAGAGGCGCTGGGCGCTGTGGGCGGAAAGGCAATTCGAGCGCTTCAAGGCGGCGTATGCGAGCTCGCTCACCAAGGTGCTCGATCATGCGCTGCTGGTGGGGATACTGCTGGTCGTGATGATCGTGGGGAACATGTTCCTGCTGCGCTTCGTGTCCTTCACCCTGTTCCCGGAGCAGGACAATGGATTGCTGATCGGGCAAATCATTGCAGACCAGAGCATCTCCTTCCCCGCGATGGTGAAGAAGCTTCGACAGCTCCAGGACATCGTGCAGACCGACCACGCGGTCGCGTCGGTGTTCGGATTCACCGGTGGCCGCGCGCTCAACACGGCCAACATCTACGTCGCACTCAAGCCCCTGGCCGAGCGCAAGCTCTCCGCCGACCAGGTGGTCCAGCGGCTGCGCCCGAAGCTCAACCGGGTATCGGGCGCCCGCCTGTACCTGCAGGCGGTGCAGGACCTGCACATCGGCGGCCGCATATCGGCCGCCGAGTATCAGTACTCGCTGACGAGCGAGGATACCGCGGCGCTGTACGCCTGGACTCCGAAGCTCGTGACGGAGCTCGGCAAGTTTCGCAGCCAGCTCGTGGACGTGAATTCCGACCTGCAGCAGCACGGCCTGCAGACCTACATCAACATCGCGCGCAGCACCGCCATGCGCTACGGATTCGTGCCCAATCAAGTCGATAATGTGCTCTACGACGCTTTTGGCCAGCGTACCGTGAGCACCATTTTCAATCCCTTCAACCAGTACTACGTGGTGATGGAGGCGGCTCCGCAGTATTGGCAGTATCCGCAGATGCTCGAGCGCACCTACTTGAGCACCGCCGCCGGCGATCCCAGCGGCACCGAGCAGACCCAGGCGCAGTCGGGCACGGTGAGCGGCGCAACTGCGTACACGACGGTCGCGGCGAGATCCGCGGCCTCTTCCACCAACTCCTTGAACGGCAACGCCCAGGCCAACGCGGTCACCAACAGCATCTCCAACAGCCGCGGAGGCAGCTCGACCGGAAGCGCCGACAGCACCGCCTCGGAGACCATGGTGCCCCTGCCCGCCATGATGACGTACGTGAACAACCACACGGCGACTCAGGTGAATCATCAAAGCGGTCTCGTGGCCGCCACGATCTCCTTCAATCTGCCGGTGGGCGGTTCCCTGAGCCGGGCTCAGACGGCCATCAACCAGGCGATGCGGGACATCGGTATGCCGGCCTCCATCCACGGCGCTCCGGCGGGGGCGGGCCAGGTGTTCGCGCAAAACATGGCCGCCCTGCCGCTGCTGTTGCTCGCCGCATTCGGCACCATCTACATCGTGCTCGGCGTCTTGTACGAGAACACGATCCACCCGATCACCATCCTCTCCACGCTCCCATCCGCCCTGGTCGGCGCGACCCTGGCGCTGCTCATCTTCGACACGCCGCTGTCGGTGATCGCCTTCATCGGCATCATCCTGCTCGTGGGCATCGTCAAGAAGAACGCGATCATGATGATCGACGTCGCGCTCCATATGCAGCGCGAGCAGGGCTTGCCGGCGCAACAGGCGATTCACGATGCCGCGGTCATCCGGCTGCGGCCGATCATGATGACCACGGCCGCCGCCGCGCTCGGGGCGCTGCCCCTCGCGATCGGCATCGGCCAGGGCGCCTCGCTCCGTCAGCCGCTCGGCATCACGGTGATCGGAGGGTTGATCCTCAGCCAGTTGTTCACGTTGTACACGACGCCCGTCATCTATCTCGGCTTCGAGAGGCTGCGGCTGAGGATGCGTGCCGGGTTCGCCGCAGCCACGCAGGCGGGCGACCTGAGTGCAGGTACCACACCATGACTCCATCGAGGCTCTCAGTCATCGCCGCTCTGGGCACCGTGCTCGGTGGCTGCATGGTCGGCCCGAACTATCACCGCGCGAGCGCACCGGTTGCCGGGGCGTATCAGGAGCAGCCGCCCCAGGGCTGGGCCAAGGCGGCCCCGTCGGATGCGGCTCCCAAGGGCGACTGGTGGAGGGATTTCCATGATCCGCTGCTCGATGAGCTCGAGCCGCACGTCGCCGTGTCGAATCAGACGGTGCGCCAGGATTATGCGAACTACCTGCAAGCCG